>Ga0209474_10000262_pt1 | contig 62389 bp, 46 predicted proteins | sample GraSoiAngelo_145_FD_185902 | JGI IMG/M metagenome (GOLD analysis project Ga0209474, IMG submission 185902) | Grasslands soil microbial communities from the Angelo Coastal Reserve, California, USA - 14_1009_05_20cm (SPAdes) (version 2) | ecosystem: Environmental > Terrestrial > Soil > Grasslands...
GACCGCGATTGCCATGACCCCGGCCCAAGCCCAGCCAGGTCGCCATCGGCGCACGGCCGCGGCGGCAAAACACGCGTAAGGCACGGCAAGAATACCCATCCAGCGCCATGGGAACTGCACGAACTGGAGTTTTGCCAGATGCTCCCAAAGAATCAAGCTGGAATGAAGCATCAAGACCACTGCCGTCGCGCTGAGCAATAGCAATGCGTGCCACAGGCTTTTCTCTTCGCCGTATTCTTCCCTCTGCGTGTTTTGGTGCGCCACGATCGCTGCAGCCCCCGCCATCGCCATCAACAAAACCGCAATACTCGATGCAATCCAATTGAACTGGTTGTGTTCCGCGTCGGCGATCTTCGTGTAAAGAAAATTTTCCGCGGGCTGCAATCCGGAGGCTAGAGCCTGTCCGATGTTCACCCAGCGCTGCTCGTACGCTGCGGGCAACAGATAAAATCCTGTCAGCCCGAATCCCAACGCCAAGCCAGCCGCGCCTCGCCATAAAGGAGTAAAGGATTTTCTTGCAATGGCCGCCCAGGCAAAAAGGAGCGCCACGCTATAGCTGGCCAGCACGCCCGCGGGAGCGTTCGAGAGCCACACGCCGGCAAAGAGCAGCGCAAAGATCGCGGTCACGCGGGTTCCCGATCGCCAGTGATTCACCGTCAAGCCGCATAATTGCAGAGCCGCCAACAGAAGCGCCGGCAAAAGGGAACACGCCAGCTCTTCCGCAAAATCGCTGCGCAAATAAACGACCAGGAGCGCGTAAGGATTCGCTGCATAGCTGGCGGCTGCGAAGATTGCCGCGCGTGTTGGAAAAAATCGCCGCGCCAGCGCAAACATGGAAATTCCCGCCAGCGTTTGCGCCAGCACAATGAAGGTTCCCGGCGCCGCATTCCATGGCACGACAAACCCCAGAGCCGCTCCCAGCATCCACGAAAGCGGCGGATAGAAAATGAAGCGCGGCTCGCCGAAGCCATTGTTGGCCCACTCGCACCAACGCGGAAAAAGGATTCCTTCCTTCCACTGGCCAGCGACGTCCAGCCAGGAAGACACGTGAAACGCAATATCGTGACCCGAGGCCGTTCCAAGCCTAAAAAACGGCGAAACGATGAGGAGCGCGGTTCCCAGCGAGACACCGAAGGCCGCCAGCCATGCCCGGCGGCCTGCTGTGTCGCCCAATTTGTGAGAAGCCTCGGACGGAGATGTCATTTCGGAATCATGCCATTGTAACCGCGTGTGACCGGAACCGTGATGGCTTCCAGCTCGAAACGTAGTACACTAAAAGAAGTTCCTATCTCACTTCGCTATTTCCAAAACTATGACCGAAACTAATTTCGGCTCCGGCGCTTCCGCCTGGAGCGATGAAGACTTTCTCCGCGCGTTTGAAGACCTTTCTTTTCCGGCGGACCAGTTTCGCCATCGCGAACATATCCGCGTTGCCTGGCTCTACCTGAAATCTTCCGATGCGACCCGTGCTGCCGAACGCATGGCCGCTGGTATTCGCCGTTTTGCCAACCATCATGGCGCGACGCGGAAATACCATCACACGCTTACGCTCGCTTGGATGCGCCTGGTTGCCGCGGCTTTGGTGGAGACGCGGGAAAGCTGCGGCTTTACCATGTTTCTTGCGGAACACCTGGAACTCGGCGACAAAGACCTCTTGAAGAAATATTATTCACCTCAAGCCTTGCAGACTAACGCCGCGCGCGAAGGCTGGGTCGAGCCGGATCTCCAGCCTCTTCCCAATCTACGGATTTACCGCTGCTGTTGATTTCTTTTCGTCTTTCTTCGGCTCCGCAGGTTTTGGCTCCTCCGGCTTCTCGCCCCAGATGTATTGCGCGAACCACTTTTCGTTTTCTTCCATCACTGCGCGCTGCTGCTTCGGTTTGGTAATACCGTGCCCGAATCCTTTGTAAACGACCATTTTCACCGGCACGCCGCGGTCTTCCAGCGCCTGACGCAGTTCGTACGCATTGGGAATCGGCACGCGCCGGTCGTTCTCCCCGTGCTGGATGAGCGTCGGCGTCCGCGCCTTGGCGATGTTGCTGATCGGCGAAGTCTTCCAGTAAATCTCCGGATCGTCCCACGGCGTGGCGTGCAGGTATTGCCGCGTGAAGGGCGTAATGTCCGTATTCACGTAATAGGTCGACCAGTCGGAGATTCCCGCCCCCACCGACACCGCTTTGAAGCGGTCGCTGACCGTCGTGATGTACGCCGAAATGTAGCCGCCCTCGCTCCAGCCCATGGCCCCTACGCGGTCCTTGTCCACGAACCCTTTCGTGATCAGGGCATCCACTCCTGAAATCACGTCGGCATAATCGCCGATGCCCAGATTCCTCACGTTCAACGAGCGGAATTTTTCTCCATAGCCTGCCGAGCCGCGATAATTGGGCCGCAGCACCACCGCCCCTTTGCTCACAAATCGCTCGATCGGGTAGTAACGGTCGGCGTTCACTACAGGCTGGTCTACACCCGTCGGTCCTCCGTGAATGACCACCAGCAGTGGATATTTCTTCTTGGTGTCGAAATTTGCCGGCGTGTAAAGCACGCCTTCGATCGTCGTTCCGTCCGCGGACTTCCACGAAACCACTTCTCGATGCGCCAGCGTGAACCCCTTGAGCTGCTCGCCCATCGCCGTGAGCTGCTTGCCCTGCCACAGCGCCACGCTGGTCGTGTAGATCTCGGCGTACTGGTTGTCGAGCGCCGCCCAGTACGCCACGGTCTTGTAATCGCGGGAAAATGAAAAGCCGCCGGCCACCATCCCTTCGGGAACGCTTATTTTCTCCACGGTTCCCGTTGCCGGATTCAGGAGGAACAAATGCGTGGCGGTCTTCTGCACTGCGCCAAAATAAATCCCGTCCGGCCCCCAGGCGATCAGCGAAGGATCTTCATCGAAGGATTCCGTCAGAATTTGTACTGCGCCGCCATCGGCAGCAACCACTCCAATTCTCGAGTTGGAGTAGAAGAAATACCTCGCGCCCGCGGCAGTGTCGAAGGCAATTCTTTTCCCGTCCGGCGACCAGTGCGGATTCCGGTCCGGCCCCGGCGTGCTCACAATCTTTCTTACCGCCTTGTCGTTCACGTTGACGACGTAAAGGTCCGCCGTCTCTCCCGAGATCAAATCCGGGTCCTTCTGCGCGCTGAACGCTATGCGCGTTCCGTCCGGCGACCACGAAAAATCTTCCACGCTGAACTTGTTCCCTTCCGTCAGCGGTTTGGGCTCCGCTGCCGTCGTGCTTCCGTTAGAAAACTCGACAAGCCAAAGATGCGTCATCTGATAATCACTATGCACCACGGAATAGTCGCCATATTTTTCTTTTCGATCCTTCAACGGCTTGCTTTCCGGGTCGCTCATGGAAAAAGCGATGCGCTTCGAATCCGGAGCCCATTCAAAATCGCTTACGTCGTTCTCCACTTTAGTGACTTGCTGCGCTTCGCCGCCATCCGCTGAAATCACATAGAGTTGTTTTTTGCCTTCAGCCGTTCCCGCAATTTGTCCCGGCCGGTCGGAAAGGAATGCGAGCCACTTCCTATCCGGCGACCATGCCGGATTCGTGCTAGATTTCTTTGCCGTGGTCAATGCGTGCGTTTCGCCGCTGGCAATTTCTCCAATCCACAAATTCCGCTCGAATGCGTTCTCTTCCCAATTGGTCTTCTGCACTTCGTAAACCACCCGTTTTCCATCCGGCGAAAGTTTTGGATTGAACGCGCTCTGCCATTCCAGCGACTGGTCGATGGTTGGGGCCATGGCAGCCGGACCCTGTGCTGGCTTCGTGGTCTCCTGCCCCAGCGCCGGAACCGCGAGCACTCCACCCCACACCATTGCAAAACCGATCAAAGACACTTTTCGCATCATTCCAGCCCCCGTCTCCTCAAGAAAACTTGTTCAGGATTTTCGGTTCCAGATGAGAAACCCGACGAGCAGTACAACGCCGACAATGGCAAATCCCAGGTAGACCTGCCATCCATGCAGCTCCGTTGCCGACGCAATCGCCGCTAAGGCAGACAGCACCAGCAAAAGGGCAGCTTTGCCCTTCGTAAGTTTTTTCTGTTCGACCACTCGCGTTCCACTCGCCCGCCTCGGCGCCCACTCTGCGTCCAGGCGAAGCGTTTCCCCGGCCTCAAGTTCTCGCTAACTCGCGGCTCAGGTAGACAATCTGCCCCACGTGATGATACGCGTGTCCCGCGCAGCGCACAAAAATATGGAAGCGGTTCTCGGCTTCCCGCTCGCGTTCCGCGGTATACGCCTTGCCCCAGTCCTCCTCCCTTTGCTTTCGAATCGTCGCCACCACCATGGCAACGGTCCGGTCAAAAACCTTCAGCGCCTCGTCCTTATGAAGCGGATTCGGATCCGTGAACTCTTTGTCCCGGTTCCTTACGTAACCTGTCTCCGCGACGCGCGCCCCGATGTAGTAGCTCAAATTCCCCGTCAAGTGCAGCACCAGGTGTCCCACGCTGTTCCCGTACGGATACGGCTTGCGCCAGAACTGCTCGTTCGTCAGCGGGTCCACCCATTTGTGCAAATCTTCGGCGACATATTCGTAATACGCCGCCAAACCATTTGCAACTGTTTCGTTTAGCCCCGCCACCCGGTATACCTCCGCTCCGAGAAATTGCTCGAATCGAGAAAAATCTTTGCTCAGTGACCTCCCGCCCCGCGATCGTTTTTGTAAATCACGCCCTCTTTCATCACAAAGAAGACATGCTCCGTCGCGCGGATATTCTCTACGGGATCGCCCGGAACGGCCACCATGTCCGCTAGCTTGCCAGGTTCGAGCGTGCCAATCTTGTCCGCCAGCCCAAGGAGCTCCGCGTCCGCCGACGTGCCCGCCTTCAGCGAATCGATCGGTTTCATTCCCAGGTCCACCATTTGATGAAACTCCTCCGGGTTGCGCCCGTGCGGATAGACCGCCGCATCCGTGCCCAGTCCGATCTTGATCCCCATGCCTAGGGCTTTTTGAAACGTCTGGTGAATTGCCGCGATCGCTGCATTCGCCTTCACCAGAATGGCAGGAGGTATCGTTACCCCTTTGGAAATCTGTTCGCTGAGTCCCTGCGCCGCCATCAGCGTCGGCACGTAGTAAGTCCCGCGCTGCTTCATCAGGTTCAGCGCTTCATCGTCGAGGAAAGATCCGTGCTCGATGGAGTCGATTCCCGCGCGAATCGCGCGCTTCGCCCCTTCGGCGCCATGCGCGTGAGCTGCGGTTTTCAGTTTCAGCGCGTGAGCTTCGTCAACAATGGCGTTCAGCTCTTCTTGCGTTAGTTGAGGCGTGTCCACCGCATCGGCGAGCGAAAGCACTCCGCCCGTCGCGCACGTCTTGATGATCGTCGCGCCGTACTTGTGCGCGAGGCGAACAGCTTGCCGCGCCTGGTCCGCCCCGTTAATCACTCCATCTTCCGGCCCCGTTTCCTTGCCGAACACCCCCGCGCGGTATCCCGTTTCATCGCAATGCCCTCCGGTCGCGCCGATCGCGTGCACCGCCACAAGCATCCGCGGACCGGGCACAACGCCGCGATTAATCGCATTGCGCAAACCAGCGTCCAGATAATCCTGCGAGCCGACGTCGCGTACTGTGGTAATTCCCGCCATCAAAGTTGCGCGCGCATTGACGCTGGCGTCCAACGCCATCTCCGGAATTGGTTTTTGCAGACTGTCGAGCGCCGCCCGCGCGTAATCTTCGCGGTAGCTCATGGTAAGGTGCGTGTGCGCATCAATGAATCCGGGCAGCAGCGTCGCGTCGCCGAGATCGATCGTTTCCGCTCCTGCCGGAATCGCCGCGCTTGTTCCCGCCGCCACGATCTTGCCGTCGGTCACCACCACTACTCCCGGCTTCACCAGCGTATTGCTCTTTCCATCAAACAGCCGCGTCGCTTTCAGCACGTAGCTTTTGCCCGCCGGCTTCTTTTCCTGCCCAAAGACCCCGGCTCCCACGCTAAGCATCACCGCCAGCGCGCAAATCCATTTCGTCTTCATCAAAGTTTCTCACCCCGAGATAGCGTTCCCCGGAACGCCGACAATATCCCTCTCGCCGCAAAAGTCAAGACTTTGCGTAGTTCTTTTCGTGAAGTCCCCGGCGGGCGCGGATTTTCTCACGCAAGGGGTTTCGTTGGAGTGTCTTTCGCAAAACTCAGAGTAAGATCCGAAACCTAAAGCAGGCAAGGGTTCCACCACCCACTTCCGTTCGCAATCTCACAGTTTTTCCGCATCTTTTTCCACACTTCGGGCGGGGGGAGACCTTTCGTACTATTGCGCCTGTTACTAGCAAGTGACGACACTAGGGACAGTATGGCCCGCTACTCATCCTTTCTTGGTCGTCGTGTGCAAGTGCAATATCGCGCTGGTGATATTCTTCTGCCCGCTTCAGGCATTTTCGTAGCCGATTCCGGCCGTTCCATCTTCCTCGAACAAAATTTCGAGCAGCGCGGCAAGCATGGCCACTTCCGCTGGGAGATTCCCTATCAGTTCCTGGTCCGCATTGAAGAAAAACCGGAACCCGGCGTCACCGCTGGGGCCCCTCGCGTTGCCGTGAAGCTCGGCGCTGCTCCCGAACCTGCCGTCGTTGCGGATTCTGACGGCGAGCCTCGCTCGGCCCTCACTGCCGCAGCCGCTGTGGGCGCTGGCGCGGCCGTTCTCACGCTCAATCGCCGCACCAAACCCGCCTGACTTTCGCAGGACTCTTCGCGCTCACTTCGTCCAGTCCTGTTCTGAATTTGCCTACACCCGTACATCAGCTACAATTGTCTTTTTCCGTTGGGCAATCGCCAGCGCCGGAAGCCAACCATCGTCGAGGAGGTTCTCTTGAATTCCCCTGCAAAGCACATCGGCCTTATCGGACTCGGCCTCATGGGCCGCCCCATGGGCATGAACCTCATCAAGGCCGGCTACCCGCTCACCGTTTGGAACCGTACCGCCTCGCGCGCCGAGGAACTCGTCGCCGCCGGAGCCAAGCTCGCCAAATCTCCCCAGGAAGTCGCCGCCGCTTCCGATTTTCTTCTCACTATTGTCAGTGATCCCCCCGCGCTCGAAGGGGTGTTGTGGGGCGACTGTGGCGCTATGCAGGCGCTCAAGCGCGGCAGCATTTATGTGGATTCCAGCACCGTATCGCCTGCCCTTGCGCGCAAAATCTCCGCTGCCTGCGCCGAACGCGGCGTGCGCTTTCTGGACGCGCCCGTCACCGGCGGCGATTGGGGCGCCAAGAAAGGCGAACTCGTTTTCATGATTGGCGGCGAGGTCGACACTCTAAAGGAAGCTGAGCCCATCCTTAAGGTCATGGGCAAAAAGCTGTTTCACCTCGGCCCCAACGGAGCAGGCCAGACCATCAAGCTCGCCATGAATTCGATTCTCGCTTTACAAGTGGACGCACTCGCCGAAGCCCTCGCCCTCGTCACCCGTGCGGGCATCCCCGGCGAGAAGCTCGTCGAAGTCATGCAATCCAGCATGGCCCGTTCCGGCGTCCTCGATGTCAAGGCTCCCAATCTTCTGAAAGACCAATACGTCCCAAGCTTCCCGCTGCGCCTCATGCACAAAGATCTCGGCCTCGCGCTCGACCTCGCCAATCAGCTTGGCGTCGCCCTGCCGGCCACCGCCGCCGCGCGGGAAATCTACAGCGCCGTCAAAGGCGCCGCCAAGGAAGACCTCGACTTTTCAGCCGTCATGCGCTTCTGGAAACACTAGGCAGTCTGTGTTTGAGGTCTAGTCACCTTGGTTCGCGGCTCTGCCGCCGGGGTTGGCGATGAATCTAGGCGGCGCCGCCTCGTTCGCGAATTGGAAACCCGTGAGGTATGCGAGCCGCAAAATCTTGGCCATCTTCCCGTAATTGATTTTGTCCGCCGTGTCCGTGGTGTGGTGGTAATCGGGATGAAAGCCGGTGAACCACCAGAACGACGGAATGTTGTGCAGCACGAAAGGGAACTGGTCGCTGCGGAAGAAAATGTTCAGCGCGTAGTCGCGGTCGAATCGGTAGTCCAAATCGAGCCCCACGTATTTGTTCTCCGCCACCAAGGTGCGGTTATAGTCGGGGCTATATGATGCGCCGATAAGGTTCAGCCGGTTCGTCGTATTGGCGGGAATCTCGAGCAGGCCCTTGGTCTGGTCGCTCTCGGTTTCGTTTCGGCCAATCATGTCGAAGTTGATGACCGCGCGCGTGGTCTCCAGCGGCCGCAGCGGATGCGTGGCCATAAAGAAAGAACCGAGCAGGCCGCGCTCTTCCGCGGCAAACACAACGAACAACAGCGAGCGCTTCGGCCGTTCGCCGTGCGCCGCATTGGTGGCGTACGCATGCGCCAGCGCGACCACGCCCACCGTTCCGGAGCCGTTGTCGTCCGCGCCATGCCAGATTTGTTCCCCGCTGATGCCGTCGTGATCGTGGTGCCCGCTAAACAAGATGGTTTCCGCCTTGAGCTTCGGGTCGCTGCCCTCCAGCAAACCGGCGACGTTATACGTTTTGCCGGAACTCAAGGAGACGTTGCGATAGTGCAACGTGACTTGCGTGTCCGGCAACGCGCGCGATTGCGGCTTCAGGTCGCGGTCAATCGCCGCTTGCAGCTGCGAAGGATCCGCTCCCGCAGTGGCAAGAATTTCCTTGCCCGCAGCATCGGAAATAATCGCCGCAGGCGTGTGGAGATCGTCCCCGGCAAGCGCTTGCGAAGGCAGCGGCACGGCGCGCGTGATGGAGCCGCCGATTCGCGCGACGCGCTCCTGATTGGACGGATGCTTGCGGTTGGGCTCCGCGACAATCAGCACGCCTACCGCGCCATGCGCTTGCGCGTTCAGGACTTTCACCCGCCCCGTCGCGTACCGCGTGTTGCCCGTGCCGTTGAACACGGAAGCGGGATCCGTCTCCTGCGGCTCGTGGTCGAAAATCAGCACGATTTTTCCGTGCGCGTCGATTCCTTGATAGTCGTCGTAGTGCAGTTCCGGCGCGGTGATCCCGAACCCGGCAAAGACCACGTTCGCGGTCACGTGCACATCCGCCCGGTACGCGCCAAAGGCATCGGGAAATCTCCATACGCTCTGGCTTCCGCCGCGTTGCAAGGCGACATAGCTGTTTTCGCGGTCGCCTCGGTATTCGATCAGCTCGACCGGCTGCAGGAAGCTGCCGTTCGCCACAGGCTTTAATCCCGCCTTGGCAAATTCCGACGCAATCCACTGGATGGCCACCTCGTCGCCGGTTTGCAAAGACATGCGCCCCTGCAGCGCGTCCGAAGCCAAAAATGTCAAGTCCGCGCGTAACGTGTCTTCTCGAATCGTGTTGAACCCCGTCGCCACGCCGCCAGGCACCGCCTGCTGCGTTTGTGGGGACGCAATTCCAAGAAAGGCCAGAAGCACAAGACTTAGTGAAGCAAAACACGCAAGAGCGATGAACGAACTTTTGGTCGTTTTCATGCGAAGAAACATACGCAATACTCTTACATCGCGCAACCAGGCATGGCTTGTTGCTTTAACTTCCGTTCAGAAACCCTATATTGGGATCTGTGCTTTAACTACCTTTAAAATCAACACTTACAAAAAACCAGGGAGATAGCCGTTACTAAGCAGGTTCGCCACCGGTGCGCGCTCCAGACCGGTCACTTGTCACGCGTCACAACGCGTCACGCGTCACTTCCTCATTCATAGCGCAGCGCCTCTACCGGGTCCAGCCGCGAGGCCTTGACCGCGGGATACATCCCAAAAAACAGTCCTACACTCATTGACACAACAACTGACAGCACGACGGCCCACAGCGGAATATACGAAGGCAGGGAGGGCACAGCCAAATTGATCAGCAGGCTAATGCCTCCCCCCGCTAGCACGCCGATGACGCCTCCCGACCCTGTCAGCACAACCGCCTCCGTCAGGAATTGCCAGATCACGTCGCTGCGCCGCGCTCCAATCGCCTTGCGCACGCCGATTTCCCGCGTCCGCTGCGTTACAGACATCAGCATGATATTCATCACGCCCACGCCGCCCACCAGCAACCCAATCGAGCTGATGACTGAAATCAGCAGCGCCACCGACGAGGTGATTTGCTTGAACTGGTCCGCCACCTGCTGCGCGCTGGCCATGCCGAAATTGTCCGGCTTGTTGAAAGGTACGTTCCTTCGGTGCCGCAGCACGGCGCGAATCTGGTCTTCCGCCTCGGGCATGTGGCCGGCATACGCCACCGCGCCAACCAGGTTTTCATCATCCATCGGCAGATGCTTTTTATAAGTGCGGTACGGCACCAGCACCGCCCTGTCTGCGGACTGGTCTTTTACTAACTGCCCCTTGCGCGGCTCCAGCACGCCGACCACTTCGTACGAGATTCCGTCAATCATGATGGGTTTCCCGAGAGGGTCGATGTCTGGATAAAGTGTCTTGGCGATGTCCGAGCCAATCAGGGCAACGTCGGCGCGGTGCTGGTTTTCCGCCTCGCTGAAGAATCTTCCGCGTGCCGGCCGCGAATTGAATACCTCTTCCGTGGCCGGCAGCGTTCCGTTGTAATCGATCCCCGAAACTTCCTTGCTCAGGTAGCGCGCCGTGACCGGCCCGCGCTGCGGCCCTTCTTCCTCGAAGCGGGGATACACGCTGGCCGTTACCGCGCGCACCGCCGGACACAATTCACCGATGGCTTCGGCATCTTCGAACGTCAGCGGCTTGCGCGCCCGCTCTTCCGGTGTCAGGCGTCCCGAGTGTATGCCAGGATCGAAGCGAAAAATAAACAGCGTGTCCGTCCCGTAGTCCGAGAGGTAGGCATTCACGTCCGCGTAAACGCCCATCAAAATGGAAACGACGGAAAGCAGCGCGGTGATTCCAATCACCACACCCAGCACTGTCAGGAAAGAGCGCATCTTGTTTTCCCGCAGCGTGGTCAGCGCCATCTGCGCGTTCTCTCCGAGTTGCATGCGCGCCGTAATCTTCATGCCCGCTAAACCTCTTGCCGCAGCGCTTCAATCGGCTGCAAACCCGCAGCCTTCTTCGCCGGATAAACACCAAAGAAAATTCCCACCGCCGCCGAAATCAATTCGGCAATCAGCACCGCGACGAACGGCACGTTCATCGGCACTGACGTGGTAGCCTTCGTCAGTCCCGCGATGGTGTACGCCACGATGACTCCCAAAACTCCACCGATCGCTGCCATCACCGCGGACTCAATCAAAAATTGCATTAGGATATCGCTGCGTTGCGCTCCCAGCGCCTTGCGAATGCCAATTTCCCGCGTCCGCTCCGTCACCGTCGCTAGCATGACGTTCATAATCACCACGCCGCCAATCACCAGGAACACCGAAACAATGCCCACCATCGCCGTGGCAATCACTCCGGTCAGGTTCTTCCACAATTCCATCAGCGTCGCCTGATCGAAAATCCCGAAATTGTCCGGCTCGTTCGGCGGCAAATGGCGCCGCGCCCGCATCATCGCGCGCGCCTCGTCTTGCGTCCGCGCCATCCATTCCGGGCTCCGCGCCTGGATGTTGAGCCAGATGGTTTCTTGCGTTCCGTACATCTTGAAATACGTTTGAATCGGGATGTACGCGAAATTGTCCTGCGATTGCCCAAAAGCCGTGCCGATGATTTTCGCAATTCCTATCACCTGGAACGGCCGGCCATCGATCAGGATCTCGCGGCCGATGGGATCCACGTTGGGAAAAAGTTTGGTCGCCAGGTCGTTGCCGATCATGGTCACCAGCGCGCGGCTCTGATCATCGCCCTCGGAAACGTAGCGTCCCTCGCGCGGCGTTACAGGATCAATGTCTCCCATGTTGGCGGTCACGCCGCGAACGTTTACGTCGTTGATGCTTTCCGAGCCTCTGCGGACTTTTCCGTTGGCGCGCAATTCCACGCCCACGCGCAGAGGCAGCTTCAGGTTTGCACGCAAAGATTCGTAATCGTCCCAGGTCACTTTCTTGTTGCGGCGGTTGGCCTTCACGTACTCTTCCACGTCGGTGATGAGCGGGAAGCGCGTCAGCAGGAACACGTTGGAGCCGAGATTCGCGACGCGGTCGGCGATGTATCTGTTTACCCCGGAAATCAGCGAAATCACGACAATCAGTGTGGAAACAGACAGAATGATGCCCAGCAGCATCAGGAAGGAGCGCATCTTGTGTTGGCGCAGCGTCTCCAGCGCCACACCCACAGGTTCGCGAACCAACACTCCGCGCTTCAACACGCCCCGCTTCATCCAGGCACACCCTCCCTCCTCATTCTACGTAAAACGCACTGCGATTGTTTCGTTCCGCAGGCATGGCGAAGAACGCCTCTCTGGTATGCAAAAGGCAGGCTGCCGCCTCAACTTCCGGTGCGGTTCCTACTTGGTTCCACGTAGAATCATGCCATGAGCTTCCAACTGATTGCGGAACCCTGGTGGGTGAACTTGCTCGTTCTGGTCCCGCCCTTCGCCTACTTTCGCTGGAGACGTAGCGGAGTTGCTCTCGCTCCGCGGCAACTGTTGGCGAGCGGGATATTTGCCGCGGCGTTCGGCTGCGTGGAAGCTGTCGTGGTGGTTTACCTTCGTGCCGCTACCGGCTTGCTCCCCGGTTATCAGGGCACACTCTCAGACGTCATTCGCAGGTCCGGAGAGCTTTACCAGCAATCGCAGGCCATCAGCCAATTTCCGCAAAGCCTGCTCACCCTGGAAGTGTTCCGCGAGGCCGCCACCATTCTTATGTTGCTGAGCGTGGCCCTACTCACCGCGGCAAAGACAAGTTCGCGAGTAGCTGTTTTCCTCTGGACCTTTGCCATCTGGGACGTCACCTATTACGCGGTGCTTTGGGCCACGGTGCGCTGGCCGTTGTCGCTCCGGGATCCCGACGTCTTGTTTCTGATTCCGCGGCCCTGGATTTCGCCGGTATGGTATCCGCTTTTGGTCAGTCTTCTTGCAATCCTCGCGGTTCTCTTCGCGCGCGCGGCTCCGCCAAAGAGCGAATAAGCTTGAAAGCGGGGAACTCGCCGAGGGAGTTCGCTATCGCAAGAAATGAGGAAGAACCTGACCTCAGACTCTTGGTCTCAGGTGTCCATCCGGGGCCAGCGGCATCAAAGAGAGGCCATGTCCCGCAAAACGCATCCCTGGGGCGCGCCGCCCTGGACTGTTGATTTTCGTCCCGCCCCGTCTCCCCTTCCCGAGCAAGTTGACTTCGCCATTGTTGGCGGCGGCTTTACAGGGCTTGCGACGGCGGCATGGCTCCGTAGAATGGCTCCGAAAAAATCAGTGCTTGTGCTGGAAGCATCTTCGCTTGGTGAAGGCGCGAGCGGCCGCACCGGCGGCCTCGCCCTCGCGGAAACCGCGGCAGGCCCATTGCCGGACCTCGGTGACGTGCTTGCCGGTTACAAAAAGATTCTTCGCACGCTCCGCGTGGACGCGCGGCTCGAGCTCCCCAGCGTCTGGGAATTGGGCCGTTCAAATCCCGCAAAAGGCTCGCCCATCTCCTGGAACGATTCCGGTAACCTGCAAGTTGTTCGCGCCGTGCCCGGCGGCGCCGTCGATCCCGGCAAAGTCGTAGCTGGATTGGCCCGCGCCGCGGAAGGGGCCGGCGCGCAAATCGTCGAACATGCCGAGGTACAAGCCATCGATTATTCGCATCCTCTCCGCCTGCGCGTTCTTCAGAAAAGGCGCGCGCGCATCCAGCAGAGAGAAATCTGCGCCGGCCAGGTTCTTCTTGCCACCAACGCTTTCTCGCTCGAACTCCCGGAGCTCCAAGGCGCAACGCAACCAAAGCTAACGCTGGCGCTTGCCACCGCTCCGCTAACCGCTGCGCAACTCAAAACGATTGGCCTTTCGTCGCGCCATCCTTTTTACACCGTGGATCTTCCTTATTTATGGGGCCGCCTGCTTGAATCCAACGGCATCGTCTTCGGCGCCGGGTTAGTCCCGATGCCCGGTTCGATTGCCTCACTTTTCACCAAGCCCGGTAACCACTCATCCCAATTCGCCGCGCCCAATTTGTACCGCTTCGATGTTCGCAAGGGAGAAGCCGCGGAGAGTTTCCGCTGGCTCGAAAGCCGCGTGCACCGTTTGCATCCCGCGTTGAAAGCCGTTCGCATTACGCACCGCTGGGCCGGCCCGATTCTCTTCACCGAAGGCATGCGGCCCATTTTTCGCCGCCATCGGTGCAGTGAGAACGTGTTGGTCCTGGCCGGATACAACGGGCACGGCGTCGCACTCTCCGTATATCTCGGCCAATGGGCGGCCGAAGCGCTGCTGGGCACCCGCCCGCTGCCTGTCTGGGATTGAGCCCGCCGTCCATTCCAGCAGTGCAACAGCATGGGCGAGGGGTCTGCTTTTCTTTTCCTGTCGTTATAAAATCTGCCAGTCTCAATGGGAGCGGAATCCAGTGCAACCGATCATCGACATTCATGTCCACATCATGCCCTACGCCATGATGAAGCCTTCCGCGATGGAGTTGATGAAAAAGGGGCGCAAGGATTATGCAGACGTGGAGCGCTACTGCGCCGATCCCATGGCGTTTCTCGCATTTTTGGATTCACTTGGCGTGGAGCGGGCAGGGCTCATCAACTACGTCGCGCCGACAATTATCGGCTTTACTCCCGAGGTGAACGACTGGAGCGCGAAGTACTGCAGCGCTGCTCCCGACCGGCTCATCGCATTCGGCGGCGTTCTTCCGGGAACGGTTCCCGATTCTGGCGCGGAAGTGGACCGCCTTGCGAAACTCGGCATTCGCGCCATCAAGATGCACCCTTCGCACCAGGCGCTCTCGCCGAATGACTACATGGAGGGCAACCGTAGCCTTGCCGCGATTTACGAGCGCGCGCAAGCGAACGGCATGCCGGTCATGATCCACACGGGAACTTCCATCTTTCCTGGCGCGCGCAACTTGCACGCGCAGCCGATGCTTTGCGACGACATCTCGATCGATTACCCGGATCTTGTGGTCATCCTCGCCCACGGAGGCCGGCCGCTCTGGATGAACGAAGCGTTCTTTCTTGTCCGCCGTCACAAAAACATGCACATGGACATTTCGGGAATCCCGCCGCAAAAGCTGATGGAGTATTTTCCGCGCATTGAGGACGTAGCCGACAAAGTCCTGTGGGGAACGGATTGGCCCGGGCCCGGCGTCCCCGAAATTAAGGGAAACATTGAGAAATTCAAGGCGCTGCCGATCGGCGAGGCGGCGAAAAGAAACATTCTTTACGACAACGCAGCGCGGCTGTTCCCCAAGTGAAGCGCATTGTCCTGAATCTCGTTAGTTGAATAACCTGTTTTTGTACGTGCAGTGACCGGCTGTTCGTTTACTGAACATGTGTTCAGATTATGTTGACACGCGCAACAAAAGGGAACACACTCTCCTGTTAGGAAGGCCTTAGGGATCCTCCTGGCTCAGGGCGAAGCACCGTGCCGCAAAACCTTCGATCAAAGAATCGCAGTGGCCGCCAACAGCGGCGCTTCGTAGCGCGCCGCCTGGAGATTTTGCGCGCCGCGGGCAGGGAATTCCGCGCCCGGGGATTCGTGGAAACGGGAATGCGAGATATCGCGGAAGCCGCAGAGCTCTCGCCCGCGAACCTCTATAACTACTTCCAGGGCAAAGACGAGATTCTTTTCTTTTGCCAGGACAGCTCGCTGGACCGGATGAAAGCAGCGCTTGACCAAGCCCGTCGCGTCAAGGGAAGCGCCGCCGCAAGATTACGCTTTGTGATTATTTCCCATTTGCGCTGCCTCCTCGACGAAATCGAAGGTTCCGCGGCGCATCTTTTGACAAATGCTTTGCCTCCGCGGAAGCAGCGCTATCTTGTGGCGAAGCGTGACCGATACGAACTAGGCGTGCGCAACCTGATTGCATCCGGCATGAGGGCCGGGGAGTTCGCTCCCGGTGACGCTGCGCTTGTGGCGCGGGCAATACTTGGGGCCTTGAATTGGAGCGTGCAGTGGTTTCGCCCTGACGGAGAAATGACCGCCGACGAGATCGCGGAGAAATTAGCGGACTATCTGGTTCGCGGCCTGCTAGCCAACACGGACTTCGCAAAACATTTTTCTGCGGAGACGGAAACACTGCGCGTCATTCGGAAACAAGTTTCTGAGAATAGGCGAGGGCGCGTCGCCGTTGGATAGCGCTTTCGCGAGGTGATGGAAAGTGGCTACATTCCCGATTGAATCGCAGAAGACGGCGCAAATCCGGTTCACTTTGAATGGCGAGGAAACCGACCTCTCGTTCGCTCCCTATAAGACTCTGCTGGAAGTTCTGCGCGAGGATCTCGGGCACACGGGTACGAAGCACGGCTGCGAGTTGGGGGAATGCGGCGCGTGCGCCGTTCTCCTGGATGGCAAGCCAGTGCTTTCCTGCCTGGTTCTTGCGCTGGAGTGCAACGGAAGAAAAGTCCTGACGGTGGAAGGACTCTCCGGCGATGGAAGACTTCATCCGCTGCAGAATGCCTTCGCGGACCTAGGCGCCGCGCAGTGCGGTTACTGCACGCCAGGAATTCTGGTAACGGCGAAGGCGCTGCTCGACGCGAATCCGCATCCGGGGCGTGATCAAATCCGCGAAGCACTCTCGGGGAATCTGTGCCGGTGCACGGGGTATCTCCAGATTTTTGAAGCGGTAGAGGCGGCGATGGTGAAGATCGCGGAAAACGGGAAAGTATCAGTCGAATAAAGTTGCGCAGCACGTTGCGGTGAAGTGGTTCTGAGAGATGAGATGGCAGAACAAAAAGAACCTGTGAAGCCGTCGCGGCCCGAGGATTCGCGGCCGAATGGAGAAGGCCTGCGTGTCATCGGCGTTCCGCGCCGCCGGGTGGACGGCCGAGCGAAGGTGACCGGGCAGACACGCTTCGCCGATGACATTTTCCTGCCTCGCATGGCGCACTGTAAACTCCTGCGCTCGCCACATCCTCACGCGCGCATTCTAAAAATCGACGTTTCGCGCGCCATGGCACATCCGGGCGTATATCTGGTTCTCACCGGGAAGGATCTTCCCATCCAATACGGAATCCTCCCGGTCAGCCAGGATGAGCAGGCTCTTTGCGTCGATCACGTGCGGCACGTGGGCGATCCGGTTGCCGCGGTTGTTGCTCGTGAAGAATTGACAGCGTTTGAAGCGCTGGATTTGATTGACGTGGATTACGAGATTCTCCCGACCATCTCCGATCCCGAAGAGGCGTTGGCGACCCCTGAGCCGCGCATTCATGAATACGGCGAAGAAGGAAACATTCACAAACAAGTCGCCTTGGAATTCGGAGATGTGGAAAAAGGATTTGCCGAAGCGGATGAAATCTTTGAGGACACATTCTTTTATCAGGGCAGTACGCACCTCCCTATCGAACAGCATGCTTCGGTGGCTATTAAGGACCCGGACGGGAAGCTGACCATCTGGTCGAGCACGCAAACGCCGCATTATTTACATCGCGCTTTGGCGAAGGTGCTCGAAATGCCTCCCGCGCATATTCGGGTGATCGCCACGCCGAACGGCGGCGGATTTGGCGGCAAGAGCGATCCCTTCAATCACGAAATTGTGGTTGCTAAGGCGGCGCTGCTGCTCGACCGGCCAGTGAAAATCTGCCTCACGCGCGAGGAAGTGTTCTATTGCCACCGGGGACGCCATCCGGTGCTGATGAAGTTCAAGACCGGCGTGAAAAAAGACGGCACGATTACAGGGGTGCATTTACAAACGCTGATTGATGGCGGCGCGTATGGCTCGTATGGAGTCGCAAGCACCTATTACGCAGGGGCGCTTCAGACAACGACGTATCACATTCCTCGTTATCGCTATGAAGGCTGCCGCACTTTCACTAACAAGCCGCCGTGCGGGCCCAAGCGCGGACACGGCACGCCGCAGCCGCGGTTTGGACAGGAAGTGCAGCTCGACAAGATTGCGGAGAAGCTTCGCATCGATCCAGCGGAATTACGGTTAAGGATTGTCGAATCTCCGAACTCGGTCACTGCGAATTTTCTGAGGCTGGGCACGGTGAATCTCACCGAGTGCATCCAGCGAGTCGTGAGAATCTCGGATTGGAAAAACAAGTACCTTAAGCTGCGCGAAGGGCGAGGTGTGGGCCTGGCTTGCTCCGCGTACTTGACTGGGGCGGGTTTGCCCATCTATTGGAACAAGATGCCGCATTCGGGCGTGCAACTAAGATTCGATCGTGGCGGCGGCGTCAGCGTTTTCTGCGGGGCGACGGAAATCGGGCAAGGCTCGGACGATGTTCTTGCCGGAATTGTCGCAGAAGTTCTCGGCATCGATCCTTTCGATATTCGATTGTTTACTGGCGACACGGACCTGGGCCCCGTGGATTTGGGTTCTTATTCCAGCCGCGTGACGCTGATGGCGGGAAACGCGGCCTTACAAGCGGCGGAACGCGGGAGAGGGCTCCTTGCAGAAGCCGTCGCGTTGAAACTCGAAATTCCCAAAGAAAGGTTGCGCTTCGCCGACAGGCGCGTCTTCGATTCCACCGCGCCGGATAAGGGCGTCAGTTTCGCTGAAGCGGTTTGCTTCGCGGAAGCGCGCTTCGGCACGATCGGCACAGTCGGTTCGTACACTCCGCCGAAGTCGCCCGCTCTGTACAAAGGCGGAGGCGTCGGCCCTTCGCCGACCTATTCCTATTCGGCTGCTGTCGTGGAAGTCGAAGTGAATCCTGTGACGGGCTGGGTGCATGTGCCCAAAGTTTGGATTGCGCACGACATCGGGCGCGCGCTCAATCCAACGCTGGTGCGCGGGCAAGTGGAAGGCAGCGTCTACATGGGGCTTGGCGAGGCGCTCATGGAAGAGCAGGAGTTTCGCCGCCTGCCCAAGCGGCTCTCGCATGCGCTGGTGCACAAATTCCCATCCATGCTGGAGTACAAAAGCCCGACGTCGCTCGACATGCCCGAAGTGGTCACCGAGCTGGTCGAAGATCCCGATCCTCGCGGACCGTTTGGCGCAAAAGAAGTCGGTCAAGGGCCGCTGCTGCCGATTATGCCCGCGGTCGCCAATGCGGTTTATGACGCGATTGGAGTTCGCGTTGATGAAGTCCCCATCACTCCGGAAAAGATCCTGAAGGCGCTCGCCGAGAAAAAGGCGGGCCGCCAGCCGCGTTTTGGCCCGGCTCATTTCCCAACGGTGAAATGGCCGGAACCGCTACGCGTTCCTCCGCCATGGGAAGGCGGCGACGGCAACGCGGTGAACGACGTTGATCGCGAGAAACGGCGCGCAACGAAAGAGAAGGTGCTCGCACCATGATGCGCCTGCCGCTATTCGAATTCCGCGCGCCCGTGTCGGTTTCCGAAGCTGTGCTCATTCTCGACGGGGAGGGACGACAAGCCATGCCTCTGGCGGGCGGGACGGATCTGCTGCCGAACATGAAACGGCGCCAGCAAGTCCCCAAAACTTTGATGAGCCTAAACCGTATTGCTGAGTTGCGTCAGGCACGGCTCAGCGATTCAGGCTCGCGGCTCGGCGCTTGCCTCACACTTTCTGAGATCGCCGCCGATCCGCGCTTCCGTAATGGCATGGGCGCGCTGGCGCAAGCCGCGTCGTTCGTCGCGACTCCACAGATTCGCAATATGGCCACGCTCGGCGGGAATCTTTGCCTGGACACGCGCTGCAATTATTACGACCAGAACTACGAATGGCGAAAAGCCATCAGCTTTTGCCTGAAAAAGGACGGCGACACCTGCTGGGTCGCACCGGGCAGTTCCAAGTGCATGGCTGTTTCTTCAACGGACACGGCGCCCGCGCTCATGGCGCTCGGGGCGCGCGTTCGGCTGGTGTCACGTTCGGGTGAACGCGAAGTTCCCCTGAGCGGGCTTTATCAAAACGACGGCATCCACTACATGAAGCGCCAACCCAACGAACTGCTCACCGAAGTGCTCCTGAATTCTTTGCAGGGCTGGAAGAGCGCGTACTGGAAGCTGCGGCGCCGGGGCTCGTTTGATTTTCCCGTCCTGTCTGTGGCCGCAGCCGCGAAAATATCCGAGAGCGGCGTCGTTGAAGACGCTCGCATTGTAGTGGGCTCCGTGGCTTGCCTGCCGCTTGCAGCTGTGGAGGCTTCATCCTTGCTAAAGGGCCGGACGTTGAGTCAGGATTCCATCGCGCAAGCAGCGGCTCTGGCAGCGCGCATTGCCAAGCCGCTGGACAACACGGACTTCGACATGACCTGGCGCAAGCGCGTAACCGCCGAATTCGTGGCCTATGCGCTGCGCGAACTTCGCGGCGACGACATGCGCGGCGAGCGGCTGCTTCTGACGCGCCATTCCTCCAGCCTCTAATCCCAAAGTTGAAGCATCAAGACGATTTGCAGACTTTTGCCCGCGCAGATAGTGTGTGCAACCTTGCTGGTTTGGGGTCAACAACGGATTGACGCTTCTCGACCCCCTCCGCAAAAATGCAGCTTTGAATTACGGTCGTGGGCCCCCGCAGTTAACTCGCCCTGAGGTTCCCCCCGTGATGGCTCCCAGATGCCTTGGGATGCCCAATTCCAAAGCCGCCGGCCTGGGAGGTTCGTGTGCGCGTTGCCAAGAGTACGTGGCAGGTCTTCATTCCTTCGCCGGTAATCAGTTACAAAACACTGTGCATAATCACGCTCTTGCTGATTGCATTTCCGGTCTCAGGCAAAGCCCAAACCAGCGCATCTGCTTCCTGTTCGCTGTCATTTGGCACACTGACTAACGTGCCCACGTCCGCGCCGGTCTCTTGTCAGGATCCCTTGTATCCTGGGGACGGCGTATCGAATTGGAAGCTGGCCAATTCCTCTTCGAGTTCGAACGTTTTCGTTTTCAACGGGCCAAGCTCGGCGGCGGGAGGCAGCGCCCTCGGCTTGAGCGTAAATTTCAGTCCGTCCAGCATCGGCTCCTATGGCGGGACGGTCAACGCAACCTACACGGGCATGAAACTTGACGGTTGCCAGGTCACTCTCGCAGTGACCATCAAAGTGGACGGAAGTTATGCGCAGTCAGGTTTTGTGAATCCGAAGTACGTCATCATCGGCGTTATGTACGCGCCACCGGGAGCGCAGAGCAGCGTGACTTACGGGAACAACACAGTGACCGGCAACAGCATTTCGGCGGCCAGCTATTTCGCGGATCAGGTCAACTATAGCGTCGCGCTCACGGGCGGAACCAATATCTCAGGCTTCTCCACGGGCCAAACCGGCACGGTCTCGAACTCCTTTACTCAAGAGGTGGACAGCGCCTCTTCCGTAGCCATTACGCAAACGAGTTCGAACACGACCAGTCTCAGCGGCGTCGCAGATCCCAATGGAATCAACCACGATTACGATTACATCTTTGTGTGGCTCAACCCAGTTCTGCAATTTTCTGTCGGGCCTGGTCCGAATCAAGTTCAGTGGAACGGCTATGGCTCCGACGTGAGCGACCCGACCAGCCCGGACTTGGACGTTATTGGAATCCCTGTTGGGTGCCTCAACGGACATTTTACCAACTCGGCCTGGTCCACGACGTGTCAGGACATTTCCTCCGGACCGCTCGCCCGTTCGTGGGCCCAGAATAATGTGGACGGTTCAGGCCCTGGCCTCACAACCGCTGACTTGGCCAACATCCTGGCGGCCGATCCATTTTCCAGCCCCGGCTATACTCTGACCTTGGCCGCAGGTTCCAACACAACGGCCGATGGGCGCTTCACGGCGTGCAGCAATCCGCAATGTTCCACCACCATAGACTTCGAACCCGATATCACAACCTCCTACTCCCAGGGATACTCGGTGACCGCAAGCACCAGCCAGACCGTCAATTATGCGTATTCGCAGACTTTTGCATTGCAATCACAGTTTCAGGGAACGGACTTCGGCAACAACTTCGCCAGCGATTTGAAAACTGCGGGAACATTGACGTCGGGATACCAATTCAATCAGTTCACAAACAACTCTCAGGGCCAGACGGCGTCATTCACCATCGTGGGTCCATCGCCGGGTTACGCTGGACCGCTCCAATTCGTGGTTTACCAGGACAACCTGTACGGCACCTTTATGTTTTCTCCGCAGTAGGGAAGTTGGGGCGGATGACGATGCCTGTTCTGAAGCGTGGGCGCAGCGCAGCTTGCCCGGCCTACGGCGCGGTTGACGGCATGCGCGATCCCGATTAAATTAGATAAGTAGAATCGCGGCTGTCCCGATCCTCGGGAGTCCTGCTGCGATTTCTTTTTATTCCTTCCCGGTGCTGCCCCGGAGAGTCGGGGCGAACTCCACGGATGGGAGGTCGTCCAATTGGTAGGACTCCAGACTCTGGATCTGGCTATCCTGGTTCGAGTCCAGGCCTCCCAGCCAAAATTCTAAACCCTCGTAAACCAGTGGCTTAGAGCGACCGCATAGCGTGGTAACTACGCCCGGTAACTGTGAAATGCCTCTGTTTGCTCTCCGACAGTATTAAAACAACAGGAGAACAAACATGAATCGCGTCGTCAGCATCTATGTCCGCTACAAGGGCCAGCGAGGGAAACGCTGCTTCGTCCCCGCTACCTATTCCGGGAAAGCAAGCCTCAAGCCACAGCGAGGGGCCACTCAATACATTCGTTGGTACGAGGGCAGCAAACCCATAGCCAAGAAGGTCGGGGCCCGACGCGATGGATGCGCTAAAGGCTCAGATGAGGCAAGAGGCCCTCCTCGCAGGGGAGAGCGTGCCCGTAGAGCAATCCTCTCGGCGCATAAGAAACGTCACAACGAGCCAATCGAGAGAGTATGGGTCTCCAAACTTGACTCAGGGAAAGGCGTTATAGGGACTGTGTACTGAATTTAGACCGGCGTCATACTTTTAGCCGCGATGTCGTAGGCGCTTTTCGGACTTGCAGTGGGGGGTGCAGGGGAGTATGTTTCTGGTCGGAAAACCGACCAGGATCGTTTCAGGGGAGCCGTCGCCCAGCTAGGCAAAAGCGATCTTGGTCTGCGCTCGACAGCTTACATTCCGATCCAATAGGGACCGCACTGCTGTGTCGCTAGCGCACAGCTATTCTCAGGGACGGCCTGAGGCTGTGAGGCTCGAAAGACGTGACAAGTCAAAGTATGCCTCTGGCCACCCGGGCCAACCTCCGCACTCTGGTTAGCGAAGCTGACCTTTCCCGGATGACAGACGAAGAACTGATATTTTGCCTCAAAGCGGGAAGAAGCGAAGCGATGACGCACCTGTTTGACCGCTATTACGTCATCGTGCGCAGTATTGCGCGAAAACTGCTGCGAAACCCAGAAGACGTGGCCGATGCTGTCCAGGAAGCGTTTCTCGATGTGCATCAAAACGCAAAAAGTTTCGATCCGGCTAAAGGATCTCTGAAGGGGTGGCTTTCCTGCCTAACGTATCACCGCTCCTTGAGAAGGCTGCGGGCTTTGAAAAGGAAGGAATGGCAAGCCGGGGATGGTGATGCGGTCTCATCGATTTTAGATGCGAGCGTGAAACCCGAGCAATGGATCCGGTCGCTGGATTTCCGAAAGTGTCTGAACAAAGCCTTAACGAGCGTTAATGAAAAGCAGCGCCGGACCATGGTGCTGTATTTCTATGAAGGCAGAGACCTTTCTGCGATTGCGAAGGACATCGGGGAGAGCTTTGGGAACGTTCGCCATCATTTATATAGGGGCTTAGCGAAAGTCCGCAGCGAATTGGTGCAAAACGGCCTGCTGGCGGGATATATAGAGTTTGGAAGCATAGAGGAAAACAAGAAGGGGGTGCGCTGACCGTGGAATCCTCTCACGAATACTTCGATCTGCTCTGCGCCATGGTGGGCGCTAACCAGGCTTCCGAGGAAGAGGAACGGCTGCTCGCGGAGCATGTCGAATCTTGCCGAGAGTGCCAGCAAGCAGTCGAACAATACCGGCAAATTGTTTGGCAGATTCATGAGGAAGAGCTAGCCAGCGAGAGCCAACGGGAATCGGCGCATTTCGCCGAGGAGGAAGCGGCAGAGCGAGCGAAAGCTAAGGAAAGACTGTTAAGGGAGTTTGGCGCAGCAGTATCACTGTCTCTGACAGGAGAGCGGTTCGGCGCGGCGCAGCAGCCTAAGAAAATGGTGGCTCGCGGAGTGCCATCGTGGGCGAGTTGGGCAGTTGCGGCATCGCTACTGATTGTTGTAGGGGTGAACTCGGTTCAATACTGGGTATCGAGGCGCGCTTCCAGCGATGTGGAAGAGCGGGCGACCCTCTTGCAAAAAGAAGTGGAGGGGCTTCGAGAGGAATTAGCGAAGCAACAAGCGGAACGGCTTCAGATCGCGCAGGCCTCCCCCTCCGCACAAAGCACACAAACCACTAGCGTTACCAAGAGCAACGAGACACGAAAACTGCGAGCGGAAAACGAGGCTTTGCGTGAAAACTTGGCGAGCAGCGAAGCGGCGCGTCAGCAGGAGGTCCGCGATTTCATAGCTCTGCGAGACCGGGAACGCCTGCTGCAGAGTTCCTTAGACGCATTCCAGGGTTCCAAGAGCAACTTGGAAACGGAGAACACCGAGCTTTCGGCAAGGATTTCAAGGCTCACGGATGACTTGAAGAAGTCGCAAGAGGAATTGACCGGGATGAGCGCGCGAAACGAAGCGCTGTCGCAGGAGACGCTGTCCAAGGTGAAGTACGTGGAACGGCAGCAGAAACTGCTTGCTACGGACCATGACATTCGAGACATCCTGGGGTCGCGCAGCTTGCATATTATCGATGTTTACGACGTGAGCGGCCAGGGCGAATTGGAACGGCCGTTTGGCAGGATTTTTTATACAGAGGGGAGGTCCCTCATTTTCTATGCCTTCGACCTGGATTTGCAAAAGGGTCTGAAACGCAGCGCTGTTTTTCAGGCGTGGGGCCAAAAGGGCGAAGCTAAGGAAAGCCCGCGCAGTTTGGGGACCTTTTATATGGACGATTCAGCGCAGAATCGCTGGGTCCTTAAGGTGGATGACAACAAAGCTCTATCGCGGATTGATTATGTGTACGTGACGGATAGTTCGCGCAAAGAAACGGCGAAGCCGAAAGGTAAGCCTCTGCTCTCGGCGTTTCTCAACGGGCCAGCGAATCACCCATAGGTTTTGAAGATCGCAGCGCACGCGAGAAAGCGCTTCGGATCTTCCGCAAATTCCAGCTCTAACTTCTCTAGCTCCTCGAACTGACCGCTCGCCTGCATAAAAGAAAGCTAGGTGTTTCCTGAAGAGTTGGAGCAAGCATTGCGGAACTGCGCGGGACGGCGAAGGGAATTCGCCGTCCCACCGGTTACTCGATGCCTTTGTCATTGGGCGTTCAGAAACGCCTCGGTATAGTGCTGAAGACTGCCACTTGTTCCGGTGACCTTGATGGCGTGAAGTCCCAGCCTTCGACACGCAACTACTTCGAGTTGGGACGTACCAGAGCCGGAAATGCTTCTTGGGTTGAGCGCAGGAAGACAGTCATTGTATGTGACTTGGACGGACAGTGAGACAGTACCGGTGAAACCGTTCAGGGCGGTTACGGTCACCGTGTAGTACACGGGTGAGTTGACGCCGCCCGTTTGACTGGACGGTGATATGGACATGGAAAAATCGGGGCTTGCGGAGGTGGCGGGAGCGCCAGTGAAAGCGAGGGCCACGGCGAGCAGACCAGCAAACATCAGGAAACGCGGCAACAAAGCACGGACACTTCTCTTGCTGATTTTCATGCTGAATCACCTCGTGGTTTAGGTTGCGTGCAGTGGGCCCGGGGAAGGCTGCGAAGGGGCTAAGGCAACGCACGATGGACCGGCGAGATATCGGTGTCAAGATAATTGTAGATAAGAATTAATTTCCACAGGGGAAAGGGGAATATTGCGGGGGTGTCCGCAAGTTTACAGGCGTCCATGGGTGAAAAAGAAACAGGTTCGTTGCGTTGGTACAGGGACGGATGGCGAGGGGCTATACAGGGACAGCAGCAGGGGTGGTCCCATTTTGAAAAAAGAGGCAGGGGGATAAATGAGATATAGATTGGCGTGTGTCTTTGTGTGTGCAATGGTGTGCCTGCTCGGCGCGAGCGCGGCTCTTTTTGCACAAGGTGACCTGGCAGCGGTGACCGGCCGGGTATTGGATCCGAATGGGGCGGTGATTGTCGAAGCGACGGTGTCCGCGAAGAACGCGGATACCGGCGTGGAGACGACGGTGCAGACGAATGAGGAAGGTATCTACCGGTTCGCGAATCTGGGCCCGGGGAATTACAAATTTACGGTATCGAAGCACGGATTCAAGGCCATCGTGAAGCCCGGGGTAACGCTGCACGTGGCGGACACGATTTCCATGAACTTCAACATGGTGGTGGGAGCCCTGACGGAGAGCGTGACCGTGGAAGCGGGCGCGTCGATGATCAACACAACGGACGCGTCGTTGAGCACGGTGGTGGATCAAACTTATATAAAGAACATGCCTCTGAACGGGCGCAGCTTCCAGGATTTGATTCTGCTGACCCCGGGTGTGGTGACGCAGTCGGTGCAGAACAACGCGAGTCTGGCAAACACAGCCGCTGGCAACGGGCAGACAGGAGAATTCAGCGTTAACGGCCAGCGCACCGAGGCCAATAACTACGTCGTAGACGGCGTGAGCGCGAATGTGGGCGCGGCGGCCGGCTCCGGCATGTTTCTCGGAGCGGGGGCCAGCGGGTCGGTGGGGGCTTCGACGGCTTTGGGGACTACGCAGGCGTTGGCGCCCGTGGATGACCTGCAGGAGTTCCGGGTGGAAAGCTCGACCTATTCGGCCCAGTATGGGCGGAATCCGGGCGGGCAGTTTATTTTTGAGACGAAATCGGGAGCGAACCAATGGCACGGCACGGCTTTCGACTACTTGCGAAACGGCTATTTTGACGCCACAGATTGGTTCACCGGGTTTGATAGCCTGAAGCAAGCGGCGCTCCGGCAGAATGATTTTGGGGGGACACTGGGCGGTCCGGTGATTCCCACGGGAAAAGACAAGACATTCTTTTTTGCGTCTTACGAGGGGCTGCGCCTGGTGACACCCCAGCCAGCGGCCACCATCCTAGTGCCTGACGCCGCGCTTCGAGCGGCTGCGCCTGCGCCATTGAATCAGGTGCTGAATGCGTGGCCGCTGCAGAGTCCCAATGCCATGGATAACACGGCAAACGGAATGTCCTTTTTCTTTGGGAGCTGGTCGAATCCGAGCGCGATTGACTCGGGCAGTATCCGTCTCGACCACGTTGTGAACGATAAACTGAAGCTCTTTTTCCGGTTCAGCGACACAGGATCCAATTCCCTTACTCGCGGTTTAAGTTTTCTCCAGAGTTCGCCGCCGACGCAGAACGTCAATTCCGACTATACGCTGCGCACGTACACGGCCGGAGCAACAAGCGTGATCAATAGCCGCTTGAGCAACGACTTCCGGATGAATTACACGTCGAACGAAACAGCAAGCAATTCGTACATCAGCGCGTTTGCGGGGAGCACGCCGGTGGACCTCTTGCAACTGGCCGGACTGGGACCTGGTTCGGCGGTCAGGTTGTCTTTGTCAACTGGTGGCTTCACCGATCTGGTTCAAGGGCCTCAATCCGGTAAGCAAAGGCAGTGGAACTTTGTTGATACGTTCGGCATCTCCCGGGGAAGGCACCAGTTCAAGTTTGGCGCGGACTACCGCCGGTTGGCGCCTGTGGCGGTTCAAAATAGTCCGTTTGGAGATTACTTCTTTAGTACGGCTTATGCTCCGCCAAACAGCCCGTCCACTAGTCCTTCTATAGACCACAACATTGCGGACGTCGCGGCTTTGCAGACTTTAGCCACGGCCTATCCACTGTATACAAACTTCTCCGCTTTTGGGGAGGACGAATGGAGGGTTTCGCGCCGGTTGACACTCTCGATGGGGCTTCGGTGGGAAGTGAATCCGCCTCCGGGCGTAACCCAAGGACTGGGACCTTTTACTCTGGTGCCAGTCGATCCCGGCGACTGGAACTTGGCGCCACAGGGCACGCCACAGTGGAAGACCACGTGGTACAACTTCGCGCCGCGGTTGGGAGCCGCCTATGTCCTCCGGAACAATCCGGGATGGGAGACGGTGCTTCGTAGCGGTGGTGGCGTTTTCTTTGACACCGGACAACAACTTGGATCTGCAGGGTTCAGCGGACCGGGATTTCAGGCAACAAATGTTACGTCCGCTCCGTTTCCCAGCACGTCTGGACTTGGCGCGATTCCAATCCCCTCGATACCCAGCACCCCATCCTTGGCGGACTGCAGTTGTGGATTTGGGATCTCGCCCCATCTGCAACTGCCCTATACGATTCAGTGGAACGTGAGCATCCAGCAGGCGCTGGGGAAATCGCAGGCCTTCACTCTCTCGTATGCCGGCTCGCGCGCTTCGAGGTTGCTGCAGACCAATCTGTTTTTCGACAATAGCGGCAACTTTCTTGGCATTGGACAGAATGGACTCACAGGCGACTACGACTCGCTGCAAACCCAGTTCCAGCGGAGGCTCAGCCGCGGATTGACTGCGCTGGGCTCTTACACGTGGTCTCATTGTATTGACTATGGTTCTTCCAACTTCCTTGTGGCTTTCCAGCGAGGAAATTGCGACATGGATATTCGTCACAATTTCACAGCAGCGTTTTCCTATGACCTGCCAAAGGTGGGACGCGGGGGCGTGGTAGGTGCGCTGCTGAACAATTGGGGAATCGACGACCGGTTTGTAGCCCGAACAGGCTTTCCGGTGACCCTGGGCGGAACAGAGAGCCTTCTTCCGAATTCGTCTCAGATCTTTTTTACTGGATTGGATCGCGTTCCAGGGCAACCACTCTACGTAACACAGTGCGGAAGCCCGTTTGCAACGGGTCCTGCAATGATCCCTTGCCCTGGCGGACGGGGGCTTAATCCCGCCGCATTTATGGACGTCGGCTTCGATCCGAATACAGGTTTTCCGCTTCAGGGAACCGCTCCCCGGAATTTTGTGAGAGGATTCGGGGCCTGGCAGATGAATTTCGGCGTAAGGCGGGAGTTTCCCCTCTACGAAAGCCTAAAACTGCAGTTCAGAGCTGAGGCCTTCAACCTCTTCAATCACCCGAACTTCGGCAGTATAGAGACGAATCGGGACCTGCCCACTTTCGGTGAAGCCACATCCACGTTGGCGAGTTCACTGGCCACGGTAGGGGCGTTGAGCTCCCAGTACCAGATGGGCGGACCGCGCTCGATGCAGTTTGCGTTGCGGCTGGTCTTCTAGGCCGGGTTGCGCCAAGCTAGAGGAGGAAGATCGGGCGCGGTCCGAGAGTACCGCGCCCGGCTTTCTGGCATTAGGGCCATGCGCCCTTTCCTGACAGAGATTCAGTCATTGGGTTTGGGAGAGTTAGGTTGCGATGAGAATGAAGCGAGTGTGGCTTTGTGCCGCGGGCCTCGGGTTTCTGGGTGCAATTTTTTCTCACGGGAGCCGCGCAGGACAAGTTAAGAAGCCTTTTACGGTTGCCGACGATATTGGGCTGACGATGATGGAAGAGTCGGAAGACCTGTATTTTTCACCGGACGGAAGCTATTTTGCAATCGTAGCCAGGCGGGGACGCCTGGACACCAATCATGTGGAAGAGTCGCTGCGGTTTTACAGCAGCCGGGAGGTGCAGAAATTCCTGGAAGGGCCGGACGGTGCTCAGCCGCCGGCACCCATGTGGCAAATTACGAAAACGGATTCGATCGGCTTTGACGGACTTCGGTGGCTGGCGGATTCCAGCGCGGTGACCCTTCGGGAGAACCTGGCGGAGGGCAAGGAGCGGCTGGTTCTTGCTGATCCACGAAAGAAGACGATCGAGCCATTGACGCTGGCGCTGGCAGGAATCAGGATATTCGACGTGCGCGACGCGCACAATTTTGTGTATAGCGTGAAGGATCCCGCGCCAGCCGAGAAAATGCATGAGGAAAGCCGGGCGGTCGCTTTTGATGCCACGGGGCGTTCACTCAATAGCCTGCTGTTTCCCGACAATCCGGCGATAGAGGCGCTCTCTTCCAATCGCAGCCACCTTTGGGCGGTTGTGGGAGGGAAGCAGTTCGAGGTGAAGCATGACGGCGCGGCGATCATGCACACGGAAGAATTGGCGCTGTCCCCGGATGCAACCTCTGTGGTTACGACGCTGCCGGTGGCAGAGATTCCACCTTCGTGGGAAGCGCTTTATCAGCCGCCCTACCCGTCGGTCACTGGCGTCCATTCCGGAAAGCAGAATATGGAGCTGGGCCTCTTCTCGGTGCGGCGGTATGTGCGGATCACTTTGCAAACCGGCGCCATCGAAGTCTTGATGGACTCGCCGTTACCTTGGCAGGCGAGTTGGGGAGACAGCGGGTACTATCCCAGTTGGTCAAGAAACGGCAAGGAGATCTTGTTGCCGGCGGTGTTTCCCGTATCCAAAGGCAATGGTCCGATCCGGCCCTGCGTTGCAGTGGTGAGTTTGTCCTCGGATAGCTCCAATTGCGTGCTGACTTGGGCGCAGATCCGAAAGGACGCCGAAGGGGTTTGGGTGAGGGATGCGCGGTTTGCAGAGGGGGATGGGAGCGGCATCGTTATAACGTTCATCGTGGTGAAGGATGGGAAGCACTTAGTGGAGAAGACGGAATACCGGCGCGGAAATGACGGCGGCTGGCAACCCCGGGGACCCGCGCAAGAGCGCAATCTTGAGGAAGGTTTGAAAGTTACGGTGAAACAGGGAATCAACGATCCGCCGGCCTTGGTGGGTTCCAACGATAAAGTGTCGCGAGTGATCTGGGACCCGAATCCGCGGCTCAAAGAGCTGGATATGGGCCAGGCCAGTATTTACACATGGAAGGATGGGGAGGGAAAAGAAAGACGAGCGCTGCTCTTCAAGCCAAGCGACTACAAGCCGGGGAGGCGTTATCCGCTGGTGATTCAGACACACGGCTTTTCGGAGACGGAGTTCCATCCGTCGGGCGGGCTTACCACGGGATTTGCGGCCAAGGAATTGGCGGCGGCGGGGATGATGGTGCTGCAAGTTCAAGAGGTGGGGAACTGCGGGGATGGGGGGCCGGACGAGGGGCCATGCAACGCCGCTGGCTTTGAAACCGTTGCGAATCAACTTGTGTCGGATGGGCTGGTGGATGCGGAGAATATCGGGCTGAGCGGGTTCAGCGCGACGGTTTATCACGTGATCCTGGCTTTGACGACGCCTTCTTCGGTTCACTACAGAGCGTCGTTGATTACGGATGGCGTAATGGCCAGCTACCTTCAATACATGTATGCGGCGGACCAAGGGGGGGGGCCACCGCAGGAAGACTCCCAGATTGGCGCGCGGCCTTTTGGTGAGGGTTTGCAAGTGTGGCTGAAGCGCTCGCCCACTTTTAATCTGGACAAAATAGAGACACCGTTAATGGTGGTTGCGGAAGGCCGCAATGACCTGCTCTTTATGTGGGAAGCTTATGCAGGACTGCGCTATCTGCATAAACCAGTGGACCTGTTGTTGTTGAATACGACGGAGCATGCCCTGAGCAATCCGGCGATGCGGATGGCGTCGCAAGGCGGGGCGGTGGACTGGTACCGGTTCTGGCTGCAAGGGTACGAGGACCCCAATCCTGCGAAGGCAGAACAATACGAACGCTGGCGCGCACTGCGAAGTATACAAGAAAAGAACCATCTGCAAGCGAAAACGAAAGCTAGCTTGTGAGGAAGCGCTGCGGGGCAAGCGGCTCTGACGCGCAAGCCGCAATTTATGAAATGACTTAATGACTTCTAGTCTTCCCAGTCCATGTAGCCGGGAAGCGTGTCGTTATAGGTGACGGAGGTTTCCGAAAGCAGCGTCACGTATGACTTGCCTATGGATTTGGATTGAATCGCATCGATGGCGTGGGGAAGTGGGAGCAGTTCGGGAGCTTCGTACTTCATTTGTCTTAACCTCCTTTTTCGGCGAAAATAGAACTGCCAGAGAGCCCGGTGAAGCGGGCTCTCCGGCAGGGACTACTTACTCCTCCCAGTCAACGTAACCGGGGAGCGTGTCGTTGTGGTTGATCGCCCCGTCGGAGGGGAAGGTCACCATCTTCTTGGTCTGAGATTGCGACTGAATGGCGTTGATCGCAGGGGTCAACGCAACCAGTTCTGGCGTTTCGTATTTCATTTGTTGTCACCTCCTTTTTTATAGAAATGAACTGCTGTCGGAGAGTCCGGTGAAGCGGGCTCTCCGGTATCGCACGACTTAGTCTTCCCAGTCGAGATAACCGGGAACCGTGTCGTTTTGGTTGATCGAGCCGTCCTTGGCGAACGTCGGGACCACCTTGCTTTGAGACTTAGTCTGAATGGCGTTGATCGCAGGGGTCAACGCAACCAGCTCTGGTGTTTCGTATTTCATCTGTTTTCACCTCCTTTGTTTTTGGCGATATCAGCCGGCCGATGGAGCTAGCCGGCTGAACTCTTTTGAGCTTGCGCGGGCGCTTGCGGCTCCCTGGCCGCAGGGACGGAATGCGAGGCTGCGCTTGCTCCAGAATCTAATGCTCGCGTGCGCAAAGGCGCGGGTTGAAGTGAGCTGGGAGCGGCAGGCAGAGAGCGGGCTTTTGCGAGCACACCTTGGGTGGCAACATGGCGGAGCCACAACTCGATCTCAGCGGTCCGCACCATGCCGGAGCTCGGGGACTCCCCTTTGCTTCGAGCTTCCTCAATGGACTTGCAAAATTGCGCCGCGTCCAGCAACCCTAGCGAGCCGCTTACCATCTGCCGCAAATCCAGGTCATCGAACCTGTGCCATTCCTCCGCTGCATCTTGTTTCTGCTGGGGATTGCGGTCCGGCGGAACAAAGAATTTTCGTTTTCTGTTGAGAAGTTCGTCGGGGACAATCCCGACGAGGGCACGCCTCATAAGAGCGCGGCGCACTCCGACGCCCACGATCTTTTCGCGGGGGATGGCATACACGAATTCGAGCAAGTCGCGGTCAACGTAAGGCAGGCGCACTTCGCGGTAGAGTTCCGGGTAACCGAGCAGAGGCCAATGCGAGAGAATTCTGCGTTCGCCATCCAGACCTATCAAATGATCCTGAAAGCTGGGCAGAGGGCCGAAGAGCTTCAGTATGCGAGGATAGTCGAGCAGTGCCTCGCGGTTTTTGCGGACGAAACTGTCCCGGAACCACGGACTGCCTTGAACGGGATTTCTCCTCGCATCGGTGAGGGCGAGAGGGAGAAACCCGCGAACGGCTTCCCAGAGCAGAGGGAGTTGGCTGACGCGCATTTTGGTGGCCCACGCCTTGAGTTGACGCGTGAGGGTAATAAAGCGGGCGCGCGCCAAGTAGTTTTGCAATTCGGGAGTTGGCGTCGGTATTCCTCCGCCGGTGGCCATTTCTCCCGTCATGCCGGAGAGCGTGACGCGATAGCCGTGAGCCTTTAACGTCGCAGCATAGCGCTGATAGAACTCTGAAAGCCGGCGATGGTTGCCTGGAGTGACAGCGAAAGCGCCGACCCGCAATTCCGAAGAGAAAGACTTTTTGGGGCCGGTATCTTGTTGTTTCAGTTCACGCTCGTTGATGTGCTGACCGGTTCTGCCGCGCCTCTCTTCTACCTTTTTGACCCAGTGAAGCTCGTTTGAGTCAGGCTCGAGGTGGTCATAGGAATCGTCATACCAGGAGATGGTGTCGAGTCGCGGGCAATCGGCGCGTCCGCGCGCGATGAGATCATCCGCCATGCAGACGATGGACGAGGAATCCAGTCCGCCACTCAGCTCGGCCAAAATAGGACGATCCGAGCGTAATCTGCGTTGAACGGCGGTAGCCAAGGCTGAGCGAAAGTGCTCTTCATATTCGGCGTCCGCGCGGTAACGAATTTTCTTGCCTGGATCGAAATCCCAGTATTTCCGGATTGCTGCGGGCTTCCCGAGCCTTAGAAGTACAAAGGAGGACGGCGGTACAGCGCGGATGTCTTTGTAAGGGGTCAGGTGCGCGGCAGGCGTGTGCGCGAACCAGCCGGCAATATACTCTGTATCGATTTCGAACGGCCGGCCCGAGAAGAGCACTGGAGGATCCAGCAGAGTGCTCCAAATCAGGTGGTTATCGCCAAAAAGGTAGTACAGCGGTCTCGCGCCAATGGCATCCTTGGCGAGCAATACGGAGCGCTCGCGGGGGTTCCAAACTGACAAAGCCCAGTCACCGATCAGCCTGCGAAGGCAATCAACGCCCCATCGCTGATACGATGTCGCGACAATGTCCACATCAGTCGAGTCAGAGGCCAGTGGGCGCCCCAATTCGAAGATCAACTCTTTGCGGTTGTCGAGCCGGCCGTCCCAGGTGATAACTGCGCCGGACGAGGAAACTTGGGGCTGCTTTTCCCGATGCGATTCCTTCGTTGTATGGAAAGCGCGGTAGAGAATTGTTATTCCGCCTTGGGCATATTTCTCGTTGCTATCCGGTCCGTAGTCCGCGAGGGTGGAGCTCACTTTCTCGCAGTACTCCGGTGTGCAAAGCCTGCCGTCGAAATTCCATCTTCCAAACTGCACGCTCATGTTGACCTTCGATCTAAAAGTGTCTTGCCCTTTTGCCTTTACTGTTTTGAGTCCTTTACGACGGTTGCCAAGCCAACGCTGGCTTCTCTATTGCGCCCACGTTCACGACTCCCAACGCTCGGAGTTGCTTGATCCAACCTTCGACCCAGAAAGTACGCATGAGACTGATCATGGGGACGTCCTCTCCCCGGCGTGCCTTCTGCAAAGCTTCAGTAATGAGCTGGGGGTTGACGATTCCGAGCGAACCGAGGGCCATGTTTTGGGTGGCGGCCACGTATTTAGTCCAGTCCCTTGAGAGCCCAACCATCTGTGCCCGGGCAACATAGGCTTTCGTTTTCCGATTCAAGATTTCGTCGGGGACGATGCCACCAAGCGCGCGCCTCATGAGAGAACGTCGCTGAGCAGGGCGCACAACCTGGTCTCGCGGTACGGCGAACATGAATTCCAGCAAGTCGCGATCGAGAAACGGGTATCGTTTTTCGTAGGGGGGCTGATAAGGCAAGGCGGTGCGGCTGAACTGCCTGCGCATGGACTCCAGGGTGACAACGCCAGCTTGAAAACTCGGGAGGGGGCCAAACAGCTTCGTTCTCGTGTGGTAGCCAGTCAACGCCGTTCGATGACGTTTCACAAACTTCGGCTGCAGCCAAGGGGCAGGCTGTACATGTGAAGGGGCGCCCACCAGCCAGAGCGGGAGAAACTCCCTGGCTGCGTCCCAGAACAAATGAATCCAGGGCTTTTTCAGTTGCAATGCCCAGATCTTTAATTTGTGGGCCAGCCTCCGGAATTGTGCTCTTGCGATGAGATCCTCGAGTTCTGGTCCGGGCGATGGCACGCCGCCCATCACTTCGTCTCCGCCAATGCCGGAGAGAAGCACGCAATTCCCTTGGGTAGTAAGGCAGTCCTTGAGTTCAGGGGAAGTTTGACCGTGGTAGCCCGGCGTCTGTTCAAAGCGAAGAACGGTGGCTGCGGCCTGCGATTCGGTCTGGTTTGTTAGCTGCGAATCGCGCGCATTGACGTCGACGTGCCAGCCGCGTCTGCCTCGCTTTTCTTCGACTTTCGTGAAATAGGGTCGCTCGTTCCAATTGGGCTCGGAATCATCGTAGTAAGAGATCGTGTCAAGGCGTGGGCAGTCGGCTTCGTTCCTGGCGATGATGGTGTCGGCCACGCAAACGATCGAGGATGAATCCCTGCCGCCACTAAGTTCTGCGAGGACAGGGTTATCGGAACGAAGCTTGCGCTGGACTGCTTTACGAAATACGACGCGAAAATGCTCCTCGTACTCCGCGTCCGTTCGATAACTGATCTTCTTGCTTGGATCGAAGTCCCAATACTTGCTGACTGTGTGTCTTCCGGGCCGCAGAAATACGGCGGATGATGGAGGAACAGCGTAAACATCAATGCAAGGCGTCAGATGAACCGCGGGATACATGGGTATGGAGAGCCAAGCGGCGATGTACTCTTCGCAGATATCAAAAGTGTTTCCCGCAAATCGGACCAACGGATCCAGGATGGTGCTCCAAGTAACCTGGTCCCGGTCGAACCAGTAATACAAATGGCGCGTGCCGATGGGATCTTTGGCGAGAAGCAGTGAGCGGCTAACGGGATTCCAGATGGAGAGCGCCCAATCGCCCAGCAGCCTTCCGAAACAGTCTTGCCCCCAGCGTTCAAATGCTGCCGCGACAATTTCAATGTCAGTGGACGTTGCTTGCACATCACCCAGATCACTGATTAAGTCCGCCCGGTTATCCAACTGCCCATCCCATGTGATAACGGCACCGGAAGGCGAAATATGCGGCTGGGTTTCCCGGCGAGATTCCTTCGTCGTGTGAAAGGCTCGATAAAGGATCTGCACACCGTCCTTCGCGTAGACTTCGTCCGTGTCCGGGCCGTAGGGAGCAAGCGTCGTGCGAACTTTCTCCACGTACTCGGCAGCGCAGGGCTGACCATCGTAATTCCATCTTCCAAACTGAATGCTCATGGTTAGTATTGCTCCGCTTGTCTACGTTTGATTTCTTGGTAAGGCTTTAACAGCGGTCGAGAACCGCGTACAGTTCGCGCATGTAGGCTTTGTCGTTGACGACACGGCCGTCGACTTCGACCCACGCATGCGCTTTGAAGGGAACCTGCTGCGCGCCGATAATCATCTGTGCGGGTACGCCGTACCGCTTCAAAAGGCATGCGAGAGCGGCGGATCGTTGAAGGCAAAGAGCTTCTTTCCAGTACCAAATACATGCCATATCCATAGCTGCACAGACTTGTTCCAAGGCATTGGGAGATGGAGTCTTCTTTGAGACCGGATAGCTGCGGACCTTTTTGTAGAGCGCGGCGAAATCTTTTTTCACCAGGTAAAGGTCAATTTGAATCAGCTTCAGGTACGCTTGCATCACTAAAAGCATTTTCGAAATCTCCCTAGCTTGTTTCGATAAGGCCTGAACTTGCCGATGTCTGCACAAGAACCTGGATCTCTGAAGATGAATCCAATCGTTTGTTTGAGGCAAAGAAGGCTGGGGTGCCTAAAGCCATGCAGTCTTGAAGACCCGGTGATGATGGGCGAGGTTGCTAGCTCCCGTCAACGCAAGACAGTTCTCATTTCCGGCCAAGAAGGGGTGTTTGCGGCCAAGGGATCGCAAGCAAATAGAAGCGACTGCGGTTTGTTGTCCTAGTACTCACGGTGTGAACGGCGATAAATTAAGTAAACAAATATTTTGGACATTACACGGCATAGTGAAAAACGGAGTGCGACGCTGGCTTCTAATCGTCGAGCTAACGGCAATGCTAATGGCGGACGGGCCTCAGTTCCTGAACAGATTCCCATGCGTTTTCGTCGACTCTCGTGAATTCCTCAACCATTTCTTTTTGTGATGCAATCGCCATGCTGTGGGTGGCGGACCTCTTCGGAGTGAACCAGTAACAGCCCATTCCCGGATAGAACGGTGGGCCAATGGTTCCATCGCTATTGAGAAACAATGACTTCTCGCGCCGCCCGTCTTTTATACGGATCTTTCGATTCTTGAGGCGGTCCATTTCTTTTTCATCAATTTGTATTTGCCAATTGAAGGGTAGCTTGGACCGCGCTTCGAAGAAATCCATATTCGCGAATCTGTCTCCGTCTTTTAGCCCATGAGCCATGAACACTGGCACTTCGAAACAGAGCTTTCCGGCGCCAAAGCCCACCCAGTTATATCTACGGTCCAACAGCTCGAGCTTGAGTCCTCCGCGATAGCGAGTAATGTTCAAAGCCGCTTGATCATAAGGGTCGTACTCACGGAACTTTTCATTCGTCATGACAAAACGTTCTGTTTCACGGAGCCAGTCGTGATGGGAGCGGCGATTCAGTATCATGAGCCCAGCATTGAAGTATTCATGCCACGGGATGTCCCAAGCTTGGCAGATCCTCAAAATCGTGGGGACCGGACGTTCAACGACGGCGACCACAGAATCGGCTTTGGCAAAGCGTTGCGGGTTCCAAGCATTTAGGCAAACCATGTCCGAATCGAAGAACATGATGGTGTCATCGTTAACCAGATCAAATAGCCTTAGTTTCAGGTGATGCGGGTGTGGCAGGCCCGAACGGGTAAAGTGCTGATCATCCAGGATAAGCGTCTTTAGCCCGGTCATTTCATGAACGGCCCGGGCGGCGTGCTCCGCGAGCTTTTTGTAAGCCTCGCCGATTCCAATTGTCACAGCAATCATGCCTGGATCCTTACGCAAACGCTTTTTTAGAGGCAGCCGAGACAACAAAGTGCTAACCGGCAATGAGTTCCAGACGCTGGGTCGATTGCCAGTATCCTTGGGGCGTCCTCCGAAACTCACGCAATATCTGAACTTCAGAGCAAATTGCCAACAGGGGCGTGCCCGCGCGGTTGTGAACAAACCAGTATTGCCCGAAGTCGCCATAATAAGGAGTGCCGATAGTCCCGTCGGGGTTGAAGCGAAGAAGTGTTTCAGCGCCTCCAGTCGTCAAACACAAACTGTGATTCTTGAGTTCGTTCATCTCGTCTTCGTTGATTTCGATGTGCCAGTCAAACGGTGGTTTGTACCGCCCTTCGAAGAAGTCGATATTTGCAAATTTGTTTTCGGGCTTTAGGGTGTGAGCCATAAAGACAGGGACTTCATAGCAGAGGCGCCCGACTCCGTAGCCAATCCAGTTGTATCTTCTATCCAACAATTCCAATTTGACGCCCAAACGATGACGAGTGATATTCAAGGCTGCTTGATCGAGAGGGTCGTACTCTTTGAACTTTGTGTCCGTTAAAACAAAGCGTTCGGTCTCGCGAAGCCAGCCTTGGTGGTGCCTGCGATTTAAAATCATAAGACCCGCGTTGAAATAGTGTTCCACGGGTATTCCCCAGTCTTGGGCCGTGTGGACATGCAACGGCCGTGCGCTCTCAGCGACCGCAACAACAGCTTCCGAGTTTGCAAAGCGCTGTGGCTTCCAAGGCTTCAAGCAAGCCATGTCCGCATCGAAATAGACTATCGAGTCGGTGTCAACCAAATCAAACATGCGCAATTTTAGGTGGTGAGGAGCAGGCAATCCCGATTGTGTAAAGTGATCGTCGTCAAGAACAACGGTCTTCACACCGGTCTGCTCTTGCATGGCCTTAGCAGCGAGTTCTGCAAGTTGGCCGTAATATGTACCAACTCCAATAGTAACGCCCACCATGGTACTCGTGCCCCTTGTGTAAGGTGTTTCAAGAGCTGCGACGACGTTGAGCCACTAGGCCTTCTGCCGACTCAGCGGATCGCACGACTCTTCGTAAGCCCTTTCACGCTGCGCGCAACCGGACCTCCTCCATCCTGCCAAGCAGCAGCTCCCTGACGGAATCCGTTGAGAAATGTTGGATATCTTCGAGCGCGCGCTCCGATTTCTGAATCGCTTCTTTACGAAGTGATCCGTCATATAGCGAGAGCATGATGTTTCTAAGATGCTCCGGGTCAGGGTCCGCCCATTTCATTTGTGGCGTAAAAAGCCCGAAAATCTCGTCTTCGCGAATGTAATTCTCTGCAAAATGGACGAGGAACGAATTGTCCTTGCTCATGAAATCGAGGTTACCCGAGTAGCCCGTAGCGACGGCGGGTTTGCCGAATAGCATAGCGTCAGAAAGAGTCAATCCCCATCCTTCGGAGTGATGCGCACTTACGTAAACGTCGACCGCTTTATAAAGGGCATTGATTTGCGACTCGCTGAGTCCTAACGGAAGATAAATGACCCGGGGGTCGCGCGAACGAAGAATGGGGTCCTTGGGCAAACCTTTGATCACCAGCCTAGCATTGGGCATTGAAGAGGCCGTTGTTTCAAAGACCTGCACAAGGCCGGAGAGGTTCTTGCGGGAGCCCAGCGTTCGCCCTATCGAAAGAAAGTAATAGTTGTTTCTGTCGTAGCAGATAAGACGTCGAATGATTTCGTCCTCAATGTCGTGATTGAGCTGTTCTCTCACAATGGTATGAGGAACGCGAAAAACGCGCGGGTGATGCTTTTTGATGACGCCCAAGCAGTACTCTGAACAAGTCCATACTTCCTGGACGAGCGCGAGGGAACGTTGATAAGCAGCAGGGAGTTCCGAAGCTTCCCACACGCAATAGCTAATCACATATTTATTGCGAAGCGCGGGAAATCGGTTAAAGATCGACTCATAGTCGTGAGGTTCCAAATGAAGAACAACCACGTCGGCGGCATCAATGGAAACGGCAGGAATGTAGCGCCTACTCAGCATTTGTCTGTAAACTTCGGCGACGCGGCGGTGGCTCTGATAGTTGTGGATTTCGTACCAGTATTTTAACTGCGTCATGAAGCTGTCTCCGCGTTTCGCTGGTTCCTGCGCTTTCGCTTTTATCTGTCGTTCGTTTAGTTCAAAGCCCGCAAACCAGACAGTCTCAATCTCGGATGAAGAGTTAACTGAGGGCGGGGCACCCTGCTCGAAGTCAAACAAACAATAGACCTCTCACAAGATAGGGAGCCTTCCTGAGAGTGTCAATGCTTTTGGGAAGGGGAGTGCAACTAGTGATTGTTCTTTTTTTTTGCTTCCTTGAAGGAGCTATGCGAATTTCGGAGTCAGGACAACTCTCAGATGTGAGTAGCCAGAGGGCAACCGAAACTGATGGCGAACGAATGGAGGTCAAGATGCAAGTATCTGGAGTGGCGAAGATAGCTACGACTGCCGACGGCAAAACAGTCCTGGAAGTTGCCGGGCGGCCTGCGTTCGAGTTGAACCGCGTCGCTTTAAGCATTTGGACAAGCCTGGAAGCCGGGCAATCGCCGGAGGAAATCAGCTCGCAAATTGCTTCGGAGTTCAAGGCTCCCGGAGAACTTGCAGCCCGTGACGTCACGCGGTTCATCAAGAAATTGAAAGACAATTTGCTTGTTTACGATGAAAACTGACCGAGGAGTCTGACGCAGATTGTTCTTGAGAGGACGCCTCTGCTATCTAACAACAGCGTGTGAAATTGCCGAAGATGGCCTTACGGCTGAGGGATGTCTGCCATTGTGCGCCGATGATGACCGCTGGAAGATAAACAGAACCTCGGGTCAGTAAATATGCAGGTATCCACAACAGCTCGTATTGTGACGAATGCAGAAGGCAGAGCCATGCTGGAAGTCGCAGGACGTCCGTTCTGCGAATTGAATTCCATGGCTGTTGCCATATGGACAGAGTTGGAGGGGGGCGCTTCTGCGCCGCAAATCATCAGCCGACTCAAGCGGAGGTTCGATACCCCAGGAGAACGCGTGGCAAAGGATGTGAGTAGTTTTATCGAGATTCTGAAAGAGAATCGTCTTGTAAAGGACAGTGTCCCGACGCCGGATTTTCACACCGAACTGCTCTGGAACAAAGGAATCGGCGCTGGATGCGATTGGCGAATACCGGATGAGTTTCCTGCCGGCATAGGATTCGGCACTGTTTTGGATCCAGTTGGCCACATCGCGCCCCCTCATCTGCTGAGCAACTTAATTTCCAACCCGGAGAGGTACACAGAAGTTAAGGACGGCGATCTGGTATGGGTGAGGCTTTCCTGGATCAAGTCTTTTCTCACACAAGTTCTGCCTGTGATCAAAGCAGGATTTGTCCTTATCACCGCTGACTCTGACGTGAGCGTACCCATGCCAATTATGGCCGAAGCCCTAGAAATCTTGGAAACTCCCAACGTACTCCACTGGTACGCGCAAAATTGCGATGCTCCCGGCTTCATGGGCAGGCTGTCGCCCATACCGATTGGAATTGATTTTCATACGTTGAGTGAACGACCTCTTTGGGGTGAAGGCATTGCGTCGCCTCAAGAGCAGGAACAGATGCTGCGCGAAATCTGCGAAGAGTTTCATCCGGTGCGCAAAAGGATTCCCAAGGTCTATATTGACTTTGCATGGCAGCCGGCCCACCTATATCGGCCTGTCAAAAGGCAAAGTATCCTGGCGAAGGTTTTGACTAATCCCTGCGTTGTTTTTCAAAGCAAACCTCTCCCGCGAAGGCAATTATGGCGGAAGTGGGGCGAGCACGCATTTGTGCTGTCTCCGCACGGAGTAGGGCTCGATTGTCATCGAACGTGGGAAGCGCTGGCCTGTGGCTGTATCGTATTGGTGCCCTCCTCTCCACTAGATTGCTTGTATGAAGGTTTGCCTGTAATCCCCATCAAGGATTGGACCACAGTTACTGCAAGAAACCTGACTATTTGGCTCGAACAATATTCGCAGTGCGAAATCGGAGAAGAAAAACTAACAAGTAAGTATTGGGTCGACAAAATGCGAGCTAAAGGCAGGGAAGCGTTGAATTCTGGCAATGGGACAAACACTTGACAAAGAGGGAAGCGTCGACTCGGGTCAGTGCCCCCCCTCAATTCGGCGCGCGAGGCAATCATGAGGACTGTTCCACTCTCTCTTTTCTGGTGACGACTCTCGTCATTATTCCGGATGGCCGGATCAAGGTTGGGTTCGATGAAGGCTCTATACCTCGAAAAAATTAGTGGCAACCCGGAACGTCTCCAGGAGAAAAACAGTCAGACAGTCATGGGCGCGAAAGTCTTTGAGTGGAACCTGCTCTGTGCTCTACTGGAACACGGGACTTACGACGCCTATTTGTCGCCTGGAGTGACGGAAGAAGGAAAACGTCAGTTGGTGGAAGAGGGACTGTCGGCGGGAAACGTCGATCGCCTGTCTCCTGCTCCCCTGGGAAGCGCCTTGCCCGTTCAGGACTCCGACCAAGTTGTTTTGCTGACACCTGGCCGTCATTTGGATGTGCTGGCGAACTTGCGAAGCAAAATACAAAAATATCGTGCACCCATTTGTGGTTTCATCCATTCCATTAATTCCGCACGTTTTGTGCTTACTCTTCTGCAGCAGTGCTTCGTCGGGCTGTTCAAAGCCGACCTTCTGTTGTGCTCCAGCAGGGCCGGGATGCAAACGATTGATATGTACATTGAAGAAATCGAGCGACTGTTGCCTGCCGGTATGCGCTATCCTGCGCGCCGAGCGCTGGTTCCTCTCGGCGTAAGCATTCCAAAAGTGGAACAAGACGGGGGCAACGCACTGCGGCTGAGGTTAGGCCTCAAAGCAGCGGATTGCCTTGCTTTATACTGCGGTCGCTTGTCTCAATCCAGTAAATGTGACCTGGGGCCATTATTGGTTGCGTTATCTCTGTTGTTGCAAAGAGGTGCAGAACTCCATTTGGTAATCGCAGGGGACGACACTCAGACACAAGAGGCGCCAAGACTGCTTGTGTTGGCCAAGGAATTAGGCTGCCAGAAGAATGTGACGATTTGGCCCAATCCATCTGTCGCGGAAAAACATCTGCTATATTCCGAGGCAGACATTTTTGTCTCACCCAGTGATAACATCCAGGAAACTTTTGGATTAACTGTTGCCGAGGCCATGGCCTACGGCCTGCCGTGTGTTGTTTCAGATTGGGATGGGTATCGAGATCTGGTTCGCAACGGCGAAAATGGCTTCTTGGTCCCATCCATCTTTCCCACCCATATTGAAGAGCTTCGGCTTTGTGATTCCACAATCTCGATGTTGCAAGAGGATGCGTTGGCCCAATCGACCGCCATTGATGTAGGTATTCTGTCTGAGAGTTTGGAGCAGCTTGCGGCGAATCCGGCTCTTCGGCGGAGGTTCGGCCAGGCAGCGAGGCGGTATGTTGAAAACAATTGCAGTTGGAGAGTTGTTATCCGGCGCTATGAAGAGTTGTGGCAGGAATCCTTGGAAGCGGCACAAACTGCTGACTCGAGTGGCAAAGCGGCTGCACATAACCTGCTTGTGTCGCCGCTGGAAAAATATTTTGGCCACTACGCTAAAGCAAAGCGAGACGAGGGAACCAAATGCTTTATGACAGAAGAAGGGCAAAAGTGGCTGCAGCGGCCCGGCCGTTTGTACTTTCTATCTCAAATCTCCAGTGTTCCATGCCCTCAGCAATTTGCGGACATGCTCCGTGATATCGCAGAACGTCCCGGCCTTTCCGTTGCGGACGTAGTAAAATCTTCCCTGAATGGTTCCTACGGGAACGGAACTGATTCCGCCTCGGTGTCCAATGCGCATTGGACGTTGGCGCGACTTTTCAAATATGGGCTGGTCTCAAACAAACAGCTTAGAAGTAGGTCACATGATTGGGATACTTCAAAAGGCGACGGCCATCGAATCCGGAGATCTTTTCTACGCTAAGTACATGATTGTCAAGAGAAGAAAGCTTGCGACCGATAAAATGTCGCCATAACAGCGGTCGGGCGTGCGCACAAAGGCTACGCGAACATCGGACTCACCCCCAAGTACCGGCACGATGACTTGGTCAAGCTTGTTTGGCACCGTCGTCACGGTCTTGCCATTAACCTTCACATGCCAAGCCGGATAGTTGAATAGCCGCAGTGCAACGCGCGCTGGCTTCTTCGACGTGACGCGCATATTTTTTTCTTCAGCCTTCCATTGCGTGAGGCGAATCTGCGCACTCGAAGAGTCTATTTTCGAACCTTCAGCTTCCAGAAAGCTTACGCGCGGTGCGTTCTGGGGCAAGTCGAAGAAACTCACTCCTTTGGGGGAGTATTCTGGCCATCCAAAGAAACCTTCATCGCTCGCAATCGTTTTTTGCAAAGCAAAGATGTCTTCCGTGTTCCACCACGCTTTTTTCACGAGCGAAATCCCAGACCCGCTGACGACTGCAATAGCCACGGCGGACCACATCCATTGCCCACGCGTATTGGAGAGTGCGGCGGCCAGGGCAAGGGCGTAGGCAATTGCAAGAATTCCTATCCACCGCCAAGGAAACTGCATCACAAACAGCTTTGGTAGATACGTCCAAAAGATCAAACTGAGACGTGTCATCAAGAAGATTGCCGCCACAGTCAGCAAAAGGAGGATGCGCCACAGCTTTTTCTGAATGTTGTTTTGTTGCTCTGTGATTGTTCTACGGTATACGGCAACACCTGCAGGTGCTCCAATTACCAAAAGCAGGACAGCAACGTTCGAAGCGATCCAATGAAACGGGAGCCTCCCAGCCACGCCCCGGGAATCGAGTTGTGCGTAGAGAAATTGACGCGGTCCTGCGGGAAACATCTTCGCGATGTTTGTCCAGTGCTGTTCATAAATGACTGGCACGATGTAAAAGCCGATTAACCCAAAACCCAGCGACAGACCTTTTACCCCGTTCCAACACGGCTGCAAGCTCCAATCCTCCACGCTGGCCCACGCAAAAATCAGCGCAACACTATAGCTGACCATTACGCCGGCAGGGACATTTGAAAGCCAAATTACCGCAAACGCTACTGCGCAGAACGCTGTTGCGCGAGGCAAGGAACGTTCGCTAGTCCCAGCCAAGCCCGATAATTCCAGGGAAGCGAGCACAGCCGCGGGTATCACCGCACATGCGAGGAGTTCTGCTAACGCGCTTCGCATGTAAATGTTCAGAAACGCATAAGGGTTCGCGACATAAAACGCCGCCCCCCGCAGCGCTCCTTGTCTTGAAAGAAAACGCTTTGCCAAGCATGGAAGTTGAGACCTGCCAAGGTTTGAACGATCACAATGAAGACCGCGGGGACGACTTTCCATGGCAATACAAGACCCAACCCCGCTCCAAGCATCCAGGACAGTGGTGGGTAAAAGATGAATCGAGGCTCGCCAAATCCGGAGTTTGCGCCTTCAGTCCAATGCGGATACAGGATCCCCTCTTTCCACTGACCGGCAACATCCATCCAGGAGGTTACATGGAACACGAAATCCTGTCCCCACGCGTTTCCAAACAAGAAAAACGGAATTATCACCAGCAACGCCGTCCCCAAAGAGACACCGAATGCCAATGTCCATTTACCGCCTGCTCTCGAAGCAACACCTGTAGTTCTATGAATAACATCTAAGTCCACGAGGTTTCCTTCGCTGCTCATATGGGAAAGCGCTTCCCACATCTTCATCCAAGTTGTTGGATTTCCTGGCGACCAAGGCGGGCAAGTTCACGATATGCTAGCACTAGCCGAACCGCCGCCGCATTCAGGTAATTTCCCTAGTGACACCCGATTCGTGTCGACCCTCTCTCAGCGGATTTGGGCAATTACAAAGGCGTGTATCATGTTTTGGAGGCCACGAAGATGCCAGAAATGCGGACCGGAATTTTTGGTCTAGCAGCGAAGGCTTAGTCAGAGATGACGCAAATGCCGCAAGTTCCAACCATCTCACAAAAGACAGCGGGTATGCAGCTCTTGCCCGGGTACTTCAATCTCTACTGGGACGAGGGACAGGGCAAGCTCTGGGTTGAAGTCACCAGGCTGGGTGACGAATTTCTGTATCAGAGTGGGTTGGCTGCTGGCATCGGATCAAATGACATAGGGATGGACCGCAGCGCGGTAGGTGGAACCCACATTGTGCGTCTTGAGCGAATGGGGCCCAAGATACTGCTGATCGCAGAAAACTTCAGACATCGTTCAATCAGCGAAGATGAGAACGAACGGCGGGCAGTCCGCGACTCCTTTGCCGAATCCGCACTTTGGGCGTTCCCAGTGGCCGCGGAGGAGGAGCGTCGTGTCCTCGTTGACGCAACGGAATTTTTCCTTCGTGACGCGCTCAGCGTCGCGACGTTGCTCAGGGCAGCGAGGCTGGGTAACTTTAGGCTAGAACCTTCACGATGTGCAATTTATCTTCCGCAAACAAAGAATTTCGAGCTCAATACTGAAGTGGAATCTGTCCTCACGTTCGTTGGGGAGGACGCCGCACCGTCACTTTGGAAAGTTTTGCCATCTTGTGACTCCATCACTGTGAGACAGCACCACTCCTTCGTGAGGCTCCCTCCACCCGGTTACAAGCCGCGAGTGTATGATCCAAGAGCAAACTTCTCCTGCGTAAGTTACACAGACTACACCGCGCCCCTCGAAGAGCCGGTTATTACGCGCTTCATTGTACGTCACCGACTGGAGAAAAAGGATCCACTGGCCGTCATCAGCGAACCTTTGCGGCCACTTGTCTACTACCTTGATCGTGGAGCGCCAGAGCCGATCCGCTCGGCATTGATGGAAGGAGCAGGTTGGTGGGATCAAGCTTTTGAGGCAGCGGGCTTTAAGAACGCATTCCGCGTGGAGCTTATGCCCGAAGACGTTGACCCGATGGACTTGCGGTACAACGTAATCCAATGGGTTCACCGTGAGAGGCGCGGCTGGTCGTTTGGCAATAACGTGGTTGACCCTCGCACAGGTGAAATCATCAAGGGGCAGGTGACTTTAGACTCGCTGCGGGTTCGGCAAAACTATCTCATCGCGGAAGCGCTTTTGGCGCCATATAAAAAAGGAAAACAAATCCCTTCCAGTATGCGGGAGCTGGCACTGGCGCGGCTGCGCGAGCTTGCGGCACACGAGGTCGGCCACACCCTTGGCCTGGAACATAATTACAGCGCCAGTTCAGTGAATCGGTCATCGGTGATGGATTATCCGCCTCCGTTCATAAAACGTGGACGCGATGGCGAGCCCGATTTGTCTGATGCATATGCCAAGGGAATCGGAGAATGGGACAAAGTCTCCATCACCTTCGGTTACCAGGAATTTGCCAGTAGTACTGACGAGCGCGTAGAGCTGAACAAAATCTTGCTGGGTGCTTATACACGAGGCCTGCGCTATCAAACGGATCAGGATGCGATGTCTTCCGGCTCCTGCAGCAGCGTGGCCCACTTATGGGACTCTGGAGCGAACGCAATCGACGAATTAGACCGAATTATGGAGGTTCGCGCGGCGGTTTTGAAAAACTTTGGTGAAAACAATATCCGTGAAGGAACGCCATTAGCGACCCTGGAGGATGTGCTCGTGCCACTCTATATGCTCCATCGTTATCAAGTGGAAGCAGCCAGCAAGTTTGTTGGCGGCATGGACTATACGTTTGCAATGCGCGGGGATGGGCAAACACCAACTCAAATTGTTGCACCAGGGGAACAAAGGCGTGCTCTTTCCGCCGTTTTGGCTACCTTGAAGCCGGAGGTCTTGGCCTTGCCTGAAATCTTGCTAAAAATGATTCCGCCGCGGCCGCCAGGATATGAGCGTGACCGCGAGCACTTCAAGACTCGTTCAGGCCCGTCCTTTGATGCGTTCGCACCCGCAGAAGCAGCCGCTCAACATGCTCTGCGGTTTCTCCTTAATCCGGACCGTGCCGCCCGGCTGATCGAATTTCACTCCCGCTGTGGTGAAAATCCGAGTTTGAATGAGGTTATCGAGAACATTCTTCGAGCGACTTGGAAATCGCGGCGTTCGTCTGGATACCTTGCCGAAGTTGCCCGCACGGTAGATTGGGTTGTGCTCTACAACCTCATGGCGTTGAGCTCCAATCAGCAAGCCTCCGGTCAGGTTCGCGCGATTGCCTCCATGAAATTAGAGGAACTGAGGGGTTGGCTTATAAATGCCTCGAAGAAGGCAAGAGACGATGCGCAGCGCGCTCATCTAGGCTTTGGAGCATTGCAAATTGCTTATTTTCAGAAGGACCCGAAACAGATTCCTCTTCCTACTCCTGCCGACCCGCCAGATGGTCCGCCGATTTAGCGCATGGCCAAAGCACCTTGCGGCTCAAACTGTGCAGGGAAACCGACAAGATGCTATGGAAACTAATAGGCAACGATTTTTGTGATTGTCAGAAATGATCGTCCTTCCCATCTCCTTTTGCCGGAGTGCGAAAGACAATCGCGCGATTCTTGTTTTGCAAATATTGCTTGGCCGCGAACTGCAGATCTTCCGGTGTTAGCGCACGAAATTCGTTAAGGATTTTGTTTACCAGATCAGGCTCACCGTCGAACAGAGTGAAGCACGCCAGGAGATGCATCAAGCCATACTTGGGCATGTAAGCTCCACCGCTTTCCAAATGGCTGTAGTACTGGGATCGCCATTTCAATTTCAACTGTTCCAGTTCGTCTTCAGCGACGCCTCTCTCTTGAAGTCCCGAGATAACGGAGTCGAATGCCGCGAGCGCCTCATCTTCCCTATACTCTGGCTTAAGACGAAATTGCGTCATCATTAGCGCCGGCCCGTTGTAGCCAAAGAAGTCATCAATTCCACCTCCTGCATCCACGGCAATCTGCTTTTCGAAGACCAATTCTTGGTTAATTCTGCCGCCCTTTCCACCGTGAAGAACTTGATCCAGCAGCGCCATGGCATACCATGGCTGGGTACTGCGCTTAGGCAATGAGTAGCCAACTGCTATCGCCGGCAGATCGCCGAATTTCTCATCTAATCGCGCGTACCTCTGCTCTTCTTGTTCCGGCTCGCTTGTGTCCGGTAACGCAAGGGTGGGCCCGGAAGGAATATCACCGAAATACTTCTCCGACAGCGCGAAGCCTTCATCCGCCGTCACGTTGCCAATAATGAGAAGAACCGCGTTGTTCGGCACATAGTAAGTCTTGAAAAATGTCTGCAGATCCTCGACGGTTGCCGCATCCAAATCCCCAAAATCCCCGTACAGACTGTGGGCGTTTGCCCAGTTACGATAGGCGACAAGCGGCAAATCCAGCCAGGGGAAACCACCATAAGGCTGGTTCATGACATTGCGCCGCACTTCCTCTTTGACTACGTCGCGCTGGTTTTGCAGGTTCTCATTGTTTACTTCGAGCGCGCGCATCCGGTCAGACTCGAGCCAGAGAACCCTCTCTAAGGCATTTGAGGGAACTGCTTCAAAATAGTTAGTCCAATCATAGTTCGTCGACGCGTTGGATCTTCCTCCGCTGGAACTGATGATCTTGATGTGATGCGTCTTGGGGACGTTTGCAGAGCCCTGGAACATCATGTGCTCGAAGAGATGCGCAAAGCCGCTACGACCGTGAGTTTCCACTCGCGAGCCTACCATATAGTACACACCCACCGTTACCACGGGCGCAGTCATGTTTGGAGCAACGACCACTTTCAGGCCGTTCGCCAGCGTGGTGTGCTCGATTGCAGTGGGCGGTTGATTCACGTCGACCTTCGTCCGTTTCCGAATTTCGGTTTTCCCCGCGGTTTGCCCGCGCTAACCAATTGTATATATATCTAAATGCATATCAACTCGGCGGGCAGTCCTCTTCCTAGTTATTCTTGGAGAGTTGCGAGAAGGGCTCGGCGCCCAAAACTGTCCCGAAAGCGCTGTGCAGATGCGTGTAGAGACCTCCGGTGCGTATCAACTGATCGTGAGTCCCCTGTTGTTCAATCACTCCTTGGTTTAAGACAACGATGCGGTCTACCCACTTGAGCGCAGCGATCCGATGAGAGACAAACACAATGGTTCGATCAGAGAAATGCTGCGCCAGGTTCATAAACACCCTCCGTTCGGAAGGTGCATCGAGGGCCGAGGTGGATTCGTCGAGCAGCATCACAGAAGGGTTTTGCAGAACGGCGCGCGCTAACGCGACGCGCTGCCGCTCGCCTCCCGATAGGGCGTTGCCCCTTTGACCAACCGGGCTGTCCCAACCTTGGGGCAACCTTCGCAGAAGCTCCTTCATGTCAGCAATCTCAATCGCTTTGTGTAGTTCTCTTGCAGTCGCAGACGGGTTGCCGAGCAACAAGTTTTCTTTCAGCGTGCGGTCGAACAAGACCGCATCCTGCAAGAGATAACACACGTGAGTGCGCAGGCTTTTCAGGCGGATATTGCGAACATCCATCCCGTCGACGTAGACCGCTCCACGGTTCGCGTCATAAACTCTGGCGACCAGCTTGGCGATGGTGCTTTTTCCACTGCCGCTCATGCCGACCAACGCAACTTTCTCTCCGGGTTCGAGCTTCAGATGGATTCCGTCAAGGACTGGCGCTTCATGCCGATAGGAAAAGCGAACACCATCCAGCTCAACATAGCCGCGAACAGGAGAAGGGAAGTCCACAGCGCCACGCATTTCCGGCACTCCTGAAGCTCGTTCAGTTACTTCCAAGATGCGCCGGATGTTGGTGCCCAAGCGATTCAGTTGTGAATAAATGTGGATGGCCGCGCCCAACGGATCAAACAGTGCCCCAACATAGCTATAGAAGGCGACGACGCCACCGATGGTTAGCGCACCAATGAATACTTGGTAGCCGCCATAGCCCAGAATGGCGATGGTGCCCATGGCAATGATGGCCATGTAGCAGGCGCTGAACATGACCTCGACCAACTCCCGGTGATTCAACGCCTTCATACGTTCTACCGCACGCTCCTCAAATGCCTGCTTTTGATTCTTTTCCTGGTGGAGCAGCTGGACTTGGAGGACCGATGCGAGGTGTTCTTGGAGAAAGCTGTTTTCCCTGGCGGCCTTTTCCTGTACGAGATCTGAAGCCCGACGCAGAGGCTTTTCAAATTTCTTCCGGAACACAAAGAAAAGAGGCATCAATGGCAGTACCATGCAGGTCAGCCTGTAATCGAGCGCCAGCATCGTTCCCATGACAAACACGGCCTTGAACGCAGTTTGCAAGACAAAGGGCACAAGATTTGATCCTACTTCGGCCACCTGGTCGACATCCTGCTCTACCCGATAAAGCCTTTCTCCCACGGGCGTGGTTTCATGGTAGTCAGCCGAAAGCTTGTTCATCTGCTCCAGGATGTTCAGCCGCATCCGCAGCACCAGTTTCTGGATGGTCTGGAAATTCACCAGTTGTGACAACGTAAAGAAGCCCAATCGGAAGACGTACAACGCGAAAAATCCAAGTGCGGCAAAAAGCAAGAGACGAAAGTCTTTTCGGGGCAGGACACGATCAATCAGCCACTTCATGAGCAAAGGGTCGAGGAGAAACATGAGACCGCTTAGAACTATAAGCACCACGCTCAAAGAATAAGCAGGCAGGAGGGGCCGCATCTGCCGAAAAAACCATCTCGCCTGCATTTTGAAGTTCGGAGTCAAGAGTTATCTACCGCGCTTTCTGACATGTTGCAGGAGGGTTTTCCCGTTCCCTTTTTTTGAGAGTCATGGTGAGAGTCAACTTGGATTGACACAAAGGATCCCGTTTTCATTTCAAGATTTCCTGCGTTACTGAGGGCCGGGCTTGTCTGGGGTAGGTCTGGGAGGCGGAAAACAATTTGCAGGTCAGTTCTGCGAACCCCTCCAAACGCTCGTACTCCGCGACGTCATATGCTCATGCCAGCAAGGGAGACTGGCGCTCGCCATGCGTTCTGCCAAGGAACAAATTGCCCCATCATGATTCTCTGTGAAAGATAGGAATTCTCGCGGCCCTTGTCAATGGCCTCGACCGTAAAATGAAAGTAATGGTTCTTTTCTAAGGCGATGGTGCCATGCTTTGCCGCGGCGACTGTAAAGAAAAAGAAAGTGTTAAGAGGTCAGGGACGGCGGCGCTGCGCTTTCTTCAGCGCCAAATTGCATGTTCGGCTCCGCGCTCATGGTGAACACAATAGTGGCCCCATTCACGATGTCTGCGTGACGGAACCACACTTTTGAATAAGGTTTGCCATTGAATTCGATTGATTGAATGTATTGATCGGTTGGTGAGCTACGCTCTGCTTTGATAACCAGACTCTTCCCACTCCCAAGCTCAACTGACGCGTGATCGAATAGTGGTGTCCCGAAGACATAGTTTCCGCTTACCGGATCGACGGCATAGAAACCAAGCGCGCTGATGACATACCACGCAGACATTTGTCCACAGTCTTCATTGCCAGCCAGTCCGTCCGGCTGGTTGTCGTACATTGTTTCCAGAAGTTGGCGCACTCGTTCCTGGGTCTTATACGGAGCTCCCGCATAGGAATAGAGATAGGCGATATGATGGCAAGGTTCGTTACCGTGGGCGTATTGGCCGACCAGCCCTGCGATATCAGGAGGAGCATCCGCGGGAAGGTCGGAGCTTTGGTTGAACAGTTCGTCCAGCTTTTCCAGAAAGGCTTGACGTCCGCCAAAAAGCTCGATGTATCCTTTCGGGTCGTGCTGGATGCCAAAGGTTGCTTCCCAGGCGTTGGATTCCGTATAGTCGTGCCACTTCTTTGAGTGCCCCATCCCTCTTGGATCGAAGGGCTCCGCCCAGTCTCCGTTCTCCAGGCGCGAACGCATGAAGCGCACCTTGGAGTCGAAGACGTTGCGATAATTTGTGGATCGTTCGCGCAGAATTTTCGCGTCCTCCACTGCTCCTACGGCGTGAGCCACGTGAGCAACTGCCCAATCGTCGTACACATACTCGAGCGTTTTGCTGACGGATTCCTCCTCTTTGTCAGCAGGGATATAGCCGAGCTTGCGGTAGAGGCCTAAGCCGCGATAGTCGTCCGCCATGGCCCGCTTTTTCATCAGTGGATATGCCTTGGCCAAATCGAGTTTCGGAAACTTCTTGACGCAAGCCTCGGCAATGACGGCTGCTGAATGATAGCCGGTCATGCAGCCCGTTTCTTTTCCCTGCAGTGGCCAGACCGGCATCCCTTCCGGGCTTTCCTCCGCCATGCGGATCAGACAATTTACGAAATCGGGTATGCGATGGCTCTGAGCGAGAGTGTACAGCGGATGGGTCGCGCGATAGGTATCCCACAGTGAGAACGTGCTGTAGTTATGAAGGCCGGGCGGAAGACGATGAATCTTGTCGTCCATGCCGCGGTACTGGCCGTCGACATCGTCAAACAAAGTGGGCGCAGCCATCATGTGGTAGAGCGCCGTATAGAAAATCTCTTTTTGCTTCTGGTTCGAGCTTTCGATTCGAATTCGAGATAGTTCACGCTGCCAGGATTGCTTGGCTGCCTGACGGACTTTGGCGAATTCCCAATCGGGAATCTCAGTTTCTAAATTCTTTAGAGCCCCTTCGACGCTCACTCCTGAGATGCCGGTTTTTACATAGATCACTTCACCCGGAGACGTCTGGTACTTAACTACGCATTTCAGATGCTTGCCTTTTGCTTCGTGCACTCCCGGTCCCAATCCCTTGTCTTCTTCAAAGATTTCAAATTCACGGAAGGGCTTGGAAAACTTCATTGCAAAATAGATTTGCCGTCCGCGCGCCCATCGAGAAACGCCGCGTCCTCCCAAAATCGTGTCGTTGTTTTTGGCCTTGAGTTCCGACCACAGAATCGAGTCCGGGGAATTGCCAAAAGCATGGACCAGATCGAGGATGAAGTGGCTGCTATCGCTTAGCGGTAAGGTGTACTTGTGAAATCCTCCGCGTTCTGTGGCGCTGAGTTCGGCTCGGATGTCATAGTCTCGAAGAATGAGCGAGTAATATCCCGGCTCGGCAATCTCGTCTCTATGGTCAAAGCGAGAACGGTAGCCTTCTTCGGGCTTCTCGCGTGAGCCGGGAACGGTTTTTGCTTTCCCAGTTCCGGGCATCAGCAATACATCCAGCATATCCCCGACGCCAGTTCCGCTCAGGTGCGTGTGGCTGAAACCCATAATTGAGTTGTCCGAGCGGTGGTAGCCTGAGCACCAGTCCCACCCGTCGTTGTACGTGTCCGGCGAAAGCTGCACCATGCCGAAAGGCACAGTAGCACCCGGATAGGTGTGCCCGTGGCCACCCGTGCCAATCGCAAGGTTGACGTAGTGCGTTAGGTCGTCATCGGAGACGCTTTCTGGCATCGGTTGCGCCAAAGCCCGCCCATCGATTTTCCCTTGCAAACCAAGGAGGTGAGATAGAGCCATCACGGAACCAAAGAACCTTCTTCTTGTAATCATAGTGTTTTGTAGACCATAGGTTCGACTACGACAAATCTGGGACATCTATCGGGAGCGAAGCTCCTATGTGATTTGAGGAAACACTGTAAGCCTGAGGTGAGTCGCCCCATAAGGAACAAGAGCAACGCTCTCAGTATCAGTTGCCACTGAGCCCGCTGCCAGATCGGGAAGAGGTGGTGTGAATTTTTGATTTGGATCCCTTTGACTGGTAGCAAGCTCCCATCCATTGATTTTTCGCATGGGAACAACGACATTAATCGGAGGATCGATCCACGGATCTTCTGTCATCCGTTTACGTTGTACCTTTACTTGATTGCGGATGGTGTCCTCATTCACGGAAAGTCCGTAGTTCCAAGGGCCCACTGCTGTAGCATTCCAATCAGGAAAATCCGACGTGGACCATTTTGGTTGGACGATCGGCGTCCATTCTTCTTTCAGAGGTAATGAATACACGAGTGGTCCATGCTCGATCCCCACGCCGTTGTCTGGCCAGTGACTCAAAGTCGTCTTCATCGGCAAAACCAATGTGATTCTATCGCCAGGGTCGAACCGACGATTCAGGCGCGCAAAACCATTCTGGATCGCCGGGAGCGGGAGAGGTTTTTCATTCAAAAAGAATCGCGGAGCCGAACACCATCCAGGAATCCGGAACGACCATGGAAAAGAAGCGGACCCTTCCGACTGGAAAACAAAGTGGATGTCCTCTTCAAACGGGTAATTCGTTTCCTGGTGTATCGAAATGGGCTGCTTTCCGGCACCGATGGTCGCTTTTACGTGCGATGGACCGTAGAGAGTGGCGACTAGGCCGCCAAGCGGATCGGACATCCACATACGGATTGCATAGTTAGGGAACATGCGGTGTACGTTCCCACCGCAGCAAGCGACCCCGTGTCCTCCATTCGGCCGGTAGGACATCCAACCGTTCCCGTGCTGTAAAACAGTATGGTTGGAAGTCTGCGTGACCAACACTTGATTCGGGCAGGAAAAATACTGGTGTGCTTTCCAGTCCTTTTTAATTGCACCAAACGCTGCGTTGAAGCACGCCCGCTCGATGCGATCACCCCATATCCCATCGCCAGTTGCCATCAATAGATATCCCCAAGTCCACGTATGATCCGAGATGCAGCACGTTTCGTGCGAGTCAAGGGAGGTAACGCCACGATAGTCTTCTGTGGTGGACGGAATGCCGTCAATCAACATATGGTGATCGAAGACTCTCTGCTGCGCTGCCAGCGCGAAGCGCAAATATTTCAGGTTTCCTGTATGCAGGAAAAGAATGGCAGGCAACTTCGCCTTTTCGATGTGGGTCACACCGTGCGCATTAATGGGCGTATTGGCAAACACGCGCGTGGGATGGAGATCCCCGGACTCAAAATCTCCCGGTTCAGCGCTCACTAAGAAATCGCCCCAAGCCTTCTCTGCCATTGCCAGCAGTCGCTCGTTGCCGGTGCGCTCGTAACTCCATAACATTCCTTCGATATTGGTCACGTCGCGAGACGGGCCGCCATAGGGAGCATGGTCCGATAGGAAATGTTTCTGAATGGCTGCGGCGATGCTCGGATCGTTGAATGCTTCACCTTTAGCTGCAAGTGCGCGAAAGAAAACAGTATTCGGCCAACGAAAATTATCGACTCGGGGATCGTCTTCCTTGCCGTTCTTGATAAGTGCAGGGCCTAAATACCCATCGGGAAAAGCATGACTCAGTGTGTAATCGACCGGAGCCTGCGCAATTCGCAGTAACTCCCGGTCTCCCGTCACGAGGGCACAACGTAATGCCCCGTCAATCCAATAGCCCCGCTGCTCCCAAGGCCACCAGGATTCAGCATTTTCCTCTCCCGCCCAGTACGCTCCAGTAAAGGGCCAGGATACCTCTGACAAATGCACGCTCAACTGGCTAGCTTGCTTGTTTAAGTAAAGGCCCAGCCATCCCTCAGGCCGCACTGCGCCGGGTGCCAATGAATGAAGCGTTCGATCAATGGTGTGCTTATCGAGCGTTGAGCCGGAATGGGTGATAGACCTGGCCCAAGCAGAGGAATAGCCGATTGCATCCTGGAGAGCCAGCATAGCAGGCAGGGAAACCATTGAGTTCAAAAACCTTCTTCGCGTAGTCATCGAAGTTTTGATCCAGGTTTTTCGTGGATATCTACAATGGAGCGCGACCCGAATTAGCATCCACCCAGGAACTTGGAAGGGCAGATGGCGGCCTCTTCCCTGTACCTCAGATGGTGCCCGTTGCGCTCGCCACGATCGCCCCGGTGTGCACTACCCCCTATAGGGGGTATAGGAGACTGTCGAGAGCTTTGTACCAGGCGACGAGTCCAATTAAATGAGTGCCATCTCTTCAATGTTGAGGCTCTTATACTCTTTGAGCAGTTTTTCCGTGGTTTTCATTCTGGCAGCTCGCGAATAGTTGCGTATAGTAACCTCGCATGTCCTCTGAATCGTTTGAATTGTCGGCTCGCCAAAGATAGATTAACCTGAACTTCTGGCATTCATCCCCGGACCAAACAAAGGACTGCCGCCCGATTCATCTATCATTCGCCGACTCTCTCTCTGCCGCCTGTTTGGACTTGCATTCCCAGCCCTTCCAAAAATCAAGTTCACTGCGTACGCGACGCAGGAGAGTTCGGGGGCACAAAAAGTCTTCGCGTAGCCGGAAAGCTAATCGTGTTGCTTCCACCCTGGAGTTATTCGACTCCTCTTTTGCAGGATTTTTTTGGGGGGCCGCGCCTGCGGGCATTTGCACGTTCCTTTCACGGCTGGCAACCTGCTACTCTTGGGCGGTTCCCACGCAGGACTTTTCTAAACTCAGTGGGACACAAACCAAAATACTTCAGGAAGCTTCTCGTGAAGTTGTCGCGAGCGAGTGTAACCCTAGTGTTTTTCAGACGATGACGAACACACGCGACAAGAAAACTCAAAGGACTGCAAGTGTGCTCATCGAAAACTGTGCCATCTTAGGGGTTCACCCCAGCACTTGGGAACAACTTGGGAACAAAACCAGCCGAAAAACCAGCCAAAGTCAAGTACTGCGACACAAGAAAAAACTAGACGAATCAACAACATAGTAGATTTTTATTAGACTTTGGATCTGGCTATCCTGGTTCGAGTCCCGGCCTCCCAGCCAATCTTTTCAGTGAGTTAACTCCACCCAAGTTGTAGCAGCACCTAGGGGAACGACGTAGGCGCTGCGTTCCTGCTTCCAGGATTTGGCAGGCTGGTAGATCTTCGCCCCTTCAATCTTGCCTGGTTGCTCGATCCGAAGCCGCGCGACCTGGAGGTATTGCGTCGCTGGCGCAAGGCCAACGCGAATCGCTCCCGTCTTCTCGTCTAGTTCGAGCGCTTCGAACTGCCCCGCATCCAGCGTAAGCCACAGGCCGGTCGACGCCAGATACATGCGCATGCGGAACGAGTCGAGCGGAGTGACCTTCACGGTTTCGCCCTCCACGCGAATATTGCCTCCGAACGCGACCCAGCCAAAATCAGGGTGATGCACGATGTAGGTCGCTGTGTTCCACGCATGTCCAAATAGATTTGTGCCATCGTCACCCGTAATCCCGTCGGGCCTGAGCAGATCCGGAAATGCATGGAATGCGGGAGCTAGGAAGCCTTCTTGATCGATGCCCGTCAGAGTGCCCATCGTTCCGCCGTAGCCGACGCGCAAAAGATAAAAGTCATCGGGATGCTCGCGAAATTCCGCGAGAAGCGGGATGGCGTTCAAGCTCGAGCCATAGTGGTGCAACTGGCGCTCGAGCTGGCGAAGCTTGCCCGCGAAAATGAAGTCCCAATAGCGGCGCGCACTGCCGTTGTATCCCCAATGCGGAATTACAGGATCGTAGCCAAGGATGGCGTTGAGCGTCACGTCCGCTTTTTCTTGAAAGCCAAAATGTTTCATCCAGGCGTAGACCTCTTCCTGCCCGGTCGAGTCCCACGGCATTTCGCTTCCGTAGGGGTACGCTTCGTCTTTCCAGCGATTGGCCCGTACGCGCATTTTGGCTTCCAAGTCATCCGCTTGCGGGTTCCATCCTTCGCGCCGCAAATCCTCCAGCACCTGAAGGAAGATGTCTCCTTCCATCTGGCCGAAAACGGCATACCCTGGGGCGAGCTTTACCATCGCCACGGATGTTTCGTACGCGTTTGTGAGGTACCAGTCCCAGGGATGATTCGTCACTAACCCGTTGTAGTTGCGGGCTAGCCGGTACAAAACCCAATCTGCGGCAACGACGTGAGGGTAATCGTAGGAGCGGTCCACGCGTTCGGAATCCCCCTTGTTCCAGCTGGTCCACGAGGTCCAATCGAAATCCTTTCGATAGTAGCCCTGCGGCATTTGATCCGGCTGGTAGTAGAAAAGGCTTTTGCGCACACCGAACTTTTTCGGGCCGTCCTTGTATTGCAAGCCGCCCCAGAGCACGCCATCCACGAACTGTTGAAATTTGTTCAGTTCGTCCTGGTTCGGCGCACCAAGCTGTTTCATGATCGCCGAGATCCACGCGCCTCCGCCTCCTTCGTCGCCAAGGCCGGCAATCCAGGCGCGGCTGTCTTGCATGACGATCTTGTTCTCCTCGCGGTCGTAGGTCATGAAGGAAGGGCTGCGGTGAAACGGATCCTGGGGATCGACAAACCATTGCTTGGTTGCGAGAAAATGGCCCAGATCTGCCATCGCCCGCCCTTCAGGCTTAGACACAAAATAATGAATAGTCTGGACCAAACCGTCTTTGTAGGTAACTGTAAGCCGTGCGCGCCCCCAGGCTTTTCCCTGTAGCGAGTATTTTTTCCAACCCAGGGCCGCACCCGTTTCTTCTTTGATCGTCATCGTCCCGGCCGGCTCCACGATCGTGAACCTCACTGGCTCAGGATAGTTCAAGAAAAGCTCCCCTTCAGTGTCCATCGGCAGAACATAACCCGGAATGCCAACTGCGACTGGCCGATGATTTTCATGGAGGGTCTTCTCGATGTGGCGAATCGAGTCCGCCAGCGCAAAGGTTACGCCGTACGTCTTCGATTCGCCGGGGGCTAAAGTGCCCTGCGTTGGTGGATTCCATGGTTTCGCCTGCTTCCATTCGTTTTCTGCGTACGCGACGCTGTGCACCATCCAATCGTAGAAGCCTTCGAAAGTGATTCCGCGAGGGGTGAGATCTCCGAAGATGGAAGCGCCGGTCGAACGGCGCGCACCGAGTATGGGATTGTAAGCCTCGAAAGGAGTCTTCCCTTCTGGCAAAACCAACAACGCAGGTCCTTGTCCACTCAGTCGTGTCACTTGCAGATACCCCGCATCCTCGCCGATGTAAGGATCGTAAAACGAGCAAATTGCGTGAGCTTGGTCGAGAGAGCGATCGTTTAAAACATTGTTGAAGATCATCGGGATTCCCAGAGCCCCGATCTGCACGCTTTCTGCTGTTTTGTTTTTTAAAATGAACCGCAGAGTGAGCTTGCCGTCCTCAAGTGTCCACGTCCTTGTGATCTGCAAAGGGATGTCCGACGGTAACGTGGGTGCAAGGTCCGCTGCCGCCAGAGTAGGCGACATTGAAGGCAAGGCCGCCACGGGTTTGCGAGCGAGCGCCGTGGAGTAACTCTTCCAAGCGCCGGAAGTGGCAGACCGCAAGCGCAGGTCAACGTCCCCCAGATGGTAATAGCCGTCCCTGGATCGCTCAACTAACAGGTCTCCGGGAGTAAAATCGAAATCTCCTGCGCCCTTGGGCTTCAGAGCGGCAACCGTTTGGGAAGAACGCACTAAGCGCAAGGAAAACGCGGGCGTGTCGAGATCCAGATATCCCTGCTCCAGCATGGGACCCGGCGTCGCGGGTTCCTTCTGGCGCTGGCGCGCCAGCACCGCCCAGAGGGTTACTGACCCAAACAGAAGAACGACCAGCAACACCACTAGAAACCTCGATCGTGCAGTGCGCGGGATATGGCTCATTTCGCTGCCCTTTTGATCCGCTCCCCATGCGAGGCCATGTAGCGCAGAGTTTCTGCAAGCTATCATCGGCAGCGCGTGGTCTCCTAGCGATACAATACAGCCGATATTGCGGTTGGATGATACACAGGCCCCGTCACATTGCAAGCGCTTGCCTTGCGATTCATTGCCAACGCAAACGCACAAGCGAAACCGCCGGCCTCGGAAGGCTGAAACTTAGGCGCGCGGCGCCCTTTTCGATGAGGATCCATGCCGGTGAATTGACAAGCTGGAGCTGTCCAGCGGCCTGCAGTTTTTCGTACTGCTCGGCGGATGGCGTTTGGGGCGAGCCCATCTGGCTCCACGCGGCGAAGGAATTACTGTGGCCGGAATCGATGCGGAAATTCTCAAGCAATCCGCGAGTTGACGCAGAGGGCAAGCCGGTGACGGTCAACTCGATGGGAAAGGGGGCGGCAGGAAAGTCATCGTCGTGGTAATTCCAAAGCAGGATTTGCATTTCATGATCTGTGCGGGCGGCGATCGCATTGATTTCGGGATGAGCACGCACACCGTCGCGAACCACCTCCTCGGTGGATAGCGCAGCCGACGACGTAACCTGCACACGTTCGCGGCCCAGCAAGCCAAACATTCGAAATGCGTTGAGAACAGGTTTGTCCAGCCCGTTTGTGGCGAGTGCGCGAAAGCCCTCAAAATAAGGCTGCTCTTCGAATTCGAACGCCCAGGTTAAGGAACCAAGAAGATTGGCGTGTTCGATGCGCGCGAGCGCAAGTGTGTGGAAGAGAGTTTCGGCCTCATAGACCGCGTAGAGAGGCCCGTTGCGATACGAATTTTGCGGATTGTTTCGGGCCGAGCAAGCCGCGCAGCCTTCGGGATCCGATTCGCCGAGAATAATCGGAGTATTGCGCCACTCGTTGAAGGACGAAACGAGTTTGAATCCCGCTTGGATCGAGGCAAGCTGGCGGGAGATCCCCATCTGCACATGATCGCCCAACCACTTTGGTGAACCCTTTGGGTGAAAGCTGATGAAATCCAGAGGAGTGCCAATCTTTCCGGTGGCGAAATTCTTTTGGTGAGCACAATGCTCAAGAAACGCGTGAAGAAATTCCGCGGCTTTCGGGTAAGCGGGGCCGGTTGAATCGGGCCCGCCAATGCGAGCTTCGGGCAACGCACGTAAAACGGCGTCGACGCTGAAGTCGTAGAGCTTGAAAAACTCTCCCGGAGTTCCCTTCCAATAGTCGATGTCCGGTTCGTTCCAAACCTCCCAAAGCCACGTTTTGACTTCGGCATCGCCGTAACGTGTGCGGAGGTGATGGACGAATTGAAAGACGAGGTCCGACCACTTCTGATAGTCCTTCGGCGGATACGCCCAGCCCGTGTAGATGGAACCTTGCGGAAAATTGTGCCGGTAAGGATCGGGGTGAGTGGAAAGTGCTTTGGGCATGAAGCCGATTTCCACGAGAGGCTTAAGGCCCGCCACTTGAAAAGTGTCAAAAATGCGGTCCAGAATTGTCCAATCGTAAATGGGATTCCCGGCGGCGTCCTCCGTGTAAACATTGGTCGAGCCCCATTTGAGCGACGCCCAGCCGTCTCCGGACGTCAACAGATTATGAGTGCGAATGTAAACGGGTTCGGGGCTTAAGGCTCCCAGTTCGTGAAGAAGTCTCTGCCCGTTGGGAGCGTAGGTATAGTTCGGCTCATCGTAGCCAAAATAGTTCCAGATTGGCGGAAAGGCTCCATCGGGTTGATCTGCGAGCACTTGAATCTGCACACTGTCAGGAGCTTGCTGTGCCCGGCACGATGTGCCATTCAAAAGAAACAACATGACCAACAAAAATAGAATCTGAAACGCACACAGACTATGGAATGAGTCGAAAGGAACGGTGTGGTCCAATCTCACAGAATCATGATCCACGCGCACCGAACCACTCGTCACGCGTTCACAACCGGCGTCCACACCTGCATCGGTGTAGCGGCGCGGTTGGCCCATGCATAGTAAGGAATGAACGTAAGTGTGGTCGCGCGTTTTTCGGAAGTTCCCGACCTATAACGGAAGTATAGCCCGCCGCGCGAACTGGACTTGTCGTCAACAGCCCCCGCGCATTTCAGAGCTACGATACCTCCCAGCAAGTCATCGCGAAGCTCCTCCTGAAATGGCGATGAAGATTTTTGATTTACATCAAGGCGGACATCCGCGAGCGCAACTCCCTCCGGCTGG
>Ga0209474_10000264_pt1 | contig 61664 bp, 67 predicted proteins | sample GraSoiAngelo_145_FD_185902 | JGI IMG/M metagenome (GOLD analysis project Ga0209474, IMG submission 185902) | Grasslands soil microbial communities from the Angelo Coastal Reserve, California, USA - 14_1009_05_20cm (SPAdes) (version 2) | ecosystem: Environmental > Terrestrial > Soil > Grasslands...
GAGATCGTCGAGCTTGATCGACTCGAGCTTGATCCCGAGGTCCTCGGTGATCGCGCGGCCGTTGGTGAGGATCGCGATGTCCTCGAGCATCGCCTTGCGGCGATCGCCGAAGCCGGGCGCCTTCACCGCCGCGGCCTGCAGCGTGCCGCGCAGCTTGTTGACGACGAGCGTCGCCAGCGCCTCGCCCTCGATGTCCTCCGCGATGATGAGCAGCGGGCGGCCGAGGCGCGCCACCTGCTCGAGCACCGGCAGCAGGTCCTTCATCGAGCTGATCTTCTTCTCGTGGATCAGGATCACCGGGTTCTCGAGCACCACTTCCATCCGCTCGGGATCGGTGACGAAGTAGGGCGAGAGGTAGCCGCGGTCGAACTGCATGCCCTCGACGACGTCGAGCGAGGTCTCGAGCGTGCGCGCTTCCTCGACCGTGATCACGCCGTCCTTGCCGACCTTGTCCATCGCGTCGGCGATGATCTTGCCGATCGTCTCGTCGTTGTTCGCCGAGATGGTGCCGACCTGCGCGACCATGTTGCCGCTCACCGGCTTCGACATCTTCTTCAGCTCGGCGGTGAGGGCCTCGACGGCTTTCTCGATGCCGCGCTTGATGTCCATCGGGTTGGCGCCGGCGACGACGTTCTTCGCGCCCTCGCGGTAAATCGCCTGCGCGAGCACGGTGGCCGTCGTCGTGCCGTCGCCCGCCGTGTCGGACGTCTTGCTCGCGACCTCGCGCACCATCTGCGCGCCCATGTTCTCGAGCGGGTCCTTCAGGTCGATTTCCTTCGCGACCGTCACGCCGTCCTTGGTGATCGTCGGCGAGCCGAATTTCTTGTCGAGGACGACGTTGCGCCCCTTCGGCCCGAGCGTCACCTTGACGGCGTCCGCAAGCTGGTTGACGCCGCGCAGGACCGCCTGCCGCGACTGCTCGCCGTACACAATCTGTTTTGCCATTCTGTTCTCTCCCCCTACTTCTTCTTCTTCGTCTCGCCGGCGCTCGCGCCGTTTTCAATCACGCCGAGGACTTCGTCTTCGCGCATGATGAGGTACTCCTGGCCATCGAGCTTGATCTCCTGGCCCGAGTACTTGCCGAAGAGGATCAGGTCGCCGGCCTTCACGTCGAGCGGGACGCGCTTGCCGTCGTCCTTCGACTTGCCGGCGCCCGCGGCGATCACCTTGCCCTGCTGCGGCTTCTCCTTCGCGGTGTCGGGGATGATGATCCCGCCGATCTTCTGTTCGCCTTCCTCGAGGCGCTGAACAATGATCCGGTCGTGCAGCGGTCTGACGTTCATGCGTTCTGCTCCAGTATTGAAAAGAAAGGGGCGCCCTCCTGTCGCTTAGCAGTCGAAGGGCTTGACTGCTAATTATATGCGGGCGATTGGCAGTGTCAACGTGGGAGTGCCAGACGGGTTCGTCATGGCTGATGGCTGATGGCTGATGGCTATGGCTAATGGATGAGCACAGCCATCAGCCATCCAGCCATCAGCCATCCAGCCCTCAGCCATTCCGCTTCTTTATCTTGTACCGCCCCATTTTGCGGGTCAGCGTATTGCGATGAATGCCGAGCGTGTCGGCCGTTCGCGTCAGATTGCCTTCCACCTTTCCAAGCACTTGCGCGATGAAACGCTTCTCGAACTCCCGGACCGCGTCGTCGAACAGCACCCCTTTGTCGACCATCTCCTCGACGAGCCGCTCGAGGCGATCCGAGATCATGCGAGCTCCCGGCCAGTGAGGCGGCGGAAGGCCTCGATGTATTTCGCGCGCGTCTTCTCCACGACGTCGTCGGGCAGCGACGGCACCGGCGGCTGCTTGTTCCACTTGATGCGTTCGAGGTAATCGCGGACGAACTGCTTGTCGAAGCTCGGCTGCGGGCCGCCGGGCGCGTAGCCGTCGCGCGGCCAGAAGCGCGACGAATCGGGCGTGAGGACTTCGTCGATGAGGATGATGCGCTCTTCGACCGGCCGCGAATCGTCTTCGTCGAGCGGCAGCAGGCCGAACTCGAACTTCGTGTCGGCGACGATGATGCCGGCCGATTCTGCGTGCGCCGCGCCGGAGGCGTACAGCCGCAGCGTGAAATCGCGGACGCGATCGAGCACGCGCCGGCCGACGAGATCGGCGGCCTGCTTCTCGGTGATGTTGATATCGTGTCCGCTTTCGGCTTTCGTCGCCGGCGTGAAGATGGGCTGCGGCAGCCGATCAGACTCACGCAGACCCGCCGGCAGCATCACGCCGCACACTTGGCCGGTCGCGACGTAATCCTTCCAGCCGGAGCCCGACAGATAGCCGCGCGCGACGCATTCGATCGGCAGCGGCTCGGTGCGGCGCACGAGCATCGAGCGGCCGCTGAGCATCTCCGCCGCGCGGCGCGCCTCGCCCGGAAACGACGCCGCGTCGGTCGAGAGCAGATGATTGGCGACGATCGACGACGTGTGCTCGAACCAGAACGTCGAGAGTTGCGTGAGGACCTTTCCCTTGTCGGGAATGCCCGAGCCGAGGACGTAGTCGAACGCCGAGATGCGATCGCTCGCGACGATGAGCAGACGATCGCCGAACTCGTAGATGTCGCGTACTTTTCCCTGGCGGTTGGGCCGGCGTTCGGCGAGCGTGGTCTGGAGAATGGGGGAGGCGAGCGGCAACAAGAATCCTCGGCGGAAGCGAACGCCAATCTTACAAGGGTGCGAGATGCCTGACAACTACAACATGTAGGGGCGTTATAGTAGAGGACGCTCAAGAGTGCATGCGATCCCACACTCGTACGCTCATCGTGGTGGCGGCGGCTGTCGCGCTCCTCGCGCTTTTTCTGCGCAACGTCGATCTCTGGCGCGTCGCTGCCGAGATCGTGCGCGCGCGTCCGGAATTTCTCGCGCTGTCGCTCGCGACAATGCCCGTGAACCTCGCGATTCGCGCGTATCGCTGGCAGTACCTGCTCGAGCCGCTCGGGCCCACGCGCTTCGGCAACGCCTTTCGCGCCACCGCGGTCGGATTCGCGGCGAGCAGCGTGCTGCCCGCGCGCGCAGGCGAGGTCATTCGCCCATACTTTCTCGCACGACATGAAGCGCACGCCGAGCGGATGAGCGCGACCGGCGCCTTCGCCACAATCATTCTCGAGCGCCTGCTCGACGTCATCACCGTGCTCGTGCTGCTCGGGTCTTACGTGCTCGTGTTCGGACGCGGGCTGCGGACCACCAATCCTGTCGCATACGCGTGGTTGAGCGGCCTCGCCGTGATCGGCGCCGCGGGCGCGTGCGTGGGCCTCGCGCTGCTCGTCGTCCTCGCGCGCGATCCGCAGCGGCTCGGCCAGGTCACGCACCGCATCGCGCGCGTCGTCCCGTCGCTCGCCGCGCGAATCGCCGGCGTCGTCGAGCGGTTTGCGCGCGGCCTCGGCGCCGTGCGCCGGCCGGGCCGTCTCGTCGTGGCGCTGCTGTGGTCGTTCCCGCTGTGGCTGACGATCGGCGCGGGGTTGTGGGCGGGCGCGACGGCGTTTCGCCTCGACATCCCGTTCACGGGGACGTTTCCGATTATTGCGCTCCTCGCGATCGGCGTCGCGGTGCCGACGCCGGGCGCCGTGGGCGGCTTCCATGCCGCGTTTCGTTACGGCGCGACGGCGCTCTTCGGCGCGCCGGACGCGGCGGCGGTCGGCGCGGCGATCGTCCTGCATCTGTTCTCCGTCGTCCCGGTGCTGCTCCTCGGCCTCGTCTTCGCGGCGCAGGCCGGCTTGACCATGCAGGGGATGCAGCGTCTCGCGGCGCAGGCCGAGCCCGGGCGCACGGTCTGATGTCATGAAGTGTCCGTACTGCGCGCATCTCGGCGACAAGGTGGTCGACTCGCGGGAGTCGAAAGAGGGCGAGGTGATCCGCCGCCGGCGCGAGTGCCTTGGATGCGGCAAGCGCTTCACGAGCTACGAGCGGATCGATGAAATCCCCTACATGGTCGTGAAGAAGGACGGCACGCGCGAGCGGTTCGAGCGCCAGAAGCTCATCGCCGGGCTGCTCAAAGCGTGCGAGAAGCGCCCGGTGAGCGTCGCGGCGCTCGAGGCGATCGCGGATCGCGTCGAGGGGACGCTCCAGGAGCGCCCGGAGAAGGAGATCGCCACGGCGGACGTCGGCGCGTTCGTGATGGAAGAATTGAAGCGGCTCGACAAAGTCGCCTACGTGCGGTTCGCCTCGGTGTATCGTCATTTCCGCGACATCAACGAGTTTGCGAACGAGCTGAAGGATCTGTTGAACCCGAAGGAACAATGAAGCGAGGCGCGTTCGTGCTGGTCGTGGTGCTGGCAGCCGCCGTCGTGTCCGCCGCGGAGCCCGCGCCCGACATCACGGTGACGCCGATAGCGCGCGACGGGCAGGTGGTCGTCTCGTTCGACATGAGCGATGCCTTCACCCCCGACGTGCGCGACGCGATCCAGAGCGGCCTGTCGACGACCTTCTCGTACGACGTCGAGGTGCGGCGCGGCGGTGGCCTCTTCGATCGCATGGTGGCGTCGCTGACGATCAGCGCGACGGTGCGCTTCGACAACCTCACGCGGCGCTATCAGATGTCGCGCACCGTGCACGGCCGTGTGGAAGACGCGCGGCCGACCGAAGATCAGGCCGCGGTGGGTCGCTGGCTGACGCATTTCGAGCGCGTGCCGGTGCTCGCGACGACGTCGCTCGAGACCAACGGCGAGTACTCGGTCCGGGTCCGCGCGCACACGCGCCCCCGCAACGCCTGGTTCTTCTGGCCGTGGGGCGGCGCGGTGTTCGGGCAGGCGAAGTTCACCTTCATTCAGTAGCGGAGTTCGATGCCAGCGACGGTGACGTCGATTACGCCGAGGCGCGGCGCCGGGCCGGTGGCGAGGCCCGAGCCGCCGCGGCGTCCGTTCCGCGACAACCCGCGGCTGATCCTCGTCGGCATCGCGGTCCTGATCGTCGTCCTCGTCGCGCTGTTGGCGCTCGCGAGCGGCACGGCGCGCGTCTCGCCGGACTTCCTCAGCGAGTTCGTCCTCTATGGTCTCTCGGCCGCCGACCTGACGATGCTGGCGGCGCTGTTTTTCGTGCTCGCGCGCAACATCGTCAAGCTGGTCGTGGAGCGGCGGCGCGCGCTGCCGTTCGCGCGCTTTCGCTCGAAGCTCGTCGCGCTGCTGCTCGGCATGACGCTCGTGCCGACGGTGCTCGTCCTCATCGTCGGCAGCGAGCTGATCCGCGGCAACATCGATCGCTGGTTCAACGCGCCGATGGCCGACGTGCTCTCGTCGGCGAATCAGATCGCGGCGGACTACTACCGCGAGCAGCAGCTCGTGGCGAGCGATCACGCCAACCGCTTCGCGCGGACGCTGGCGGCGATCGATCTCGCGAACGCCGACGTGCGGCCGATTCGCGATCTGCTCGCGCCCGACGTCACGCAGCAGCGCGTGCAGATGGCGGAGGTCTACCGCGTCGTGCCGTCCGCGGGATCGCTGCCGAGCCTCGAGCCGGTGGTCGACGTCGCCGCGCCGACGCTGCCGCCGGGCCACAGCCGCGCCGCCGTCGACAGGCTCGCTGCGCAGGCGCTTGCCGGGGCCTCCGAAACGCGGTCGATCGAGAGCCTCGGCCCGTCGGGCGACCTGCTCCACGCCGCGGCCGTCATCCACGGCAAGGACGGCAAGCCGTCGGGCGTCGTCGTCGCGACGGCGTATCTGACCGGCGATATGGCGGCGCGCTCGCGGCGAATGACGAAGGCATTCGAGGACTACAACCAGCTGCGCGTGCTGAAGCGCCCGCTGACCGGCGTCTACCTGTCGTTCTTCCTGATGGTGACGCTGCTGATCCTGTTTGGCGCGACCTGGATGGGATCGTACCTCGCCAAACGGATCACGCGGCCGGTGCTGCTCCTCGCGGCGGCGGCGAAGGAGATCGGCGCCGGACGCCTCGATCAGCGCGTCGAGCCGCAGAGCAACGACGAGTTCGGGTCCCTCGTCGAGGCGTTCAACTCGATGGCGAGCGAGCTCGCGGCGAGCCGGCGCAAGCTCGATCGCGGCACGATTCAGCTCGAGCGCAAGCACGTCGAGGTGGAGGGGCGGCGCCGCTACATCGAGACGATCCTCGAGCGCATCACGACCGGCGTCGTGTCGCTCGACGCCGGCGGCGTGATCACGACGATCAACAGCGCCGCGTCGCGGCTGCTGGAGCTGAATCGATCGATCGTCGGCCGGCCGGCCGCGGAGGTGTTCGACCGCGCGGATCTGCAGCCGCTCGCCGGCCTGCTCGCGGGCGTCGGCCACGGCCGGTCCGAGCCGACCGCGCATGAGATCGCGATGGCGCGCGACGGGCAGGAGGTGCACCTCGCGGCGGTCGCGACCGCGCTCGCCGGCGAGGGCGGCGCGCCCGAAGGCATCGTGCTGGTGCTCGACGACGTGACGCCGCTCATCCGCGCGCAGAAGGTTGCGGCGTGGCGGGAGGTCGCGCGGCGCCTCGCGCACGAGATCAAGAATCCGCTGACGCCGATACAGCTCTCGGCCGAGCGCCTCCGGCGCCATTTCACCGGCGCGCCGCCGCACGCCAAAGCGCTCGTCGCGGAGTGCACGCAGACGATCGTCGGCGAGGTCGAATCGCTGAAGGGGCTCGTCGACGAGTTCTCGCAGTTCGCGCGGATGCCGTCGCCGCGGACGGTGCCGACCGACCTCGCGCAGCTGGTCACGGACACGATCGCCCTCTACAACGGCATTTTCGCCGACATCCGGATCGACATGCGCTTCGCCGCGGACGTGCCTCTCGTACGCCTCGACCCGGAGCAAATTCGCCGCGTCGTCATCAATCTCGTCGATAATGCGATCGAAGCGATGGAGCGGCGCGGGGACATCGTCGTCGAGACGCAGCGCGATCCGGCGAACAGCGTCGTGCGGGTGATCGTGGCCGACAACGGCCCGGGCATTCCGCCCGCGGAGCGCGAGAAGCTGTTCCTGCCGTACTATTCGACCAAGGGGCGCGGCAGCGGCCTGGGCCTCGCGATCGTGCGGCGGATCATCGCGGAGCACGGCGGCAGCATCGACGTGGGCGACAACACGCCGCGCGGCACGCGGTTTACCATTGAGCTACCGTGTTGAGACGGCGTCATGGCTGACGGCGAATGGCCAGCCATCCAGCCATCAGCCATGACAGAGTGACCGTGAATCCGACGATTCTCGTAGTCGACGACGAGCCCGGCGTCCGCAGCGCGCTGAGCGGCGTGCTGCGCGACGAAGGCTACACGGTCGACGCCGTGTCGACCGGCGAGGAATGCCTCGAGCGTCTGACGCGCGCGTCGGTCGATCTCATCATCCTCGACGTGTGGCTGCCCGGCATGGACGGGCTCGCGACGCTCGCGCGGCTGCGCGAGCGCCAGGTGGACGCGCAGGTCGTGCTGATCTCCGGCCACGGCAACATCGAATCGGCGGTCCGCGCGATCAAGATGGGCGCGTTCGACTTCGTCGAGAAGCCGCTCTCGCTCGAGAAGACGGTGCTCGTCATCCGCAACGCGCTGCACCAGCGGCGCCTCGAGGCCGAGAACCGCGCGCTGCGCGCGCGCGTCGACCGCACGCAGACGATGGTCGGCGAGAGCTACGCGATGCGGCAGCTGCGCGAGCAGGTGGCGATGGCGGCGCCGACCAACGGCCGCGTCCTCATCTACGGCGAGAACGGCACCGGCAAGGAGCTCGTCGCCCGGACGATTCACGCGCTCAGCCGCCGCCGCGGCGCCGCGTTCGTCGAGGTCAACTGCGCGGCGATTCCCGAGGAGCTGATCGAGAGCGAGCTGTTCGGCCACGTCCGCGGCGCGTTCACCGGGGCCGTCGCCGACCGCCGCGGCAAGTTCGAGGTCGCCGACGGCGGCACGATCTTCCTCGACGAGATCGGCGACATGAGCCTCAAGACGCAGGCCAAGGTGCTGCGCGTGCTCCAGGAGCAGACGATGGAGCCGGTCGGCGGCACGACGCGAATCAAGGTGGACGCGCGCGTGCTGGCAGCAACGAACAAGGATCTGCAGTCGGAGATCCGCTCCGGGCGCTTCCGCGAGGACCTCTACTTCCGCCTGAACGTGATTCCGATCTTCGTCCCGCCGCTCCGCGATCGGCAGGAGGACATCGCGCTGCTCGCCGATCACTTCATGGCCGATTTCGCGCGCGAGTACGGCCGCCGGCCGAAGCGCTTCGAATCGGCGGCGCGCACCGTGCTGCAGCGCTATCCGTGGCCGGGCAACGTCCGCGAATTGCGCAACGTGATCGAGCGGCTGATGATCATGGTGCCGGGCGACGCGATCTCGGCCTCCGATCTGAGCTTCCTCGATCCGGGCGCGCTCACCGCGCCCGCCGTCGAGACGACGGGCGAGCGGCTCACGCTGCACGAAGCGCGCGACAACTTCGAGCGCGATCTGATCCTGCGGACGCTCGCCGAGCAGCAGGGCAACATGTCGCGGACGGCCGAGGTGCTCGGCGTCGAGCGCAGCAACCTGTACCGCAAGATGAAAGCGTTCGGCATCGCGCCGTCGCGGCGCGCGGAAGAAGAGAGCGAGGCGGTCTAGCCTCGGAGCTTGTTCTCGAGCACCTGGTCCGGTTTGAACCCTTCGATCTGCAGGTAGTACTCCGCCGCCGCGTGCAGCGCTGCCGCCGGCACGAGGCCCACGATCTCGCTCTCCAGCACCTGCACCCCGTAGCGCGCCGCCTCGCGCTTCACGACCTCGAACACGCGGAAGATCGGCGTCTTCTCGTAGTTGGTGAGGTTCATCGACACCTGGACGATGCCGCGAGGGTCGAGCTTGAAGCCCGCGGCCTTGACGAACCGGAAGCCGCCGCTGCTGTGGCGGATGCCGGCGGCGATCTTCTTGGCGACGTCGAGGCGATCGGTCGCGAGGTTGATGTTGTACGCGATGAGCGGCATCCGCGCGCCGACGACGGTCGCGCCGGCGCGCTCGTGCGGCGCGGCCGGGCCGAAATCGGGCGTCCAGCCCGGCGTGGCCATCTTGGCCGCGAGGCCTTCGAACTCGCCGCGGCGGATGTCCTCGAGGTTCTTGCGCGACGGATTGGTCGACGCTTCCTCGTAGAGATAGACGGGAATCCGAAAGCGCTCGGCGACCGCGGCGCCGACTTCGTTCGCGAGCGCCACGCACTCGGCCATCGTCGCGCCCTCGATCGGGACGAACGGCACCACGTCGACGGCGCCGAGGCGCGGATGCTCACCGCGGTGCGTGCGCAGATCGATCGCGGGAACGGCGCGCTCGAAGACGGCGAGGGCCGCCTGCTTGACGCCCTCGCGATCGCCGGCGAAGGTGAACACCGATCGGTTGTGCGACGCGTCGGACGAAAAGTCGAGCAGCCGGACGCCGGGCACCGCGCCAATCGCGTCGGCGATCGCATCGACGACGTCGGCGCGCCGTCCTTCGCTGACGTTGGGGATGCATTCGATCAGCATGGAAAGCGGTCGATTCTATCGCGCGCCGCTGTACTTCCGCCAACCAAGCTGTTATAATCGGCCGCGGTCACGGGACCGCTTATGTCCGATCCGCTCCGCACAGACGGCACTCGCGCGCGAGACGGCGCGCCGTCGCCGGATCGCGACGCGAAGATCGAGCAGCTGCTCCTCGTCGGCCTCGATCACTACTTCGCTGCGCGCTACGACCTCGCGATCAACGTCTGGACACGCGCGCTGTTCCTCGATCGCAGCCATCCGCGCGCCCGCGCCTACATCGAACGCGCGCGCAGCGCGCTCGCCGAGCGTCAGCGCGAATCGGAAGAGCTGCTGCAGAAGGGGGTCGCCGCGTTCAACCGCGGCGACGGCGACGAGGCGCGGCGTCTGCTGCAGGCGGCCATCGATGCCGGCGCGCCGCCCGACGAAGCGCTGGCGGTCCTCGATCGTCTGAATCGTCTCCAGGCGGCTGCGCCGCCGGCCGCGGCCGCGTCGAACAGCCGCAGCCAGCCTTCACGCGCGCCGCTCGAGCCGGCGGGGCGCCGCGCGTCGTCGCCGCGCGCGGCCGCGCTCGTCCTGTCGGCCATCGCCGTGCTCGCGCTCGGCGGCGCCGCCGCCTGGACCACTCGCGTCGACTGGCGCGCGCTCGGCTCGCTCGCGTTGAGCGCTGCGCGCGCCGATGCGCCGACGACGCGATCGGCCGCGCCGGTCGCGCGCGAGACGCCGCTGCCGCTGCCGCGCCGCGACGAGGAATCGATCGCGCGCGCGAGAAGCCTCGCCGCGAGCGGCCATTTGCACGAGGCGCTTTCGTCGCTCGACGCCGTCCGTCCGACCGATCCGCAGAAAGCCGAGGCCGACCGCCTGCGCGCCGACATCCAGCGCCAGCTGCTCGCGCTGACGCCGCCGCCCGGCGCCGCGCCGGCCGGCCGCGACACAGGAGATCGCCGCAATCCATGAAGTGCCCGAAGTGCGGGTACCTGGGATTCGAGGACGTCGATCGCTGCCGCAACTGTGGGTACGATTTCTCGCTGACTGCCGATCCGCCACTCCAGGATCTGCCCATTCGCCGCGGCAACCCGACGCCTCATCCCCTCGACGACCTGTCGCTCGTCGACGCCGCGGCCGCGCCCGCGCCGCCGCGCATGACCGACGTGCCGGCGGAAATGGATCGCGTGTTCGGCGCGCCGGACGCGCCGGAGGCGGCGCTGCCACTGGTCCGCGCGCGAGGCGCGCGCGGCGACCTGCCGCTCTTCCGTCGTTCGATTCCCGACGACGAGCCGCTCATCACGAGGCCGTCGCCGCCGCGCGCGCCGCTGGCCGTTCGCCGATCCACGCCGGAAGTGCCGCGCGTGCGCGCGGAGCCTCCGCGGCTCGCGCCGCTCGACTTCGCGCCCGAGCCCGACGCGGATCCCGTCGCAGTACAGCTGACGCAGGCGAACGATGACGCGGCGGCCGCCGGCGCGGCCGATGCCGGCGTCGCCGCGCGAGTGTTCGCCGTGCTGATCGATCTCGTGATTCTCGCCGCGATCGACGCCGCCGTCGTGTACTTCACGATGCAGATCTGCGGCCTCACCTTCGCCGACGTCGGCATCCTGCCGAAGGGTCCGCTGATCGGATTCCTGCTCGTGCAGAACGGCGGGTATCTCGTGACGTTCACCGCGGGCGGCCAGACGCTCGGCAAGATGGCGGCGGGCATCCGCGTCGTGTCGACCGAGTCGGCCGGCACGCTCGATCTCGGCCGCGCGCTCCTGCGCACCGCGCTGTGGGTGCTGCTCGCCGCCCCCGCAGGTCTCGGCTTCATCTCCGCGATCGTCAGCCGCGATCATCGCGGCCTGCACGATCGATTCGCGGGAACGCGCGTCGTGCGGGCGTCTCTATAGGGGATTGGGGATTGGGGTTGGGGACCCGAATCCCGAATCCCTGCCCGCCCTCACCATGTCAGAGCCAATCCCCAATCGCGAGTCCCCAATCCCCAATTCCCAGTCCCCAATCACCGTTCTTGCGCTCGCGGTCGCGACGGTCGGCGGAATCGGCTACGCACCGGTCGCGCCGGGCACTTTCGGATCCATTGCAGGCCTGGCGGTCTGGTGGCTGCTGCCGGCATGGGCCGTCGTGCATGCGATCGCGATTGCGATACTCTTCGTCGTCGGCAGCTGGGCCGGCAACGTCGCCGAAACGCACTTCCAGAAAATCGACCCCGGCCAGGTCATCATCGACGAAGTGATGGGCATGCTGATCACGCTCTTCCTGAATCCGGTCGGCTGGGCGGGCGCGCTGCTCGCGTTCTTCCTCTTCCGTCTGTTCGACGTCATCAAGCCGTACCCCTCGAATCGGTTCGAGGCGCTGCCCGGCGGCATCGGCGTGATGGCCGACGACGGCATGGCCGCCGTGTACGCGAACCTCGCGCTGCGGGCGTGCCTCTGGACGTCGGCACATTTCTTCAGGCCGCTGTGAAGGCCTGCATTCTCGCCGTCGGCAGCGAGATGCTGACGCCGTTCCGCGTCGACACGAACTCGCTCTACGTCACCGAACGGCTGAACGCGATCGGCGGCGACGTGCGGCTCAAAGCGATCGTCGGCGACGACGTCGGCGAGCTGGCGGCTGTCGTCGAGAGCGCGCTCGGCTGGGCCGATCTGATCGTCATCACCGGCGGCCTCGGCCCGACCGAAGACGACGTGACGCGCGACGCCGTCGCGCGCGCGCTGAGCCTGCCGCTCGCCCTCGACGAGTCGATCGTCGAGCGCCTCCGCGATCGCTTCGCGCGCCGCGGGATGACGATGCCCGACATCAATCGCCGGCAGGCGATGGTGCCGAGCGGCGCCGTCGTGCTGCCGAACCCCAACGGGACGGCGCCCGGCTTGTGGATCGAGCGGGGGAGGACGGCCATCGCGCTGCTGCCGGGGCCGCCGCGCGAGATGAAGCCGATGCTCGAGACGCTCGTGGCCGAACGGCTCGCGCCCAACGCCGGCGGCCGCGGGCTGTTCCGCCGCGTGCTGAAGATCACCGGCCGCGCGGAATCGGACGTCGACGCGCAGGCGCAGCCGGTGTACGGAAAATGGACGAGCGGGCCCGTGCCGATCAGCACGACGATTCTCGCCGTACTGGGCCAGATCGAGCTGCATCTCACCGCCGATGCGGCGAGCGAGCGCGAGGCCGGCGCCGCGCTCGATGCCGCGGCCGCCGAGCTACGGGCGGTCCTCGGGCCGTCGGTCTACAGCAGCGACGGGCGCAACCTCGAGGCCGTCGTCGGCGATCTGCTGCGCGAGCGCGGGCTGACGATCGCGGTCGCCGAGTCGTGCACGGGCGGCCTGCTCGCGTCGCGTCTGACCGACGTCCCCGGCAGCTCGGACTACGTCGAGCGCGGCGTGGTCTGCTACAGCAACCGATCGAAGACCGAGCTCGTCGGCGTGCCGGAGGAGCTGATTCGCGAGCACGGCGCGGTGAGCGAGCCGGTGGCGCGCGCGATGGCTTACGGGATTCGCGAGCGCGCGGGGACGAGCATCGGCATCGGCGTGACCGGCATCGCCGGCCCCGGCGGCGGCACGCCGCAGAAGCCGGTCGGCACCGTCGCGATCGCGGTCGTCGCCGACGACGAAGCGCGCGTGCGAACGTTCCAATTCATCGGCGGCCGCGAGATGGTGAAGTTCCAGGCGGCGCAGTCGGCGCTGAACATGACGCGGCTGGTGGTGATGAAAGCGCCCGCCGCGCGGGAATGGGCCGAGAGAAGGTAACCATTCTTCATTGCACGATGCGGCTATTCATCGCTGCCGACCTACCAGACGCTGTGCGCGAGGCCATCGCGCGAGAGCAAAAGGGAATGGCGGCGGCGATTGGCCGCTCCGGGTCTTCGCTCCGATGGGTGAAGCCGGAGCACGCCCATCTCACGCTCGTGTTCATCGGCAACGTCGAGGACGCTCGCGTGCCGGCCGTCGTCGACGCGGTGGGCCGCGAGATCGATGCGGCGCCGTTCGACGTCGTGTTCCAGGGCCCAGGCGTGTTTCCGCCGCGCGGCGCGCCGCGCGTGTTGTGGATCGGCGTCGACGCGGGCGCGCGCGAGTTGATCGCATTGGAGCAGACGCTCGCGTCGCGCGTGACGGCGCTCGGCCTGCCGCTCGAGGATCGCGCGTTCCATCCGCACCTGACGCTGGCGCGCTGGCGGGAGTCGCGGCCGGCCGACCGCGCCCGCGCGCTCGACTCGGCGCCGCGCGGCATCGTCGCGCGCGCGCGCGTCGACGGCGCGACGCTCTATCAGAGCCGCCTCTCGCCGTCGGGTCCGAGCTACACCGCGCTCGCGCGTGCTACTCTCACGGGACACCTGTAGAGCGAGGCTTTCAGCCTCGCCGGACGGCGATTCTGAAAAGGGTCGCCTTGCTTCTGAATCGACATGGCCATCGCGATTGGTGCCGCGTACTTGATCGGATCGATTCCGTTCGCCCTGATTCTCGCGCGGCGGTACGGCGCCGCTGATCTGCGCCTGGTCGGCAGCGGCAACCTCGGCGCCGCGAACGTGATGCGCGCGTCGGGCGCGGCCGCCGGCGTCATCGTCGCGCTGCTGGACATGGCCAAGGGCGCGGCGAGCGTCTGGATCGCCGCGCAGATCGAGCCGGGACCGGTCGTGCCGGCCGCCGCGGGCCTCGCGGCGATCGTCGGCCACGTCTATCCCGTCTGGCTGCAGTTCCGCGGCGGCAAAGGCGTGGCCACGGCGTGCGGCGTCTTCTCGATGCTCACGCCGCTCGCGCTGCCGCCGGCGCTCGCGATCTTCACCGTTGCCGTCTGGCTGACGAAGTACATCTCGCTTGGATCGGTCCTCGCGTCGGTTGCGCTGCCGCCGCTCGCCTACGCGCTCGGCAGCTCCGCGCCTGTCGTCATCGCCGCGTGCGCGGCGGCGGCAATCATCGTGTTCCGTCATCGCGCGAACGTCGGCCGGCTGCGGACCGGCACGGAGCGCCGGCTCGGCGTGCGCGTGTGATGCGCTCGGTGGCCGTTCTCGGCGCGGGCAGCTGGGGCACCGCGCTGTCGGTGCATCTGTCGCGCGTCGGCCACGACGTGCGCCTCTGGGCGCGCGACGCGGCGCTCGTCGCCGAGATGTCGGCGCGCCGCGCGAACGCCGTCTATCTGCCCGACGTCCCGCTGCCCGACCGCGTCGTCGTGACCCACTCGCTCGCCGATGCGCTCGGCGGCGCCGAGCTCGTGGTCTCCGCGATCCCGTCGCACGGATGCCGCAGCGTCATCCGGCAGGCGGCGCCGTCGATGGCGGCGCGCGCCACGATCGTCAGCGCGACGAAAGGGCTCGAGGGCGGCACGATGCTCCGGATGTCGGAGGTGATCGCGCAGGAAGTGAACCCCGCGCATCCGATCGTCGTCTTGTCGGGGCCGAGCTTCGCCGTCGAGGTCGCGCGTCAGCTGCCGACGGCGACGCTCGCGGCGTCGGCAAATCCGGACGCGATTGCGCTCGTGCAGGCGGAGTTCCGCGGACCGTACTTCCGCTTGTACGGCAGCGACGACGTCATCGGCGTCGAGCTCGGCGGCGCGCTGAAGAACATCATCGCGATCGCCGCGGGCGTCGTCGAAGGCCTGGGCCTCGGGCACAACGCGCTCGCGGCGCTGATCACGCGCGGCCTCGCGGAGCTCACGCGTCTGGCGTGCGCCGTCGGCGGCCGCCGCGAAACGCTCGCCGGCCTGAGCGGGCTCGGCGATCTCGTGCTGACGTGCACGGGAAGTCTGAGCCGCAACCGCCACGTCGGGATCGAGCTCGCGCGCGGGCGCTCGCTGTCCGAGATCCTCGCGAGCATGAAAATGGTCGCGGAAGGCGTGCTCACGACGGACGCCGCGCTCGAGCTCGGCGCGCGTCAGGGCATCGAGCTGCCGATCGCGACGCAGATGTCCGAAGTGCTGAGCGGCCGCAGCGACGTGCGCACCGCGATCGGCGCGCTGATGGTGCGCCCGCAGCGGGCGGAGGCGGAGACCGGATAAGATTCCTGGATGGGGTTCCTCGGCCGGATCAAGGATGGCCTCGCCCGCACCAAGCAGCAGATCGTCGAGCGCTTCGACGAGATCGTGCGGGTCGCCGACGCGCCGGAGAAGCGCAGCCGGCCGATCGACGTCGACACGATCGACGCGCTCGAGGAGCTGCTGATCTCGGCCGACATCGGCGTCGCCGCCACGGATCGCATCATCGCCGCCGTCAAAACCCGACCGCGCAACGGCGCGAGCCTGCGCGATCTCGTCAAGCAGGAGATCCGCGACGTCTTCGCCGCCGTCGACGCGCCGGTGGCCGTCGCCGCGCATCCGCAGGTGACGCTCGTGGTCGGCGTCAACGGCACCGGCAAGACGACGACGGTCGGCAAGCTGGCGAATCTGCTCAGGAGCGAGGGACGCTCGCCGCTCATCTGCGCCGCCGACACCTTCCGCGCCGCCGCCGTCGAGCAGCTCGAGATCTGGGCACGCCGCGCCGGCGTCGATATGGTGCGGGCGCGCGAGGGATCGGATCCGGCGGCCGTCGTGTTCGACGCGATTTCGTCCGGCAAGGCGAAGGGCCGCGAGCCGATTCTCGTCGACACGGCGGGCCGGCTCCATACGCGCGTCAACCTGATGAACGAGCTCGACAAGATCCGACGCGTCGCCGCGCGCGAGGTCGCCGGCGCGCCGCACGAAGTGCTCCTCGTGCTCGACGCGACGGTCGGGCAGAACGGCGTCTCGCAGGCGCGCGAGTTCATGAGCGTCGCCGGCGTCAACGGGATCGTCCTCACCAAGCTCGACGGCACAGCCAAAGGCGGCGTGGCCGTGGCCATCGCTCACGACCTGAAGCTGCCGATCCGCTACGTCGGCGTGGGCGAGAGCATCGACGATCTCGTGCCGTTCTCCGCGGACGAGTACGTGAACGGACTGTTCGAAGAGAAATGGTGACGGCCGAGCGTTCGGCGATCGACGAGCACTTCATGGCGCGCGCGCTCTTTCACGCCGCGCGCGGCAGCGGCCGCACGAGCCCGAACCCGCTCGTCGGCGCCGTCGTCGTGTCGAGCGACGGCGTCGTCGTCGGCCAGGGATTTCACGAGCGCGCCGGCGAGCCGCACGCCGAAGTGCACGCGCTCGCGGAGGCCGGCGCGCGCGCGCGCGGCGCGACGCTCTATTCGACGCTCGAGCCCTGCTGCCATCACGGCCGCACCGGCCCGTGCGTCAGCCGCATCGTCGACGCCCGCGTCGCGCGCGTGGTTGCGGCCGTCGAGGATCCGAATCCCGCCGTGCGCGGCCGCGGCTTCGCGTTCCTGCGCGCGAACGGCGTCGCGGTCGACGTCGGCATCCGCGCCGACGATGCGATTGCGCTGAACCGGCCGTTCTTCACGCTGATGCGCGAAGGGCGGCCGTTCGTGATCCTGAAGGCCGCGACGAGCGTCGACGGACGGATCGCGTCGGCGCCGGGGCGGCGGACGCCGCTGACCTCCGAGGAATCGAACCGCCACGCCCACCGCGTGCGTGCGGAAGTCGACGCGATTGCCGTCGGCAGCAACACGATTCTGGTGGACGATCCGGCGCTGACCGCACGCGGCGCGTTTCGCGAGCGGCCGCTGGTTCGCGTGGTCTTCGACCGCCGGCTGCGGACGCCGCCGACTTCGCGCGTCCTCTCGACACTCGACGGCGGCCCTGTCATCATCGTCACGACCGCGGAGGCGGCGGCACGCGCCGATCTGCGAGGCCCTCTCGAGGCGGCCGGCGCGCACGTCGAAGTTGCGCGCGGCGGCTCGATTCGCGCGGCCCTCGAGCTGCTGGCCGATCGCGGCGTCGGATCGATCCTGCTCGAGGGCGGCGCGCAGGTGCATGCCGCGGCGTGGGACGAGGGCCTCGTGGACTTCGTGCGGCTCTACGTCACGCCGCGCGCGCTCGGATCGACCGGCGTGCCGCTGCTCGACGCGCGCCCGTTCTCGTCGGCGGAGCTCAGCGGCCGCCGCGTAACACCGCTTGGGCCCGACGCGCTGATTGAGGGATATGTTCACCGGATTGGTTGAAGCGGTCGGCGAGCTGATTGAGCGGAAGCGGACCCTCGGCGGGTTCCGCCTGCGCATCGGCACGCCGCTGGCCGCGGAGCTCTCGCCGGGCGACAGCCTCGCCGTCAACGGCGTCTGCCTCACCGTGATCCTCGCCGGGAAGGGACACGTGCACGCCGATGTCGGACCCGAGACCGCGCGCGTGACGACGCTCGGCTCGCTCGAGCCGGGCACCGCCGTCAATCTGGAGCGGCCGCTGCGCGCCGACAGCCGTCTCGGCGGCCACTTCGTGCAGGGACACGTCGACGCCGTCGGCCATGTCGAGGAACTGCGCGAGGACGCCGACTTCCACTGGCTCACGGTGAGCTTTCCGCCGCACCTCGCGCCGTTTCTCGTGCACAAGGGATCGATCGCCGTCGACGGCATCAGCCTCACCGTCGCCGGCCTCGGGGCCGATCGCTTCGACGTGCAGCTCGTGCCGTTCACGATGGAGCACACGAACCTGAACCGCGTGCAGATCCGCGATCGCGTCAACCTCGAATGCGACATGGTCGGCAAATACGTGGTGCGTGCCGCGGAGCTCGCCGGCCTCACGCTGACGGCGGCGAAGCCGGGCGAAGTGACACACTAAAGATGAAGCGCAAAATGAAATCGCGCACGAAGAGCAGCGGCGAGAGGCCGCGCGGCGGCCGATCGGACAGCGCCGCGGGGCGGCCCGTTCTCGAGATCGCCGCGCCGAAGACGCCGTTCGCGCGCATCGAGGACGCGATCGAGGAGATCCGCGCCGGTCGCATGGTGATCGTCGTCGACGACGCCGATCGCGAGAACGAAGGCGACCTGACGATCGCGGCGGAGAAGGTGACGCCGGCCACGATCAACTTCATGGCGCGCTACGGCCGCGGCCAGATCTGCCTCTCGCTCACCGGCGAGCGTCTCGACGAGCTCCATATCCCGCTTGCGGTGAACGCGAACACGACGCCGTTCGGCACCGCGTTCTGCGTGCCGATCGACGCGAAAAACAACGTCACGACCGGCATCTCGGCCGCCGATCGCGCCGCGACGGTGCTCGCCGCGGTGAGTCCGGAGACGCGGCCGTCGGACTTCGTCCGGCCCGGCCACATATCGCCGCTGCGCGCGCGCGACGGCGGCGTGATGGTCCGCGCCGGCCAGACCGAAGCGTCGGTCGATCTCGCACGCATCGCGGGCCTCTATCCCGCCGGCGTGATCTGCGAGGTGATGAACGAGGACGGCACGATGGCGCGCGTTCCGCAGCTGACGCGGTTCGCGAAGCGCCACGGGCTGCTGCTCGTCACGGTCGCGGATCTGATCAAGTACCGCATGCGCACCGAATCGCTGGTGAAGCGCGTCGCGACGGCGAAGATGCCGACCGATTTCGGCGAGTTCCATGTGCACTGCTTCGAGAACCAGCTCGATCGCCAGGCGCACCTCGCGCTCGTGCGCGGCGAGATCGGCGACGGCGAGAACGTCCTCGTCCGCGTGCACTCGTCGTGTCTGACCGGCGACGGCCTGCACTCGATCCGCTGCGACTGCGGCGCGCAGCTCGATGCCGCGATGCGCAAGATCGCCGACCAGGGGCGCGGCATCCTGCTGTACCTGAATCAGGAGGGACGCGGCATCGGCCTGGCGAACAAAATTCGCGCGTACGAGCTGCAGGACGAAGGCTTCGACACGGTGGAGGCCAACGAGCGCCTCGGGTTCAAGGCGGATCAGCGGGACTACGGGATCGGCGTGCAGATCCTTCGCGCCCTCGGCGTCCGCTCGATGCGGCTGCTGAGCAACAATCCACGCAAGCTCGTCGGTATCGAGGGGTATGGCCTGACGATCAGCGAGTGGCTGTCGCTCGAAATCCCCGCGCACGACGCGACGGAGCGCTATTTGAAGACGAAGAAGGAAAAACTGGGACACAAACTGTCGTCGGTGTGATCGGATCGGGCGCGAATCCGTTGACACGCTTCAGTCCGCTCGATTACGATAACGATTTGTCACACAGCGGGTTAGCGCGGATTCAATGAGCACAAAAGGTCAACTGACGGCGTGTCGTGATTTCCTCATGGTCGGGATGCGCGCGTCGGCGCGTGGCGCGGTTCCTCACGAGGCGTCCGCGAAGAACATCCGTGCGTGCCTCGATTTGGTGGAGCAGCTCGTCCGCCAGTCCGAGAACGTCAAGGCGCCGGAAGTCGAGACGACGCTCAACGTGCTGACGCGCGCTGCAGCTGAGCTCGACGCCGACGAGGCGTCGCCGCCGGCCGTCGTCTCCGCGATGCGCAACGCCATCGGTCGTCTGCAGTCGCTGAAGGCCGAAATGTTGGAAGCGGGCAAGCCCTCGAGCGTTTGACAGCGTCCTGGCCCGCCAGTTACCATAAACATTTGCATTAGAGCGGGTTAGCGGTCCATGTTCGAATCGCTCAGCACACGTCTGCAGGACGTGTTCACCACACTCCGCGGCGAGACGAGGCTGACGCCCGAGAACATCGAGGCCGCCTTGCGCGAGATCCGCCTCGCCCTGCTCGAGGCGGACGTCAACTTCAAGGTCGTCAAGGCGTTCGTCGACCGCGTCCGCGACCGGGCGATGGACGCGGTCGCGAACCGCGACGTGCTGCGCGGCCTGGCGCCGTCGCAGGAAGTCGTCAAGATCGTCCGCGACGAGATGGTCGCGCTCTTCGGGAGCGCCGAAGGCGGCCTGCGCCCCTCGAGCAAACGGCCGCGCGTCGTCCTGATGCTCGGGCTGCAGGGCGCGGGCAAGACGACCACCTCCGGCAAGCTCGCGAAGTGGCTGACCAGGCAGGGGAAGCACCCGCTGCTCGTCTCCACGGACGTGAAGCGGCCGGCGGCGATTCAGCAGCTGAACGTCGTCGCGGAGCAGGCGGGCGTGCGCGTCCACGATCCCGCGGGCGTGCTCGATCCGGTCGCGCGCGCAAAAGGCGCGGTCGCCGAGGCGACGACGCTCGGGTTCGACGCGGTGATCGTCGACACGGCCGGGCGGCTGCACATCGACGACGAGCTCATGGCGGAGCTCGCCGCGATCAAGGCGGCGACCGACCCGTCGGACCTGCTCTTCGTCGCCGACGCGATGACGGGGCAGGACGCGATCAAGAGCGCCGGCGAGTTCAACGCGCGCGTCGGTGTGAGCGGCGTCGTGCTGACGAAGATGGACGGCGACGCGCGCGGCGGCGCGGCGCTGTCGGTCGTCTCGGTCGTCGGCGTGCCGATCGCGTTTGTCGGCAGCGGCGAGACGCTCGCCGATCTCGAGCCGTTTCATCCCGAGCGCGTCGTGTCGCGCGTGCTCGGCATGGGCGACGTGCTCTCGCTCATCGAGCGCGCCGAAGCGGCGATCGACGTCGAGGACGCGGAGAAGCTCGAGGAGAAGCTCCGCGCGAACGATTTCACGCTCGAGGATTTTCGCGATCAGCTGAAGACGATCCGGAAGATGGGGCCGCTCGAGCAGATCATCGGGATGCTGCCCGGCATGGGCAACCTGAAGGCGCTCGCGGAGAACAAGCCGGACGACACGCAGATCAACCGCGTCGAGGCGATCATCAACTCGATGACGCCTGAGGAGCGGCGGAAGCACCACATCATCAACGGCAGCCGCCGCAAGCGGATCGCGCGCGGCAGCGGCACGTCGGTGGAAGAAGTCAATCGTCTGCTGAAGCAGTTCGTGCAGATGCAGAAGATGCTCAAGCAGCTCGGCGGGATGGCCGGGATGGCTGGCGGCGGCAGGAAAGCGCGCCGCCAGGCGATGCAGATGCTGCGCAACCGCGGGTGAATCCCGCGGTGCTCGAAACGGGCAGGCCTGAAGGCCTGCGCTGCCGCCGTGCGCATGCACGCGGTCCCGGTAGCGCAGTCCTTTAGGGCTGCCGGGCGTCAGCGTAACCGACGTTCGGGCGTCGAGCCCCGAAGGTCGTTCAGGAGCGTTCCGATGGTCGTCATTCGTTTGCGCCGCGCCGGATCCAAGAAGCGCCCGTTCTTCCGCGTCGTCGTCACCGATTCGCGCGCCGCGCGCGACAGCTCGTTCGTCGAAATCCTCGGCAACTACAACCCGCGCAGCAAGCCGGCCGTCGTGAAGGTCGACAAGGAGCGCGTGGACTACTGGATCAAGAAGGGCGCGCAGCCGTCGGATTCGGTGCGGACGCTGATCGCCCGTCACCTGACGCCGGCGCCCGCGGCGCCGGCGCCGGCCGAGGCCAAATGAGCACGACGGCCGCACGCGGCGTGCGCGCCGTCGTCGAGGTGCTCGCGAAGGCGCTCGCCGACCGGCCTGACGACGTCCGCGTCGTCGAATCGCAGCACAAGCAGGTGACGCTGGTCGAGCTGTACGTCTCGCCGCAGGACATCGCGAAGGTGATTGGGCGCCAGGGGCGGACGGCGGCGGCGCTGCGCACCCTTGCGTCGACGGCGGGCGAGAAGGAAGGCAAGCAGGTCACGCTGGAGATTCGCGAGGGACGATGAGCAATGCGGATTGCGGATTGCGGATTGCGGATTGATTGTGGATTGCGGGTTGTGGATTGCGGATTTATTGCGCATTGAATCCGCAATGGCCCGCAATCCGCAGTCCGCAATCCGCAATACGGGTTTTTGGCACGAGATGGCGCTGGTCGGACGGATCGCGCGCGCGCACGGCATCCGCGGGCAGGTGATCGTGAATCTCGAGACCGACTTCCCCGAGGAGCGGTTTCAACCGGGCGCCGAGCTCTTCGTGGAGCGCGCGGGCCGCGTGGAGCCGCTGACGATCACGACGGTGCGCTTTCAGGGGGAGCGGCCGGTGATCGGGCTGCGCGGCGTCGAGACGATGAACGACGCCGAGGCGCTGGCGGGCCACGAGCTGCGCGTGCCGGTCGATCGGCTCGCGGCGCTGCCCGACGGCGTGTTCTACCGGCACGATCTGATCGGCTGCCGCGTCGCGACGACGCGCGGCGAGGCGATCGGCATCGTCAGCGACGTGGAAGGGACGATGAGCGGCAGCCGGCTCGTCGTGGAGGGGCCGGACGGCGAGGTGCTGATTCCGCTCGCCGCGGAAATCTGCACGACGATCGATCCGGCGTCGAAGCGGATCGTGATCGATCCGCCGGACGGACTGATCGACGCGAACGCGAGGCGTGGATGACGCTGGACATCGTCACGATTTTCCCGGCGATGATCGAGCAGCCGCTGGCCGCGGGGATCATCGGCCGCGCGATCGAGCGAGGGACGCTCGACGTGAAGGTACGCGATCTGCGCGACTTCACGACGGATCGCCACCGCGTCGTGGACGACGAGCCGTACGGCGGCGGACCGGGAATGGTGCTGAAGCCGGACCCGATCTTCCGCGCGCTCGATGCGATCGAAGCCGAGCGCGGGCGGCCGCTCACCGTGATCCTGACGTCGCCGCAGGGCGCGCGCTTCACGCAGGCGGTCGCCCAGCGCTTGAGTGGCGCGGAGCACGTCGTGCTGTTGTGCGGGCGCTATGAAGGATTCGACGATCGCGTGCGCGAGCGGGTCACCGAAGAGCTGTCGATCGGCGACTACGTGCTCACGGGAGGCGAGCTGCCGGCGCTCGTGATGCTCGACGCGATCGCGCGGTTCGTGCCGGGCGTCGTCGGCGACGAGCAGTCGGTGGCGGAGGATTCGTTCAGCCGCGGGCTGCTCGACTTCCCGCAGTACACGCGGCCGCCGGAGATCGCCGGCGCCGCCGAACGGCCGCTGAAGGTGCCCGACGTGCTGCTGTCGGGCAACCACGCGGAGATTCGCCGCTGGCGCAAGCGCGAGGCGTTGAGCCGCACGCTGACGCGGCGTCCCGATCTGCTGGACGGCGCGGTGCTCGACGAAGAGGAAGCCGCGCTGCTACGTGAGCTTAAAGGAGCGAGAGATGGGCGCGATTGAGCTGGTGGAAAAAACGCAACTGGCCGAGCGGCCGGCGATCAAGGCGGGCGACACCGTCCGCGTGCACGTGAAGGTCCGCGAAGGCGACAAGGAGCGCATCCAGATCTTCGAGGGCGTCGTGATCGGGCTGCATCGCGGCGGCACGCGCGCGTCGTTCACGGTGCGCAAGGTGTCGTTCGGGCAGGGCGTCGAGCGCATCTTCCCGCTGCACTCGCCGACGATTCAGAAAGTGGAGGTCACGCGGTCCGCGAAAGTCCGCCGCGCGAAGCTGTACTACCTCCGCGATCTGAAGGGCAAGGCGGCGAGGATGAAGGACACCGGCAAGCAAAGTTAAAAGTTAAAAGTCAAAAGTTAAAAGGTAAAAGTTAAAAGTCCCGAGGCAAGTCGAACGTGGAAGCGAGAGCAGGTGAAAGTCGAAGATCGAAAGCGAAGCACGTTTCTCTCTTCAACTTTTACCTTCTAACTTTTACCTTTTAACTTTGTGACCCGAGTCCCTGCGATGCGCACGCTCGAGAACGCGCTGCGCCGCGTCGGGTTCGTGCACGTCGCGGGCGTCGACGAAGTCGGCCGCGGCTGTCTCGCGGGCCCCGTCGTTGCGGCGGCCGTCGTGCTGCATCCGGACAAGCACATCGCCGGCGTCTGCGATTCGAAGACGGTGCAGGCGCCCGAGCGCGAGCGGCTCTACGAGAAGATCCTCAAGCACGCCGTCACGTGGGCGGTGGCGGCGGCCGATCCCGACGAGATCGATCGCATCAACATCCACCAGGCGTCGCTGCGGGCGATGCAGCGCGCGATCCTGGCGCTCGCGCCGCTGCCCGACATCGTGCTGGTGGACGCCTTCCGCGTGCCCGATCTGCCGATGGCGCAGCGCGGCGTCCTGCACGGCGATCGGCGGTGCGCCGCGATTGCCGCGGCGTCGATCGTCGCGAAGGTGACGCGCGACCGGCAGATGCTGGAGCTGCACGGCCGCGACCCGCGCTACGGCTTCGATCGCCACAAAGGCTACGCGACGGCGGATCATCTCGACGCCGTTGCACGGTTCGGCTACTCCGATGCGCATCGCCGCTCGTTCCGGCCGCCGACCCTGTTTGATACGATTGACTGATCCCCGTGCCCATTGATCGCGCGGCCACGCTCCGGAATGCCGAGAAACTGATCCGGCAGGGCAAGATCGACGCTGCCATCGCGGAGTACGTGCGCATCGTCGAGGATCAGCCGCAGGACTGGGCCGCCAAGAACACGCTCGGCGATCTCCTCGGCCGCGCCGGCCAGGCGGAGAAGGCCGTCCAGCAGTTCGTCGAGATCGCCAACAACCTGAGCGACGAAGGCCAGATGGCGAAGGCCGGCGCGCTCTACAAGAAGATCCTCAAGCTCAAACCGGATCACGAGCACTCGCTGCTGCAGGTCGCCGACGTCCTCGCGATGCAGCGGCTCTACGCCGACGCGCGCGCGCACCTGAACACCCTGATCGAGCTGCGCAACGCGCGCGGCGACAAGCGCGGCGCGCTGCAGGCGAAGGTCCGCATCGGATCGCTCGATCCCGAGGACTACGAGGCCCGCCTCTCCGCCGTGGCCGCGCGCATCGAGATGGGCGACAAGGGCGGCGCGCTCGGCGATCTCAAGGACATCGCGTCCGAGCTCGCCGAGAAAGGGCGCACGGCGGAGGCGGTGGAAGCGCTGCGCCAGGCCGCGACCCTCAATCCCGACGACGAGGAGATCCGCGAGAAGCTGTACGACGTCTACTTCGGCGCCGCCGACTACGCGCGGGCGCGGGAGTGCGCGACCTCGCTCGGGCAGCTGCGCATGATCGCCGCGTCGCAGGAGGCCGCCGGCGATGCGGAGGGCGCGCTCGACACGCTGAAGCATGCGGCCGCCGCCCACGCCGACGAGGCCGAGCTGCGCGTCGAGCTCGCGCGCAAGCTGATCGCCCGCGGCGACGTCGCCGCCGCGGCGGAGTACCTCACCGCCGAAACAGCCGGCGACGATCCCGAGCTGCTGCTCATCGTCGCCGACATGAAGCTTCGCGGCGACCAGGCCGACGACGGGCTCGCGATACTCCGGCGGCTCCTCGAGCAGGATCCGGGACGGCGCGAGCAGATCGCGCTGCTCGGCTGGACCGTCGCGGAGAAGCACAGCGAGGCCGGCTTCAAGGCCGTCGAGCTCGCCGCCGACAACGCCGTCGCGCAGAACGACTGGCCGTCGGCGGCGGCGGCGCTCCAGGAGTTCGTCACGCGGGTGCCGAACTACATTCCCGCGCTCATGCGCCTCGTCGAAATCTGCGTGGACGGCGGCCTCGAGGCGACGATGTACAGCGCGCAGGCGCAGCTCGCCGACGCCTACATCGCGGCCGGGTCTGCGACCGAGGCGCGCTTCATCTCGGAAGATCTCGTCGCGCGCGAGCCGTGGGAGGCGGCCAACATCGAGCGATTCCGCAAGGCGCTCGTACTCACCGGCGAGCCGGATCCCGACGCGATCATCGCGGCGCGCTTGAGCGGCGAGTCGCCGTTCACGAGCACCGATTTCACGTCGGGCGCGTCGCTGTTCGACGACATTCCGCCGCCCGCTCCGGCGCAGGACGAGGAGCGCGGGATGGAGGTCCACGTCGCCGGCGTCGACGAGGACGAGCCGCCGGCGAAGACGCCGCCGCCGCGGCGGCCGTCGCGGCTGAAGGAAGACACGCAGTTCACGCTGAGCGCGAACGCGATCGATCTCGACAGCATCCTCGGCGGCTTCGAGGACTTCGACGACGCGCCGCCGCCGCCGCCCGCGCCGAGGGCGCGCGCGTCGGCCGCGTCGGAGGACGTCGAAGTCGATCTGAGCATCGTGCTCGACGACATCAAGCCTGGCGGCGCGCCGCCGCAGCCCGCCGCGTCGAAAGCGCCGCCGTCGGCGCCGGCCGATCTCGACGGCGTCTTCGGCAACCTTCGCGATCAGGCGGCGCGGCGGTCGGGCAGCGAGGAAGCGGAGAAGGAGTACAGGCGCGGGCTCGCGCTGCGCGCGGCGGGCGACATCGACGGCTGCCTGCAGGCGCTGGAGAAGGCGTCGCGCGCGCCGAAGCTGCGCTTCGCGACCTCGTCGCTGATCGCGCGGATCTACCGCGAGCGCGGCATGCTGCCCGAATCGCTCGAGTGGCTCGAGCGCGCGTCGCAGGCGCCGGCGCCGACCAACGACGAGGCGCATCAGCTGCTCTACGAGCTCGCCGACGGCCTCGAGCAGGTCGGCGAGGTCGCGCGCGCGCTCGCGATATGCCTCGAGCTGCAGGCCGACGCCGGATCGTACAAGGACGTCGGCGAGCGGATCGATCGTCTCACCAAGGTCCAGGCCGGGAGCTAGGTTCTGTTCCGCCGCTTCCTCTTCGTCGTCTTCTTCGTCCAGGTGGGGCTGCTGCTGATCGTCCTGCCGTGGTGGCCGGCGTTCTGGGAGCACAACTACTTCGCCGTCACGTGGCCGTCGCTGCGCTCGGTGATGGCGAACAACTTCGTGCGGGGCGCGGTGAGCGGCCTCGGGTTCGTCAACCTGTTCGCCGGCTTCGCCGATCTCGCGCTGATGTTCACCGCGCGGCCGCCCCGCGCGCCGGGCCGCCCCGACCTCGGCCGCGGACCCGACGAGATGTCGCTGCACGACGGCACGAGCCGATCCTGACGCGCGTGACGATTTGCCTCGTGAGCGATCGGCGGCGCCTCGTGCCGGCCGGCGCGCCGGAGGCCGAGGCGCGGCGCTGCCTGCTCGAGCAGGCGCGGCACGCCGTGGACGCCGGCGTCGATCTGATTCAGGTGCGCGAGCGCGATCTGGAGGCGGCGCCGCTTGCCGCGCTCGTGTCGGACCTCGTGGCCGCCACGCGCGGCACGAGCACGCGCGTAGTCGTCAACGATCGGCTCGACGTCGCGCTCGCCTGCGGGGCGGACGGCGTCCACCTGCGCGCCGATTCGATCGCGCCCGGCGCAGCGCGCCGCCTCACGCCGTCAGGGTTTTTGATCGGCCGCTCCGTGCATACGATCGACGAAGCCGCCGCCGCGCGCGGCGCGGACTATCTGATCGCAGGTACAGTGTTCGAGAGCGCGTCGAAGCCGGGTCAGTCGCTGCTCGGCGTCGAAGGGCTCGCGGTGATCGTGCGGCGGGCGGCGGCGCCGGTGCTCGCGATCGGCGGCGTCACCGAGGAGCGGCTCGCCGCGATCGCGGCGGCCGGCGCGGCCGGCATCGCGGCGATCGGTCTCTTCATCGGCCGCGGCGGCGCAACGGCTGAGCGGTGCCGGGCGATCGCGCTCAGCGAGATCGTCGCCGGCGCGCGCCGCCGGTTTGACAGCGTGAATTCGGCTCCCTAACATTAGGCCCGGTTACCGCGGTCCGTCATGCCCGCAGATCGATCGGTCGGCGATTTCGGCGGCAAGCTTCGCGACGCCCGCGAGCGCCGCGGAATATCGCTCCGGCAGATCGCGAACGCCACCAAGATCTCGATCGCCGCGCTCGAGGCGCTCGAGCGCAACGACATCTCCCGCCTGCCGGGCGGCATCTTCAGCCGCGCCTTCGTCCGCTCGTACGCCGTCGAGGTCGGCCTCGATCCCGAGACGACGATTCAGGAATTCATCGCGCAGTTCCCGAACGATTCCGTGACGGCGGGACATCCGACCTCCGATCGCGGCGAGGATCACGAGGCGGTCGAGAGCGAGCGCCGGACGGCGGGAACGTTTCTGTGGCTCGCGGTCGTCAGCCTTCCCGTCGCCGCCGTGCTCGTCTACTTCGCGACGTCGGGCCGCCGGCAGAACGACGAGCCGGCGTCGCCGCGGACCGCGCCGAGCGAGCGCGCCGCCGATCCGGCGCCGGCCGTGGCGCCGCCGCCCGCCGCGCCGTCGACGCCGCCCGCGTCCGTACCACCCTCGGCGGCGCCCTCATCGTCGGCCGTTGCGAGTCGCGAGACGCCGACCGCCGCGGCGCCGCGATCAACCGCGACATCGCCGACCGGATCCGACGCGTCAGCCGATCATTTGTCGGTCCAGCTCGCCGCGACGAGACCGTGCTGGGTCAGCGCAGTCGTCGACGGCAGGAAGCAAATCGACCGGCTGATGGCAACCGGCGAACGCGCGACGCTCGACGTTCGGCGTGAAATAGTCCTGACCGCGGGCGACGCGGAGGCGCTGAGGCTGACGTTCAACGGCGCCGCGGCGAAGCCGCTTGGCACGGCTGGCGAGATCGTCAGCAGACGTTTCACCCCGGAGAACTTCCGGAGCTACCTGCAGAACCGGTGATCGGACCCACCCCGCTCCTCGATTTCTTCAAGCGCGGCGACGTCTCCCGCGACGTCCGCCTGGAGGCGGCGGAGGGGACGCTCGCGCCGCGCGCCTACGAGCAGCTCGCGATCCTCATCCTGCTGCTCGAGGATCCCGACGCGGAGATTCGCGCGACTGCGGAGGAGACGCTCTCGAAGATCCCCGAGGAGGTGCTGAAGACGTTTCTCGCGCGCGCCGATGTGCCGATCGACATGCGCGAGTTCTTCGCCGATCGCGGGATCTTCCCCGACGAGATGCCCGAGATCACGATCGACGAGGAGGAACCGCTGCTCGACGCCTCGTCCTCCGAAGACGCGGCGCTCCTGGGCGACGAGAATGACGACCGCGAGACGGCGACGCAGCGGCTCGCGAAGATGAGCTTCCCGGAGCGGCTGAAGGCGGCGGTGAAGGGATCGCGCGAGATGCGCACGATCCTGATACGCGACCCGAACAAGATGATCTCGTCGGCGGTGCTCAGCAGCCCGAAGCTGGCGCAGCCGGAGGTCGAGGCGTTCGCGAAGATGGCGAACGTCTCCGAAGACATCCTGCGGATCATCGCGAGCAACCGCGCCTGGATGAAGAACTACGGCATCGTGCACAGCCTGACGAAAAATCCCAAGACGCCGCTCGGGATGTCGCTCAACCTGTTGTCGCGGCTGAACGGCCGCGATCTCGCCCAGCTCTCGGTCGATCGCAACGTGCCCGAGTCGCTGCGAATCGCGGCGCGCAAGAAAGTGGTCGCGAAGCAGTCAGGCAAAGATCGAGTCTAATTGCGTCCACGGCGACCGGGTTTTTTCCGCCGGGACCAATCGGATCGCATCTGCGCCATCCCTTCCATGTAGACGGTGGCGCGCTCCCGTTCCTCCTCGGTCGCCATCGACTTCAGCAGATCGAGCGCCTTCTCGAGATCGCGTTGAATGGTCTCCCTGGTCGTCGAGAAGTACAGCCGCCGGATCTCGGCGAGCTTGTCGTCGGCGCCGAGCATCGGCAGCTTCATGCGGCGCCCCGGCGGTTGCGGCGGATCGACGCGCGGAAGGCGTCGAACGGCCGCGTGTTGAGGACGTTGGCCGGCTCGAGCCACGCGCGCCGCGCGATGAGAACGCCCCAGCGCAGGCGGCCGAACGCCGTGCGCGAGTGCGCGTCGGTGGAGATGACGAGCGGCACGCCGCGGTCGCGCGCGAGCCTGGCGTGGACGTCGTTCACGTCGAGCCGATCCACCTGGCAATTGATCTCGAGCGCCACGCCGTGGCGCGCCGCCGCGTCCACGACCGCCTCGACGTCGAGCGCGTACGCCGGCCGCCGGAGGATCTTTCGGCCCGTCAGGTGGCCGACGATGTCCACGTGCGGATGCTCGATCGCGCGCAGGATGCGATCGGTCATCTGCTGCCGATCCTGGTTGAACGCCGAGTGCACCGACACCACGACGAGGTCGAGCGCGGCGAGGCAGTCGTCGGCCAGATCGAGCGAGCCGTCGGGCAGGATGTCGCACTCGATGCCGGCGAGCAGCCGGACGCCGATCCGCTCCGCATCGATCGCGCGCACGCGCGCGGCGTGATCGAGCGCGCGCCGCTCGTCCAGACCGTTGGCCATCGCCAGCGAGCGGCTGTGATCGGTGACGGCGATGTACTCGAGGCCCGCCGCCTTCGCCGCCTCCGCCATCGTCCGGATGTCGTCCTTGCCGTCGGTCTCCGTCGTATGCGTGTGAAGATCGCCGCGGAGATCCGCGACGTCGACGAGCCGCGGCAGCGCGTGCGCCTCCGCCGCTTCGATCTCGCCGCCAAGCTCCCGCAGCTCAGGCGGAATCCAGTCGAGGCCGAGCGCCCCGTAGATGTCCTCCTCGCGCTCGCCGGCGACGCGCGTCTCCTTCCCGATCCGGAACAGGCCGTATTCGTTCAGCTTGAGGCCGCGGCCGATCGCGCGATCGCGCAGCGCGATGTTGTGCGCCTTCGACCCGGTGAAGTACTGCATCGCCGCGCCGCGGCTGTCGGCCGCCACGAGCCGCAGGTCCGCCTGGAAGCCGCCCGCGAGCCGCACGCTCGATCTGGTGTCGCCCTGGCCGAGCACGCGCTCCACGAGGCGGTACTCGACGAAGTCGTCGATCAGCGACGGCGGCGCGCCGCATGCGAGAAGGTCGAGATCGCCGCACGTGTCGCACCCGCGGCGCAGGCTGCCGACCGGCTCGACGACAGCCTCGGGCGCGCGCTCGCGCAGGTGCGACACGAGCGCGGCCGCCGCGTCGTGCGCGTCGGGCAGCAGGTGCCGCCCCGCGAAGCGTTTGCGCTCGTCGAGCGCTTTGAGGATGAGCGCTTCCTTCTTCGTGCCCATGCCTCGGAGCGCGCGAATCCGGCCGTCCTGCGCCGCGCGCTCCAGATCATCGAGCGTGCGGATGTCGAGCTCGCGGTAGAGCGTCGCCACCGTCTTCGGCCCGACGCCCTGCAGGTTCAGCAGATCCAGGATCGTCGGCGGAAACTCGGCGACGAGCTCGCGGTGGAACCCGGCGTCGCCGGTCTCGGCGATCTCGCGGATGCGCGCGGCGAGATCCTTGCCGATGCCCGGAATCTCGCGAAGACCCGTCTCGTCGAGCGCGGCGAGATCGTGCGGGTGGTTCGACGCGATGTCGGCGCCGTTGCGGTACGCGCGGATCTTGAAGGGGTTCTCGTTCTTGATCTCGAGCAGATCGGCGATTTCGCGCAGGACGCGCGCGATGGCGATGTTATCCAAGCCGGAGCCCTTCGGTCTCGATGCGGTAGTCGAGCAGCCGCGCGCCGCCGGCGGCGAGCGCCTCCGCAATCGCCGCCCGCGCGTCGGGCGGACCGTAGCAGAACAGGCATCCACCGCCGCCCGCTCCGCAGACCTTCGCCGCCGTCGCCCCGGCTTTCCCGGCGCGCGCGATCAACGCGTCGATGGTCGGCGTTGTGACGCCCGGAGCGAGCCGCTTCCGGTTGTCCCACTCGATCGCGATCTGGCGTCCGACCTCGTCCCAGTCGCCGCGCTCGAGCGCGGCGCGCATGGCCGCGGCCGTGTCGCGGATCCGCTCGAAGCAGTCGAAGACGTGCCGATCGCCGTCGGTGTGGCGCTTGGTGATCTGCCAGTTGTTCGTGCCGGAATTGCGCGGCGCGCCCGTGTACGCGAGCACGATGCGCTGCTCGAGCTCGCGCGGATCGACGTCGAGGCCCACGCGCCGGATGCCCTCGACCCGGAGCTCGATCGCGGCGATGCCGCCGTAGAGCGCCGGCCGATAATCCTGGACGCCGGTCGGCACGCGGATCGTCTGGCACTCGACGTTCATCGCGACCCGGAGCAGGTGCTCGGGTTCGTCCGGCGCGCTCGTCCAGCGCGCCAGCGCACCGCAGACGGCAATCGTCAGCGCCGACGAACCGGCGATGCCCGCGCCGGCCGGCGACTCTCCGCGCGTCGTGACGGTGGCGTTCGTCAGGTGGTAGTGGCGTGCGACGAGCGCGAGCAGCGCGAGATCGCTGTCGCCGTCGAGCTCGTGCCATGTCGCCGCGCGAACGGTCCGGTTCGTGTCGATCGACCGCAGCTCGATCGCATCGTCGGTGCGCGAGGCGACCTCGACGTGCGCGCGCAGGCTGATCGCCGCGTTGAGCGTCGACGCGCCGTCGTGAAAGAGATAGAGGGGCCAGATATCGATCGTGCCGCCCGCCAGATCGATGCGGGTCGGCGCGGACGCGACGATGCGCACCCGGCGATTATAGCGAGGGGATTGGGGACTGGGGATTGGGGATTGGTTGGATCACAACTGTCACGCCGAATCGTCATCTCTTCAGCACGCGGCTGCAGCGCGGTCGAACCAGTCCCTCCTCACCAATCACCCCAATCCCCAATCACCAATCCCCGACCACTTCACTCGCGCAGCGCCTGCATCGGGTCGATCGAGGCGGCGCGGCGCGCGGGCACGGACGGCCGCGGCGAGCGGCAGCGCGATCACCACGGCGGCGAAGGTGACCGGATCGCGCGGCGAGATGCCGAAGACGAGCGCCGACATGAAGCGCGCGAGCGCGAGCGACGCGGCGACGCCGATCGCGCCTCCGATGCCCGCCATCGCCGCCGCCTGCGCGACGACGGGCGCGACGATCTGGAGCCCGCGCGCGCCGAGCGCCATGCGCACGCCGATCTCGCGCACGCGCGCAGCCACGAGCTGCGCGAGGACGCCGTACACGCCGACGCCTGCGAGGAGGAGCGCCGTAGCGGCGAAGAGCGCAAGCAGCAGCGTGTTCAGGCGCTGCTGCGAGACGGTGCGCGACAGCGTCTCGTCGAGCGATCGCAAGGAGTACATCGCGCGCTTCGGCTCGATCTCGGCGAGCGCCGCGCGAAGCGCCGCCGCGCTCACCGGCCTCGCCGGATCGATGCGGACGATGAACTGCGGATCGGGCCAGTACGGCGAGTAGCCGCACCAGTAGATCAACGGGCCGGGATCGTGAACCAGTCCGTTCTCGCGCACGTCGCCGACGACTCCGACGATCGTCACGCTGAGGCCCGAGGGCAGCCACGGCGCCGTCAGCGTGTGGCCGACGGCGGGCGCGCCGGGAAAGTACTGATCGGCGAAGGCGCGCGTCACGAGCGCCTTCGAAAAGAGCGGTGCGCCCGCGTCGGTGCCGCACGTCTCGCCTTGAAGGATGGGAATCCGCAGCGCGCGGAAGTAGCCGCCGCTGACCATGCGGCCGTGCGCGAAGAGCTTCTCGGTCGTGTCGCGGCCGGCGATGCCGAATTCTCCGGGTGGAAAATTCGACGCGGCCGGAAGCGTCTGACTGACCGCCGCCGCTTCGACGCCGGGAATGTCCTCGAGCCGATGCACGGTTTGCGCCTGCCGTGAGACGACCGACGCCGCGCTCTCGCTCCATGACGCCGTCATGCGAAACGTCGTCACGCCGGACGGATCGAATCCCGGCGACACCTGCGCGATGCGCGCGAAGCTGCGGATCAGGAGACCGGCGCCGACGAGCAGCACGACCGCGAGCGCGATCTGTCCGGAGACGAGCGTGCGCTGCAGCAGCCGCCGGCCAGCCGTCTGTGCGCGGCCGCCGCGCGACAGCGCCTCGCCCGGATCGACGCGCGCCGCGTGCATCGCCGGCGCTGCGGCGAACACGACCGTCGTCGCCGCGCCGAGCGCCATCGTGAACAGGACGAGCCGGGCGTCCATCCGCAGCTCGTCGATGCGCGGCAGCTCGTTCGCGAGCTGGCGAAGCGCGCTCGCGCCCCAGTGCGCGACCACGAGGCCGACGAGCGCACCCGTCATGGCGAGCACGGCGCCTTCGGTCAGGAGCTGCCGTATGACTGCCGCGCGCGACGCGCCAATCGCGAACCGCACGGCGATCTCGTGCTCGCGCCTCGTCGCGTCGGCCAGGAGCAGACACGCGACGTTCCCGCAGGCCGCGAGCAGCAGCAGCGCCACGGCGGCGAGCAGCAGCCAGAGCGATCCGCGCGCGCCGCCGACCTGCTCCTCCTTCAGCGGCACGAGCGACGCGCTCCAGCCCTTGTCGGTCTCCGGGAACTCCTCGCCGAGCCGCGCTTGAATCGATGCCAGATCGGCCTGCGCCTGCTCGATCGTCACGCCGGGCCGCAGGCGTCCGACGGCCGTGTAGAACCGCGCGCGCCGCTCGCGCATCAACCCGGCGGGCATCTGTGCCGGAATCCAGATGTCGGTCGTCGCGGTCGGGTAGCGAAATGACGGCGGCATGATGCCGACGATCGTGCGGCTCACGCCGCCGACGATCAGCGCGCGGCCGACGGCGCGCGAATCCGCGTCGAGCCGGCGGCGCCAGAACCCGTCGCTCACGACAACGACCGCCGGCCCGCCGAAGCGATCCTCGTCCGCGGTCGGCGTCCGGCCGCGCGCGGCGCCGACGCCAAGAACGGAGAAGAACCGCGGCGAGATGCGCATCGCCGCGACGCGTTCGGGCTGTGCGCCGGTAGTGTCGGTCTGATTCTCGAAGTAGCAGCCGGCGAGGCCGGCGAGCGTGTGGCTCGCGGCGTTCCACGATTCGAGCCGGACGGGCGCGACGAGCTGCGTCGCCTGTTTGAGTCCCTGGTTCAGCTCGTAGACGGCGACGAGACGGTCAGCGTCGGGATAGGGCAGCGGCTTCAGCAGCACCGCGTCCACCGCAGAGAAGATCGCGCTGTTGGCGCCGATCCCCAGCGCAAGCGTCGCGACGACAGCCGCCGCCATCGCCCGGCGATGTGTGATGCTGCGAACGGCCGCGCGAAGCTGGTCGATCATGTCCCTTCGACGGCCGAGTGGCGGCGGGCGTTAGCCCGGCCGGCGGCATCGGTCGCGGCGCTCCGCGATAGAATCGTCATCACGATGCCGGCCGCACTTCGACGCGAAATCGGGCAACTGCTGATCGCGGGATTCGACGGACATCAGATACCGGCAGAGCTTCGATCGCTCGCGAAGGAGTTCGGCCTCGGCGGCGTGATCCTGTTCGCGCGCAACGTGGACGCGCCCGAGCAGGTCGCCGAGCTCGCGCACGACGCGTCGCGGCTCGTGCCGGATCTGCCGCCGTGGGTGTCAGTCGATCAGGAAGGCGGCCGCGTCGCGCGGCTCAAACGGCCGTTCACCGAGTGGCCGCCGATGGCGACGCTCGGGCGAAGCGGCGACGTCCGGCTCGCCGAGCGATTCGCGCGCGCGCTCGCCGCGGAGCTGAAGAGCGTCGGCATCACGCTCGACTACGCGCCGGTGCTCGACATCCACACGAACCCGAAGAATCCGGTGATTGGCGATCGCGCGCTCGCCGAAAAAGCGACCGAGGTCGCGCGGTTCGGCGCGGCGATCGTGCGGACGCTGCAGGCCGAAGGGATCGCCGCCTGCGGCAAACATTTTCCAGGGCACGGCGACACGAGCGCCGACTCCCACGTCGAGCTGCCGCTCGTCGAGCATCCGCCGGAACGGCTGCGCGAGGTGGAGTTCGGGCCGTTCCGCGCGGCGATCGGCGCCGGCGTCGCGACGATCATGACGGCGCACGTGCTCGTGCCGGCGCTCGACGAGAAGCGGCCGGCGACGCTGTCGAGGCGCATCGTGCACGAGATCCTGCGCGAGGAGCTCGGCTACGAGGGCGTCATTCTCAGCGACGACCTCGAGATGAAGGCGGTCGCCGCCGAATACGAAGTGCCGTCGTCGGCCGTGCTGGCGATCCAGGCCGGTTGCGACGGTGTGCTGATCTGCAGCGGCGATCATCACACGCAGGCCGCGGCCCTCGAGGCGCTGATACACGCCGTGGAGGAAGAGCGCGTGCCGGCCTCGCGCGTCGACGACGCGCTCAGGCGGCAGCGGCGCGCGAAGGAGCGTCTGCTGGCGTCGCCGGTGCCGGCGCGGCCGGCGAGCGGGCGCGCGCTGCGCGACGTCCTCGGCCGCGACGAGCACCAGGCGATCGCCGACGAGATGGCCCGCTTTCTGTGATGCGCAAACCGCGAGCGCTCACGATGGGCGATCGGCTCGCGATCGTTGCGCCCGCCAGTCCGTTCGCGCGCGAGGAGTTCGATCGCGGCGTGGAGGAGATCCGCTCGCTCGGTTTCGAGCCCGTATACGACGACACCGTCTTCGAGCGGCGCCGCTACGTCGCCGGATCGCCGGAGACGCGCGCCGCCGCGATCCATGCGGCGTGGACCGATCCGTCGATCGCGGCCGTGATCGGCGCCCGCGGCGGCTACGGCAGCGCGCAGGTGCTGCCGCTGCTCGACCGCGAGCTCGCGCAGCGCGCGTGCAAGCCGTTCATCGGCTACAGCGATCTCACCGCGGTCCTGACCTTTCTCACACTCGGCTGCGAGATCGTCGCGTTCCACGGTCCGATGCTGGCGGGGCGCCTCGGCCGCGGCGCCGACGGCTATGACGCGGATTCGTTCGAGCGCGCGCTGTGCCGCCTCGAGCCGATGGGCGAGCTCACCGCGGCCGGCGTCGAATCGATCGTCGAGGGCGAGGCGCGCGGGCTGCTGCTTGGCGGCACGCTGACGCAGCTCCTCGCGTCGCTCGGCACGCCGTTCGCGTTCGAGCCGCCGTCGGGCTACGTCCTCTTCCTCGACGAAGTCGGCGAGCGGCCGTACCGGCTCGATCGCATGGTCACGCAGTTGAAGCAGGCCGGCCTCCTCGCGCGGGCGGCGGCAGTCGTCATCGGCGAGCTGCCGCGGTGCGACGAGCCGGGCGGCGATCCGACGGCGCGCGCGGTCATGGCGGAGCTGTTCGCCGACTTTCCGGGGCCGGTCCTGATCGGGTTTCCGTCGGGACACACCGTCTCGCCGGCGATGACGCTGCCCTTCGGCGTCGCGGCGCGTATCATCGCCGCGCCGCAGCCGCGCGTCGTGATCGAAGAGGCGGCGGTGCAATGACGATTCACTTGATCGGGATCTGCGGGACGGCGATGGCGACGCTCGCGGCGATGCTGAAACGCAAGGGGCACGCCGTGCGCGGCTCCGATCAGGACGTCTACCCCCCGATGAGCGACTTCCTGGCGTCCGAGAGCATTCCGACGCTCGTCGGCTACAGCGCCGACCACATCACCGGCGATCTCGATCTCGTCGTCGTCGGCAACGCGATCTCGCGCGGCAACGCGGAGCTCGAGGAAGTGCTCGATCGGAAGATCCGCTACTGCTCGCTGCCGGAAGCGATTCGCGAGCACTTTCTGTGGGGCGCCCGGTCGATCGTCGTCGCCGGCACCCACGGCAAGACGACGACGACGTCGCTGACGGCGTGGCTGCTGGTGCACGGCGGCGCCGACCCGAGCGTACTCGTCGGCGGCATCGCGCGGAATCTCGGCGACGGCGGATCGAGCTATCGCCTCGGCCAGGGGCGCGACTTCGTGATCGAGGGCGACGAATACGACAGCGCGTTCTTCGACAAGACGGCGAAGTTCCTCAAATACCTGCCCGACATCGCCGTCGTGAACAACGTCGAGTTCGACCACGCGGACATCTACGCCGACTTCGAGGCGGTCTCGCTGGCATTCCGCCGGCTGGCGACGCTCGTTCCGCGCAGGGGCCTGCTGCTCATCGGCGCCGACAGCCCGGGCGCCCGCGCGCTCGTGGAGAAAGCGGCATCGCGCGTGCAGACGTTCGGCACGGGCGACGGCGTCGACTGGCAGGCGCACGAGATCGAGCCGGCCGGCGCGTCGACGCGTTTTCGGCTCCGGCGGAGCGGGTCGCCATTCGGCAGCTTCGAGGTCCCGCTGGTCGGCGTGTACAACGTCCGGAATGCGGTCGCGGCCATCGCCGTGGCGGCGGAGGTCGGGATCGGCAGCGCGGCGATCGCGGACGGGCTGCGCGCGTTCCGCGGCGTGAAGCGGCGGCTCGAGATCGTCGGCGTCGCAGGCGGCGTCACCGTGTACGACGATTTCGCGCACCATCCGACGGCGGTCGCCGAGACACTCGCCGGCGTCCGCGCGTCGAATCCGTCGGCGCGCATCTGGGCGGTGTTCGAGCCGCGATCCGCATCGTCGTCCCGGCGGGTGTTCCAGGACGATTTCGCGCGCGCGTTCGCGGCCGCCGACGAAGTCGTCGTCGCGCCAGTCTTTCGATCGAAGCTGCCGGAGTCCGAGCGCCTCTCGGTGCCGCAGCTCGTTCGCGATCTCCACGCGCGGAAACAGTCGGCGCGCGAGGCGGAGTCGCTCGACGCCATCGTGGCCGCAATCGCGAAGGAGCACCGGCCGGGCGACCTCGTCGTCGTGATGTCGAACGGCGCCTTCGGCGGGATCCACCAGAAGCTGCTGCGCGCGCTCGCGCCCGACCGCGCGTCCTGACCCAGCCGACAGCATGTCCACCGCCTATCGCATCGTGCCGGCCGGCGATTCCGCGCTCGTCGTGGAATTCGAGGAGCGCATCGATCCCGCGGTGAACGCGAAGACGATCGCGTGCGCGGAGGCGATTCAGGCCGCGGCGATCGCCGGCGTGCGCGATGTCGTCCCCACGTATCGATCCGTGGCCGTGTACTTCGATCCGCTGCGCACCGACACCGACGCGCTCCTCGAGCGGATCGCGCACGACGCCGAAACAGCGGTGCCGGCGGCGCGCGCGGCACAGGCGCCGATTCGCATTCCGGTGTGCTACGGCGGCGATCTCGGCCCGGATCTTCCGCAGGTGGCGGCGTTCGCCGACCTGCCGGAAGACGACGTGATTCGCCTGCACAGCAGCGCGACGTACCGCGTCTTCATGCTCGGCTTCGTGCCCGGCTTCGCCTATCTCGGCCTCGTCGATCAGCGCATCGCGATGCCTCGGCATGCGACGCCGCGCGTCCGCGTGCCGCTCGGATCGGTCGGCATCGCCGGCGTGCAGACCGGCATCTATCCGGCCGAGACGCCCGGCGGCTGGCAGCTGATTGGAAGAACGCGGGTGAGGCCTTTCGATCCCTCGCGCGCGGAACCGTTTCTCATGAAGGCGGGAGACGCCGTGGAGTTCTACGCGATCGATCGCGCCGAATACGATCGCGGGGCGTCGACGTGACGACGCATCTCACGCCGAGTAAAGCCGGCGTCGTCGTCGTCAGGCCCGGCATGCTGACGACGGTGCAGGATTCCGGGCGATGGGGGCTGCAGGCGCGCGGCGTGCCGGTCGGCGGACCGATGGACGGCGTGTCGCACCGTCTCGCGAACGCGCTCGTCCGCAATCCGCCGACGGCGGCGGGACTCGAAATCACGCTGCTCGGTCCGGAGCTCGAGTTCGACGACGAGCGGGTGGTCGCGGTCGCGGGCGCGCAGTTCGATCTGCTGCTCGACGGCCGCACGATGCCGTCGAACGCGCCCTTCATCGTCTCGGCGGGCGCGCGCTTGCGATTCGGCGCGCGGCGCATCGGCTCGCGCGCGTACATCGCGATCTCGGGCGGCATCGCCGTGCCGCCCACGCTCGGCAGCCGCGCCACGCATCTCATCAGCGCGATGGGCGGCGTCGGCGGCCGCGCGCTTGCGGCGGGCGACGTGCTGCCGCTCGGCGAGCCGACCGACGTCTACGGCAGCGTGTCGATGCCGCAGGCGGCGATCGTGCCGCTGCCCGATCGGCACGCTCGCGTGCGCGTGCTGCCCGGTCCGCAGACGGAATACTTCTCGACCGACGCGCTGGACGTGCTGCAGTCGGCGACGTACGTCATCGCGCCGAACTCCGATCGCATGGGGTTCCGGCTCGAGGGGCCGCCGCTCGCGCACTCGCGCGGCGCGGACATCATCTCCGACGCGACCCCGCTCGGCGTGCTGCAGGTGCCGGCGTCGGGCCAGCCGATCCTGCTGATGGCGGATCGGCAGACGGCCGGCGGCTATCCGAAGATCGCGACCGTCATCAGCGCCGACATCCCGGTGGCGGGGCAGCTCGGCCCGGGCGACACGATCGCGTTCGTCGTCTGCACGATGCGCGATGCGATCGCGGCGCTGATCGCGCAGGAGCGCGCGCTGATGGCGGTGGAGGCGCGGCACGCGTGACGGCATTCGACGACGCGCTCGGCGCGCGGTTCGGCGAGGCGCGCGTCGGACGGAACGTGCGGCTCGCGCCGTTCACGACGTTCCGCGTCGGCGGGCAGGCCGACTATCTGATCGAGACGCGTTGCAGCGACGAGATCGTCGACGCGCTGCGCATCGCGCGCGGCGCGAACGTGCCGGTCACCGTGCTCGGCGGCGGATCGAACGTGCTCGTCGCCGACGCCGGCGTGCGCGGGCTCGTCGTGCGAACGCGCGGCGGGGAGGTGGTGCGCATCGACGCCACGCGCGTGCGCGCCGACGCCGCCGTCACGATCAACGGGCTGGTGCGTTGGACGATCAACCACGGCGCCGCCGGCCTCGAGGCCTGGGCGGGGACGCCGGGGACCGTCGGCGGCGCGATTTACGGCAACGCGCACTTCGGCGGGCGCTTGATCGGCGATCTCGTGGAGAGCGTGCGCGTCGCCGATCGCGCCGCCGCGGCCGCGGAGTTGCCGGCGTCGGCGATGGCGTTCGGATACGATCGCAGCCGGCTGCAGACGTCGGGGGAGATTCTGCTGTCGGCGGTCTTTCGCGTGTCGGAGGGCGAACCGGCGTCGCTGCGGGCGACGGCGCGCGCGTCGCTCGCGTTTCGCAAGCGCACGCAGCCGCTCGAGACGCCGAGCGCCGGCTGCATTTTTCAGAATCCGGCGCCGGGGCTCGACGTCGTGCCCGAGGGGATTCCGTGGTCGGCCGGCGCGCTCGTCGATCGCGCGGGGCTCAAGGGCGCGGCGGTTGGCGCCGCGCGCGTGTCGCCCGCGCACGGCAATTTCATCGTGAACGAAGGCGCGGCGACCGCTGCCGACATCCGGCGGTTGATCGAGAAATGCCGCGCCGAGGTACGCGATCGCTTCGGCGTCGCGCTGCGGGACGAGATCGTTTACGTAGGGGATTGGGGGTTGGGGATTGGGGATTAGTGGGTTTGGCGGTCAGGGATTTGGGACGAGAGCCCACGTGGAGGGGTGCAGTCGTGATCCAACCAATCCCCAATCCCTAATCCCCAATCCCCTCGCGGACACACGCTATGTCGACGCTCCTCATTGAAGGCGGCCAGCGCTTGTCGGGCGCCGTCGAAGTCGAAGGCAACAAGAACGCCGCGCTGCCGCTGCTCGCGGCGTGCCTGCTGACCCGGGACGAGTGCGTGCTGACCAACGTGCCGCGGATCAGCGACGTGGAGGTGATGGCGCGGCTGATTCTCGATCTCGGCGGCGAGGTGGAAGGGATCGGCAGCACGACGCTGCGCGTCCGCTGCCCGGACATCGTGAAAGACGAGCCCGACGGCGCGCTCGTCGGGCGGCTGCGCGGATCGGTGCTGCTGCTCGGCCCGCTGCTGGCGCGCCGCGGCCGCGCGCACCTCGCGCCGCCAGGCGGCGACTTTCCGGCGCGCCGCACGATCGCGACGCACCTCGAGGCGCTTGAGGCGATGGGCGCGCAGCAGTGCTCGGGCACCGGCCACGTCCTCGAGGCGACGAAGGGGTTGAAGCCGACGTCCATCTATCTCTACGAGGCGTCGGTCACCGGCACCGAGACGGCGCTCCTCGCGGCGGCCGCGGCCCCCGGGACCACCGAGATTCGCCACGCGGCGTGCGAGCCGCACGTCGTCGAGCTGTGCGCGTTTCTCGCGCAGCTTGGCGCGGGCATCAGCGGCGCCGGCACGCCGACCATCCGCATCGAAGGCGGGCGGGCGCTGCACGGCGCCGAGCACCGGCTGTGGGGCGATTACATCGAGGCCGGCAGTTGGGCAGTCGTCGCCGCTGTGACCGGCGGCGAGATCCAGGTGCGGGGCGCGCGCGCCGCGGACATGGAAGTCGTCGGCGCCGTGCTCGAGCGGATGCAGGTCTACTGCACGATGAGCGGCGAGACGTTCACCGTGAATCAGGCGCGCCCGCGCGCGGCGGGCCGGATCACGACGAGCCTCTGGCCGGGATTCCCGAGCGATCTCGTCAGCCTCGTCACCGTCCTCGCGACGCAGGCCGACGGCCAGACGCTCGTGCACGACTGGCTGTACGAGCTGCGGCTGTTCGCGCTGGAACAGTTGAGCGGCATGGGCGCGGACCTGTTTCTCTGCGATCCCCACCGCATCATCGTCACCGGCCCGCGCAAGCTGCGCGGCCGTCCGCTCGACAGCCGCGATCTGCGGTCGGGGATGGCGCTCATCGCCGCCGCCCTCGCCGCGGACGGACAGAGCCGCCTGTCGCCGATGGAAACCGTCGAGCGCGGCTACGGCCGGCTGGTGGAACGCCTGCAGGGATTGGGCGCGCGCGTCGCACGGATGTCGTGAAGAGACCCGTCAGGGCTGATGGCTGATGGCTGATGGCTGATGGCTGATGGCTGATGGCTGATGGCTGATGGCTGGATGGTTGATGGTTGATGGTTGATGGTTGATGGTTGTGGTGAATGGACACAGCCCTCAGCCCTCAGCCGTCAGCCCTCAGCCATGTCGATCGTCAGCGAACGCCGCCAGGACCTCCGGGTTTTTTGGGCGCGAGCGGATTGGCGGCGTTCGGCTCCTCGGGTTTTGGCGGCTCCTGCGGGCGCGGCGCCTCGAGCGGCAGGACCGGCAGCTCCGTGATCGGCGCGAGCGAATCGCGGCCGACGCGGAACGGCCGCAGATCCGCCTCGGTGAGATCGAGGACGCGGATGATGTGCGGTGTGAGCGTGAGGATGACGTCGGTCTGATCCTGCGTCTTCGTGTTGTGCGCGAAGAGCCGGCCGATGACCGGCAGATCGCTCAGGCCCGGAATCCCCTCGAGCGACTGGCGCTCGTCGTCTCGGATCAGGCCCGCGAGCATGTTGGTCTCGCCGTCGCGCAGCCGGATCATCGTGTTGATCTCGCGGTTGCCGAACGTCGGCAGGCCGCCGAAGCCGGTGCCCGAGATGTTCGACACGACGACGTTGAGCTGCAGCGTGACGTCGTCGTCGTGGTGCGTGCGCGGTGTGATGTCGATGTTCACGCCGATGTTCTGGTAGTTGAACGTCGTCACCGGCTGCTGCGCGAGGCCCCCCTGCGCGATCGGGCTGAAGACGGTGATCGGCACCGGCACCTGCTCGCCGAAGCGCGCCTTCGCCGCCACGCCGTCGGTCGTCCGCAGCTGCGGGTTGGCGAGCGTGCGCGTGCTCGAGTCGGTCTTCAGCAGACGGTAGTACAGCGTCGGCAGCCCGGTGGCGATGATGTCGGCCGACGTCAGGTTCTTGAGCGTCTGCAGCGTCGTCGCATTGGCGGAGTTGGTCGCGATGCTGAAGCTGCCGTTGAGCCCGGCCGATCCGGGCGACGCGATCTGCAGCCCGTACTCCTGGAGCCTGGTGCGATCGACCTCGAGCAGCTCGACGTCGATGATCACTTCGGGCCGCGCCTTGTCGACCGCCGACAGCACGCGCGCCGCGGCGGCGATGCGCTCCGGCGTGTCCTTGATCGTGAGCGCGTTGGTCGCCGTCGTCGGCGAGATGCGGCGCGCGTCGAGGACCATCCGGAGCAGGTCCATCGTCTCCTTCAGATCCGCGTTGCTCAGATAGAAGGTGCGGACGACTTCTTCCTCGTACTCGCGGCGCTTCGCCGGCGTGTCGGGGATGACGACGACGGTCTTCGGCGCGGTGACGCGGAAGAAGGTCCGCGTCGCGCTGGCGACGGAGCCGAGAGCATCCTCGAGCGTGGCGTTTCTGAGATCGACGGTGACGGGCGTGTCGCGGAACGCCGAGTCGAAGATCAGGCTGATGTTGGCGAGGCGCGCGATCGCGGTGAAGACGTCGCGGCTCGTCGCGTCGCGGAACATGAGCGTCGCCGGCATCTTCACGCCCGGCGGCAGATCGAGCCCCGGCGGCGGCAGATCGCGCGCGCGCTCGATGATCGTCTGCAGCTCCGTCTTCCCCTCGCGCGCGACGGCGACCTTCGCGCGCAGCTTGTTGCGCGTCGCGCGCAGGTCTTCGTCGATGTCGCCGTTGCTCGGGTTGAGCTCCGACGCGACCTCGTACTCGACGAGCGCCTGATCGAGCTTGCCGGTCGCCGCGAACCGCCGGCCGCGGAGGAAGTGATCCTGCGACGCGCGCAGGCGCGCGCGATCGAGCCCGAGCCGCGCGTTCGCGTCGTCGGGATGCTGGCGGATGGCTTTGGTGTACTCGATGACGGCGCGGTCGTAATCCTGCCGGCGCTCGGCGTCGCTGCCGTGGCGCAGCGCGGCCGACGAGACGCACGCGGCTGCGGCGAGGCAGGCCAGCAGACCGGCGGCGCCGCGCACGTTATGGGCGGGCGGGAGCAGTAACAACATCAACCCCGCGCGGAATCTTGAACACGAATTCGTTATCGGTCACCCCGACGTTTTCCTTCAAATTCGCGAAGGAGAAGCTCGACGTTCCACCTTGCGCGTCGGTCGTCTGCAGGCCGCGGATCGCGAGCGTGGCCGGATCGACGACGAGCGTGAGCCAATCGTAATCCCGCTGGCGGGCTTTCGGTACCAGCTTCAGCGCCCGGGCGCCCGCCGGCATCCCCGCCGGCGGCGGCACCAGCGAGGCGGTGAAGTCCTTCGTGAGGCTGCCCTTGCCGGCCAGAAACAGGGCCGGCGTGCTCGCTTCGTCCTCGCGGGGGACCGACGACACGACCACCTGCTTGTCGGCGGGGATGTAGGAATACAGCTTCACCCCGTCGGACACGAACGATTTCTTTTCGGGGTCGGTGTAGTCCCAGCGCATCTTGCCGGGCTTTTTCACCAGCAGGCGGCCACGCTCCGTGATCTGCTTCCTGAGGACGCCGCCTTCGTAGGTGTGCGTGAAATCGGTGGAGAAGTCGCGGACGGCGTCGATCTTCTTCTGCAGCGCCGCGGCAAGCTCCGGCGCCGCGAGATCGGCGGCGCGCGGCGCCGCGGCGAGCCATACGGCGGCGACGCACGCGGCTGCGGCACGCATCGAAGCAACCATATCAGATGTCATGGGGCGACGGCCGCACTGACGAGGTAGCGTGCCTGCGGCGCGAAGATGTTCGACGCGTACGCCGTCCGCAACGGACGTCCGGCGGCATCGAACGCGGCGAAGCTGACGCCGCGTTCGACGATGAGGGTGTGCTCGCGCGCAGCGATGACGTGTCCGAACCCCATGCGGCGGATCGTGTCGAACGGGAGCCACGAGTCCATCCGCACCTCCACGTCCGTCTGGTCGATGCGCAGACGCTGGCGAAACGGTCGCCTCTTTTGGACGTCGAGCGCCGGCGGCTGGCCGGTGACGCCGGCGATCACGGCGTAGTCGTCGTCGGGCGGCGCGATCGATTGCCCGGCGAGCGCGCGCAGCAGGCGCGCGAGCTCGGCGCGGTCGAGCGCGAGATCGCGCGAGGGCCGCAGGATCGTGACGACATACCGCGTGCCCTTCGGCAGCCCGCGCGCGGCCTCGGACAGCGGCGGCGCCGGCACGCGCGCGTCGCGCGCGATCTCGAGGAGCGGGCCGTACGCGCGCTCGGCTGTCGCGCGCGCGCGCTCGGTCAGCGTCACCTCGCGTCCGATGGCGGCATTGTCGGCGACAAACGCCGGCGCGTACAACAGCACGTCGGGCATCCGCGCCCACGCGACCTCGGGCCGCGTCACGCTCGCGTAATAGGACAGCCCGTTCTGAATCTGCCAGTTGAGATCCTCGACGAGAATCGATCTCCGGTCGTCGAGGCCGTCGGTGAGCGCGGCGATGACCTGCTCGGGCCGGCGATCCGCGCGGCGATCGAGCGCCGGGAGGTCAGCGTATCCGCGCGCGCAGGCGTACGCCGCGACGAGCGCCGCAGCGATCGCGCCGCCGCGCGGCACGGCTCGCGCGCCGAGCGCGATGGCCGGCGCGGCGAGGATGGCAACCAACGCGTGCGACGGCAGATAGAACACGTGCGTGTCGCCGACGTTGTAGCCGAAGGCGAACGCGGCGTTGACGGCGAAGAGACCGGTGACGAGCACGGCGCGGCGCCAGTTCGCCGCCGCGAGCGCCGCGAGGCCTGCCGCGGCGACGAGCGGTCCGGCGATCCCGAACTGCTGCCGCAGGTCGAACCAGTACATCGCCGCGCGATCGCCGAGGAGCGCGCGCGGCACGGTCATCACCATCGTGTCGCGCCAGTCGCTCTTGGTGACGTCGAACCAGAAGCGCTGCAGCGCCTCGACCGGCCCGTCCGGCGGATTCGGGAGCAGCCACATCGTGCGGACGTTCCACGCGTACTGCAGCGCGCCGACGGCCGCGCACGCGAGCGCGAGCCCGACGATCCGCCACGCGAACATCGATCGCCAGCCGTGCGGCGCCGACAGCACCAGGAAGATCGTGAAGGCGGGGAGCAGCAGAATCATCGACAGGTGATTGCCGAAGCCGAGCGCGTAGACGGCAAAAAACGCCGTCAGGCGCGCCGTCGTCGGGCGATTGGACCACCGCAGCAGCAGCAGCGTCGACCCGGCGACGAACGCGATGTGCAGCGCGTACACCTCCGCGATGACAGCCTGGCTCCAGAACGTGTACGACGTCGCGAGCAGCAGTGCCGCCGCCGCGCCCGCCGCCGCGATGCCCGACAATTCCGCCGCCACGAGCGCCACCAACCCGCATGCGACGGCCGCCTCGACCGCCGACGCGAGATTGAGCGCGCGCGCGGGCTCCGCGCGCGTGAGCCAGACCGCGAGCTTGCCGATCGCGAAGTACAGCGGGTAGCCGTCGCGCGGCGTGATCAGCGGCGTCGAGACCGCCGTCTGAAACGATCCGGTGTCGCCGAAATCGAAGCCGGGAAGAAGCGTCGCGTGATAGAGGAGGAACGCCGCGATCGCCGTGAGGGCGGCATACACGGGGCCCGATCGAACGTCACGGCGTACACGGAACCGCGCCTCGGTGTAGTCCGCGGATTCGATTTCGGCGCCGTGCATTCGGCGTCAGCGCGATCGCTTGGCGACGATCGCGGCGCGCACGGCGTCGAGCGGACGCGTGTTGACGACGTGCCGCGGCTCGACCCAGCCGCGCCGCGCCATCGTGATGCCGAAGGTCATCTGGCGATCGAGCAGCTCGGCGCGGTGGCAGTCGCTGTTGATCACGAGCATCGCGCCGGCGGCCACGGCGCGCCTCGCGAGCGCTCCGTCCAGATCGAGATGCCCCGGCGCGCCGTCGACTTCGACGATCGTCTCCGTCTCGACGGCGAGCTCGAACAGCCGATCGTAGTCGATGTCGTAGCCGCGCCGGTGCGGCACCATGCGGTTCGACGGATGCGTGATGATCGACACGAGCGGATGCTGCATCGCCGCGCCGTAGCGCTTGAGCAGCTGCTCCGGACTCTGTCCCGCGCTCTCGTGCAGCGACGCGAGCACGACGTCGAACCGCGACAGCACCTGATCGACGAAATCGAGCCGGCCGTCCGGCAGGATGTCGACTTCGCAGCCGTGCAGGATCGCGATGTCGGGGAACCGCTCGCGCAGCGCCGCGATCTCGTCCGCCTGCCGGTGGACGTCGTCCACCGTGAGGTTGTGGGACGCCGCCGATCGCTGCGAGTGATCGGTGATCGCGATGTACTCGTAGCCCAGCGCGCGCGACGCTTCCACCATCGTCTCGATCGCGTCGCGGCCGTCGCTGTAGATCGAGTGCATGTGCAGGTCGCCGCGAATGTCGCGGCGCGCCACGAGCTCGGGCAGCTCGCCGCGCGCCGCCGCGGCCACCTCGCCGTTGCCCTGCCGGATTTCGACCGGAATGCACGGCAGGTCGAGCGCGCGGTAGATCTCGTCCTCCGCCGCCGCCGCCATCGCGGTGCCGTCGGAGGCGGCGAGGCCGTCGGCGCCGAGCGTCAGGCCGCGCGTCCGCGCGTGCTCGCGAAGCGCGTCGACATGCCCGATCGATCCGGTGAGGTAGAGCAGCCGCCCGCCGGCGCGCGACGGCTCCGGCACGCGCACGGCGACCTGCGAACGCTCGCTCAGCAGATAGATGCGACGCTCGCGGCGATACAGCACCCGCGAGGACTGCGGCAGGCGGAGCAGCGCGTCGAACACCGGCGCCGGCTCCGACGCCGGGGCCAGGATGTCGATGTCGCCAATCATGTCCTCGCCGCGCCGCAGCGATCCCGTCGGCTCGGCCCACGCGACCTCCGGCATCGCGCGCAGCGCCGTCAGGAACGGCTCCGCGATCGCCGCCGCGCGGCCGAGCGCGATCCGGGGCATGAGCGCGCGCAGGTTCGGCAGCGCGGCGCGAATGCGCTCTTCGACCTCCGGTCCCACTTCGCCGCGGATGCGATGCTCGGCGGCCGCGGCCGCGAGATCCGCCGTCGACGTCGCGCCGGTCGCCTCGTGGATCGCCGCGAGCTGCGGCAGCGTGACCGCGTCCGATTCGTAGAGCCATCGAAGATCCGCAGGCAGATCGGCGACGGCCGATTCGACGAGGACCCAGCCGCCCGCCTCGTAAATCTGCCGGAGGCGCGTGAGCACCGCACGATCGTCGGCGTTCGAGGAATGGCTGAAGAGCGGCTCGAGATCGCCTTCGGTCCGGACGTGCCGCGCGCGCGCGCGATCGGCGGCTCGGATCAACAGCGCATGTTCGTCGGCGTCGCCCCGGATCGCGGCCAGGGACGCGAGCTGTCCAAGGGTCTGCGAGAGATCAGGAATCGACGGGCTAGCCTTTCAGTGCGCCCGGTTCGGGCGGCGCCTGCTTCGGCGCTTCTTTCGTTTCGGTCGGCAGGTTGGCGGCGACCCAATCGCTGATGCCGCCTTTGAGCGCCACGGCGCGGTAGCCCTGACGGATGAGCTCGGCCGCAACAGTCGAGCTGGCGACTTCGTTCGGATCGGAATCGTAGACGACGATCTCGCGATCGCGCGGAAGCGCGGCGGTCGCGGCCTGGCCGTTGACGCGAATCGCGCCCGGCAGTTTCACAGTGCTGTGTTCGTAGGGGTATTTGAGCCGGGCGTCGATGACGACGATGGGCGCCCCGGAATCGAGGCGCTGCTTCAGATCTTCTCGGGAAATCCGCGGAACCGGCACGACGCTGTATTGTGATTGCGCCGTACCGGCAGTGTCAACCCGACGCGGCGTCAGCTCGCGACGGCGCGCGTGAAGGGCACGACGCGGGCCGTGGTGGGCTGCGGCGTCGCAATGACGACGGCATGCGGCTTCGGCGCCGCGGACGTCTCTTTTGTCGTCACCGACCAGCCGATCGTCCGCTTACCGCAATGGGGGCAGCGCAGGAAAATCTGCCCGGCCTCGCACCACATCCCGTAGTCATGCCGGCCCGACACGTAGCAGTTGAACAATTTCCACATGATGCCCTCCGTTTTACGGGTTCGGGTGCTCACCCCAATGGCAAATGGGATGCCGTGGGCCCGAGCGCGCGTCCGTCAGACCGAGTTAACCTACGAAACATTTGGGTTTTGGCCGAAATAATGTCTGGCGCGCCGCCCGGCATGCGCGGCCGCCATGTTCAACGCCGGCACACGCCGCCCGCCGGCGCCCACAATTCTGTAACGATTCGGCGAGGATTTGATGGCGAAGCAGATGGATCTGAAGGGACGTCGATTCTGGATCCTCTCCGAACCCGACGGCGCCGGCTGGAAGGCGACGGTCGTCGAGATGAAAGACGGATCGAAGAGCGATCTCGGGATTGTGGCGACCGCCGAGACGCAGACCGCCGCCGACGATGCGGCCGAACGCGAGCTGCGGCGCAAGCTGCAGGCCTACTGAGCGCCGGCCGGCGATCGCGGCGCCACCGCCCACGCGATTGCAATGCCCAGCAGATAGAGCGCGATCATCGGCGCGGCGAACAGCGTCTGGTTCCAGGGGCTGCCGTCGGGCGTCAGCACCGCCGCCACGATGAAGATGATCAGGATCGCGTACTTCGTGTTCACCGCCAGGAACCGTGCGGTCACCAGCCGCATCTTCGCGAGGAAATAAATCACCGTCGGCATCTGGAAGACGAGCACCATCCCCAGCAGCATGCGCGTGTAGAGATCGAAGGCGTCCTCGACGCGCGGCCTGAACTCGAGGTCCGCCGAGTGGAACGTGCCGAAGAACGTGATCATCGCCGGAAAGACGAGGTAATGGCTGAAGAGCCACCCGCCCGCGACGCCCGCCGACGAGAGCGCGACGAACGGAATCACGAGCTTCTTCTCGTTCGTGTACAGCGCCGGCGCGATGAAGCGCCAGATCTGGAACATGATGAACGGCGCCGCGAGCACGGTTCCAGCGAGGAGTGCGATGTTCACGTACAGGCCGAACGCCTCGCCGGGCGCGGTGTAAATCATCTTCGCGCCCGGCGGCAGCGCCCGACGCATCGGCGCGAACACGAACGCGACGATGCGATCGATGTAGAGGAACGACACGGCGACGCCGGCGGCGATTGCGACGCACGCGCGCACCAGGCGCTTGCGGAGCTCCTCGAGATGCTCGAGGAGCGACATCGACCATCGTGATGGCTGCTCGTCGTCGTCGGGCGGGAGGGAGGCGTGCGCGAGCGCGGCGGCCACGGTGCGGCGATTCTAGCGTAGAACGCGGCGCCGCTCTCGATTTACCGCGCGGAGCGGACGACGGCGAACGCGTCGCGGCGCCAGAGGATTTCGGTCCGGAAGCCGGCGCCGCGCAGCAGATCGAGCTCCGCGTCGAGCGGCACGTAGACGTCCTCGTGCGACCAGGCGCGCAGCAGGCGGCGCGATTCGGCCGGCGAATACCCGTCGCGCAGGTGCTCGAGCCAGCGATCGAACTGCGCGCGCCGGACGGCGCGGTCGGTGGCCGGCTGGCAATCGACGGTAATCAACACACCGCGCGGCCTGAGCGCCGCGTGCACGCGCCCGTACAACGCCGCTTTCGCGGCGCGCGTGCGGATGTGATGGAGCGCGAACGAGGCGACGGCCGCGTCGCATCGCGGCAGCGGCGCCCGGTGGAAGCTGCCGGTCACGAAGCTCGCGCGGGCGCCGAGCCGGGCCGCCGCGAGCTTCATGACGTCGGTGTCCTCGTCGACGCCGACGACGCGAGCGCGGGGCGCGCGCGCGAGGCACGCGGCGGCCAACGCGCCGGTGCCGACGCCGAGATCGATGAACGTCCTCGTCGCCGGCGGCAGCGCCGCCGCGCCGACGTCGATCATCGTCCGGTAATGGGGGATGAACGTGCCGATGCGCGCGTCGTACTCCGACAGATCGATACCGAGGTGGGCGGCGACGCTCATGCGGGATCCCTCGCTTCGTAGCCGCGGCACATGAGGACCGGCAGCGCCGGATACTTCGGGAACCGCGGATCGGTCTCCGAGCGGCGGCAGCGGTAGAACATCGCGCCGCGCGAAGAGGTGACGACGTCCGCGTGGCGGCAGGCGGCGCACAGGCCGGCGCGCTGTGATTCGCTCTGGTTCGGCGTCGGCATGTCGGGGACGGTGTCGCGAGGCACGCGCGGCGTCAGACGCGCGCGCGAGATCCGCGCTCGATCGTTCGGATGAACACTTTGCGGTAGGATACAGGAAATCTGCAGCAGATCGCTCTGATGACGTCGTGCCGCTCACAGTGACCGACCGCCGGCGGTCCTCGGCGCTCGCGGTCGCGGCGGCGACCGCGGCGGCGCTCGTCCTTCCCCATGCGCGCGCGATCGATCCGCTGCCCGACGGACTGCAGGCGCAGTACTTCGAGAATCCGGACTGGCACGGCAACGCCGTGCGCACGAGCCCGGCGAGCGTTCCCTCGACCGATCGACTCGCTGCAGACACGGAGGCCGTTCCCTCGCAGACGCTCAGCGCGTCGTGGACCGGCTGGATCGTCGCGCCGCTCAGCGGCGCCTACACGTTCGCGACCTCGTCGACCGGCGAATCGTGGGTGTACGTCGATGGACAGCTCGTCGTCGACAACGGCGGCGCGCACGGGCTGCGATCGAAGACGGGCCCCACGCTCGCGCTCGAGCGCGGCGTACATCCGCTGTTCGTCAAGTACGCGCAGGCGCAGGGACGCCCGCAGCTGACGCTGCTCTGGCAGCGGGGCAGCGGACGATTCGAGCCGGTGCCGCGCTGGACGCTGCGGCCGCGGCGCATCGTGTACGCGCGGGCGATCGCGGATCGTGCTGCGGATGTCGCAGGGCGCGTCGCGTGGCCGTTCTGGTCGGTCGCCCTCCTTGCCGCAGGCGTCTTCGCCTTCGCGCCGGAGATTCGTGCGTCGGCCGCGCGCGCCGGCGGGATGATCGCCCAGCTGCGGCGCGAGCACGCGTGGCGTCCGCTCGTGTCGATCGTGATCGCCTCGACGCTGCTGAACGTCGTCGGCCTGTGGTGGGGGCTGCCGCATGGCTTCTGGGCCGGCGACGAGCTGACGCCGAAGAACGTGGCGAGCGCGTGGGCGCTGCACTTCTCGAGCGGGTGGCACGATCGATATCCGCCGCTGCATTTCTACGCGCTCACGCTCGCGTATCTGCCGGTGATCGCCGCGCGCGACACGTTCGGCATCGAGCCGTCGACCGGCGATCAGCTCCTCGTGGTCGCCGGCCGGCTGCTGACCATCGCGATGGCGGCGGCGACGCTCGCCGTTCTCTTTCTTCTCGGACGGCGCGTCTTCGGATCGCGGGCGGCGCTGTTCGCCGTGGCGATGTATGCGCTTCTCGCGCCGTTCGTCTATTACGCGAAGACGGCGAACGTGGACGTGCCGTACGTGATGTGGTTCGCCGCCGCATTGTTCTTCTACGTAGGGGTGCTCGAGCGCGGGACGCGGCGCGATTTTCTCCTGTGGGCGCTCGCGGCCACATTCGCTGTTTGCACCAAGGATCAGGCGTACGGCCTCTTTGCGGCGATGCCGCTCGCGGTTGCCTACGACGGACGCGGGAGGCGCGTGTTCGATCGGCGGCTGCTCGTCGCCGCGGCTGCCGCTGTCGTGGTCTTCGCGCTCATCTACAATCTGCCGCTCAACGCCGCCGGCTTCGTCGAACACGTTCGAACGCTCGTCGGCGCGAGCGGCGACTACCGCGCGTTCGAGCCGACGGCAACCGGCCGATGGGCCCTCTTCGGCGCCACGATCCGCCTGCTCGGGCGAAGCTGGGGCTGGCCGATGTTTCTCGTCGCCGCGATCGGCGTCGCGCTCGCCCTGGGCTCGCGCGCGCATCGCAGGATGGCGATCTGTCTCCTGCTCCCCGTCGTGTCGTACTACCTCACGTTCATCAACGTCGTGCTCTACACATACGACCGCTTTCTCCTGCCGGTGTTTCTGATCCTGACGCTGTTCGGCGGGTATGCCGTCGATCGGTTCACGCGCGGGCCGGCCGCGCGAGGTTGGCGCGCGATCGTTGTCGCGGGCCTGTTCGCATATGCGCTGGTGTACGCCGCCACGGTCGACGTGATGATGCTCTCCGATTCGCGCTACGCGGTGGAGCGTTGGCTGCGCGATCACGTGGACGACGAGTCGCGTGTCGCCGCGACGAGCATCGCCACCTACATGCCGCGGCTCGACGACTTCGACGCGCCCGCGATCTTCGATCGCGCGACGCTCGACGCCATCAGGCCGCGCTTCTGCGTCGTCAACGTCGACTACACGCGGGCGGAGCCGCCCGAGACCTCGCTCGGCCTGTTGATTTCGACGCTGCGCAGCGGCAGCGGCCCGTACCGGCTCGCGTTCACGGCGCGGCCGTCGAACCCGTGGCCCTGGCTGCCGTGGGGCCATCCGGATCTGGTCGGCGACCGGCGCAGCGCGGAGATGGTGTCGTTCCTGAGGAACATCAGCCCGACGATCGAGGTGTACGAGCGCGCCGCTGCACGGTAGCGCGCACGGCTGCATACGACGATCGATCTCGGCGGCGCGGCGGACGGTTCAGACGGTGCGCATCGCGTATAGTCCAGACAACCGATGCCAATCAGTGTGAAGCACGACGCGAACGGCGGTCGGACGACCGCCGTGGCGACCGGCAGCCTGTCGGCGGCCGACCTGCTGGCGTTCGTGCGCGCGCACCGGTCGGGCGGCTACCGGTCGTATCGTCTGCTGTTCGACGCACGCGCGGCGGACCCGTACGGCCGGCCGCAGGATCTCGAGCGGCTGACGGCCGAGGTAAGCGGCGACGGCGCCAGCGTCGCGTCGCGCGGCGCGACGGCGATCGTGGCGGTGGATCGCGCGCTCGAGCTCGCGCGCGTCTACGAATCGCTCTGCGCCGGCGCGGGGCTGCACCATATCCGCGTGTTTCAGCGCCTCGAAGAGGCGGAGACATGGCTCGCGACCCAGTGACGAGAGCGCTACAATCATCGAGGATACGGGCGGCGCGAAGGAGTCAGGAGATGCGCACGTTCTCGATGAGCCTGGCGATTCTCGCGGCGGCGTCGGTCCACGCGCAGCCGGCGGCGTTCCAGCACGGCGAATCGGTTCGCGTCCGGGCGTCGTCGGCGGAGAATCGTGCAGCGATCGCTCTGAAGATTGTCGCGGTGCCCGGCGATCGCGTTCGCGTCGACGCGGCGCAGGTGTTCGTCAACGATGCGCCGGTGACAGGCTTCTCGCCGGAGTTCGTCAAGCGGGTGGCGGAGACGCCTCGCGCGCCCGAGGTCCTGCCAGCCCGACACTACTACGTCATGGGCGAGCGGCGATCGAACGAAGACATCTCAGAGTATTGGGGCGTTCACGCGGCCGTTTCGCTCGAACGCACGCCGTAGCGGCTCGTTACGGGCGCTCGGAGGTGACGATGCTCGTGCACTGGAGCAGAGACGTCGATCAGGCGTTCGCCACCGCGAAGGCGGAAAACCGCCCCCTCCTCCTCGATTTCAGCGCCGCGCCTGCGTGAGGCGCCTGCGCTCGGCTGGAAGCCGAGTCGTACGCGGATCGGCAGACCGCCGCGTTCATCGACGAGCACTTCGTCCCCGTCGAAGCGCACATCAAAGAGCATCCGGCGTGGTTCCACCGCTTCGAAGCGGTCTGGACGCCGACCGTGCTTCTCTTCGACAGCGAGGGGAAGGAGCGCGTCCGCCTGGAAGGCTATCTCACGAACACCGATTTCACGGCGGCGCTGACGAGCGGCCTCGGCCGCCTCGCGCTCGTCCACAAGAAATTCGGCGACGCGGAGCGGTGGTACGACGCCGTCGTGACGCGCTTCGGCCAGTCGCATGCCGCGCCTGGAGCGATGTACTGGCGCGGCGTGGCGCGCTACAGCGCGACGCACGACCACACGGTCCTGGCGAAGGTCGCCGAGGATCTGAAAACGACATATTCGTCGAGCGTGTGGGCCAGCAAGGCAACGCCGTGGCTGCCAAAAGCCTGACAACGCGTGCGTAGGCGAGTCGATCGATGGCGAATCGGGCTGCTCGCGCTGGCGGCCGCCGCTGCAGGAGCGTCCGCGTTGAACGGCGAGCAGAGCGGCGCGCGCCCGTCGAGCCTCGAGAGCGGCGTGCTTGCCGCGCGCTGGGCGCCCGCCGATCCCGACTGCGCGCACGCGCCGCCGTTCCTCGTTCACGAGTACACCGACACGTTCATCATCCTGCGGCAGTCGGGCTGCACGCACTTCGAGAAGCCGTTTCTGTATCTGATTCTCGGATCGGCGGAGGCGCTGCTCGTGGACACCGGCGCGCCGGGCGCGGACGTGTCGGCCGCCGTCGACGATGTGCTGCAGCGGCATGCGCAGCGGGAGCACCGCGAACCGCTGCGACTGGTTGTCGTCCACTCGCACGGGCACGGCGATCACACCGCCGGCGATGGGCAGTTGAAGCGCAGGAGCGCCACGACCGTCGTCGACGCGACGCCGCAGGCGGTCGCCGCGTTTTTCAGGATCGCCGACTGGCCGCGCGGCACCGCCGAGCACGATCTCGGCGGCCGAATCGTGGACATCGTGCCGATTCCAGGCCACCAGCCGGCCTCGATCGCGATCTACGATCGACGAACCGGCATTCTCCTCACGGGCGATACGCTGTATCCCGGTCGGCTCTACGTGAACGACGCGCCGGCATTTGCAGACAGCATCACCCGCCTCGTCGAGTTCACGGCGGCGCGCGATGTCGCGCACATGCTCGGCGCGCACATCGAGAACACGCGGACGCCGTTCGTCGATTACCCGCAGGGAACGAAACACCAGCCGGAGGAGCACGCGCTGGAGCTCGGCCGGGCGCATCTGCTGGAGCTGCAGGCGGCACTGCGCGAGATGGGCGGCACGATTCAACGCCGCGCGCTGCGCGACTTCACGATCTGGCCGGTCGCGCGATAGCGAGAAGTCGGAGTACGAGCGACTTGCCGTACGTTTTCCACAATACTTTTTGGACTGGGCCAGCGATGGCTTCCACCCGAAGCTCGCGCAGATTTCAGGCGACGATGGCTTGCCAAGCCGAAGCTCGCGCAGAACTCAGCCGACGGAAACGGCGTAAGAGCGTCCGGCGCCCCAAATAGGTCGTGTCGCAGAACACGCGGGTTTACGTAGGACTCTGCGTATTCGTGCACGCTGGGTCCACAATATGGCCACAACGGAATTCCCGTAAGTTGTTGATCCGACGTGCGCGCTAGAATGGTGTTGATGAGCACTGCCACGGCTCCTCGCCGCGACGACATCCTGCGCGACCTGCGCAACGCGAAGCCGCTACTCGACGCGTTCGGCGTGGCTCACGTATCGCTGTTCGGCTCGTTCGCACGCGACGAGGCGCGCCAAGACAGCGACGTCGATTTGCTCGTCGAGTTCAGCCGACCGATCGGGATGTTCGAGTTCGTGCGCCTGCAGCGGGAACTCGGTGAGCGCATCGGACGAAAGGTCGAGCTCGTAACCCGTGCCGCGCTGAAGCCGCAGCTGCGAGATCGGATCCTTGCCGAGGCGGTGCTTGCCGCCTAGAGAGTGGCGGTTGCGCGTCGAGGACATCCTCGACGCGATCGCCAGGATTGACCGATACATCACGGGCCTCAACTCCGAACAATTCAAAGCTGATCAGAAGACGGTCGAATGCTGTCGTTCGCAATCTGGAGATCATCGGCGAGGCCGTCCGACACTTGGCCGCAGAGGACAAAAATCTGCCAGCGGGAATACCGTGGACGGATATTGGAGGAATGCGAAACATTCTCGTCCACGAATACTTCGGCGTGGACCTCAACATCATTTGGGAGACCGTGACAACCGATCTGCCGTTATTTCGTGCCGAACTCCACCGAATGTTTCTATGAAGCACTCGAGGAGCGCGACGCGGCCAGATGGCGATTAAAGAGCAGATCGCCACGATCGCAAATTGAGGGCGTTCAAGGAACACGCGATTGGGATGGCAGAACTGCGCACAACTGACTTGAAGTCGAACGCCGATTGGTGGGCGCTCGGAAGGCACTTCGGCCTCGTCACTCCGCTCCTCGATTGGACCAGGAGTCCCTATGTCGCGGCTTTCGTTGCATTCACTGACTATTTCTCGGCGAAGAAGCCGGACCTCGCACTGTGGGGCGCGTCGCCGACCCATTGGCCAATGAGTGACGCCGATCCTCCACGAAATCACGTCGCATCGGATCGAGCAGTTCAAGCGCGATCGGCTGAACGGAACGTGGCGCGCGTTCAAGCAGAAGAAGTCTGCGAAGCCGGTGAAGCCTGGCACCGTGAACCGCGAGCTCGACACGCTGAAGTCGGTGCTGTCGAAGGCGGTCGAATGGAAGTCCCTGGTCGACTCACCAGCCAGAGGGGTGAAGCGATTCCGACTGCAGAACCGGCGGACGCGAATTCTGTCAGCCGATCAGCAGCGGCGCCTGCTGGACACGTGCGAGCGGATGCCGAAGCTTCAAGCGTTGCTCAAGCTCGCGCTGATCACCGGCGCCCGCATCGGCGAGCGTCTGGCGTTGCGCTGGGACGACTGCCAGGGCGGCTACATGACGTTCTGGCAGACGAAGAACGGAAAGGTGAGGCGGATTCCTATCACCGAGGCGATCGCCGCGCTCCTGGCCGGTCGACCGCGTATCCACCCGTGGGTCATCGTTCACACGCTGCGTCACTGCACTGTCGCGCATGATCGAGCGCGGTCTCGACGACCACACGGTAATGGCGATCTCGGGGCACTCGTCGACACGGATGCTCGAGCGGTACACGCATCCAACCGTCGAGCGAAAGCGCGCAGCGCTGGAGACGTTCGATTCTCTGGCCACAAATTGGCCACAAAAACTCTCAAACCATGCCGTACAACAAAAAGAGGCAGCCGAAGCTGCCTCATTCGCTAAGAATTTTGGTGGACGGCAGGAGGCTCGAACTCCCGACCTCCGCGTTGCGAACGCGGCGCTCTCCCAACTGAGCTAGCCGCCCACTCGAATCCCGAATTGTACCACGGCGGTTTTCACGCCCGCAACGGACGAGCGACGTCTGCCGCACGGTCGGCGTGGCTGAAAGCGTCGCCCTACAGACTTTTGCAACGCCGCACTCTCGAGCGTGAGCCGTCAAGCACCGCGCCGGCGTCAGCGTCCAGCCGCGTAAGGCCGCAATGCTACACTCATCGGAGTGTCCGCGATTCGTCGACTCGGCGTGTTGACCGGCGGCGGCGACGCTCCCGGCCTCAACGCCGTCATCCGCGCCGTCGTCAAGGCCGGATCCAATAGCGGCATCGAAGTTGTCGGCCTCGAGGACAGCTTCGACGGCCTCATCGAGCCGAACCGCTCGCGCGTGCTGACGCCGCGCGACGTCACCGGCATCCTCCGCCTCGGCGGCACGATTCTCGGCACCACCAACCGCGGCAACCCGTTCGCCTATCCCGTTTCGACCTCCGAAGGCGTCCACGACTACTCGACCCGCGTCGTCGAGATGTTCCACAAGATGGGGCTCGACGCGCTCGTCGTGATCGGCGGCGACGGCACGCTCGGCATCGCGCACGAGTTCTGCAAACGCGGCGTCCCGGTGGTCGGCGTGCCCAAGACCATCGACAACGACATCGTCGGCACGACGAACTGCTTCGGCTTCGACACGGCGGTCGCGTTCGCGACCGACGCGATCGATCGCCTGCACACGACCGCCGAGGCGCATCACCGCGTGATGGTCGTCGAGGTGATGGGCCGCTATGCGGGGTGGATCTCGCTCTACGCCGGCGTCGCCGGCGGCGCCGACGCGATTCTGATTCCCGAGATCCCGTTCGACATCGGCATCGTCGCCGACCGGCTGAGGGCGCGCGATCAGTGGGGTGCGCAGTTCAGCATCGTGGTCGTCGCCGAGGGCGCGTACGCAAAGGGCGGATCGTTGTCGCTCATCGAGGCGGCGCGCGAAGGCTACGCCGAACGGCTCGGCGGGATCGGCGCGCAGGTGTGCGAGGCGCTCGCGCGCGAAACCGGCAAGGAGACGCGATCGGTCGTTCTCGGCCACCTGCAGCGCGGCGGCGCGCCGACGAGCTTCGACCGCGTGCTCGCGACGCGCTTCGGCGCCAAGGCGGTCGAGCTCGTGCGGCGCCGCGACTTCGGGACGATGGTCGCCTACGATCCGCCGGACATCGTTGCCCGCCGCCTCGACGAGGTCGTCGGGAAGACGAAGACGGTGCCGCTCGACTCGGATCTGCTGCTCACCGCGAAGGCGCTCGGAATCACCTTCGGCGACTGACGCCCTAGACCGTCTGCCTCCCGACGATCACGCGGTAGAGCCACAGCAGCAGAATCGCGCCCAACAGCGACATGAAGAAGCCGGCGCCATCGTTCGGACCGTACCAGCCGAGCGCACGGCCGATGAATCCGCCGGTCAGCGCGCCGGCGATGCCGATCAGCATCGTGACGATGATGCCGCCGGGATCGCGGCCGGGCATCAGCAGCTTCGCGATCGCGCCGACGATCAACCCGAAGAGAATCCAGCCGATCACACCGAACATATCGTGTACCTCCTGGCGGCCGGTGCGGGTGCAAGACGCGGGACGTCAACTGTGCAGGATGTCGAGGTACTTGAGCGCGCCGCCCGTATTGAAGAGCACGACGCGGTCGCGCTGCTTGATCGATCCGGCGGCCGCAAGCTTCTGAATCGCGACGAGCGCGGCGCCGCCCTCGGGCGCGGCGCTCACACCCGCCTGTTTGCCGATGGCGAGCATCCCCCCGACCATCTCACGATCCGACGCGGCGACCGCCGTACCGCCGCTTTCGCGGATCGCGCGCAGGATCAGAAAATCGCCGATCGCGCGGGGCACGCGGAGGCCGTCGGCGATCGTCGCGGCGTTCTCCCACGGCTGCGCCCTCTCGGCGCCCTCGTCGAACGCGCGGACGATCGGCGCGCAGTGTTCCGCCTGCACCGTCACCATTTTCGGCCGCCGCCCTGGCTTCACCCACCCGAGCCGCTCGATCTCGTCGAACGCCTTCCACATCCCGACCATGCCGGTGCCGCCGCCGGTCGGGTAGACGATCCAGTCGGGCCACTCCCAGTCCATCTGCTCCGCGAGCTCGTACGCCATCGTCTTCTTGCCCTCGATGCGGTACGGCTCCTTCAGCGTCGACACGTCGTACCAGCCGAGCGGCCCGCCTTTCTCCGCGGCCATGCGCCCCGCGTCGGTGATCAGCCCATCGACGAGCGTGACGTTCGCGCCGTACAGCCGGCACTCGTCGATGAACGGCTGCTTCGCGTCCTTCGGGATGAAGACTTCGCACGCGAGCCCCGCGGCCGCGGAGTACGCGGCGGCGGCGTTGCCCGCGTTGCCCGCCGTCGGGAGCGCAATGGTTTTCGCGCCGAGGTATTTCGCCCGGGTGACGGCCGCGGACTGACCGCGCGCCTTGAACGAGTTGGTGGGGTTGAGCGACTCGTCCTTGATGTAGAGGCGGTCGAGGCCGATCGTCGAGCCGAGCGCACGGGTGTGGAAGAGCGGCGTGAAGCCTTCGCCGAGCGTCACCGGCGACTCGCCGTCGAAGAGCGGCAGCATCTCGCGATACCGCCACATGTTCGGCTCGCGGCCGGCGAGCGTCTCGCGCCGCCAGGCGCGCGCGCGCTCGAGATCGTACCGCGCGACGAGCGGCGCGCCGCAGGAGCACAGGTGGTGGACGGCGCGAGGATCGAGCCGCGGCGCCCCGCAAGGCACGGAGCACTCGAGATGCGAGAAGAAGGTCACTTGCCGAGCAGCTCGCTGTCCTTCTTCTTCTGCAGATCGTCGATCTGCTTGATGCTGTTGTCGGTCAGCTTCTGAATCTCGTCGAGGCCCTTCTTCTCGTCGTCCTCGGGAATCTTGTGATCCTTGAGCAGCTTCTTCAGGCGGTCGTTCGCGTCGCGCCGCACCTGGCGCACGCTGTTGCGCCCCTCTTCGCTCAACTTGTGGACGTGCTTCGAGAGCTCCCGGCGGCGCTCCTCGGTGAGCGAGGGCAGCGGGATCCGGACCACCTTGCCGTCGTTCGCCGGGTTGAGGCCGAGGCCCGCGGCGCGAATCGCCTTCTCGATCGCGCCGAGCTGCGAGGGATCGAACGGCTGCGCGACGATCAGCTGCGGCTCGGGGATCGAGAGGCCGGCCATCTGGTTGAGCGGCATCTTCGATCCGTACGCCTCGACGTGCACGCCGTCGAGGATCGTCACCGACGCGCGGCCCGTGCGTACGCCGGCGAACTCGTGCTGCAGGTGATCGAGCGCGGCTTTCATTCGCTTGTTGACTTCGCCAAACAAACCCTTCAGATCATTTACGTCCATCGAGGAGCTCCGGTGAATACCACAAGGCAGGACGGCAGGAAGGCAGGAAGGCAGAAATCCAACGCCGGAAGGCGGAACGGCGGAAATGACGAAGGCGGAAGGGAGGGTAGGCGGAGGGTGAAGGCGGGAGGGACGGTGTTCGAGGCGCCGTTCCAGCCATTCCGCCTTGCCGCCTTCGTCGTTCCTGCCGTTGCGCCTTCCATCCGTGAATTCCTGCCTTTCTGCCGTCCTGCCTCCCTGCCGTCCTGTCTCCCTGCC
>Ga0209474_10000266_pt1 | contig 61450 bp, 57 predicted proteins | sample GraSoiAngelo_145_FD_185902 | JGI IMG/M metagenome (GOLD analysis project Ga0209474, IMG submission 185902) | Grasslands soil microbial communities from the Angelo Coastal Reserve, California, USA - 14_1009_05_20cm (SPAdes) (version 2) | ecosystem: Environmental > Terrestrial > Soil > Grasslands...
CTGTCCTCGCCCCGGGATTCGATTCCAACGGCAAATGTCCTAAGTGTCAGTTCGAGCTGCATTGCTGTAAGCAGTGCCGCTTCTTCGACACCGGCGCGCAGTTTGAGTGCACGCAGCCGATTCGCGAGCGCATCTCGCCTAAAGATGCAAGAAACAACTGCAAGTTCTACGAATTTCGCATGACCGTCGAGAAGGACACAGCGCCCACTTCTTACGCGCAAGCCGCCAGCACCAGCGCTCCCGCACCCCCGCGTTCCGGCGACGCCCGCCAGGCCTTCGAGGACCTCTTCAAAAAGTAGGAGCCGCCCTTTTACTCTGAGCGGAGCGAAGGCCCGAGGCGGGCCGCATTGCGCTTCTGCTTGCGCCTGACCAACGATCTCTGTTCTCCGTTCTTGCCATTCTGATATATCCTCGTGCCGTCAGGAGTTTCAGCCAAATGAAGCACTCTCGCCGCGCGTTTCTTGAAGCCGGTCTCGCTCTGCCCGCCGTCCTCCATTCATCCCCGGATCTCACCGAGACGCCTCTGCCAGAATCCCCTGCTTCGCCTTATTCCTCCTTCGCCAAAATACAAAAGCCCGTCTCCATTCACATTTGTATCGACACGGGCATCGGCCGCGTCGGCGTGCCTTATCATCAAGCCGCTCCGCTGGTGGGCGATCTCGCTGCTCGCGAGTCCGTCCGCGTCCAGGGCGCGATGATGACGTTCACCGAAGATCCAGACTTCGACAAAGAGCAGCTCCGCCGCTTTAACGAGACTTGCTCCTCGCTCGAAAAAGAAGGCATCGCTCTCGGCAAAAAACATGCTGCCTCCAGCTTCAGCCTCTTCCAGCATCCGGACGCTTTCCTCGACATGGTTCGCCCCGGCATGGCCATCTACGGCATCTACTCCGAAAACGAATTTCGCCATAGGAACATTCTGGACCTCCGTCCCGCCATCAGCCTCAAAGCCCGAGTCATTTATGTGAAAAAGCTGCGCAAAGGCGACAGCGCGGGATACAACCGGGCCTATATGGCGAAGGAGGATGTCTGGGTCGCCACGCTTCCCGTTGGCCATGCCGACGGCTGGCCGCGCACTGCCGCGTCTACGCAACCGCGGCTTACCCGTTTATCGCCCAATCCCCCTTGCTTACGTCTCGAAATCAGTTCAAAATTCGCCTGCTCCAATTCTTCCAGGAAAGGCCAGCCATGCGACGCACAATCATCGCCCTATTCTCAATTCTTGCCGCCACAGTCTCCGCCCACGCCCAATCCAAGCCTCCGGTCTCTCCCTCCGACTATGGCCAGTGGGAATCTCTCGCGACCTTCCGCGAATACGGCGGCCTCTCTCCCGATGGCAAATGGCTCGCTTACGGTATCAATCGTTCGAATCGCAACAACGAATTGCGAGTCACCAACATCGCCGACGGTACCACGAAGACCGTCGCCTTCGGCGCGCAACCGGTTTTCTCCTCTGATTCCCACTGGGTCGCCTACTCCATCGGCATGTCCGAATCTCAGGAAGAAAAGCTAAAAAAAGACAAAAAGCTCGTTCCCAAGAAAATCGGCCTCCTCAATCTCACCACCGGCGAACTTTCCACCGTCGATGGCATCGAATCCTTCGCCTTCAGCCCTGACGGTGCTTGGCTCGCCATGCGCCGCACTCCGCCCGAGAAAAAAGACTCGGACAAAAAAGATTCCGTGGATGCCTCGGACGCTGATGACGCTCCGCCCGGAGCCACTCTGCTCCTGCGCCAGCTCTCCACTGGCCGCGACACTTCTTTCGGCAACGTCTCCGAATACGCCTGGCAGAACCTTCCTAAGACCGGCACCTTCCTCGCAATGACCATTAGCGCCGAAGACAAAACCGGCAACGGCCTCCAAATCTTCGACGTGCGCACCGCTTCCGTCCGCGTTCTCGAGACCTCCGGCTCCGTCTACTCCGGCCTTTCCTGGCGCAAGAAAAGCGCCGACCTCGCCGTCCTACGCTCTAAATCCGATGATCACCGCGACGGTCCTACCCAAGTCGCCCTTGCCTGGACCAATCTTGGTCAATCCTCCGAGTCCGCACACCTCTATGACTCCACCGCCGACTCAAAATTCCCCGCCGCTACTCGCACCGTCTCCTTCCACAAACCCGAATGGGCTCTCGACGGCGGAGTCGTTTTCCTCGGCCTCGCAAAATGGGAAGACAAAATCGGCGAACCGGCAAAGCCCGCAACTCCCGCCGCTGACGGTGCAAAGTCCACCGATACCACAAAAACCTCCGACGCCTCCGCAAAAGACGCCGCCGCCGCAAAAAATGGAGACAAAGAGGACGACGACCCGCCCACCGTGGACGTTTGGAACTGGCACGACGTTGAAGTCATGCCCAAGCAAAAGCTCAGCGCCAAAAACGACCGCCAGAAAAATAGGCTCGCCGCCTGGCTCCTCGACAAAAACTCTTTCGTCCCACTTGGCAAAGATTTGGACGAGCGCGTCACTCCTCTTAAGCACCAATCTCTCGCCGTCGCCGACAACTGGTCCGCTTACGCTATGGAGCGCTCCATAGGCCGTCCCGCCGGAGACATTTCTCTTGTCGACATCTCCACGGGCGCCCGCACCAAAATCCAAGACCGCCTCAACGACGATTACTATCTTGAAGAAAGTCCCGGCGGCCGCTACCTCCTCTATTTGCGCGACGACAACTATTGGGCCGTCAACACCGCCACGCACGCCGTCGTCAACATCACCAAAAACGCCCAGACTTCCTTTGTGGATCGCGAATCCGACTTTACGATCAAGCAGAAGCCGCCCTTCGGCGTCGCCGGTTGGACCAAAGATGACGCTGCCGTCATCCTCTACGATAAGTTCGACCTCTGGCAGGTCGCTCCCGATGGCTCGAAAGCCGTGCGCCTGACGGATGGCGCCGCCGATCAAGTCCGCCACCACTACGAAAAGCTTGACCTCGATGAAGAGTGGATTGATACCAGCAAGGCTATCTATCTCAGCTTGTTTGGCATCTGGAACAAAAAATCCGGTTTCGCTCGCCTTGAGCCCGGCCCTTCCGGGGCGCTCACCGAAGAGCATCTCGTCTGGCTCGACAACAGCCTCGACCATCTCGCCAAAGCCAAAGACGCCGACGTCTTCGAATACGTCTCACAAACTTTTGTCGAATCACCCAACGCCCTCATCGCCGGCCCCGATCTGAAAGACGCGAAAGCCGTCACGAAGACGAATCCCTTCCAAAACAACTATGCCTGGGGCCGCGAAGAGCTTATCGAGTACAAGAACAGCCACAACGAACGCTTGCAAGGCGCGCTCTTTTATCCTGCGGGCTACGACACTGCAAAAAAATATCCCATGATCGTCTACATGTACGAGAAGCTGTCCGACAATCTGCACCGTTACAGCCCGCCCTCCGAGCGCAACTATTACAACGTCAGCGCCATGAACGCCCACGGCTACTTCGTCCTCGAGCCTGACATTCTCTTCAAGCCGCGTGACCCCGGCGTCTCCGTTGCGGATTGCGTCACTGCTGCCGCAAAGCGCGTCATCCAGATGGGCGTCGTCGACGCGAAGAAAATCGGCATCATGGGTCATTCCTGGGGCGGCTTTGACACTACTTATCTCGCCACCCACACTTCGAATTTCTTCGCCGCTGCCGTTGCCGGCGCTCCCATCACCGATCTTGTCAGCAATTATGGTAACCACCACTGGAGTTCCGGCATTGCCGAGACCGATCACATCGAAACCGGCCAGCAGCGCATGGAAGTTCCCCTTTACGAAGACCTGCAGGCCTACATCCGCAACTCTGCTGTCTTCGGTGTATCAAGCATGACCACTCCACTCCTCATCGAAGTCGGTGACAGCGACGGCACCGTCTTTTTCCACCAGGGCGTTGAGCTGTACAACATCGCCCGCCGCGCCCAAAAAGACGTGGTCCTCATCGAATACGCGGGCGAAGACCACGGTCTGCGCAAGAAAGCTAATCAGATTGACTACCAGCGCCGCATTTTTCAGTGGTTTGGCCACTACCTGAAAGACGAGCCCCCCGCCTCGTGGATCACAAGAGGCGAGCCCTATCTCGACCGCGAAAGGGAACTACGCAAACTCAAAGCCGCCTCTGCTAAAGACTAGGTCTTATCTCCTCACGGCGTGTTATGCGGGGCGACGTGGCCAGGCTTGGCTCTGACCTCTAGCCAGGGCCTTTCTCGGGCCGGGCCGCGCCCCGCGGTCCGGTCGCTTTCCGTAATTCTCCCTCTCCCATGAAACGAAGTCGCTCGAAATGTCACTACTTTCATAACGGTTTGGAGGTACCCCCTCGATGACTGACGCAACGACATCGGATGGCGCTTTGAACTTGATTTCTCAAGCCACGGAACTACTGGCGGCTCACGGCGTTTACGCCCTGACCGCCATTTTCATCTTCTACCAGCAGCGCCGCGCCTACGTGGCCCTCAACCGCGCATCACCTGAAGACCATCCCTATTTTCGCAAGATCTACACGTCCGTCGTCGCGGCCACTTACGTCCTGATGGCCTTGTCCACCGGCATTTGGTTCTACGCGAATTTTGTCTACCAGCAGCATTCTTTTATCAAAGGCACCATCATGGGGCTAAGTGAGCAGCGCACGCCTCCGCTGAGCAGAGTCGACAAGCCGGAAATCATCCAGGCGATTGCCCCGGCGGGGGACGACGAGCTCTATACAGCCGAAAAAGCCTCGGTGATCGCGACCGACGGCACGCGCGACCTCAGCTGGGTGCTCTTTCCCAAGTCCAAGATCTCCAGCTTAGCGTTTCGTTTTGAACATCACTACGAGATGTTCCAGGCCGTCGCAGCCAATGCTGACCCCTTGGGATCGCTTCCTCCCCATAAGGCGGATACTATTCGCGGTTTGTTTGGTGTCGACCTGCGTAGCATTCAGTACTCTCCGGGAAGCTCTATTCAGCTCATGTATGAACCCGACCCAAGGGATGGCATAAGCAAGATTGGAAACCTGTACTTGCTGCTGGGAAGTAAAAAAGTGCCCCTTTCTTTTCAGACGACCAGCGCCGAGGCGCAATCCGCAAAGGAACCGCCTTCCTTGAGTTCAAAGCTCCTGCTTTATTTTTCGCCCTGGCGCGTTTATGCCGACCGGCTCGGCGGCAAGCCCTACTTCGGCGCGAACGGGGAGTACGATCCTGAATTTGGAAAAATCTTGAAGGAGCGTCTCGGCGGCCCCAGCCTGACCGCACAGCTGGAAACCCTGCAATTCCTCGTCGACCAGGGTAGCCGCTCTTTCAAGTTCATTGCTGACAGTTTGGTCGACAAATCATCTGGACGTTTTGACGAGGGGCTTCTCAAGCACAATCTTGCCTCCGCGGTTGAAAAACTTGAGTCCCAGGCCGTTCACGCCCCGCCGCAACTTTCTCTGGAACTGGCTATGGCTTCCTACCAAAATCAGGACTATAAGGGGGCCGCGCACTATTTTGACCGTGCCGGGGACGGTCCTATTCGCGAGACCGAGACCCTGTTTTATCGTGGCTTTGCGCGTTTTCAGGCCGAGGAGTACCAGCGCTCAGCGGACGACTTGCGGGAATTCCTGCATGGGACTCATAAGCGGGAATTCGAGGCGCCCGCCCACGTCAACCTTGGGAATGCTCTCTGGAAACTCAGCCGTATTAACGAGGCCATTGTGCAATACAATAGGGCCATCCAGGCGGATCATAATTACGCGCCGGCGTATAACAATCTTGCTTATATGTTCGCGGAGCGCGGCGAAAACCTGGAACGCGCCCTCGATCTCGTGAATACCGCTTTGCGCTTGGACGCCGATAACCAGCAGGATCTTTCGGAGGACAAGGACACAAAAGGCTGGATCTTGTTCAAGTCCGGCAAAGCCAATGAAGCCTTGCCTCTGATTCAGGAAGCAGCGTCGCAAATCCAAAACGACCCGCTCGTTCAAAGTCACTTGCAGGTGGTCCAGCGAGCCGCTTCGCCAAAAGGGAAATGAGATTGTTTACCAGCGCGACGCTCAGAATTTGAGGCACGAGCTTTTTGTCGTTGTGGTCCGGCCAAAGCAAACGGCGGGCGTTCTTGCCGATTTTTACTCTTCCGAAAAATTTAATTTTGCAATCTTGTCGTCCTTCGTTAATCCAATCGAAATCATCAGCGTCAAATTCGGGTACTTCGCGCGATACCGGTAATTCCTTCGCTCGCCTTCTTCCGATCGCTCCATCAACTCCAGCCCCTTCAATTCTCCAAACTCCTTCAGCGCCGGCCCCAATTCCTGCAACTCATCGGGAAAAAGCCGTTTCTGTAGCTCCTCCGTGAACCGTTCCTGTTTGGCCTTCCCGTCTGCAGTCTCTCGCAGCACGTCCCTCAGCATCTGCGTTACATGCGGCTCTTTATCCTCAATGGGCTTTTCTTCCGGCGGTTTCAGCGCCGGATTGTAAATCGCCGCCACGCCAGACGTAATCTTCTTCGGATTAGAATGCCCCGAGTCCAGATTCGTCAGCGCCACCACGGTCAATCGGTCATCCACATACCGCGCAATGTAAGTCGTGAACCCCTGCCACGCGCCGCCATGCTCGATCACGCGATGCCCATTCACGTTGTTGATTTCCCACGCGAAACCGTAATTCGCCTTGTTCGGCTTCCCATCGCTCAACTTCTCCACCGTCCACATCCGGTCCAGGCTGGCTTTTTTCAACAATTTCTCCGTGTACAACGCCGCATCCCACTTCTGCAAATCCTCCACCGTGAAATACAGCGCGCCGTCCGCCGTCGAATTCAGCGAAGGCGAAACCCATTCCTGATTCTTCAGTTGGCCTTTCACCAGCCGGTAGCCGGACGACCGCCTCGGAATAATGTCCTCTTCGCTGATGATGCGCGTCCGGCTCATCCCCAGCGGCCCGAACACCCGCTCCTGCAAAAAGTCGCCATAGAATTTGCCCGTCACCTTGTGAATCAAAATCCCCAGCAGCACGTAGTTCGTATTCCGGTAAGCCCAGTCTTCACCCGTTTTGAAATCCATCGGCATCTCTTTAATTCGCTTGTAAAGCTCATCCTCCGTGTAATCCATCCGCATATAAAACGGCCCGCCCATCTTCGTGCGAGCCCCTGTTTCGTACTCGCTTAACCCCGAAGTGTGGCTCAGCAGGTTGTGCACCTTGATGTCGTCCCACGTTTCTGGCGCATCCGGAAAATATTTCTTGATGGGATCGTCCAATCCCACTTTGCCTACTTCCACGAGCATCATCACCGCCGTCGCGGTGAATTGCTTTCCCACGGACCCCGACTGAAAAATCGTGTCCGGCGTCACCGCCGCATCCCACTCCACGTTCGCCAACCCGTATCCCTGCGCCTTCGTCAGCTTTCCGTCGCGGTACACGCCCACCGCCACGCCCGGAATGCGCTGTCTCTGCAGTTCGCTCTTCACAAACGCATCCACTTTTCCGTCCACATCGTCCGCCGAAGCGACCTTATTGCCCGCCACGAGGGCAATACCTCCCAAAACGCAACCCGCAAACACCCTGCTCTTTCTCGTCATGTAGCCTCCGGAATTAAAGCTCTCACTGTTTCACGCAATTTTGCCGCGAAGCCATTTTGGAGTGCGGCAGCTTGCTCCGCTTTCCTTCCTGCTACGGTCCCGCGAAAATCCCGCAGGGAGAGCCTCTTGTAACCGATCGGAACTACGTGAAGAGCGGCCTTCACTCCTTCTGGGCCGGACGCAGCGTGACCGTCGTCGCTATTGCTACTGCCAGCAGCAGAAATGACGCCTTATAGAAACTCATGTATCCGAGATTCACACCGGGGAAATCCAGATACAGCCCCACCGCTTGAAAGCCCCTGATTATCAAGGCGATCACTGCGCAGGCAATGCCCAACCAATAAGCCCACTTCGTCAAATACTTTTCCACAAAGGTCTCCTCTCGTTTCTGGATTCTCGGGACGGCTCCAACAGTGGCCCTAAACTATTCCCTCGTTACCCCTGTGTCAATCACAACGACGCATATTGTTGCATTTGTGCTTTATAGGGGCCGGACTTCACCCAGGCGTGGAGGAACGCCGCGTTGCGTTAAAGGAAAGGAGAGTGGCCGTACCCAGCCTTGGCCTGTCTAATTGATTCGCAGCGAAAACGCGGGGCGGTCTGCTTGTTCCGCCGGCTTGCCTTTCAGGGCATCCTGCATTTGCCGTAGCAGCGCATCACGCGAAAACGGCTTTTGCAGGAAATATGCGCCGTGCAGCATTTCGCTGAATTCTTCTGTGTACCCGGACATGTAAACCACTTTCAAGTCCGGCAGCGCCAATCCTGGCTGCTCGCGGCGCTCCTGCCCCTCTCGATGCGACACCTCGGCAATTCCAGGCACCGGAGAAATCCCTTGACTCTGGACTATACTCCAGGGTGTAGCTTTCTGGAGAGGAGTTGAGGTTATGCAAATTGGTATTGTCGCCAAGAAGATCGGTCTGAGCGTTGACGCGATCCGCTTTTATGAGCGTAATGCGTTGCTCCCGAGGGCGGCAAGAACGCAGGGAGGGTTTCGTCGGTACGGTGAAAGCGACGTCGAGACTCTAGCTTTCATACGGCGCGTTCAAGGTCTGGGGTTCAAGCTCAGTGAGATTCGAAGCCTCTTGAAGCTGCGAGGGAATCGCTTGCAACCTTGTGCGCCGGTCCAGCGCCGCCTTCAAGAGAAACTGGTCGACGTGCGGCGAAGACTTACCGACCTCCATAAGCTGGAGCACGAACTGCGCTTGGCTCTACGCGGTTGCAACAAAGAATTGCGCAAGCGATCCGCTCATTGCCCAATCTTGCGAGAAACGAATGCGTGCAAACCGGAGAGTCCCAAGTGAAAATTGATGTCTTATATGTAGCAGACTGCCCGACTCATCCTGCGGCAGTGAAGCTGATTAAACAGGTGCTGGCCGCAGAAGGCGTCGAGGCGGAGATCCACGAGGTACTCGTCAGGGACGATGGGATGGCCAACGAACTTGGATTTTGCGGCTCTCCAACAATCCGAATTGATGGACGAGATGTAGCGGGAGAATCGCAGGACGCTCGGAGTTTCGCGCTGAGTTGCCGTTTGTATCCTGGATCGAAGCAGATCGGGCTTCCACCGGTGGAGATGGTTCATCGGGCCGTACTGAAAGCCCGCCAAGGCGGAGGGGGAACGAGCTTCTAATGAATAGCGAAACGATCAGCCCGACCGGCAAAGTGTCTCCCAAAGGGGGAGTTGCGGCGGCACTGTCAGCGGTCGGAAGCGTGCTGGCCGCTTTGACCTGTTGCCTGCCGGTGCTTCCGTTTGTGCTCGCTGCCGGAACGGCGGGGAGTGCCAGGTTCCTGTCTTCGTTCGTCGGGGCTCTTCGACCCTACCTGTTAGGGCTTTCCGTGCTCCTCATTGCGCTCGGCTTCTATCAAAGCAGACGCGCCAGCCAATGCAATTGCAAACCAAGTGCCCTCACCCAAGTAGTTCTGTGGCTGTCGGCCTTGATTGTTGCCATTTCAATTCTGCTCCCGCAGGCATTCGCGGATCTGGTCGAGAGGCTGCTATGACCCGCAGAAACGTTGGGCTAGGTCTGGCGGTGCTGACCATTTTTGCTGGGTTGTTTTATTTCTATGGCGGGCACCAGACTCCCAGAGGCCAAGAGCCTCTCGCCCCTCTAAATGCAGCGAACCTGAGCGAACTCAAGAATGAGTTCAACAGCGGCCATGCCAACGCTCGCGTACTCGTGCTTCTTTCCCCCACTTGACCGGTCTGCGTGCGGGGGGCCTCCGCACTCGAATCCTTGCTCGAAACGCAAACAGACTCGCATCTGCGTGTGTTCGTAATTTGGGAGCCGGTGCTTGCTACGGACTTGACCGCGCCCTCGACCATCACTCTTCGGCGGATTCACGATCCCCGCGTGAAGCAATATTGGGATTCCAATCGAGTTCTCTCCCATGCGATGGGAGAGCATGATCGTCCGAGCGTCGTTTGGGACTACATCGCCGTTTATAAGCCTGAACAACTCTGGACAGATGCCCCTCCACAGCCCGAATTCACGGGCCGCCCCGTCGTGCGCTTCATCGAGGGAGCCCGGAAGGCATTACAGACTATTTATTCTGCGGCGAAAAGGTAGCTGCTCAGGGATCAAAAGCTCTTCGCCCCTTCGTTGATCCCGATTGTTGAGGCCGGCCTTGGGTTGATGCGGCGTGTGCCGCGTGACCTTGTCCGAGGACCTGATCGGAGGGGCGGGCACTCAAGTTTCCGAGCGCCGCGCTAATCACACGTGACGCCATCCGGTCAGTTTAAGCGCGAAAGGATATAGAATCAAAAGAGCCGTGGGCGGTACGACTTGGTCAAAGGTATGACGACCGACGAACCTAATTGGCTGGATTCCAAGGTAATCGAGTGTCAGAAATGCGGTCAAAAACTGCACTGGCTCTGGCATTCTCCAATGTACGACGAGACCTTCTTCTATTGCACTCAATGTCCCAAACGCGTAGAGATACATCATTATGACGCGCTTGTTCTCAAATTACGCAAGCTTGCCATTGAGAAAGCAGAGGGGGGCGGCGAGAACAAATGGAGCCACAAGTTTCATTCCTTGGTTGAGCAAAAACTGGCAAATTGTGAGTGTGGGGGGAGCTTCAAGTACGACGCACCACGAAGATGTCTGCGGTGCTTCTCGGTGTTGGCCCAGTCGGAGCCAGGTCGGGATGTTTGGCCGCCGGAATCGACAAATGAGAAATTCAGCCTGGGGTATCAGTCCCTTAGTTTGCCAACGGAGTCCTTAATCAGAACCGAGAATATCTGGCTCCCGTAGCAACGTAGGCATCCTGAATTTCCAGGCAAGGCATAAGTCCCAATTAGCCGCCCTAACCGGACATGTGAATTCCCTAAGCGACTGGAGCACCGCCCCCCCTCGCGCCACACCAAGCTACGGCGTAGTAGCATTAGCGCTCAGAGGGTACCGGAAATGGACGATCCCACATTTACGGAACTTCGCAAGCTGGTTGGCCAGCATGAAAAGATTGTCTACGAAGCCGTCAAAGCGGGTACCGTGGCCCAGCTCCCGCATGAGAGCCAGCTCTTCGCGAAGGCGATGCAAGAACACATGCACCTGAAGCACATGCACAATGCCCTAGAGTTCGCAGACCTCCGCGAAGGCGAGCGCTATGAGATGACGGTAGAAGGCCAACCTGTAAATCCAATGGCCCACCTGGCTATGCATGCGGCCGTCAAAGGGCAGCTCGAGCAGGATTCCTTAGTAAGCGCCGCGTTTGAAAAGATGTTGGCCACCGGAACCGCAGCCCATCATGCTGAGCACATTCTGGGTGGACTGCTCTTCGAAACACAGTGGGAAATGGCCCATGCTGCCGAAACCGGGAAAGATACTGAGAGGCCAAGGCGCGTTTACATCCGCAAACTTCAAAAACTCATCCGGGATTCGGCTTTCCGCAAAAAACTCACGCGGCAGTTCACCGCCGATCATTCTGCGTTCGAATAGGGCCACTCCCCACCAAAAACGCCGAAATCCACTTTTCCAGGTATAGCCTTAACCAGGAGTTGGCGACCGGGGAAGGTTGGGTTTTCCCTCTAGTTTGATTCTTCGAGGATGTACCAGTCCTTGGTCAGCTTCTTATATCGGTAGCCAAAGGAAGATGAGTTCCATACATTCCCGCACCAGTAACCTTTCGTTCCGCGCAAGGGGGATAATCCGAAGTTTCCATACATTCCCGCACCAGTAACCTTTCGTTCCGCGCAAGGGGGATAATCCGAGGCAGATTTGTTTTAAACGACCAAAACCACCGGGACAAACGGGACGTTTTCCCTTCCGGCTTTGTTTTATTGAGGGGGAGGGGAACGTCCGGCGAGTTCCTCACCACTCCCTTTCTCCAGAAAAACGTTCGCCCATCTCACTGCAAACAAACGGTTTCCGCTCCAGCCTCTTTCGCCGCCTCCAAACCTCAAATTTCCCTCCTCTAACCCCTTTCCTCTCAGTCACTTAGTCTGGTATTGACAGAATAGTAATTCCATGCTATGATTTTAAATGATTTTTCGTCGCCATCCCCGCTGGCTACCGAAGCGCTTTGCTCCCCGCCTCTTGCCCTCCTATCCGCAAAATTCGTCCCATCCGCTGCCTCTAACTCTAAGCTGTCGGCTGTTGACTCGGCTAAGTCCTTTAGAATGCGCAGTTACAAGCAAACACCGTGTTTTGCCCGGTTTTGGCCGAAATTGTCCGCCTGCTACTCCTTTAGAATGCGCAGTTACAAAAAAGTGGGGGGAGGGTGTTCAGAGTGTGGGTGATGACTCACTTTTTGCACGGTGCGAGCACCACATATTGTGGAGGCCCAAACGCCTCTTTCAATTTGTGGTGGCAAAAACGAGTTCTCACACAGACTCTTCAGTCCCTCGGGATTTTACAATTTCGCTTTTATTTCGCTTTTCGAATTTCCAACTTCGCGCGCGCTCGCGGAGTACCGGACTCTACCCTCGTTTCTCGCATCCTGGTGCCGGCCGCGTGCGGACGCGGTAAACGATGTTCGGCGTAAGCCGCTCCAGTCCGGGGAGCAGCCAAAGCGGTTCGGTCCAGAAAAGCGAAGACGCCAAAGGTCCCAATGGCGCCGACTATCGCAAGAACGGGAACGGAAGACTCATGTTTTACCGGCGGAGCAGGGTTCCACTTTAAGGTTACGCGTTTGAAGCCGGAAAGCAGAAGGCACAAAAGAAAAGGAGAGCGTCTTTTCCACAAATCAACAGAGTCCACAGGCCAACCGGGTAATTTGCACTCTTTTTGAGGGGGAATACGCCACGCGTTCGCGTAGTCTTACCCAAGAACGGTTCGGCCACCTTAAATTGAGGAGCGCAGTCATGCCGATCTACCAGACCGGGGGATACCGCGTAAAGCCGGATGCGGTGGAGAAAGTGAAGCAGGCGATCCAAGTGTTTGTGAAGTATGTGCAAGAAAACGAGCCTGGGACGAAGATGTACCTCGCGTGGCAGGAAAAGAGCGATCCGACGCGCTTTAACCACCTGTTCATTTTTGAAAATGAGGCGGCGCAGGCGCGCCACGGGGGATCCGCGGCGGTAAAGCAATTTGAATCCGTATATTCGCCGGAGCTGGCAGGTGGCGAAGTAGTGTTCACCGATTATGAGATGATCGCTGGCAAGCCCACCGAACAACAATGGCTGAAGAAGGCCGCGAGCGGTTCATGATCCCTCCTAAAAGCAAGAAACGCCGGGTCGGGATGCCGGCGCTACCAAATGGAAGGAGCGTGCGGCCTCAGAAGGCCGTTCCTACTAGGAGGAAGAAGAGCCCTGGCGAGCGTTTTCCGCGCCCTGCTTACCTCATAGAGCGAATTACTTACGACTCGTTCGATCCAGCGGGAACAGCATTGGCTCTACCGGAGGCTGGTCGGCGATTTGCTCGAGTTCGGGGTAGTGGATGCGGAGCGGCTCCGGCACTTTCACCTTTTTGTTCTTGAGGATGCTCATGATTTGCAGCGCGTTAACCACCGCCTTGCCTTGAAAATGGTTGTTGGTGATGACGAACGTGGCGCCCGTATGCTGGCTGACTCTTTTGATGCGCGCAACCCACGGCTCGAGCTCCTCGGCGGAGTAAAGATAGTTGTAGCGCTCGTGCGACGGAACGGTTTCGTCGTCCGTGAACCACGTGTCGTAGCGGCGGCCGTGCAAGCGGACGTACCCGACCGGCGAAGTCACTTGCGCGGAGGGCCCAAGCGAACGCCCGATGATGGGCTGGTCAATGTTGCAAATGCCCGCCCCATGCTCGTGGAGCAGCGCCAGCGTTTCCGGAGAGTTCCAGGTGCTGTGGCGGACTTCGACGGCCAGCGGGTAATCGCGAAAACGCAGCAGCACCGCGGAAAGATACGCCATCGTTTCCTTGGTGCGATGGAAGGAAAAAGGGAATTGCAGCAAGACCGCTCCGAGCTTGCCTGCGGCGCGCAGCACGTCAAAGCCGGCCCGGACGGTGCGCTCGTCGTCCGCGCTGGCGCCGGAAGTAGCCGAAGCGATGTCGTGCGTGAAGCGCTGCCAGAGCTTTGCGGTGAACAGGAAACGCGGATTGCCGGAGACGAGATCGACCCACTGCTTGGCGTTTTCCGGCTTGAGCGGCTGGTAAAACGAAGTGTTGATCTCGATGGCGTCGAAAAATTCGGAAAGATACGCGGCTTCGTGGAAACCTTTCGGTTTGCGTGAAGGATAAACGTAGCCGGCCCAGTCCGGATACGACCAGCCTGCGGGGCCGACGCGCAGCGCGTGAGTGGAGGCAGCGGGAGCCTCTTCGCGCTTTGTGTTTTTGTTGGCAAGAGTCCCTTCGGCGAGATCGCTCCCCTCGAAGCTCGCTTCAGAAGGGGCAAACGGGGCAGATGGAGCAAATACTCTGGCTGGCAGCGAAGTTTTACGTTTGCCCGGCGCCATGCTGGCTTTCGACTAGTCCTTATATATTTGCTTCTACTGGTCCTTATATTTATAGGATACGCGCCGGACCCCTTTTATTGGCCAGCAGAGTAGTAAGAAGGGTGGAGAAGTGTCAAATGCGCGGGGCAGAGCTGCAGTTCGTACGTTTCCGTCTGAAAAAGGCCGCTTCTCCCGGACGGCGATCCCGGAGACCCAAAAGGAAACCGTTCTGCAATGGATAGAAAAAAGAAATGGAGAGGCCGTTGCCCCGGTCGCGGCAGGCTGCTATGCTGTGCCTGATGCGGTCCTATTTCCGCAACCCCTTTAGCTTGCCCCTTCCCAAGAAAGCCTACAGGTGCAAACATGAAACTTTCCATCAATTACAAGCATGTCGAGTCGCACAAGCCGGTGGAAGTTGAAGTTGCGCGTCACGTTGCGAAGCTGGAGAGACTGTTAAAAAGCTACGCACCGGATCTGGTCCAGTTGCATGGCGGCTTTTCGGTGAACCCGAGGACCGAGGACGTTTCCTGTGCGCTGACGCTGTCGCTGCCGTCAGGGGCGCTGCGCGCCACGGGCGAAGCTGCCGCGGTGCGCACCAGCTGCAAAAAAGCGTTCAGCGAGCTGGAATCCCAGGTGAAGAAGCATCAGGCGAAGCTGCGCAAGGATTATGAGTGGAAGCGCAAGCGCCCGCGCATCCGCGAAGAAGCCTATACTTGATTTGGGTTTCCGCACTTCTGCCGGCGCATCTGTGGTTCAAGCAATTCGCGCAAGCGGGACTTGCGTTCGATTGGTGAAACTTAAGGGTCGCGTACCACGACATGCCTGTTGCATGCCATTCCAGAGAAAACTTAGCATTTCGCGGAGAGGCTTGTGGAAAAGAGGAAACGCTAATTCCAGCGATTTGACCGTTCCGCGCGAATGCACGATGTCGAGTTTCAGGGCGCCGCTAAGTGCAATGTTGCGTTGCATTCAGCTGTTGAATAACGCACTACTTTTCGCGCGAGTCAGTAGTTTCAAAACCGGCCCATTTCCTCAAATTATGCATTGTCCGTAATTCACCTGATAGGGCGTTGAGGCGTTTACCCGATTTACTTTCTGGGGCCGTCCTACAAGACTCCTGCACGCGGAACTGACGGCGGGCTCGGGTTTGACAGCGGTGGTGTGGCTGGCGGTTGAAACCCAAGGCGAGTGATTTTTTTCTCAGATATTTACCGAGAGTCAATCTCCCGAGTTCCAGCGATTCCGTACAAATCTTTGGGCAATTGGAGTATGCCGCGTGCGGGCGGACGTGCGCCGAGGAGGGGACATGTATCGAATGGTGGTTTGGGGGAGAGGTATCCGGTGTGCCGCGGTGGTGGCGGGCATATTGATGCTTTACGTGGCGCTGAGTGCGCCGGAGAGCTGGGCGCAGTCCGACCTGGGAAAGATTTCGGGGTTTGTAAAGGATCCGTCGGGGGTCCCGAACGCGAAGATCACGGTGCGAAGCAACAACGGCGGGGTCGAGCGGCAGGCGACCACGAACGAGTCGGGCTACTACGTGATTACCAACGTGCCGCCGGGGCTGTACACGATGACGGCGGAGGCGCAGGGCTTCCAGAAGTTCGAGAGCACCAATAATAAACTTGATCCATCGGCGGATTTGGTGATTGATGCTTCGCTGGTGGTAGGGGCGGCTACGCAAACTGTGGAGGTAATGGGGTCGGCGGTGCAGTTGCAAACGGAATCGGCGTCTGTGCAGAAGTTGGTGACGCGGGAACAGATTGATTCGCTGGAGCTGAATGGCAGAAACCCGATCTGGCTGGCGGCGCTGGTACCCGGAGCGCGCGGATCTACATTGGCCAGCTTGAACTTCGGATTCACGCAGGGACCGTCGAATTTCAACGGGTCGCGTAATCCCGAGAATTTGATTACGTTTGACGGGGCTCCGGCAACACGCACGCGTTCGAACGGGACCAGCTTGGGGGCCGCAGATGTGGACTCGACGCAAGAAGTCCAGATTTTGACTACAGATTATGCTCCGGAGTATGGCCGCACTTCTGGCGCGCAAATTCGGTTTACGACGAAGACGGGCACGAGCCAGTTTCACGGGGCTGCGTATGAATACCTTCGCAATACAGCCCTCAACGCGAATACGTGGGCGCGCAACGCCAACCCAAATGGTCTTACCTCTTCGGCGGCACCAGTTCATTACAATCAGTTTGGGTTTAACATCGGTGGCCCCGTTTACATCCCGGGCAAATTCAATACCAACAAAAGCAAGATCTTCTTCTATTTGGGAGAGGAGTGGCTGAAATACCACTTCGTGGAATCCGGCTCAACCACACCATCAGTAGGATTACTGCTGGTACCGTCTGTGAAAATGCGGCAGGGTGATTTCAGTGAATTACTTGTCACTCCGAATCCCTACTATTCTTCCGTCAAAGTCATCAATGATCCTAACACGGGCACGCAATTTGTTGCGTCTTCGAATCCTACGGATCCCAACTATAGCCCCGCTTGCACGAACATAGCGGGTTGCCCCAACGTTATTCCTGCCAACCGGTTAAGCCCCGGCGGCATCGCAATTCTCAATTCATGGCCGGTTCCCAACACATTGGTTGGCGGCGGCAACTGGTTTGCTTCCAAATTGCACACTTTCGACCAACGGAAAGACACGGGAGCAGTTGACGTGAACCTGACTGACAAGCAGCGCCTGCGTTTCCGCTTCACACACTACTACTACCTCGAGTACCAACCGTTGGACGGGAACACGGATCGGACGCCAAAGTTCTTCAATCGTCCTAACAAGACGGGATCGCTCAATCACGTCTGGGCTATCAGCCCGACTAAGGTCAACGAACTGCTGGTGACCGCCAGCGAGGATGTTGTGAAAATTCCCGTGGATACCAAGAACTTTTTTGATAGGACACAAGCCTGCACGGGATCAATCGTGCCTTGCAGCCCCTACCAATACATATTCCCGGTAGGCGAGAAGTTGCTACCCAACCGCATCCCGACAGTAAATATGTCGAACTTTTCGGGGCTCAGCGGCGGGCCGTATCCATCGCACTCCTCCGGACCGATCTATGACATCTCCGATGGTTTCACGTGGATCAAGTCCAGCCACACCTTCAAGTTCGGCTTCCTGTTTGAGCGCGCAGGAGAAAATGACAATGACGAGATCAACGTGCAAGCCTGTCCTACTTGTACGAACAATCAAAACGGTCAATTCGCGTTTAGTGACAAGACCGGAACCAAAGTCGCCGTCGCTAACGCTGCATTGGGTCTTTTTGACACTTATTCAGAAATTGGGCATCGTGCATACACCATCTTTCGCGCCAACATGTACGAGAGCTTTGCACAGGATTCCTGGAAGTTCCGGCAGAACCTGACGGTTAACTATGGACTTCGTTACACGGTAATTGTGCCTTATCACGCTTTGTGGGGAAACATGATCGTGTTTGATCCGAGTCTCTACGATCAGGCAAAGGCCGTGACGGTTGATCCTACGACCGGGCTTATCGTTGGTACGGTCGATCCGAAAACCGGTCTTGTTAACGGAACTGGCGCGGACACGCTTAACGGCATGGTGATTCCGGGCAGCGCGTTTCCAAGTTCCGCGATAAAGCATTTCCCGGAAGCGGATCCCAGCAAGTTCGATTTCAGCCGGTTGTTTCACAACGTTCCCGACCGGTATTCAGATATCCAGTGGGGCGATCTTCAACCGCGATTAGGGGTGGCTTACCAGCTTAACAATAAGACGGTATTTCGGGCTGGGGCGGGACGTTTCATCACCCGTCTGGGTGTGAGCGATTCGATATTTTTGGGGGGGAATCCGCCGTTTCAGCCGAACGTCAGTCTGTCGAACGGTGTAGTGGATGCTCTCGGCCCAGGCATTGCGGGCAACACTCCTTTGGTGGTGACAACTCAGAGCAAGAACTTCAAAAATCCCGAAGCCTGGGCTTGGAATTTCACTTTCGAGCGTGAACTGTTTTGGAAGTCACTTCTGAGCGTAGGCTACGTCGCGAGACGCGGCGTGCACCTACAGCGAGAGGCAGACATTAACCAGCCAACTACAGCCGTCGTGGCAGCGAACCCGTGCCTTCTGGCAACAAACCCCTGTAGGGTCGACGCTTTCCGCCCGTATAAGGGGTTTGGCTCCATTCGTGAAACAGATGACGTAGCGAATTCGATGTACAACTCGCTCCAGATAGCCTGGAACCGGCGGTATTCGAATGGGCTACTGTTTGGGGTGTCGTACACCCTTTCGAAGAGCATGGATAGCGGGTCGAATCAACGTGACGTGATTCCGAACACGTATGATCCGGGCGCAATGTGGGGCCCGTCTGAATTCGATGCCCGCCACGTCTTGGTGTTCAACTATCTTTATGACCTGCCCCTCTTCAAGAGTCGTTCAACGTTATCGGGAAAACTGCTGGGGGGGTGGCAAATCAGCGGGGTCACACAATTCCAGACGGGTTTGCCGTGTGGCGCAACGGCCCCGAATAATGACTATGCCGGCGTGGGCCTCGACGCGAATTTCGGTTGCGGCAATAACGGCCAATACTGGGTCGTCAATGGTGTGCCGCGGATCATCGGTACGTTTGGGTCGAGTGGGCAGTGGTTCGCCACTGCCAATCTTGATGGCAGTAAGATTTTCACGCAGCCGGCCGCGGGCACCTTCAACACGCAACGCGTGCGCGACCTGATCTACCAGCCGGGATTTCAGAACTGGAATCTTGGGTTGTTCAAGGCGTTCCCGATTGACGAGCAAAGAGGTTTTCAGTTCCGTGCCGAGGCGTTTAACTTCATCAACCATCCGAATTGGGGCGGAGGAAGCGGCGGCGGTGTGAATTTCAACCCGACGAGCTCGAATTTCGGAAAGGTCACCACCAAAGGCGGCGGAGTCGGCGGCGGCGAGCGGAATTTGCAGCTTTCGCTACGGTTTTACTTCTGAGCGCGAGAATTGTGGCAGAGCCAGGAGACAGCCTGGAGCTATCTGATTTGAATGCGTAGGATGAGGGCGCGGCTTTTTCCGATTGCTTGTGCGGTAGGCTAAGAGAAAGCTGCGCCCTTACAATTCCAGTACACTCAGGTACAGAAAAAACGCTTACACGTTCTCGCGAGAAATCCGGATTAGCGCTGTGGAAGTGAGGCGTTAGGGCAACAGGACTTCAGCTGAATCGCTAAAAAGAAGAAAAAGGAACGCTGTTCGCGTGGCGTATTTGTATTTGGACAGAAGCAAGCCTACTGATAAAATCAAACGATTGAGCAAAGCAGCTCGATAGCGACGGTGCGCCGGTCCGTAGTCTTCCCTGAATACAAAAGACAACGGGGATCAGCAAAAGACCAGGGGTGCAGGTGCGGTCGCGATAGAGATGGCTTGTTAGATCAGGGGCGTAGCTCAGTGGTAGAGCAGCGGCCTTTTAAGCCGAAGGTCGTGGGTTCGATCCCCACCGCCCCTACCAACCCTTCTTCTTGAAAACACAGCAGTTCTGGCGACGCGCTTTCCCGTGTACCTCGCGTGTACCTCTCCTATCAAAGGATCGTTGCTCCAAGCGGCCCTGAGATCGGCTTCGATTTGCTCTTGGCGTGAACGTGTCCACGGCGCGTAGTGGCGCTCAGTTATGCGAATGCTACTGTGTCCGAGCAGAATTGAGACTCTATCGAGAGGAACACCCGCGAGCAGCAATTCGACGGCGAAGGTATCGCGGAATCGGTGCGGATGGCCCGTGGGCACTTTTGCGAATTCAAAGAGGCGCTGTAATCTGCGCTGCCATTTTCCCTTTGCGCTATGCACCGTTGATGCGCCTGTCCAGAAGAAGTATCGCTCGCTTGACCGGGGCGAAGCGTCCAACGCTTCAACGACCAAGTCGGGCAGAACGCAGTAAACGGGTACCCCGGTCTTCTGCGTATGCAGAAGCAGCTTGTTTCCGTCGACCCGGCTTACATCAAGCTGCGTTGCATCCCCGATCCTTAATCCCGAATACCGCAACAGCAAAACGAAAGCGCGTAGGCGCTGCGCGTTCCGTATGCCCGCGCTCTTGCCGTAAGGTTCAAGTGCGCCGAGAATCCGAATCATCTCTTGCCGTGTGAACGGCATGGTCGGCTTGTTGGGAACCTTCGGGGCCTTCAGTTCTGTTGCCGGATTGTCGTCAATCCATTTTCTCTTCTCAGCAAAGCGCATGAACGCCCTGAGCCGCTCCAACTTCTTGAGGCTTGTGCGCGGTCCCTCCGTCCACGTTGCGCGAAACGTTGCAAGAGTGTCGAGGTCTAACTGGGCCAGGAATTGCAGTTTGTATGTTTCCGCAAAACCGTCAAGTTGTCGGAAGAGCAGGCGGTATTTGTACAGCGTGGAGTCGTTCAGCTTCCGTGCTTCCGCGTCCGCGATAAATTTCTCATGAGCATCCTTGATCGTGATCTGTTGCTCTTGCTGGCGTGTGCGCCGGTCCTCAGCTTCCCACTCCCGGATCATCTCTTGCGCTCGCTGCCAGTCTCGGAGTTTCAGAGACTCACGCATCTCTTTCCCGCCGAGTGCTCCGTCAACCCAGATGGGGCATAAGCAGTGTCGGTGTTTCCGCCCCTTCGCGCGTTGCTTGCAATTCTTTCGGTGACGGCGATAAATCGTCAGCATAGTGGAACGCTCCTACCGGACGCCGAACTTGGATGATAAACGAGAATGGACCCGTTCGAGCACAGTCTGAGGAATGCGCAGTGTGACGTACCGTCTCTTGTGGCGTGGACTCCGCTCTCCGATCACAAGCACGCCCGGCTCGTTCTCGAAAAGCTCACGAACTTTGTCAGGACTCAAGTTCCACATTTCGGCGATTTCCGTAACGGCGTAGTGCCGCTCGATGTGCACCGAGGTCTCGATTTGTGACGATAGGGCCATTGCTTGAATGCAACTCCTCACACCCAAAGAATCGACAACGACTCCTGAAAATGTTCAGCGATCTTTTCACCTGAGGGTCCGTGGATGGACGGCATGGATTGAAAAGACCATCTTGACACCATACGCTGGTCCATGTAACATGTCAAGTATGTATCGATACGCAGACACGGGGTTGCATTTCTCGGCTCGAAAGGAGCCACACGTTGGCTGACAAACCACAACAGCAGACCCTCTCCGTTCGGATCAGTGAGGCCCTGCGGCAACGCCTGGAGCGGGCTAGAAAACTCATGGCGTCCACCACTGGCGAGAGCGTTTCGACTTCCGAGATCGCCAAGCAGCTCCTCGAATCAGCCCGCGAGGATCGTCTGGAAGTAGTAGAGCTTCTCTCGGAACCAACCAAGTCACTTGTTGAGATTCGTCGAAAGGGCGAGGCCCAGCGACTTCTTTCGAAGGCTGAATGGACCGTTCTCGCGTACTACGTTCAGCAAGGATTGGAAGCGTATTCCGAGGACACACCGACTCCCATATCGCGTGAGTCGCTCATCTCTGTTCTCGACGCGTTCTTGGCCGTGTACGAAATCCGAAAGGGACCATTCACTGGAGACGACTATTACCTGGGCAATCTGCCCTATGAATGCCGCCCCGCAAAGGGCAAGGCTTCCGAGAGCAGTGAAAAGGTGACGCCCGATGTCGTGCGCCGCACAGTGGTGGAAACGCGCCGTCAAGTGAGCGACCCCGCGACCAAATGGGAACCTACGATGGCGGGGCGCAACCTCTACGTGTTGTTGGGAGACGAAGCCGTGCGGGACACAGAAATACTCAATCGGTCCTTTGCCCGTGGTGCTGGCAATGACTTTTCTATCCTCCTGTCCTTTCCGGGTGCCAGGGCACCACAGTATCCCTTTGGGGAGTATCCCGTAATCGCCGAGTTCCGCAGGATGCTGGCCGCACTGGACCCGGCAGGCTCCATTGATCATTGGAAGGCCAAGCATTTCTTCGGCTATCTCGCGCAGCCAGACAAGGACACGGAGTTCGCATTCCGAGCACGCAATAACGGAATCACGTTCACCTTCTCAGAGAAAGAATGGAAGTCGGTTCGGGAACTGTTCCGTCGCGCCTGGGAAATCCCCGACGTGCGCATTGCGTGGGACGGATTGACGCTCGAATACGGTGAGCTATGAGGAGCGCTGCTTCGCAGCGGGAGTCGATTGACACGTCACCCCCAAACGGGTGCCGCTCAGCGACCAAGGTTGCTATATGGGAACTTGCTGAAACTCCAGTGGCTTGCTGCGAATCGCTTTCCTCAAGGCGCTGCGCAGTAACCAATGGTTTCCGTATGGGAACTTGTTGATTTTAGGGGGTGAATTCCGTGCCCGCACTTCGAACCAAATCCATCAGCACCAAAGTCACTGACGAGGAATATGCGCAGTTTGATGCCCTTGCTGGTGAGCAGACGATCAGCGAGTGGGCGCGCGATGTTCTACTCAAGGCGACCAAGCTGAATGCAGGCGAGCAAACCGTCCTGGCCGAAGTTTTGGCGTTGCGAACCATCCTACTAAACATCCACTTCGCCATATCCCAAAGGCAAACGCTGACCGTAGAGGAGATGCAGCAGCTCATCGAGCGAGCGGACCAGAACAAGTTGAGCAAGGCGCGACAGCGCCTCGCGGAAGCAGCAACAGGGGGTGTGCCATGAAACAGAGGTGGGGCCGAGAGGATGATGCAGGCGAGTTTCCAAGCGACAAGGCGGTATGGACTATCGGAGCGTTCTGCGTTGCTCTGCTCAGTGTGTTCGCTATCGCTGGTTACCGCTACATGCGGGGGTGGACTCCGCTCCAACAGCAATATCTGACGGCCTACGTAGGCACGCCGGTAACTGGAGCCTTCCGCACGGACGGCTGGTACACGCTATTGATGGTGGTGACGCGGAAGGGTACGCGGATGGCGCTCGACAACGAAGTAGAGCCTTTCGTTACAGAGAAAGGCGAGGGCACGTTTACGCTGACCGAAGAGGCCATCAAGGTAGGTGATTTGAAGCTCGAATGGCAGCGCGCCCGCTATGACAATGCGAAGTTGCATGAGTTCCTGGGCCACTGGATTTACCAGGACCAGACGCTCACCGATCTAGCGAAACCGGTGCTGTGGGGCGGCTTGGGTGTGTTCCTCGTGGGTCTCGTCGTGGCGATCCCGATGGACTCGGCACGCAAGAGAATACGCAAACATGGGCGTCGGCTGAAAGGACCGGAGCTTGTGACGGCGCGTACTTTCAATCGCCGCAACCGTTCAGACGGTATCGGCTTCTTGCAGCAGCAGAGCTTCACGCAAAAAATACTCCGCTCGAAAGCTTGGCTGCGACTGCCGCGCGAGATTGAATCAAGCCACATTCTGGTTATGGGTGATTCGGGCAAAGGCAAGAGCGCACTGATTCGCCAAATCTTGTTGCAGATCGAGGAGCGCGGTGAGACGGCCATCGTGTACGATCCCGCGACGCCCGCCGACTATTTACCCTACTTTCTTACTCCGTCGCGTGGTGATTTGATTCTCAATCCCCTGGACCAGCGGATGCCTTACTGGACTCCGGGAGACGAGTTGCGGCAGGGGGCCGACGCTCTCACATTGGCCGCGTCGCTGTTTCCCGACCGACACAACGAGAATTCTTTTTTCGTAGAGGCCCCACGAAAAATCTTTGCGCACTTGCTCGAGTTTCATCCGACGCCGCAAGAGTTGGTGTCGTGGATGTCGCGCCCGGAAGAGATCGACCGGCGAGTGAAAGGAACGGAGTACGCGGCAATGATCGACCGGGATTCGCCACCACAGCGCAACGGCGTGCTTGGTTCGCTGAGCATGGTAGCGGACGCCATGAAGCTGCTGCCGAGCGAAGCGGAGACGAAGGGGCGTTGGAGCACGCTCGAATGGTCGAAGGAGCGGAGGGGCTGGCTCTTCCTGACGAGCACACCGGACACCCGGAAGCGCCTCGCACCGCTCATCAGTTTGTGGCTGGACATGCTCGTGCTGCGCTTGATGAATCAAGGCCGCATGAGTCCGCGTCCGGTTTGGTTCATCCTCGACGAGTTGGCGACCTTGCAGCGACTGCCGCAGCTACACACGGCGATCACGGAAAACCGCAAGTCCAACAATCCGGTGGTTCTGGGTTTTCAGGGCCGCAGCCAGTTGGAAGTGCGTTATGGGCACGAAGCCGAGGCGATGATGTCGCAGCCGTCAACGAAAATCTTCCTGTGCACGAGCGAGCCACACGCAGCGAAATGGATCAGCGACACGATAGGAGAACAAGAAATCGAGAGGATACGAGAGAGCCGCACAAATGAGCAGTTTCCACAATCGCGCAAATCGAAGGGCTATGACCTCGAACGAGAGATCAGGCCGCTGGTGATGGCAAGCGAGATCAGCGGCCTTGAAAAGATGCACGGTTATCTCAAGTGCGGAAATCTCGTGGCGCGGTTGAGTCTCCCGTACATCGAGCTTGAAAGCAAAGAGCCGCAATACATCGAGCGCCCGGCACAGCAGCCACCGGAGGAACCGGCGAAGGTTGCGGCGGCCGCGGCAGTAGCAGGCAAGCCGTTGGGGAATGGAGGATCGGGACAGAGACTCGTGCTCAATGAACAGCAACGAAGTGAGGACCAGAAAATCCAACGAGAGCCGGCACGCCAGCAAAGGGACTTCTTCGAGTAGGCCAACACATGCTGACCATCTCCAAGCCTCTGAGCGCAGGTCAGGCACAGTCGTATCACGCGGAAGAGTTTGGTAACGCCCGCGAGAACTATTACACCGAAGGGGAGCAGATTCGCGGGGAGTGGCACGGAAGGCTCGCCGAACGGTGGGGACTACGCGGCGAGGTTCGCGAAGAGCATTTCCAGCGGCTCTGCGAAGGACAACACCCGATTACTGGGGAGCAACTAATCCGTCACCAAGCGGCCAGAGAATACATGAACACGCGCGGCGAAAAGGTAAGCGCGATGGAACACCGCGCAGGATGGGACGCGACGTTCTCAGCCCCCAAGAGCGTATCGTTGACCGCCCTCGTAGGTCCAGATGACCGTGTCCGAGAGGCGCATCGAGAAAGCGTTGGCGTCGCACTTGACGAGCTAGAGCGTTATGTCCAGGCCCGCATCGGCGGGAATCTTCCGGCAGAGACGACGGGCAAGTGGGTTGCAGCGAAATTCGAGCACGACAGCGCAAGACCCGTGAACGGCTATGCCGCACCACAATTACACACGCACGTTGTCTTTTTCAATCTTACCGAGACCGACGACGGGGACACACACGCGCTACAGCCACGGGAACTCTACAAGACGCAGCAGTATGCGACGGCAGTGTATCGCTCGGAACTGGCCCATCGGTTGAAAGAACTTGGCTACGAAATCGAGCGAGGTGAGGGCAGCCAGCCGGAAATCAAAGGCTACAGCAAAGAGTATCTGGCGGCATCGAGTCCGCGCCGCCAGCAGATCGAGGAACATCTCGCAAAGGAGAACCAGCGAGGAGCAGGCGCGGCACAGGTCGCCGCGCACCAGACACGAGAAGGAAAGCTCGAACTCTCACACGAAGAGATGCAAGTCAGGCACAAAGCAATGGCGGCGCACTTCGGCAATCAACCCGAGCGGGTTGTCAAAGCGGCACGGGAACACGGAGAGCGATTACAGCAAGCACCCGAAGAGAAAACCATCGGCCAGGCGCTCACCTACTCACGAGAGAAAAATCTGGAGCGTGAAGCGGTGGCTGAGGAGCGCGATCTGCTACGGGATGCACTAAAACGCTCAATGGGTGACGCCACGGTTGCGGAGGTTAAAGCGGAGTTCGAGAAACACGTGCAAGCGGGCGAGTTCATCGAGACGAGCAATCGCGCGCCGGGCCGCGCGTTCACAACAAGCGAGATGATCGACCACGAACGTAACACCATCCACGCGATGCGCGCGGGGCAGAACCAACACGCACCAATCTCGCGGCTCGAAACACGCCGAGACATCGTGCAAGACCACTCTCATTTGAGCGAGAGCCAGCGCGCGGCGGTCGAGCAAATCCTGTCGAGCCGCGATCAGGTGACAGCGCTTGAAGGCGTCGCTGGCGCGGGGAAAACTACTTCTTTAGTTGCGATCCGCGAAGCCGCCGAGCGAGAGGGCTATAAGGTGGAAGGTTTCGCGCCGACATCGCGCGCAGCGCAAAAACTCGGAGAAGCGGGAATCGACCGCATCTTGCTCGTGGGCGACACGCGCCAACATGAAGCCGTCGAAGCGGGCCGGCCGTATCACCAGCTCCAAGAAGCAGGAATCGCGACGGCGCGGCTTGATGAGATCGTACGGCAGAAAGACCCTGCACTAAAAGAAGTGGTGGAGCAACTCTCGCGTGGCAACGCGCGAGAAGCAATCGAACGACTGGATACGCAGGGCCGCGTGCATGAAATCCCCGACCGTGACGAGCGGCTAAAGGAAATCGCAAACGACTATGCCACTAAACCCGAAGGCACGCTAGTGGTCTCACCCGACAATCAATCCCGCCGCGAGATTAACGAAGCGATCCACCGGACGATGCAGAGCAAGGGCCAGGTGGAAATAAAAGAACACAAGCAGCGAGTACTTGCGGCTCGGCAAGAGGTTACCGGGGCAGACCGACAGTGGGCCGCGCAATACCAACCGGGTGACGTTGTGCGCTATGCGAGAGGCAGCAAGACGCACGGCATCGAGGCGGGAGAGTATGCCCGCGTCGAGCACGCGAACGAGAAAGAAAACCTCGTGACGGTGAAGCGCGACAACGGCGAGCAAGTGAGTTACGACCCGCGCCGATTGCATGGCGTTACGCTCTACCGCGAGACAGAACGCGCATTAAGCGTAGGCGACCGCGTGCAATTCACCGCACCAAATCGAGAGCAGCACATTGCCAACCGCGAGTTAGGCACCATCGAAAAGATCGACGGTAGCGGCAACCTGCAACTGCGCCTCGACTCAGCCCGCACGGTCGCATTCAACATCAAAGAGAATCCGCATCTCGACTACGGATATGCGGTGACGAGCCACAGCAGCCAGGGACAAACCGCCGACCGCGTACTAGTGCATGTGGACACAGAGCAAGCGGGCGAAAAACTCGTAAATCGTCGGTTAGCATACGTGGCAGTATCGCGCGGACGCTACGATGCGCAGGTCTACACGAACGACAAAGGCCAGCTTGCCGAGCAACTTTCTCGCGACGTTTCTCACCGATCCGCAATGGAATCTGCCCGTGAAGCGCATTCATCACATGGCATTGAGCAGTCTGCCACAGAGAGCCAATCGCAGGAGCAAACTCATATCGGGCACAGCATTAGTAGGTGAGTACGGATTCCCTTCGCTCTCGCAGCCAACGCCAGTTAGCTAGGCTAAAGAAGAAGGAAAATTCTCACACGTAGCCCGACCATAACGCTAGAATTGCCACATGATACCGCCCAGCAAGGCTGCGAGCGCATTTGTGACATCGTAGTCGCAAATGCCTTGGATAGGCTCTCTATTAGGACATAACCGATGCTTTCGGAGACCCAAGCAGCCGAGAAGCAGTACGAGCAGTCTTTACAGGACCTTTTCGAGTCGATAGGGAAAGCCTCGGGCGTCCAGAAAATGAGAATGATGTTCTTGGGTGCAAAAGCCTCTCTTCTGGGGGAAAGTAGTCTAACGAAGGGGATGAGGCTGAGGCAGCTCGTAACCCACAGGACCGTGGAGAAGCGCCTGTTCGGGAGGATAACGTCCTTGCCGGGAGAAGAGGAGACCTTGACGCAGCTAACGTCCAGCCTCCCATCGTGGGCGGAGCAGGAGGGACTGCCTTCACAGAACGATGAGCTCTTGCATTTTTTGCTAACTCAAAAGGATTCGCTTGGGGATGCCGCGCAGCGAGCGCTGGCGGCTGAACTGCGGAAGAGAAGACTGAACTTTGTCGCACCCACGGTTGCCGAAGCCATTCTAGGAGCCGCCATCGCGTCCGCCCAAAAGATCGAACGGGAGTTTTGGGCCAAGCACAGCAAGCCTGGAAAATTCAATGACGAGCATTTCCAAGACATCGTTGCCGAGTTTGTCTACGTTTTCTTCCACCTTTCTGACCGAGATGCGTATGTTGCTATTCCTGACCATCAAAAACGCAGCGCCTTTCTGGATTCTGTCTCTTACTACATCCTGCAATTCGGGAAGACCTCGTGCATGACAGACGACCATCCGGTGCCTGCGTTCAGCGAGAGGAAAGAATGGACCGACCCTAGGCTGGTCGTCGTCAGAAGTGGCATGGCCGATCTAAACGAGAGGCAGAAACAGTATGGGCCCCTCCCGCTATTTGCCGCGCCGGGTGCGCCGCTCGCCGGTACAGTGTTTTGGGAATTTGGGAGACACATCGCACAAATTTGCAGCCACTACGAGCACCGTCCCTCCATTCAATACGAGGCCGATCTCATCGCCTGCGAAGCCTATAAAGACATCATCCCAATCTTAATGAAGATGCACGAACCGCCCCAGAAGCCGGTCGGGTTTCTTGGCCGGCTATTTCGTCGTAGGGCATAATCTGATTGAGACGCGCCGGGCGGAAGAGAAGAATGCGAAATTTATCCGACTCATTGATGCGGCAGGTAGAGAGCTCCAGCACTCTCACCCTTGCGAGAGGACTGCTCCACGCTGGCGAAGGAAAAGTGCTTTTTGACCAAGAATTTCTATTCGCCAGTGCAGTTTCTACTTACTACTCACTCTTCCACTTAGGCGCAGCCCTGATTTTGGCGTATTGCTCGCATCCGTCGTTACCGGGTGATCCTCACGCGGCTATTCGAGGCAGACTCGAAGAAAAATGGCTGAAGCGGCAGCAGCGGACATTGTCTAACGGCGAACACTATTTTTCCGACCCAGCTGGAGCCATAGGTCATGATGACGTGCCTCTGTTCTTAGAGCAGGAACTTCCTGAAATCTTTGCTTCCTTGGGACTTCGCGACCGGCCCGGCACACTGAGGGACATGAGGGAATTCGTCAGCTATGCTCCTCGAATGCTGAATGACGGTCGCATAAATGTACTCTATTCGGGATGTCAGTATGGACCTCCAGAATTTAAAAGGTACCTCGGTCAGCACATCCTTCGTGTAGACGAGTTTTTCAGCAAGTCAGTCGAATGGCTCGCCAGGAAGGGTTACGCAGAGTTGTCTCAAAGAATTCTAAGTGGCGATTTCGTTCTCTTTGAATTTCATGAATTGTGCTCCTACTATTCTGCCCCAATCGCGAAACGTGCCTGGGCCATTTATCGTTCATTCTGCGAAGAGCAGAAAGCAGACTGGGCAGCATATCGGCCTGACCCCACAACGTTCCATGTAGGACAGGATGACCAACGCAGTAGGTACAATGAAATTGTAGGTTTCCTCGGCGGCTGAGAGACCGGCTGTTGTTTCCGTACATCCATCGTCGACTTGACTTGAGCCGACTCAGTGTTAGAAGAAACGCAAACGGCCTGCCTAGAGAGCAGGAAGGCCCAGGGACCGCAGACGACGATCTAACAGTCGCTGATCGATATAAACGTTGTGGACCAAGAGTTGCCGAAAAGCGCTCCGAAGATCGCTCAAATACCGCCGTAGGTAAAAGGTTTCAAGCAGGCCGACACTTCCAAGAATTTCAAGGCCCTCTGCCTTCGCCAGTTTGCGCGCCCTGTAATCATCGAGCAGCACAGGACTCGCGCCTAGCTCTTTCGCTAGGAAAATCGCGCTCATTTCACCCGGACCTAAGCCATATTTTCGCTGCGCCGAAAGCAGACTGGCTGGATTCTGAATCGACTTGACCTCGATCCATTCTGCTTTCGACACCTCCGACGCTCCGGGCAGGCCAGCACCGGCGACGACAACTTCGTAGTGAACTTCGTTGGAGATATAAACACGTGGGAAAACTCGGTTGAGAAAGTCGAGGCAGCCAAGCTTGGTAAGAACAACAAGCGGAGATGAGTCTGCTACAGCGGTCACGCTTTGAGACGGTCAGCAGTCTGGCGTTCCTCTTCCAGGTCCTCAAAGCTGTACCGTAGTGGGGGAACACCGTGTTTCGCAGCGAAATCCATGAAAGCCGCTACGGGCGTCTGACATAGCTCCGCAGCGCGTCCCAGCGAGACCTTATCCTCACGATAAAGTTCGAGGGCCAGCAGTCGAGCGGCTTCCTGGGAGAGGCTGCTCCCCTCCAAATTCGCGACCCTCAGAAGTTCCGACGGCAACTTTACGTCCACGGTTTCCATAGCTCCAAGTTACCGCACACGAGGAAGTTTGTCATGCGCTATCGTTTACCCATCGCTCTCGCCGCCGTCAAGGGGCAGGCCCGCTCTCGCGACTCCCTGTGGTCGCCCTTGACTGCGGCTTCGGTGCGGGAGTGACCTTGCCATGAGAGGCATGGGCATCTCTGTGTCCAATACGTTTGCCAGGACCCATGGCCGCAGCACGGGGCTATTCCATTTTGGAACGGTTCGGCAAACAAGTGCGGCTGTGCCAGTGAAGGAAACGCAAAGGCTCGCTTAAGTTGCAGGTCTGGGCCTCACCAATTACACTCCAATGCTAACGGTACCAAGTCAGAACTAAAGGAGTAGCTTTTGACGGCTTCCCTCGCCTCGTTCAAAACGACCGTCGAAAAACTGATTCGCAGATTTGAATCGGATCAGACCCACTACCTGTCCAAGAGTTATTCCGAGGCCCAAGCGCGAGTCGATTTCATCACACCGTTTTTCAAGGCATTGGGATGGGATGTGGAAAATGAGGGAGGTCTCGCGCACCATGCGCGCGAAGTTGTCGTCGAAGCAGCGGAAGATACGCGGGGCCGTCCAGACTACGGCTTTCGTGTCAGTGGGCAAACGAAGTTTTTCGTCGAGGCCAAGGCTCCAAGCGAGGAACTAGATACTGCCAAACATATTATTCAAGCAAAGAGCTATGCATGGAGCACTAAGCAAGTCTTTTTCGTTGTGCTCACTGACTTCGAAGAATTTCGTTTCTACGATGCCTCGATCCTGCCCGATGAGCGCAAGCCTGACGAGGGCTTGCTTCTGAAGTTAGAGTACGCCGCCTATCTCTCGAACGCGGAAAAGCTTTGGGAATTCTCGCGTGAACGGGTAATTGGCGGTTCGCTTGAGGCTTGGCTCCCGCGCGACAGGCGCACGCAACGTCTCCGCATACCCGTGGACACGGTCTTCCTGGACGAGATGACCGGATGGCGAGAGGAACTCGCGAAGAACGTTTACAGGAACAATCCCAGTCTCACAGCAAAGCAATTGAACGAAGTAGTCCAGCGCCTTCTCGACCGCATCGTGTTCATTCGCATCGCTGAGGACCGCCGTGTTATCGAAAAAAATCAGTTGCGGGACGTAGTTGAAGAATGGAAGGCCCGAGGCGGCAAGTTTCATATCTTCGAGTGGCTGAACGACCTCTTCCATCGCATCAACGAAGACTTTAACGGAGAAATCTTTAAGCCGCATCTTTCCGAAGAAATCAAAATTGACTCGGACGTCCTCGCGCGCATCATCGAGCGCCTATACCCGCCGAAAAGTCCCTATCGCTTCGATGTGATTGGTGTCGAACTCCTCGGCTCGATTTACGAGCGTTATCTAGGCAAGACCATCCGGCCTACGGGCAAGCAAGTTCGCGTAGAAGAAAAGCCAGAAGTCCGCAAGGCGGGCGGCGTCTATTACACACCTCAATACGTCGTGGACTACATTGTCAAAAACACTGTCGGAAAGCTCATTGAGGGTAAGACACCCAAGCAGATCGAAAAAATTCGCATCCTCGACCCCGCGTGCGGTTCGGGGTCGTTCCTAATTGGGGCGTTTCAGTGTCTGATCGACTACCACACTCGCTACCTTGCTGAACATCCCAAGGAGGCGCAGGTTCACCCGCTATTTCCCGACCTAGTGAAAGATGAAAACGGCGAGCCTCGTTTGTCTGTCGTTCGAAAGGCTCGCATCTTGAAGAACAACCTTTTCGGCGTCGATATCGATCCACAGGCCGTCGAAATCACCATGATGAGCCTGTACCTCAAAGCGCTTGAGGGCGAGCGCTCATACCTTCCGCCCAAACAGCACATATTGCCGGAGCTCAAATACAACATCATCTGCGGGAACTCTCTGATAGGACCGGATTTCTACAAGGATCAGCAATTGTCGTTTATAGGCGACGAGGAGAAATTTCGGGTAAACGTGTTCGATTGGCAGGCGGGTTTTCCTGAGATCATCAAGGCCGGTGGGTTTGATTCAGTCATCGGTAACCCACCTTACGTCCGGCAAGAATCCCTCTTTGAGTTCAAAGACTACTTCGAAAAGCACTATGAATCCTTTGATGGAGTGGCAGACCTATACGTTTATTTCATGGAGAAAGGCATTCGTCTCCTGCGAGAGGGAGGGTATTACAGCATCATCGTGTCGAGCAGTTTTCTGCGCACAACCTTTGGTGTACCCCTCAGAGCCTACCTCAAGAAAGCCGCCGCTATCCTTCGAGTCGTTGACTTTGGTGGCTTAGCGGTTTTTGAAAATGCCAAAGACACTTATGTCTGCATTCCGCTATTGCGCAAGCGTCAACAACCGGAGTGAATAGAAATTGCGAATGTCTCATCATTGGATTTTGAGGAGCTGGACGCGTATGTCACATCGCGAATCTATACCATTCCCAATCAGCGTCTGACCTCAGAAGCGTGGTCCCTGAAGAGCGATAAAGAGACAAAGGTCTTCGAGAAAATCATGAAGGCGGGGCAACCTCTGGGAGAGTACGTCCAGAAGAAGTTCTTTCGAGGCGTATTGACGGGATTAAACGAGGCGTTCGAGCTCTCCGGTCCGGAAGCAAAGAGAGTTCTCAAAACCCACCCGTCAAGCAATGCCTTTATCAAACCAGTGCTGGGCGGAGAGGACATTCGACGCTATTTTGTTACTCCGCAGGCAAGTTCTGGATTGTTATTCCCTGCGGTTGGACACGCGACACAATGCGAAAAGATAGCGTCAATGGGGCAATTTCCGAAAAGGAAGCGTGGGCATGGTTCTCAAAGAAACATAAAGCTCTTGCGCAGCATCTTCGCGTGTTTGAAGCGGACTGCCGCAAGAGGCAGGACCAAGGAGAATTTTGGTGGGAGTTGAGGCCGTGTGACTACTATGAGTATTTCGAACATACCAAAATCATCTTTCCGGACATCGCGAAGGGCCCAAGGTTTCACTTGGACTCTGAGGGATTCTACCTCGCCAATACAGCTTACTGCCTAAGTATTGCAGACAAGTATTTGCTTGGGGTATTGAACAGCCGCCTATTTTGGTTTGCTATCGGCAATATTTCGATTCCCTTCGGCATGCGGGCTGGCGAGTACCGTTATAGGCTGATCTACCAGTATATGGAGAAAGTGCCGATCCGCGTGATTGACCAAGCAAATGCCCGTGACAAAGCTCTGCACGAACAGATGGTAACGCTGGTTGACCGCGTGCTGGACCTGACCAAAAAGAAGCATTCGGGCAAACTCGCGCCATCAGAACTGGACAATCTGGAGCGTCAAATCGCCGCCACTGATGCTGAGATTGACGATTCGGTTTTCAAGCTCTACGAAATCACGGCAAAAGAGCGCGAGATCATCGAAGGGAGCAATCAATGAGCGAAGTTTGGCTTCCGGTTGGTGGTCGCAACGTCATCACGATTCGTCTGGAATCAAACAACGTTCAGGGGCGAGACATGGCGGGCCAGCCGGCGTTGTATCTGCCACTGCAATTGCAGCTCCTTCACGCAGGGCAACAAAAAGACGTGGACTACACATTGGTCCGACTCGCCGGAAAACTCCAATGTCAGCCGTTGGGCGAATTCGCCAGCTTTGATGTTGGCCCCCTGGCCGAGGTTCCAAATCCTGAACCGTTCTTCAGACACCAGGAGGCACTGGTTACGCTTGACCGCCGACAGATTAGCCGATTCGAGGAGACTCGAGCGGGGAAAGATGCCTACTTCCAGGTCATGCTTACCGGAGTTCTCTGGCACCCCGCCCAGCAGAAGTTTGAGGTAACGCGTGCATCTTCAGGGTTCCTTGAGCTCACCGTGCCCAGGTCGCATTGGATAGACAGGGTTCTCTCGGCGTGGAACCTTTCACACATCAAGGTCGTTGAGATCGAGTTCCCAGGCAGTGCGACAGGTGAAAACTTCCGTAATTCGTATGCACGAGTCGAGGAGGCTGAAAAATTATTTGCGAGCGGACATTACAAACAGGTGTTGACGACCCTACGCCTCTCTTTCGAGGCTTTGGCCAAGAGCTTTGGCTCTGAGAAAGCAACCAAAGAGTTCTTCGAATCCTTCTTTGCATCGGCGCATCCCGAGAAAAAGGAAAAGGCACGCGACGCAGTGAACGGTATCTACAGATTCCTCCACTTGGGACCACACGAGCAGGCAAACCATGCAGACTCAAACACTCAGCCCGTGGTTACGCGCGAGGATGCGCGCTTCGCGTTGACGCTGGCCTACGCGATATTCGAGTACATCACTCCAAGCGCCTGAATTGAACATTCGACGGTTCCGCAGGAGTTCACATCTCGCGTGGGCACTTACGCGGTTCGTTAACTGGCGCCTAATGGGTTGTTGCAGTACCATTCGGACAATGGAGAAGCCCATGCCCGAAACTGAAGAGTTAACAGAGCCGAAGAAGCAGACGGAATCCGCGAGAAACAGCCGACCCAAGCGGTCAGCAAGACGCAAGAGGAACAAGTCAGGGCATGGGCGCGGCGGAAGACCAACCGCGACTCTGAGCTTCCCGAAGCATGCCGTCTCCAAATGTGTAAGAATCCCTCAAGCCATTCTTGACCAGAACGCGGGAAACCAATGTACTGATAAGGAAGCGACAAAGTTTGCAGGAATGGCTTACACCGGACAGCTCGGGGTGGAGATTAGTTCGGGAATCAAGTACGGCCTTTTGGAACGGCCCTCTCCCGGCCACGTAAAGCCTACCGACCTCACTCGCCGCATCGTCCGACCTCAAAAGGCAACCGACAAAAGAGATGCCATGCGTGAAGCAGTGCTTAACGCACCTGGCATTTCCGATGCCTACAAGCACTATCGGGGTGAACATCTGCCGGACTTGCCCTTCCTCAAAAATACGGTACGAGACACTTTTCATATTCCCGAGGACAAGGCCGATGAATTTGTGACCGTTTTCATTGAGACACTTAAGGACGCAGAGCTGCTAGAGGATGTCGGCGGAAAGCAACGGGTTCTCGATGTGACACATACCGCCGATGTTGAAGGAACGAGCGCAAGCGCCGACGAACATTTGAAGAAGGTCAGCAAAGGTGTTTCCGTCCAATCAACGGACACATGCTTTGTAATGATGCCGTTCGCGGACCCGCTTGGAGGTTACTACGCCAGTGTTTACGAACCTGCCATTAAGAAGGCTGGACTGAAAGCAGTGAGAGCTGATGCTGACATATACGGTACGGGGAAGATCATCGACCAGATATGGTCAGGCATAAACTCTGCGAAGGTACTTGTGGCGGAGCTCACTAAACGGAATCCGAACGTTTTATACGAACTTGGTCTCGCGCACGCGCTCAAGAAACCGGTTGTCCTTGTTTCCTCAAACGAAGAAGATGTGCCATTTGACGTGAAGCATGTCCGCGTTATTTATTATGACGTGAACGACCCATTTTGGGGCAGCAAGCTCATCGATAAGGTTGCTGAAAACATCGTGTCGGCCTTGAAAAATCCGAAAGAAGCGATGTTATTTCGTGATGGAGAGGGGTGAGAACTCTAAGCGAGTTTGGTCTCGTCATCGAAGTTTGCTTCGTGTACCCGCCGTGTACCTCAGTTGGGCGAATCGGGTGTTTTTGGCGTTTTTCTCGTTTAATAGAATGAATAACTTACGCGCTTTCAACGTCGCTTTTAGTTCGATCCCCACCGCCCCTACCAATCATCCCATTTGCTCCCAATGACTTAGCGATTTCGCGGGGCGGCAAAAGGCGGCAATCAGGAATGAGCCGAGCCTCTTGGTGGTGGTGGCGGCGCCTTTTGGCTCGTGGTTGAACGAAATCGATTTCGACGCGCGCGCTGCTTCCAGAGGCTATAGAAAACTCTCTAAACGAAAGCGCCTCAACCGTTGACTTTCAAGCGTCAATGGTTAACTGTGAAGGCTCGACAGCCGTTGGCCCCGAACAATACGCCGGCCGCATTGATCAAATACTGTTCATCGCTAAGCATCTCAACCAATTCGTCGGGGAATGGGGAGATTTCGCATTGCACATACGTGGCCAGCTCGCGATAGATTTCCCGCCGGGCGTAAGGTGCTAGTTCGTTGCGACGGCGCAGCGCATCTTGAATCAGACTTGCCAGCTCCGGCGACGCCGCTCGGCGGAGATGCATCGCGATTGTGGGGTAATCCATGAAGGAGTTGTACTTCTGCCGCGTCCAGAATTCCTCCGCCGGCGCAGCCAGCGGCGTTTGGCGTACAACGAGCGTCCCCGCCACGCGGTCGCCGAAGCGCTGCATCAGGGGACTGCTCAGTGCGGCAATTCCTCCAACCAGATAGGCGAACGGTAGCACATCAAACACACGCATCAGATTGCGCACCCACGCCTGTTCGATCCGTAGCGGAAGCCCGGCCTGATCAATCACGCGCAAATGGAAGAGGCGCTTTCCGATCGTCTGCCCGTTCCAAAAGCCCTCCAGCAAGGCGCCATAGGCAAATCCGACCGCAAATTCCGCGAGGGTGATCACCATGAATCCAAACCCCGGCGCTTTCGCGAAAAGCCAGTAGACCATGAGCCCAACCCCGTTCACCGCCCCCAGCACGATGGCAGTGTCGAACAGCATGGCGTAAAGCCGCGAAGCGGGAGCGGCCAGCGGCAATCGAAAGATCACGCCCTCCGACGTTGCAATGTTCAGTTCGGCCGTTGTCGGAAAGCGGATAGGCTGAAAATCTGTCATTTGTTCTCCGAAGGAACTCTAACGCGCGCTCCTGCACCGGTCTTTCTTTGCCCGGTCAGTAGTAGATAGATGGTCAGGAGCGCGAGTTCCGCTGTGCCAACCGCAACCTTAAACCCATACGGCAGAACTGGCTCGTGGTGCTGCGAAAAAAACGCTTCCATCATTCCAGCCCAAACCAGCATCATCGCCAGCCCGGCGATCAGCACCAACCATTCGCGCATGGATTGACGCACATTGCGATCCTCGCGCCGACGCAGCAGCAAGCGCGCCAAGTAGAACCCCGCTTGCCCCGCGATCAGGATCGACGGAATCTCGAACACGCCGTGCGGCAACAACCAAGCCGTCATGAACAGCCCGAAGCCCTGTTGTGTGTAACGAACTGCAACGGCGCCCAGCAGCACGCCATTTTCGAAGAGCAGGAGCGCCGTCCCGATACCGAAGGTTACGCCGAGCGCCGCCGCGAGCAGCGCCACCTGGATATTGTGTGTGATCAGATGCGCGGAGAACGCGGCTTCGGTCTGCGCCGAGGGCAGGCGCCGGCTCAGCCCTTTCTCCTCTTCATGCACGCGCTGGCCCGGATTGCGCAGGTAATTGGCTGGGAGCAGCACGTCCACGGAAGCGGGGTCATAGCGCACCGCCAGTCCGCCCAGCGCGCAGCCCAAAACCGTGATCAGCACAGCCAGCGCGAAATAGCGGGACTGGCGGCGGAATGCCTCCGGAAATGCGGTGAAAATCCGCAGCCAACGGTGCGGCTGCCACATTTCGGAAGCCATCGGCGGGGCGTAGTACAGCTCTGCATAAGCCCGCGCCACAAGCCGCTCAAGATACTGTCTTAGGTCGTGCGCCAAAGCGCCGTGTGTGACGCGATTCAAATCCAAGGCGGTATGAGCATAAAGCTCTTGCAACTGTTCGGCTTCGGCTGGATTCAACCGGCGGTCCGGCCGGCTCTCTAGCGCGGCGAGCAGCGATTCAAGTCTGGTCCAGCGCGGCCGCGCCTGTGCCTGAAATCGTTCGAGATCCAAAATCACAGCCGCTGCTCCCGCTTGCTTTCCAAATATCCTTCCACGGCCGATCGCAGGAACATCTCCGCAGGAACAAACCGGAGCTGCGCCCCCAATTGGCGCAGTTGCCTAACCAACGCGCCGAGGCGCTGGTTTTCCTTTTCACCTGCGAGCACTGCATACACGTCCTGGTCCGTGTGCAACTCCTCGCCCGGCGAAAATGCTGGCCGGGCGCGAGCCGGCAAGATGCTGGTCATTAAGAGGGCATGCGACGAGCGGACCAGCCCAACCCCGCTGCGCAGCGAGTTCGAAACCGCGCGCTCCGTCAAATCCGTCAGCAACACCAGGTAAGCGCGCCGCCGCAGCCGCATCCGAATTTCGCGCAAGAGCACTTCGTAATCCGCGGTCGTCGGCAAAGGTTCGAGACTGAGCAGGCGATCGCGAAATCGGCGAAACTGAGATTGCCCGCTTCCCGCGCGCAACCAAGACTTCGGCTCGTCCGCGTAGGTGACGAGCCCAAATTCATCACCCAGTTCCAGCGCGACGGTCGCGCCCACCAGCGCCGTTTCCACAGCGAGATCCAGCAACCGCCGCGGCGCGCGTGCTTGTGGGATATCGCTCTGGGGGGCAGCGGCCGAATCGAGCGCAAGCGCGGACACCCGCGATTGATCCACGACGAAATACACCTCCTGCCTCTGCTCCCATTGGAAAAGCCGAGTAACCGGAGCGCTCCGCCGCGCCGTGGATTTCCACGCGATCTCCGAGTAGGTATCGCCAGGTTGATATTCGCGCAGGCGTTCGAAATCGCGCCCGTGCCCGGTCCACGGCGTCTGCCGCGAGGCCACAAGAGCGCGGTAAACTGGGCTGTGCAGAACCTCCCGCCGCCCAGACCGCAAATCCGCTTCGATTCGCAGAGGCTTCGGCGAATCGAACCATTGCCGCAAGCGCCAGATTCCGAAGCGCGAGCGCCGTTCGATGCCAACGCGCGGTCCAGGCCAAAGACCGCGCCGTAGCAAAGCGATCTCTGGCGTCCAGGACCAGAGCAGGATCGGCGCGCGGTTGACCGGCACCGATCCGCCGTCTAGACTCGGCAGCTCGAGTTTCAGCCGTTGAGGTCCGCCCCGAACCCGCATAGCGGTTTCGCTCTCTTCTGTAGCCGGCATGATCGCCGCACGGACTTCGCTGTGCGGTCCGCGCCGCCCGGAGCCAGTGAGCGCGAGCGGAACCTGGATGGTCTGGCCTTCGCGTCCACCAAGGCCCTTTTCTGCCGGCAGTAGGACTGGCGCAAATTCTCCGCGGGAGCGCCACAGCGCCATAGCGTCATAACACGCCAGCAGCCCCATGGCAGCGGCGATCAGCTCGAGCCACAGCCATCCGCGCGCAAGCCATGGCGCAATGCATGCCCCCACGGCCAGCAGCCCTAGCACCCACGCGAGCGATTCCGCTGGACTGAACAGCGTTCCCGCCGGACTAAGCACAATCGGCTGCGGGGACTTGTCGGGCGATTGCAGGTTGCACGCCTCCGTCTTGGCTGTGATCTCGGCAACCGTAGCCGCCGAGCCCGAAGCACCCACGCCTCTGGATTTCTCATCCCGGGCAGTCATGCTTTTGCCTGCTTCTATGTGTCATTTGACTCAAGCGCTCCGCGCGCGGTCACCGAGGCACTTGTACTGCCTCTAGCACCGCGTTGATTACTTCCCGAAGCTCGACGCCTTCCATCTCGAACTCCGGCCGCAGCAGCATGCGGTGCTCGAGAACCGGAACAGCCAACATCTTTACGTCTTCGGGCAGGACGAAATCGCGCTCTTCAAGCCCCGCAAGCGCGCGCGATGCTGACAGGAGCGCGAGTGTTGCCCGTGGCCCAGCGCCAACCCAGACGGCCGCGTGCTGCCGCGTCTGCCGAACCAAATTGACGATGTAGCTGCTTATGGCTTCGCTGACGCGCACGCGTTCCGTCGCCGCGCGCCACTGCGCGAGTTCGCCCGGCTGCAAAACCGGCGCGCGCAATTCCTCCAGCAGCCTCCGCTCCGGCGCTTCACCCTCCGCCACGAGCCGCGCCAGTTCGTTTTCGTCTTCCAGCGCCGGATAGCCCATGCGAATTTTTAAGAGGAAACGGTCTTTCTGCGCCTCCGGAAGCGGATACGTGCCCTGATGCTCGATAGGGTTTTGCGTTGCAAAAACGACGAAGACTGGCGGTAGCGCGCACGTCTCACGATCAATCGTTACTTGCCGTTCTTGCATACCTTCCAGCAGCGCCGCCTGCGTTTTTGCGGGCGCGCGATTGATCTCATCCGCCAGTAAAAAATTCGTAAAAATCGGGCCGCGCACCAGGCGGAATTGCTGCGTCTTCAAATCGAAGACACTCGTCCCGGTGATATCCGCGGGCATCAGATCCGGAGTGAACTGAATTCGCTGGAATTCGCCGGCCACTGCGCGCGCCAACGCCTTCACTAGCAAGGTTTTGCCAACGCCGGGAACGCCTTCGATGAGTGCATGCCCGCCGGCGAGCAGTGTCACTAGCGCGAGATCAATCGCTTCGTTTTGACCGACAATCACGCGGCCCAGAACTTCTCTGACGCGCCGCGCACTGAGCGTAATCGTCGCGAGCGCCACCTGCCCTTGCGCTTCAGCGCCTGCGGACCGCGTCTGGCCGTCCGCGTCGGGTACCAGTTTGTCATTCATGCGATTCATGCCTCCTCGGGAGTCGTCTTCGGCGAAGGGAGAGAGCTATTGGGAGCCTCGGGACCGGCATGAGCTAAGCCTTTGGCGAATGCACGGCGTTCGGCGATCAAATGCTTCAGCTCCGTATACCCCGCAAGAGGGGATTGCGCGAGGGCGGCGCGCAGCCGCGGACCCCAACGCGGATCGCCTGAAATGGCTTGCGCATCCTGCGGCGAGCGGCGGCGGAACTGTTCCCAGCATTCGGCCACAACCCGCTCTGCAGCAACACTCCGCTGAAAGAGGCGTTGCCCGGCCAAGCCGGCAGCTTCGCCATGGCGGATGATCTCCCCGCTAGGGTCGGACGCGGGGCGTTGCACCAAATCGCCGCTCATGCTCCAAAGCAGCGCCAGCAGAGACGCCCAGAACAAAAGCAGCGCCGCTTGCAGCCGATAGCGCTTCACGAGCCAGAGCACGCCCTCATCCTGATGCAATCCGTGCAAGGTTTCATCCAGCCAAATCACGGGCCGTCCGCCCGCGAGAAAATCCAGCACGACTGGATTCGGATGCGTCTTGATCGCCTCGTTCAACAAGAACGATTGTTGGCTCGCCGCGAGCAATTCGCCATTTCCGACCCGGCGCATGGCCATATAGACATGCGTCGGGGGCCCACCGTCAGCCTTCAGTGCAACCGAGGATCCATCTATCACGTTCGCCGGTCCTGCATAGAGCGTAGTCCACTCTGCATCTGTTATGAGCCAGGGAGCATTGGCGGCGAGATACATCAACTCGCTTCCCGCCGGCATCGCGGGGAACCTGGGATCGGCCCAAGCGGGCCCGGACTCAGCTTTTCCTGGAGAGTCGTATCCTTTCTCAAGCCCCCAGCTTTTCTCTTTTTGCCACTTCAGGCCGCCAGACTTTGGATTGCCTTCAAGCTCAGAAATTGAAGCGACACTGACGCCGGGCTCGCGTTGCAGCAGGACTGCACGGCCGCCACGGCCGAGAAAGTCCTCCAACAAGCCATGGAATTTGCCGCCTCTAACGATCTTCCCGTCCCGGGTTTCTACATCGCCGTAGTCGTAGCCGCCGATGAAAAATGCCGTGGTACGAGTGGCATCCTGATCCGCGAGCGAATTCTCATCCTGGCTGCGCTTCACTTTATACCCGGCGCGCTCATAGGAGTCGAACAGCAAGCTGGTGCCGTAAGGGTCCTGGCGAAAGCTGGACCCCTCATCGCTTGTTTTTGACTGATTCAGATGTGCCATCAGCAGCAAAATGCCAAAGACGCTCGCGAAAACGGCGGCGGCCAGCAGAGGACCGCGCCAGTTCAGCACGGCCCGTTGGTCTGAGCGATTGTCAGACATGGTTGAGCAGCTCCCTCTGACCCTGGCGGTACGCCGTGACCGCCGCTGGCGTCACTACGTGAAACCCATACCAAACGCGCTCGAACAGCCGCAGGCTGCTGCGCAAATTCTCGGGAACCTCGGCGCGCGCCTCGACCGCCGCTTGCGGGCGCCGTCGCCAGCGGCGAGTGAACTCATCGAGATATTCGCGATTCGTGCGATCGCGGCGAATCGTCAACCATTCGCGCTGCGCCAGTCCAGCCAGCAGGGCCAGGTACGCCGCACGCAGTGCCAGCCGCAACTCGCCTTCTCCCTCGAGGCGCTCTGCCAGCGCGAACCATTCGTCCTCAGAACGCTGACTCGCTACCGCCGCGTTGCTGAGGTCAGGCAGCGGCGCCATTACAACCGGAAGCGAAAGCTGGGCAGCCTCCCGGCGCCGCCGAAGCCAAAACAGCAACGCTCCTAGTGCCAGGGTCATTACCGCTACTAGCGCCAGCCATAATCGAAGGTCCTTCAACTGCCAGCCGCCGCGCTTTTCGTTCCTCATCGAGGGACTCAGGCCGCGGGGCCAGAGTTTGCGAAGAAAATTCCAGAGCACATTCCAGGCGCGGCTGATGGCATTTTGGGTATTGGAGAGCAGCTTTTCAAACCACGTAGGCGGGCTCTGATGCTCGGCGTCGTGCCAGCGATAAAGCGCACGTTGTGATTCCTCATCCAGGGCTTGGCGCAATTTCTGAACGCGTGCACGGCGCGCTGAATCGGCTGCTGTTTCCTCGCTGCCGGTGCTTGCCGAAACCTGCGCAGCGTGCGCACCCGGCACTTGGGAACCAACCAACAGAATCGTCGCAAGAATGACGAACGCGCCGGTCATCGCGGTGCGTCGAACTCTCGCGGATGCAATCATGTCTGCCTTCTTCTGCTGCTCTCGTGGGAGGCTCGCCAGTAATCCGCGCAGGTCGTCACCTTCCCGAAGCGACCTCAAGTGCTGGTAGACAACGACGAATGTGCATTTCACGATGGGATCGAGTGCCAGCCAAGCACCCGCGAAGAGCGAAAGCCAGAACGCGGAGCTACGGAGCAGGGCATAGGTCCCCATTACTGTGGACAGAAGAGTATTTACCCCAAAAATCGAGTGCAGGAGCTGCGGGAGAATCATCGCTAGCACGAGGCCGTTCAGCCACACGGCGGTCCAAAGAGGGAAGAGCATAAGGAAAAGCAATAAGCTTGCGCCGTACCATTGACCCGCGAGCACTAAGCAGCCGCGAATTGAATGCCGCTCTGAGACATCCTCTCCTGCCTCGAGATCGGCGAACTGCCACGCGGTGTAGAACCACGGTGCCACAGCGACAGTAGGCAGCATCGTTAACGTAGCAGCACTCAGAGTGGTTTTCCACGCGAGCATCCGTCCTATAGCCGCCGCTCGTGCGAAAGGGCCCTCAAGCTTGGGCCTTGGCACGCCAAACGCACGCTCGCGAACACCTTGCACATAGCCAGCAACCATCCTCATGCGTAGCAGACAGGCGGCAGCAAGCAGCGCCGCCTCCATCAGCAGCGCGCCATCCGACAACCGAATCTGCCCGTTGACCACCCACATCGGGATAAAACAAAGGACGAGCGGGGCGGCGCCCGCGTAATAGCGCCACGCCTCTCTTGCGAATGTTGACTGAAACAGCGCGAATCCGCGTTCGAGCGCTTCGAGCGGGTTCAGCCTGTGGCGACGGACGCGCGCGGTCGTCAGGTGTCTCGGTTGCGCAACGGCCGAAACCGGGGCGGCTTCACTCATGGTTTTGCTCGGGCGGCTGGTTAGAAGCGACGCCGCCGAAGTTCAAATGTACCTCCGGCGTATTCGTTCGCCATCGCAATAGCGCAAAAATGAGCGCCAACAGACAAGCAAGAGCGGAAAGTCCGGCAAGCACCTGCCGGAAGCAACGCTTCAGCGACGCTTTTGGCGCAGGCGGACGTGCCATTCGCCGCAGACAAGGCGGGCAGGCCAGCTTATCGTCCTCGTCCGTCACGCATTCGCGGCAGAACGTCCCTCCACAGTGCGGGCACCGCGCCGCCGCTTCGCGCAGCGGATGAAACAAGCAGCGCGCATGGCGCAAGCCCGCCGTTGCAGGCAGGCCGTACGGCGCGGCTGGCGTGTTAGGAGCCATTCGTCGAGGTGAGATCGCCGACAGGAGTGGTCGCCGAGGCTGCTTCGGGGCTCGTTTGGACGGAGGGCTCTGGTCGTTGCGGCTCGGCTATAGGAGCCGCTGGTTGATCGCTCACTTCAGCACGGGCGGTGCGCACCGCAGCATCAATCCTCCCGAGGACTCGCCGTGCGCGTCGTGCTCGCATCACCAACGGCAGGTCAACCGTCGCTCCTGTCGTACGAATACGAGTCTTCGCCGTTGGACCGAGCGCCAGTTCCAACAACGCCCACGCCAGACCTATGCCGCCGAAAATCGCGCCAGTCGTGGAATCCACGGTATACCACAGCAAGGCGCCCAGCGCTCCAAACAACACGCCGGGAATGATCGGCCGCAACGGCCACATGCGGCTCGGCCAGACCACAATGGATTCGAGGTCGCGCAAATAAAACCGCCGATACTCGACCGCGTACATTACGCGCTTCGCGGCCAGCAAGCAATCCTCGCTCAGATACCACTTCGTCCCGCCGGTCAGGCTGCCAACCCGTGATATTTTGCGGAACGCGTTTGGCACTCAGTGCCTCCCGGCGATCCAGCGCGGCATAAGAACGGAGACGGCGAGCAGCAGCGGGAGCCAGGCGAGCCCAGCATAAGCCATCCAGAAACGCCACCCTGACCGCGGAATTAAATACGAACGCGGGGCCCTCCGATACTTCACGTGCAAAAAAATCGCGGCTGGCAGCGCGGCGACAATCACCGGCCAAAAGAGAATCCAACCCCACCCGATTGCCAACGCAATCGAATCATAGAGCACATCGCGATGCCGCCATTCCGCCTTGCCAGCCTCCGCACCGGAATCGGCCCGCCCGCGCTCAAAGCACGTGGGGCAAACGTGCTCCGCTCCCAACTGCAAATCGCACAGCGCGCACAAAAACCGGCCGCACCGTTGGCAGCAAGCCTGAAACGCCTTGTCCGGATGAAAAAAGCACGTCGCTTGGTCCGAAAGCGCGGCCGCTGCATTTGTGTTCTGCCGGACAACGGGCCAGGCGCGGATCTGCAGCCGCTTCTCGCAGTAGGGGCAGCTCTGCCATCCTGTCTTCGTGTCCACTGGCGCCACGTCCCCTTTGCAACTGGGGCAGGTCGCAACCGTCGGTGCAATAGGCGGCAACCTCTGGGCAGCGATTATCGAAGAGCCCGGCGCGTCGGAGTCGCCAGAAGCAGGAGTGAAGAGATTGATGTTAAAGTTCACGCTACGCTCTGCTTATAGATCACCCGCGTGTCGCACACCCGATCATGCAGCGCTCGCTTCTCGCCATCCACCCCTGCCATGATCCCGCTAATCAGCATAAGGATGAAATTCAAGTAAGGGATGCCGTTGGTGACAACATTCCACATGAAGAACCGCCCAAAGGATGCGCCCCATCCCAAGTTGCGGCCGTCTGAGCGGACGACTTTCAGCCCGCAGGCCATCTTTCCGACGGTTGCACCCCAATGCTTTAGCATCACAACCTCATAGCAAATCACCGCGACGAAAATAAATACAATGAAGCTTAGGAAGACGGCTGCGAACGCCGGGTTCACGTTGGATGGTTGGCTCCCGGTGCGGAGTAAATTGGGAATGAACACGGCGGCCACGATCAGTACGGGTACTGTCATAAGAAGGCTGTCAATGATGCGTGCGCCGAAACGGATCCAGAATCCGCCATAATGCCAGCTGAGTGGCGATGCCGCGGCGGCGCCGCTCGCCATCACTCGGCTCAAGAACGCCGGCTTGCAATCGGCGCACACCCAGTTCCCGGCGATCTGCACCAAGTCAGAGTGTGCGAACGTCCGTCCGCATTGCGAACACGCCAAAACGGTTTGCCCTGGGGCTTGTTCACTCATTGGGTATTCTCCCTTGGTCCGTGAAGTCCACTTAGCGTAGCGCAAATGGTTCCCCGCGCCAAGGATCAGGACTGCCCGGGTTTCGCAAGTGTGTTACAGGGACGCCGTAGCCCAGCTAGGCTAAAGACGATTTGGTAGGCTCTCGACACCTTAATCCTTTCTGGAAACTGGACATCAACCCCAAAAGGATTCTCATATCCGGCCATGGCATGCGCAAAGCGGCCATAGAGTTGGCTGGGCACTCTACAAGAATGTCTACGACGCTTGAACGCATATCCTTTCGGAACAAGGCGGGAAGGGATTACATAACTATTACAGAAGCTCGCAGCCCCGCGTGCTAGGTTCGTAGGGGGATCGGAGGAAGTTTTGCCGAGGACTACGAACGATGAACATCTTTGAACGTGACAAGACATTTGCGCAGCCTGTTAACTGGACGACGACCATCTTCATAGGAGCATTCCACGTTGGCGCCATCCTCGCATTGTTCTTTTTCACTTGGAAAGCATTTGCACTTACGCTTCTGCTTTGGTGGGTTTCCGGAAGTCTTGGTATAGGCATGGGCTATCACCGGCTCCTCACGCATCGAGGCTATAAGACGCCGAAATGGATGGAATACTTCCTGACCGTGTGCGGAACCCTGGCCCTTGAGGGCGGGCCGATCGCTTGGGTGGCGACGCATCGTGTCCATCACCAAAATACCGACAGGGAAGGTGATCCGCACTCGCCCCACGATGGAGGGCTCTGGGCGCACATGGGTTGGATTCTGACGGGCCAGGCAATGCATAACAATGCCAAAGAACTCTTACCTTTCGTACCGGATCTCCGAAAAGACAAATTTCATGTGTGGATCAGCAAGTGGCACTGGGTTCCACTCACATTTCTCGGTGTGCTTATCTTCGCGATCGGTGGCTGGTCGTGCCTGCTATGGGGAGTTTTCCTGCGAACGACCCTTGGTCTCCACGCCACTTGGCTCGTGAACTCCGCAACGCACATGTGGGGATCGCAGCGTTTCATCACTGGTGATATGTCCAAAAACAACTTTTGGGTGGCGGTGCTGACTTTCGGGGAAGGATGGCACAACAATCACCACGCAGACGCACGGGTGGCGCGTCACGGCCTTGCCTGGTATGAGTTTGATGTGAACTGGTACGGGATTTGGGCGCTGCGGACGCTCGGTCTCGCGTGGGACGTAAAACTTCACGCTGTGGAATAGCAAGGAGACCGCGAAGCACAATTCCGGCCGAAGTTACCAAACCTCAGATTTTGCTGCCGGGGCTCACAGGAAATTAAGCCATCCCCGAGCTACAAGAAATGCCGGCGGAGCCCAGCTTTTATTTTGATAGAGCGGGTACAACTCTGACATAAACTAAAAGGCATGCGCATCACGCGCCGCACGAAAGCGATCGCATTCTTTATTGCGCTGGGTGCGTGTCTTGTCGCTCTGGCAATCGCGCTGAATGTCGGCTGGATGATCTTCCACTGGCGTCAGGCTGTTCCACTTGTCCTCGGCATCATCCTCTTTGCACTGTTGATCGCCGGTCTGGTGATGAATACGATTTTCCTCGTCCGCGAAATACGCCGAAATGAGCAGCAAGATAGCTTCCTGAATGCCATTACGCACGAACTGAAGACGCCGATCGCATCAATTCGACTGTATCTGGAGACGCTCGAAAAAAGACCACTGGCCGAAGCGCAGCGCCGCGATTTCTATCACATCATGCTCGAGGACACCGATCGTCTGCTCGCTACGGTTGAGCAAGTGCTCAAGGCCAGCCAAGTACGGCAAGGAAGTCTGCGGCGGAGTTGGCAGGGTGTCAACTTCAACGAAATCGTGAATGATATGTTGGAACTTACGCGGGTGCGGCAGCACTTATCCTCCAGCGCATTGTATTGGGGCAGTAAGCCATCCGATGAGATTACTGTTATGGGGAGCGCCGAGGAGTTGCGCACCGCGGTCTTCAATCTCTTTGACAATGCCGTTAAATACTCAGGGAAAGAAAAGAAGATCGTTGTTGATATCTTGACGCCCAACATCGATACGGTTGCGCTGCGCGTACTTGACAACGGTGTCGGCATCGGAAGAAAAGAGCTGAAACGCATATTCAAGCGGTTCTACCGAGCGCCAAATCCTGCCACGGGACAGGTCAGGGGAACCGGCCTCGGTCTGTTTATCGTGCGCTCGATCGCCCGCCGCCATGGTGGTGATGCTTACGCTGAAAGCGAAGGCGAAGGCCTCGGCAGCACGTTCACGATGCGCCTTCCGAGAGTTTATCGCGTATGAGCCGGATACTCATTGTCGAAGACGAGGTGCATCTAGCGCAGGGACTGCGGTTCAACTTCGAAGCGGAGGGCCACTCCGTGCATATAACGGAGCGGGGTGAAGACGCATTAACTCGTCTGGTGAAGAATCGAGAAGACTTTGATGCTCTTGTGCTCGACGTCATGTTGCCGGGCAAAGATGGCTTTTCGGTTGCCTGCGAATTGCGGGAAGCGAAGAATTACATCCCCCTGCTCATGTTAACTGCCCGTGGGCGACCGGAAGATGTGCTCAAGGGATTCGAATCTGGCGCAGATGATTATTTGCCGAAGCCGTTCAACCTGGCCATCCTGATCGCGCGGATCGAAAGCCTGCTGCGCCGGAAGAATTGGTCGCGCATCACACATACTACGCCTGGGGATCACGCGCGGCCAAATACAGACTCGCAGGACAGCTTCCAGTTCGACGATAAAATCATTGATTTTCAGAATCTTCAATTGCGCTCCGGCAGCAATATCGTGCAACTCACTGTGATGGAGTCGGACCTGCTCCGCTACTTGGCCAGGCATGCCGGACATCCAGTGTCCCGTAAGGCAATTCTTCAGGATGTCTGGAATTTGCATCAAGATACAGATACGCGGGCCATAGACAACTTCATCGTTCGCCTACGCCGTTATATTGAGCCCAAGCCCTCGAAACCCCGGTATTTGCTTACAGTCCGAGGACTCGGATACCAGTTCCTTTTAAAACCAAACGACTAGCGCATTTCTGACAAAGCAAAGGGCCTCTGGATTGCCGCGCAATTCCACTCTCAGGAGCAAACCTCCCTGACTCACGAAAACTCACTCCTTCCAGTTTTGGAAACCGGATGCACCTTGGCCGGATCAATTACTTCAGCAGTTCGCTTGCATATCTGGCGGGAACGGCAAGATTCGAGCCGCCAAAGCCCTTAAGTATCGCGAAATTTATGCCAATGACCTTTCCGTTGCGATTAAAGAGCGGCCCACCAGAGCCGCCAGACGTAGTCGCCGCGTCATACACAATCTTGTCCTTTAAAACGTCGCCGATGTGTCCTTGCGTCGTGGTCGGCCGAATTAACTGCTGCGAAGCAATCCGCGACATTACCTGGCTTACGTCTTGCGCCCCGGCCGCAATCTTCTGCGCTACATCCGAACTCGCCCTCGCCAGAATGCCTTCCACAGCGGTGGGATAGCCCATGAGAACCACAGGCTCTCCCGCCACGCTGGCCTCGTTCCGAGCGTCCAGTTCCAACAGCTGTGTATGGGCGGGCGGCGGAGTTTCCAGCTTCAGGGTGGCAACATCAGCCTCGGATGAAATTCGATCCAGCTTGGCCCGAAAAGCCGCGGACTTTCCCGGAAAGTACGCCTCGTACGACGAGACGTAAGGATCGACACCCTGATCAAGCAGATGCTTCATATCTTCGTCATGCCACCAAGGCTCCGCAACGTGGTGGTTTGTAAGAAGTGTTCCATCGCGCCCAGCAAGAAAACCTGTGCCAAAGGCGTCCACCTGAAGAACGGGACCTGCGCCACCAATGTCGAGCTGGGCCATCCCCTTATCGTCAACTTGCGGCTTACCGTTCGCATCCATCGCCACCTGAAGCGATTTGCCTGACTGTTTGTCGCGGAATTCCACGACCACGTGCAGCAGGCACACGCTGGGTCCATACTTTTGGACAATCGTTTCGGCAATATTGCCTTCTTTTTCCAGCAGGGCTAGGCGACTCTGAGTTTCAAGCAGCTGCTTCTTGAGGGCGTCGGCGTCCGGGCCATCCGCCGTGGCCACTTTCTTCCGCAGATCTTCGGATTGCGCCTTCAGGGAATCGCGCGTCACCGATGGAGCGCGCGCGTCCGCTTCAATCGAACCGCGCGCTCGCTGCGCGCGCTGCAACAGATCGTCTTGGGGATGCAGACCGCTGGTCAGTCGAGCGATTTCCGCCCGCAGTTGTAGCGTCGCTTTGCGGCTGCTACGGGTCGCAAGGCCGATGAACACGGCAGCGAGAACCGTTAGAGCGCTTAATGTAAGAAGTCCGGGAATCAGCCAGCGGCGTTTTCTTTCTACATCCCCGCTCAGCGATTCAACGGCTATATCCGCGTACCGTTCTCTCTGTGCGGCATACTTGAGCATGGTCCTTAGCTCTTCTTCCGGCTTGCGCCCCCGGGCTTGAGTTCTGACCCTGGCAGCGAATTCCATGCCATCGAACGGAAACGAAATGACGTCGTCGGTGCCAAGGTCCAAGGCGCGGGCTCGCTCCAAGGCGCCTCCATGAACAATCATTACGACTTTGATGGTTGGCGCGGTGTCGGGTTGGGACTTGACCTGCGTGATGAGCCCGCAGCAGCTCAGGTCAGAAGGAGTTGCTTCTGTTATCAGAACTTCGGGGGATAGAGCGAGGACTTCTTCGGGAGTCAGCCGGCTCTCTATGGTGATCTCATACCCTTGCCCTGCCAAGGCAAGTTCGACAGCCTCAAGAGAATCGTTGCTCAAACTTAGAAGTAGGACGCGCATCATGAGTTCGATGCAATGCTGCGCTCCGACGGTGCAGCGTTGCCCAGCGATGCCCTTGTTGCAGTTTGGCGCCCATCATAACCCAAGTTCCCTCAAATGCTACTTGCATTGGGCGGCGCAAGGCTTATCTGTTCTTGTGATCATCTGCACGTTTGCTGCGCCATATTCCACGCCAAAGAAAGCGCATCATCACCATCCCAATCATTGCCACACCAAGCTTCATGCCAAGCCAAACGGAATCCAATGAGTCCATCGTCCACCACCTTTCTCACGATGAAAGCAACGGGGTTGCACACCGCTTCGCGGGGGATGCCCAATCCCGTTGAACAACTCCATCATGTCTGTATACCGACCGTTCAAAGGCGGGCAATGGCTGTACTTTCCCGTCCGGCCGTCAGCCCGTTTGGTTTGGTTCCTACTTCAGCGGATGGGGAATCAGCAGCAATCCCGGCCCTTTAGGGTGATCGCGCCGAAGCTCGGACCAGTTTCGATTTTGCTTCTTTATCCCAATTATCTCGTCTCGGTGGGCGATACGATCACCGTCCGAGGCAGCGGTTTCACGCCAACAGGGAACACGGTGCAGATTGGCTCTGCTGTCGTAGAAAACCTTTCTTCACCCGACAGACATACAATTAAGGTCCAGGCCCCCGCCGCCGGCGAATTAAGCTTTATTCCTGGGATGAAGATTTACAGTGCGACAGTCACCAGCGCGAGCGGTCAGAGTAACTCGATTTCCTTTGCCGACCGATAGTCTTCCGCAGCCTGAGGCGCGGTTTTGCGCTCCGTGCCTTTCGCCGGAGCGGAGAAATCCCTCTTTACCTTCGGTATCAAGGGTTAGCGTTGCCCGAGCCCGCCCCCACCGGCCCAGGACTCTTGCGCCACCACCCTACGGACTTGGGCGAAGTATAAAGCGGCGTGAGCTTCTCGTAATGCGACCTGCTGATGCGCCACTTTGGCCACTTTACCCATTGCGCGTGCGTGTCCGCGCCCGCCCCCATCGGCGCAGGACTCTTGTGCCACCACCCTACGGACTTGGGCGAAGTATAGAGCGGCGTGAGCTTCTCCTGATGTGACCTTCCAATGTGCGGCTTTGGCCACTTTGGCCATTGCGCATGTGTGTCCGCGCCTGCGCCCATGGGACCAGGACCAGTGTGCCGCCACCAGCCCTGAGCAGAGGCCGCGCGAACAGGAACAAGCGTGAGCAGGAGCACTGCCGAGAAACTAAAAACGAATTGCTTCATTGTGGATTACCTCTCAGCGATTTTGCAAAGGCCGCCAAGCGGAAAGGGGATTGCTTCCTGGCGGCTGCCAACGACTTTCAAAGGTGGGCGGAGTGCATCGCGGCGCCGCCCCGTAGCGGCGACTTTACGTCACGTCGCCGTCTTCTCCTATCGAACTGTCACTAGTTGAAGAGGAGTTGGGCGCGCGAAACCTTCTGGCCGGGACATTCGATTTGATTCACAATTTCTGCAAAAGGATGCGTTCCAGACCACGAAGTCTCCAAGTCAGTGCCTGGAGGACGTGCTCTGGGGCGTAAGGCACCGTGCCTGCTCTACTACACAAATCAAAGGGGTACCCACGGGAGAGTTCAAGGAGCTGTCTGTGATTGGTAAAGTGACTCGCGTCGTGTCGAACTGCAGTCCATAGGTAGGAGTGCCCCTCGCGGATCCAAGGATGGAGCCTCTCATCTACCGGGAGACAAAAACCGCACCACTGAAATACGAAACTCGAAAGGGTGCGCTACGCGAAGCCGTCTCAGCCTGTTGAGGATACGCCACCCGCGGTATCATGGCTCATGCCAGCCGGTCCGATACTTATTTTCGATAAGTCGGCGCTCCAGGCCCTGAGCCTGGACGAAAGCAACTGGCTCGACAATTTTTTCATGACGAACATCACACCCCCGCTCCAGGCCCTGAGCCTGGACGAAAGCAACTGGCTCGACAATTTTTTCATGACGAACATCACACCCCTCTTTTTCGCGGAAACCCTCGCGGACCTCGAAAAAGAAGTAGGCAAGGGCAGGACGCCCGAGGAAGTCGTCGGACATCTCGCGCTCAAGACCCCCGACATGCAGGCGACGGCGTGCGCCCATCATGAAAAAATCCTCGGCGGCGACCTTTACGGCCAGCATATTCCCTTGGACGGCCGGATTCCCCGCGACTTCGGGAAGGTCGTCGAACTCGACGGAAAGCGAGGCATCTATTTTGAAAAAACGCCCGAGGAGGAAGCCCTAGAGCGCTGGTACAACCGGGAGTTCCTCGACGTTGAGCGGCAAATCGCAAAACAATGGCGCCGAAACCTATGCGGCCTTGACCACGAACATTCCTATTCGTTTTTCCAAAACTGGTTTCCTCTGGGAAAGCCGAAAAATGTCACGCAGGCGAAGATTCTTGCCGACGCCTACTTCGACGGTTCATCCCAAGAAGCCGCGCTGAAGTTTGGCCTCAACCTCTTCGGAATCCCATTACCCCGGATAGCGGAGATTCTCGCCCGATGGGGAAACGCCGGCGATCCCTCGATACGGGAGTTCACGCCGTATTTCCGGCATTTATACGGCGTGGACCTGTTTTTCAATCTTGCCATGGCGGCGGACCTGATCTCCCGGGTGCGTCCGGCAGGCAAAGCCGACAACAAGGTTGATATTGCCTATCTGTATTACCTGCCCTTCTGCCAAGTATTTCTTTCAAACGATAACCTCCACAAGCGCGTGGTACCGCTCTTTCTCCGAGACGACCAGAGCTTTATCGTGGGCGACGAACTGAAGGCAGATCTCCGAAAGCTCGATAGCCACTACGCCGAGTTGCCGGACGACGTGAAGGTTTCCGGCTTTTACAACTTCGCTCCCGACCCGCCCGAAGACCCTTCATTCCTCGTTACTCAACTTTGGGATAAGCACTTGCCCCGGTGGAGGCAGATAAAGGCAGAAAGGGTGCCGCGTGATAAATCTAAGGACGCTGCCATCGTGGCCGACCTCAACCGTCTCAAAAACGCCGCCGAAGCCAGCGACCCCGTCGAACGTCTGCCGCTCGAGGAGATGCAGTTTGTCCAAATCACCCGGAATCCGCAACGAAGGAAAGGTAAGTGGCTCTGTTATCCCGAAGATGCCTGAAGGTGGGAGTTTGCACAGCCGCGTGCCCCAGGTAGCGCTTGTCTACCTGGAGGTTTTGGCTCGAAGGTTGGGGCCTGTCTCGCGTCCTCCTCCCCTTCCAGTTCCAGAATTTCGTCGGCTTCTCAGCGCGCTCTACCCCTGTGTTTTCTTTCTCTTACGCCATTCCTGTTCGAATCCGCGTGTCTATTCTCCAAGTATAAGTACTGTAAAGTACTTAACAGATTAAGTAATTAGTGTTAGCACGAGTTGTGATTTCCCGCTGCCAACTTCGCCAGACCCGTCTGAGCGCTCCTCCTGGCTTGCCGTCAGCTAAACCAACCTGCCAGCGCCCTTGGCTCGCCCTTTGTTTTCCATCACTTCCAACAATCAAATTTTGTAACCTCTTTGTTTTGTTAACCATACAAAATGCCCTCGGTGTAGGTACGCACCCCCGCTTCAACTTGCATACCCTCAAACGTTCAACCTTCAAACGCTCCGTAACCCCTTTAGAATGCGCAGTTCCAAAAAAAGGTGGGGGGGAGATACCCCCTCCAGGCTCAAATCACCTCGCCCCTCAGCGCTCCCTGCGCCTCTGCGCGATGCTTTCTTTTTCTTTGGCTCGCCACTCGTCACTCGCCACTTCTTCCGAAGGCGTACCGGAATCCCATCGAGCAGATTTCCTCCAACTCGGTTTCCTGCAAGCCCACCTGCGCGGCGAGGGCATATTCGCCGCGAAGCGTGGTATCAAACAGCCCAGGGTCGTCGGTGGACAGGACAACAGGTATCCCGTGGCGGAACAGCGCGGGCAGCGGGTGATCTTCGATTCGCACGTCGTCACGGGCAAGTTGGCGAGCCAGCGCGCCGGTCTTGACGTTGCTCTGCGGGCAAATCTCCAGCGGGATTTTGCGTTCGGCAAGGAGGTCCATCAGCGCCGGATCATGGATCGCAGCGATTCCATGGCCGATGCGCTCCACTCCGAGCAATTCGATGGCTTCGCGGATTTTTTCCGGGCCGCCGACCTCGCCGGCGTGCATCAACAGATGCAATCCAATTTCGGACGCGCGCTCGTACACGGCGCGAAATGCCGCCGTGGGCACTTGCAGTTCGTCGCCCCCGATGCCAAAGGCGACAATCGCATTCGACGCGCAACTCCGGGCGGATTCCACGACAGCCATCGCCGCTTCCGCGCCGAATTGCCGCACCGCGTCAAAAATCCACCGGAGACGCAGGCCCCGGCGCTCGAACGGTTCGGTGGCGCGAAGCACAGCTTCAAAGCTTGCTTCCGGCCGCTGCCTCCGCAAAAGCATAACGCCGACGGACAGCGTCACTTCGGCGTAAACGACATTTTGCGCCAGCAATTGCTCCGCGAGCTGCGTGGCGGCCAGGGCGTAGTCCTGCGGCTCGCGCAAAAACGATGTGAGCCACTTAAACGTCTCGAGGAACTCCGGGAAATTGCGGAAGGCATAACGCTGGCGCACCTCCTGCTCCGTTGCACGAACGTCGTAACGCGCCATCAGCGCGAGCGCCGTGGCCGGCTGAATAGCGCCCTCCAGGTGCAAATGAAGTTCGGCCTTGGGAAGGGAATCGATTCGCGGAGAGAGCGGAGGCGAGGTCATCCTCAAAATTAATGCGGAAGGGCAGGGCGGCCCGCGTTGTTCCAGGCGGTGAGCCAGAAAGATGCCACATCGGTCGCTGCGTCGGAGAGCTGGCGGATCAAAATGGCTCCCGCTTCATTGTAAAAGCGATCGTAGTATTCATCGGTGTAGGAATTTTCTCCGCGAAGCGCATTGCGGTCCGCCAGAAGAATGGATTCCAACCAGCGATGCGCGCTGAGGCAGGCATCGAACGCATGGTCGGTCGGATCGCTGATGAAAGCAGCGTCGTTGGGACGTATGGGGAAAAAAGAAGAGTAGCGGTCAATCAGCGTGCTGCCGAAGCGCTCGTTAATTCCGGCCTGGCCGCTCAAGCGGCCGTCGAAATTATCGGTGGTGCTGAAAGGGTCGTGCGCTTGCGCGACGTAATGCGCGAGGATCGCCGCATCGACCCTGGCTTCGTCCCATTTTCCTGCTTTCAACGCGTTGGTCAGTTTTTCACTATAGACGCCGATTTGCCACGGCAGAAGGCCGTTCGCATCCAATTTCACTTTGCCAAATTTCGTGACCGCCGCTTTGTAGCTCCGCGGCAGGGCTTCAAAAGGGAAACGGCCGTATTTGTCGAGGGCAATGAAAGCGTTGCGGCGATCGGCGGGATTCTTCGCCAGTGCATCGAGCGGATCGGTCACGTGCTGCAGGAGCGAGCCGCGTCCAGCTTCAAAAAAGGCCCGAACGTCGCCTGGGAGCGTATCCACCGCTTTATTGATAATAAGCCTGTGCGCATTTCTGCCCCACGCCCAGGAATTCTGAGGAAGAAACAAAAACGAGACGATGCCGAAGGCCAAGACCGCGTGCCTGCAACGTTGATTGTGACTCCGCCGCCGCATCCGAATACCCTAAGCCTGTTTTGCCAGTCGCAGTGTGCTTCGTTTTCGCCCGTAGTTGTAGTAAATCACAAGTCCTATGGCCATCCAGATGAAGAAACGGATCCAGTTCATGATGGGAAGGCCGGCCATTAATAGCACACACGTCAGAATCGTCAAGACGGGGGCAATGGGTCCTCCCGGCGCGCGGAAAGTCCGATGACGATCGGGTTCCCGGTAACGGAGAATCAGAACGCCGCCAGCGACCAGCGCGAAGGCAAAAAGGGTGCCAATGTTAGAAAGATCCGCGAAGGTTCCAATGTCCAAAAGACCCGCGGGGATTCCCACGACCAAACCGGCGATCCAGGTAGAGAAATCCGGAGTTTGATAGCGCGGATGAACGCGCCCAAAAATTCTCGGGAAAAGGCCGTCTCGCGACATGGCGAACCAGACACGCGCTTGGCCAATCTGAAAGACAAGCAGCGACGAGATCATGCCCGTGAGCGCGCCAATCAGGACGATCAGCCGAACGCCGGAAATGTGCAGGCGTTTCAGCGTGTTGACGACTGGCGCCGCATCATCAATCAGCGTATCCCAGCGAACCAAACCGGTGAGCACCACGACGACCGAAACATAGAGAATCGTGCAAATAATCAGCGTCGCGATGATGCCGATAGGCAAATCGCGCTGCGGGCGATTGCATTCCTCCGCGGCCGTGGATACGGAGTCGAAACCAATGTAAGTGAAAAACACGATGGAGCCGCCGGTCAGAATTCCGGGCCAGCCGTTGGGCGCGAACGGATGCCAGTTGGCGGGTTGAATAAATCGCGAGGCGAAGCCAACGAACACGAGAATCGCGACGATTTTGAGCAGCACCATCACGTTGTTCGTTTCCGCGGACTCGCGAATCCCGCGAACCAGAAGAACCGTAAGAAGCATGACGATGATGAATGCGGGCCAGTTAAAGCCGAAATGCCAGCCGGGGGAGTAGAGCATGTTGCCTTCGAGGTCGGAAAGTCCGCTGGGAAGGTATGCCGGAGAAATCCAGCGGGGATTGGGGTGAACGCCGAACCAATCCAACAAATTCACGACGTGCTGAGAAAAGCCCACACTTACGGCCATGTTGCTGACGGCGTATTCGAGGATCAGGTCCCAGCCGATGATCCAGGCGATGAGTTCGCCCATGGTGGCGTAAGTGTAAGTGTAGGCGCTGCCCGCAATCGGAATCATTGCTGCGAGCTCGGCGTAGCAAACGGATGCGAAACCGCACGCGATGGCGACCAGTGTAAAAGAGAGCGCGATCGCGGGCCCGGCGCCGGGACGCCCAAACGAGGCGGAATGGTGAATCAAGTATTCCAAGAGCGGGGCATTGAGGATGGAAGAGGCTTGAAATTTCTGGCCAGCAATCGCCGTGCCGATGATGGTAAAGATTCCCGAACCGATGACCGCGCCGATGCCAAGCGAGGTCAGGCTCAGCCATCCAAGTGACTTTTTTAGCCGGATTTCAGCATTTTCGGAATCGGCCAGAAGCTGATCAATACTCTTACAACGGAAGAGTTGCGACGCCACTCATCTTCTCCGATCGCGCCCCCGAAAGCCGGCGGAGTTGAGCCATATAATGCTGAGTTGAGAAATATAGGCGAGCCTCAATGTACCCCGAGACGCCCCAGGGCGCAACCTGCGGGACGCCTTTGTGTTCAGAAGCGGCGCTTCTTTAAGCCTGCTCTAGCTGCGCGTAGCGCTCGACGAATTTTTTTGTGCCGCGTCCGGGAAAGCTGACGGAAACGCGGCGGTCTTCGTCGTCGCCTTCGACGCCCACGATGGTTCCGACGCCGTAGCTGGGATGCCGCACTCTTCGGCCGAGCATGGGGTTTGCGTCGCCGGCGCGCTTTGCGTTTGCACGGCCAAAGGAGGGTGGGCCGGCAGTGCGCCGAGGCGCGGGGGCCGGTTTCTGGACTCCGCGAACGCGGCGAAGAAATTCCTCGGAAGAATACGAGTATTCCGGATCGGGCTCGTAGCGGCGCGTTTCGCCGATCTCCGCCAGCGAGCCGCGCACCGTGTCCACAAGTTCACTGGGGATTTCCGCAAGAAAACGCGAGGGCAGGGAAGCGCGCAACTGCTGTTCGTTTCCGAAAACGCGGCGGTACACGGCGCGAGTGAGAGTGAGAGACTTTCGCGCCCGCGTCATGCCCACGTAAACGAGGCGGCGCTCTTCTTCAATCCCTTTTTCTTCATTGATCGACCGACTGTGCGGGCAAATGCCTTCTTCCATGCCGGTCAGAAAAACGTGATCGAACTCGAGTCCCTTGGTGCTGTGGAGAGTGATGAGAGTTACGCCGGGCTTGCCTTCATATTGATCGGCGTCGCTCACCAGCGACGCGGCGTCGAGGAAATCGGTGAAGGTTTCTCCGGCCTCCATGCTCTCAGCCACGGCTCGCGTGAGCTCTTCCAAATTTTCCATCCGTGCAACATCTTCCGCCGTGTTGCGGTCTTTCAGCATGTCCATGTATCCGGATTCTTCCAGGACCACGTGCAAAAACTCGGCCGGTTCTTTTGTGGAGAGGGCTTCCTGGAGTTTGCCAATCAGTTCCTGAAAGGTGCGCAGCGGCGCGACAGCGCGACCGACGGTTCCGCTTGCCACGGTTTTTTCGATGGCGTTCCACAAAGGCGTTCCGTCGGTCCGCGCGGTTTCGCGCAGCGCGTCGACGGTCGTTTTGCCAATGCCGCGCGGGGGCACGTTGAGAACGCGCAGCAGAGAAATATCGTCTTCCGGATGCATCGCCAGGCGAACATAGGCCAGCGCATCTTTTACTTCGGCACGGTGGTAAAAGCTGAATCCGCCCACGAGCTTGTAGCGGACGCCCTGCCGCCGAAAAGCTTCTTCGAAAGCGCGCGATTGGGAATTAGTGCGGTACTCGATCGCGCACGTTTGGTCCGAGTCTCCGCCCAAAAGCCGATCCAACTCTCCTGCGACGTACTCCGCTTCCGCTTGCGGATCCCGCCCTTCAAAGTATTTCAGGTTGATTCCCGCGCTTTTCTCCGCTTTCAGCGACTTGCCCAACCTCTCCGGGTTGTTGGCGACTACGGCACCCGCGGCATCGAGAATGTTTTGCGTCGACCGGTAGTTGCGTTCCAGTTTGACAACGCGCGCGGCGGGGAAGTCGCGGGAAAAACTCAGCAGGATGGAAACGTCGGCCCCACGCCAGGCGTAGATGGACTGGTCTTCGTCGCCGACGACGCAAATATTCTGCCTCGGTCCCGTGAGCAGCCGCATGAGTTCGTACTGCACGCGGTTGGTGTCTTGATATTCGTCCACGTGGATGTAATGAAAGCGTGCCTGCCACTTTTCCCGCGTGATTTGTGACTCGCGCAACAAGCGCGCGGACCGCAGGAGCAGATCGTCGAAGTCCAAGGCCTTACTATCGTGCAAGGCCTTTTCGTAAGCCGCAAAGATGTCGGCGGTCTGGCGTCCATCCTGTGTAAATGCCTCAGCGCGAACCTGCTCGGGGCTTTTGCCATGATTCTTCGCATAGCTGATGCGGCCCAGCACGTTTCGAGGCGTCAGGTCATCCGCATCAATCTGCAGCTTGGCCATAGCCAGCTTCACGGCCGCGACCTGGTCGTCGTCGTCATAAATCGCAAAGTCGCGTGGCAAGCCCGCGGCAGGCGCTTCGCGGCGCAAAAGCCGTGCGCAAAGAGAGTGAAACGTCGAAACCCACGGCTGCCCGGGAGGGACGCCCGCGCGCAAGAGCAAATCCGTGACGCGATTGCGCATTTCTTCCGCGGCTTTGTTAGTGAAGGTCACCGCGAGGATGGAGTCTGCGGGGACCCCCTTGGCGATCAGGTTGGCCATGCGATAGGTGATGGCGCGGGTCTTGCCCGTTCCTGCGCCTGCGAGAATCAAGACCGGGCCGTCCTGTGCTTCGACAGCCTGGCGTTGTTCGGGATTCAATTCGTCGAGAAGTTTCAGCATTTGGTCCGTGTGATTCAAAAAAAAGTGGCACACGTCATGGTAGCCGACCGTGACGATGCGTGCAAACCACGTCCTGTGCATAACAATTTGTGTGGGGAGAAGAATCTACAATAACCCACTTCTGCGGGAAGTCTACTTTCCCCCAGCCTGGCTCAAATCAATCTCGAAATACATCAGTCCATGGTTTTTTTCGAGAGCTACGATGTCGGGAACGTACAAGCGGGCGTTACTGAGCAGGTCGAATTGGCTTTGCAAGTCAAAATAGAGGAGTCCTTGTACGGAACTGTGTGGCGCGACAATGCTGGCCCTTACTCCCGCCTCTCGCAGCTCCTGCTCCATTTCCACCCATTTTTTGTCGCGGCCGATTTTCGGGCCGCCTATGGGGATGGGAAACCTGCTCCTCCCTAAATTTTTCAAGCTTGGCCTCAGAATCACGTCGGCTGCTTGTTCTGAAGTCAGAGCGTCCAGGGCCTGGTGGTCTTCTTCCGAAAGCGTAACGTTCAGCCGGATGCGTTCCAGGTTTACTTTCATGCTGTCATCCGAGTCATTGCGAAACACAACCTGCAAGGCGACAATGCCAGCCGCGTACGGCGACTTCTTGTGAAATTTCTCTTTGTAAAGAGCCGGGTTGGTCCATGGCAGAGCTGAGATGGTCAATCCTTCGTGGGATTCGAGCGCGGAAGTCTTGAGCGGCGCTTGTTGTTGAGCCGTGGCGGCGCCAGCCGCTACATGCAAGGCCAGAAAAATTGGCAGGAAGACAGCTAGCTTTCGGGTCAGGTTATAATAGACTTTTCTCATATTGACGCCTTCGATTCCTGGGGAATACGCAGGGTTGCCCTGCGCCAAACGCTCACCTGCTGCCGGCGGGCGCGCACTAACCGGAGCCGCGCATAGTGTATTTCATTTATAGCCTGCTGATGGGCCTTGCGGCTCTTTTGCTCACACCCTACTGGGTGGTGAAGGGCCTGCGCCATGACAAGTATTTCTCCAATCTGCAGGAGCGGCTCGGCATTTCCTTTCCAGCGTTGGTCAAG
>Ga0209474_10000268_pt1 | contig 60944 bp, 50 predicted proteins | sample GraSoiAngelo_145_FD_185902 | JGI IMG/M metagenome (GOLD analysis project Ga0209474, IMG submission 185902) | Grasslands soil microbial communities from the Angelo Coastal Reserve, California, USA - 14_1009_05_20cm (SPAdes) (version 2) | ecosystem: Environmental > Terrestrial > Soil > Grasslands...
ACGCCTCCCTCCCCGTTGTCATCGTGAGCGACACGCCGGAGAAGGCGGACGCGAGCCTCCGCGCGCGCGACGCCGCGAACGTGCTGCTGATTCCGAAGCCGTTCACGGGGTCGCAGATCGCGCGCGCCCTCGACGAGCTGCTGAAGAAACCCGCCTGATGACTGCGTTCACTCCAGCTCCCGTGAAGCCGGTCGTCTCCTTGTCCGTCGTCGAATCGCTCGACATCGGCTACGCCGACGGATTGCTTCCCGTGCTGTCGACACCCGAGCGCCCCGTGCCCGACGGCGCGCGGGCGGGTTGAGGGTCATCCGCGATGCCGCTCTGGTCCCTCGACGACTGGAAATACATCGAACGCCGAATCGTGACCGGCGCGAACGGACGCCAGTGGTGCGTCGCGCTGATGGACGTCCTCGGACAGGAAGGCGATCCCGACATGCCGAGCCTGACGATGGAGCTGCAGTACGCGTCGGGACGGTACTTCACGCTGGTGTATCCGCCAGGCGGATCGCTGCAGTGGGAGCGCGGCTACGCGTCGCTGCACGACGCACAGGTCGCCTACGAGCGGCTCGTCGCGGCGGTCGCGGATGGACGCCTCGATCCCTCTCAGCCGGTGTTCAGAGAAGATCTTGAAGATTGACGGCAGCCTAATCCCGCAAGGCGCCGCAAGGCGCTTGCGTTGACGCCCAAGGGGCCGCGCCAATCGGTAGCGCCCTCACGGCGGCGAGACCGCGTGCAGGCCCCCCTCGCTCAGGCGCACCGTTCGACCGTCCGAACAACACACGACGCCAGCAGCTTTATTTCAATCGCTTGTCCACGTACGCGGCCGCAGGCTTGCGGCCGCGTCTGGAGGCTGGCGTCGTGTGTTGTAGACGATCGCGGGTTGACGGACGGCTCAAGGTGCGCCAGATCGAGGGCGGCCCGCACGCTCGGACAACGCCTCCGAGGACAGTCACCTCGGCGACGACGAGCGTCGTGGAGCGGCGGCGCGTAACGCGCCTTCGAGCCGGCGGTCGACACGCGATCGGTCACAACACGCGCCGTCAGCCACCTCACGCGACCGCAATTGCGGTCGCGTACGTGGGTACGCGTTGGAGATAATGCTGCTGACGGCGCGTGTTGTTCCGACGGCGAGCGGCGCGCCAAGCACCGTCGCTCCACGACGCGGCTCGGATCGCTGCGCTACATGTCAACGCAAGTGACCTCCGGGACTAAAGGGCCGCGCTACCGGTCGCTGTCATTGCGGGAGAACGACGCTGGCTTCGACGCTCGTCGAGCAGCTTGACCGACGCATAGACCGCGCGCGTCGACGGAATGGAGACGCCGAGGCGATCGGCGAGCTCCACGACGGCGCCGACGACGGCTTCGATCTCCATCGGACGTCCCGCCTCGAGATCCTGCAGCATCGACGTCTTGTGCGCGCCGACTCTCTCCGCGCCGGCCATCCGCTGATCGATCGAGATCGGCAGCTCGATGCCGAGCCTTGCGGCGACGGCTTCCGTCTCCGTCATGATCTCGCGCACGACGCGCGAGACGTCGGGATGCCGCACCATCTGCTCGAGCGTCGCGCCGGTGAGGGCGCTGATCGGATTGAACGAAACGTTGCCGATCAACTTCACCCAGATCTCGTGGCCCAAGCGCGTCGTGATCGGGCAGCGGAATCCGGCGGCGATGAGCGCCTCCGCGATCGCCCGCGCGCGCTCTGACCGCGAGCCGTCTGGCTCGCCGAAAGTGATCCGATTCCCCTCGGTGTGATGGATGACGCCGGGCTCGGCGACGTCGGTCGAGAAGTACGCGAGCGAGCCGACGACGCGGCGCGGCTCGATGCTCGAGGCGATGACGCCGCCCGGATCGACGCGCTCGAGCCGGAGCCCGTTCAACTCCCCCGGATGATGCTGGAAGTACCACCACGGGATCCCGTTCTGCGTGCTGACGACCACCGTGTCGGGTCCGAACAGGACGCGCAGCTGCGGGGCGAGCGACGCCAGGCTATGCGCCTTCACGCCGAGAAAGACCACGTCGGCGGCGCCGATCGATCCCAGATCCCCCGTGACCTCGGGCCGGACCTCGAAGTCGCCGTCGGGGCTGACGACGCGCAGGCCGCGCTCCCGCATGGCGCGGAGATGCGCGCCGCGTGCGAACAGCACGACGTCGGCGCCAACCCGCGCGAGCCGCGCGCCGATGTATCCGCCGATCGCGCCGGCGCCGGCGATGACGATCCTCACGAAGCGTCCTGCGAGTACGCCTCGGCGACCATCCGCCGCTGAATCTTGCCGGTGGCGGTGCGCGGAATTCTTTCGGTGATGTGGATGCGCTTGGGACTCTTGAAATCGGCGAGGCGCTCGCGGCAGTGCGCCATCAGCTCCTCTTCGGTCGCGGTGTCGCGGAGGACGACCGCTGCCGCCACTTCCTCGCCCCATGTCGCGTGCGGCACGCCGAAGGTGACCGCTTCGGCAACGGCCGGATGCGCCAGCAGCACCTCGTCGATCTCGCGCGGCGCGAACTTCTCGCCGCCGCGGTTGATCAGCTCCTTGATCCGCGCGACCAGCGTCAGGTAGCCGTCGCGATCGAGAAAGCCTTCGTCGCCCGTCCGGAACCAGCCGTCGAAGAACGCCTGCACGTTCGCTTCCGGATTGTTCTCGTAGCCGCGGATGACGTTCGGCCCCTTGATCACGACTTCACCGCGCTGACCGGCGGGCAGCAGATTGCCCTCCTCGTCCATGACGCCGACGCTGACGTCGGCCCCGCAGCCGACCGATCCAGCCTTGTGCTCCGACGGCGGCAGCGGATTCGAGGCGATCTGGTGCGCCGCTTCGGTCATCCCGTACGCCTCGAGAACCGGCGCGCCGAACGATGCCTCCATCTCGTGCATCACGCGCGGAGGCAGCGACGCGCTGCACGAGCGGATGAAGCGCAGCTTCTCGCTGCCCGACGGGCGGCCGGCGCCGCGCCGCGCGAGCAGCAGCTGATGCAGCGTCGGGACCGCGGAGAACCACGTGACGCCGTGATCGCGCGCGACGCGCCAGAACGAGAGCGGATTGAATTTCGGCGGCACGACGAGGGTGCCGCCGGTCGCGAGCGTCGCGAGCATCGACGCGACGAGGCCGTGCACGTGGAACAGCGGCATGACGCACAGCGACACGTCGTCGGGGCCGAGCGTGTACCAGCGCGCGATGTTGCGCGCCGATATCGACAGATTCGCGTGCGTGAGCGGCACGCGCTTCGGCCGGCCGGTGCTGCCGCTCGTGTGCAGCACCAGCGCGACGTCGTCTTTGGACGGAATGGAGATCGAGGCGCGGCCGCTCGTTCCCGACAACTGCACGATCCCGGTGGGCGCGGCCTCGCCAGTCAGGATGCGGATCCGATTGCCGGCCGCCTTCCTGGCAGCCTCGGCGCCGTCCCGGGGAACGATCAACGTGCGCGCGCCGGTGTCGTTCAGGTAGAAACGGAATTCTTCTTCGGTGTACGCCGGGTTGAGCGGCGCGGCCGTCCCGGCAACCGATGCCGCGAGAAAGCAGACAACCGCCGGCAAGCCGTTCGGGAGCGCGATGCCGACGCGATCGCCGCGCGCGACGCCTGCCGTCGCCAGCGCTTCGGCCAGCGATTCGATCTGGCTCCGGAGCGAACCATACGTGACGCGGATATCGGTGCCGGGAATGGCGATGGCGGTGTGTCTGTCGGACGTGGGCTGAAGCAGATCGACCAGAACCAACGGTTCGGACGACGAGATCATGTGACTTGCTCTTTCATCATCAACTCATTATAGGCGGCCGATGTGAAGAGCTCCTCGAGCTCGTCCGGTGTGGCAACTTGCACCGAGTGCCGAGCAACCTCGGCCCCGGCCAATCACGTGTGGCGTCACCGATCGCGTCGTGTCGAGCATTCGGCCGATTCTCCGCGGCACTTCGTTCGCGGCGAGAATCGGCGCGCGAGATCTTCGCTCGGCTTTTTCGATCGGCGGTCCGTTCGTGCGAATGCCAGAATTCATCGCGTCACCCGACTGGATTGAAATCTGGTACGAATCTTGTACGTCACGTCGGCATCGCGATCGAGCTTGAGCGAAAAAGAATGCGTACGCGGCAGCTGCAAGATTGATCGCCTATGGTAATGTGTTTGCGAATGCGATCGTCTGCGCTTCGAGTCACGGTAGTTGCGCTGGTGTTGATCGCGTTCGCAGCCGCCGCCGCTTTCCTCTTCAATACCGAACGACAGATAGCGGCATCGACCGCTGCGCTGCGCGCGTTCGATCGCCAGGCGCGCGACGCGAGCGACGCGCTCGGCGACGTGCGCGCGAGCGAGCAGGCGTACGTCGCCGCGGGCCAGGGCGTGGCGTTCTGGATGTCGAAGGTGTCGGCGACCGCCGACGCCGTGACGAGCTCGGTCGACAGCCTTCGCCGCTCCGCGTCGAGCGCAAACGCGCGAGCGGCGCTCGATGAGGCTGCCGCCACGGTCGCCGAGTTCACGGCGGTCGATCGGCGCGCCCGCGACTATCTGAAATCGAGTGAGCCGCTCATGGCCGGCGACGTGATTTTCACCGAAGGCGCCGAGAGGGCCGCGGCCGGCGCACGGCAGATCGAGTCGGCGCGCCTGGCGGAACATCAGGACTTCGACGCGTTCGAGGCGCAGCTGCGGCGGCAGCAGGCGATGGCCGCGGCCGGCGCGGGAGCGTTCACGATCTTCGCCGTGCTGCTGCTCGCGCCGATTCGCCGTCAGGCGCCGACCGCGGACTCCGAAGACGCGAGGGTGGATCGCGCCGACCCCTCAATGCTCGCGTTGAACCTGCCGAGAGAGGAGCGCTTCAGCATCCCGCGATCCACGTCGGTGGGACCGGTCATGCGCACGGCAGCGGATCTGGCGACCGAATTCGGCCGCGTCCGCGACCTGCAGGATTTGGGCCGCCTGCTCGGGCGAACGGCGGATCTGATCGACGCGAGCGGCGTGGTCGTGTGGATGGGCAACACATCCGGCGGCGATCTGCGGCCGGTGATATCGCACGGCTACTCGCCGCAGGTGGCGGCGCGGATGCCGCTGGTGCCGCGCAACGCCGACAACGCCGCGGCCGCCGCCTACCGTACGGGCAAGATGCAGATCGTCTTGTCGAGGCCCGGCGGATCGAGTGGCGCGATCGTCGCGCCGATCCTCATCGCGGACGGCTGCATCGGCGCCTTCAGCGCTGAAATCAGGAGCGGCGGAGAGACCTCGGAAACAATTCAGGCGCTCGCCACCATGTCGGCCGCGCATCTGGCGGCCATCGTTCCCGCGGCGACGGCGACGGCCGCCGCGGTTCAATCAACAGCCACAGCGTAGGGGCGGACCTATACAGGGCGGCCGCGCATCGCGCGCCGCACCGGCTCGATTGTGGCCTTCACGGTGCTCTCTTTTTTGTCGCGCACGATGCCGATCGCGACTTCGGGCGCCTCCGCCTGGCGGCGATCGGATGCGTCTCGCAGCGCGCGCACGAGATCGTCGCGCGACTCGACGCGAGCGCCGTTGACCGACGTGATGACGTCGCCCGCTTTCAACCCCGCGCGCGATGCGGGCGATCCTTCTGTGACCGCCGTGACGAGCACGCCACGGCGCACGCCGAAGTACGACGCCAGCTGGTCGGTGAGCTCCAGAACCGACACGCCCAGACGGCGGCCCGACCCGAGCTCCGGCAGATCGAAATCGAAGTTGAAGTTGAACCGATTGCTGAGATCGCCGAGCTGGTCGCGCAGCCGATCGCCGTCTCTCATGACGCCCTGGACGCCGGCGCCGCCGCGGCGCCCCGAGTCCGGCGTGATCTGCAGATCCTTCTGCTGACCGTCACGACTCACCGTCATCCTGACCGTTCGGCCGGGCGGCGTTTCCTGCACCAGTCGGGCGAACTGGCGTCCGCTGCGCACCCGCTCGCCGTCGAACATCGTGATCAGGTCGCCGGCCTTCACGCCGCCCTTCTCGGCCGCGCTGTCCGGTTCGACCTCGTCGACCTTCACGCCGTCGGCGGCGTCGGCGATCCGCACGCCGATTTCCGATCCGCGTCCCTCGAGCAGCATGAAGTCGCGGTTCACGCGTTCGAGCTGCTGCCGGGCCTGCGCGATCGCCCGCGAATCGAACGCGCCGAAAACGGACGGCACGGCAACGATCGCCAGCACCGCAAGCCCGGCCAGCGCCACCAGAACTCCGGATACTCTCAACAGTTTCATAGGCGCCCCCGTCCAGTCAGACGAATAGTCGGTGCGTAAAGTTGGCTACAATCGTCGCGCCGCTCGGCTGAAAGCCTCGCGCTACGGCTGTACCGCGAACGCCAGCCACGGCTGTACCGCGAACGCCAGCCACGGCTGTAGCGCGAGCCTTTCAGGCGAACGTTTGCGCACCGACATGGCCAAGACAGCGACAGGAACCCGTGAAACGAAGGCGCAAATCCTCGAGCGCGCCGAGCGCGAGAAGGTCAAGTTCATGCGCCTGCAGTTCACCGACATCCTGGGCACCATCAAGAACGTCGAGATCCCCGATCGCCAGTTCGAAGAAGCGCTCGATGGCAAGATCATGTTCGACGGATCGTCCATCGAGGGCTTCGTCCGAATTGAAGAGTCGGACATGTACCTCAGGCCCGACCTCTCCACCTTCCGCATTTTCCCATGGCCCGGCACGACGGGCGAAAATGTGGCGCGGATGATCTGCGACATCTACACGCCCGACGGTCAGCAGTTCATCGGCGACCCGCGAGGCTGTCTGAAAAAAGTGATTGCGCTCGCTGCGGCCAAAGGGTACGCGCTCAACGCCGGTCCCGAAGCCGAGTTCTTCCTCTTCCAGACGAAGAACGGCACGGCGACCACCGAAACGCACGATGCCGCGAGCTACTTCGATCTCAGCCCCGTCGATCAGGGCGAGGACGTGCGGCGCGAGATCGTCCTCGCGCTCGAAGCGATGGGCTTTCACGTCGAAGCGGCGCATCACGAAGTCGCCCCCGGCCAGCACGAGATCGACTTCCGGTACGACGACGTGCTCACGACCGCCGACAACATCACGACCTTCCGCTTCATCGTCAAGAACGTGGCGATCCGAAACGGGCTTCATGCGACGTTCATGCCCAAGCCGATCTACGGCATCAACGGCTCCGGCATGCACACGCACATGTCGCTCTTCTCCGGCGGATCGAACATCTTCTACGACGCGAAGGCCGCCTATCAGCTGAGCGAGCTCTGCCTGAACTACATCGGCGGCGTCCTCCGACACGCGAAAGGCTTCTGCGCGATTACCAATCCGCTGGTGAATTCATACAAGCGGCTCGTGCCCGGCTACGAAGCGCCGACGGCAATCTCGTGGTCAGAGAAGAACCGCAGCCCGCTCGTGCGTGTGCCCGCGACGCGCGGCGTCGGGACGCGCATCGAGCTGCGCATGCCCGATCCGTCCTGCAATCCGTATCTCGCACTGGCGGTGATGCTGCGATCCGGGCTCGACGGGATCGAGAAGAAGACCGATCCTGGTCCGCCGATCAACAAGAACATCTACAAGATGAGCCACCGCGAGCGGCGTCACCTGCGGATCGACGAGCTGCCGGGCAACCTGACCGAGGCGCTCGACGAGCTCGAGAAAGATGACCTGATGAAGGAGACGCTTGGCGACCACCTGTTCGAGCATTTCGTGGCCGCCAAGCGCGAAGAGTGGTTCGACTACATCAAGCACGTCTCGCCGTGGGAGACGCAACGGTACTTGGAGATGTACTGACGCGTGCACGCGTCTCGGGATTTGGGATTCGGGATTTGGGACTCGGCGGCTAATCCCCACTCCCGAATCCCGTCGAATCCCGAATCCCAAATCCCGAATCCCGGATCCCGACTGGGTCACCAACTGAACCTCCACACCAACTGAATCACGCGCGACTGGTTGTCGCCGAGCAGCGACGTGAAGCGGAAATTGTCGGCCGTCGTCGTCGTCGGGTTCGCCAGCGGGATGCCCGCCGCGCCTTCGTACGTCGGCGTCGAGAGCTGATTGAAGCCGCTGACGACGCCCGTTGCGACGTTCGGGTTGAAGTACGGCGAGTTCAGCGCGTTCAACATCTCCACCCGGAACTCGGCTGACGCGCGGCCGCGCAGCTGAATGCGCTTCACCGCGCTCAAATCGAACCGCACCAGCCGCGGCGCGGTCAGCACGAGCGACCGGACGCCGCACGTGCCGAAGCCCGGGGAGGTTTCGATGCAGTCGGGACCGTTCGCCGGCGCGAGGTACCGCCCCGTCGGCGCGCCGAGCGCGCTGTACCCGTTCGGCGACGTGGCGCTGACGCTGAACGCCTTGACGGTGTTGTCGATGATGTCCTGCGGCAGGTAGAACAGCTGTCCGTTCGCGCCAACGCGCAGTGCGAGCGCATCGCGCAGCTCGTCCACCGTCATGCCGACGATCCGCACGTTGCCGAGATCCAGCAGCTCGCCGGTCTGAATGCGTCCCACGCCGATGATCTGCCAGCCGCCGACGATGCGGTCCATCACCGGCCCGAGGTTGTTGGCCCACCGGTGCTCACGGCCGAACGGCAAATCGAACACGCCGTTGCCTTTCAACGCGTGCGCCACACCACCGACCGTGCCGCTTTGCAGCACTTCCGCATCGTCCTGCCGGAAGCCGTACCGGTTGTTCTGATACGCGCGTCCGAAGACGTAGTTGACGCCGATCTGCGCGCCGCCGTGCAGCCGCTGGCGGTACTCGAACTGCGCCGACTGATAGCGCGTTCCGCCGCCGTTCGTGTAGAAGTTCGCTCCGAGGTTGTTGGCGCTGCCGAGGACGTCCGGATTCGCGACGAGGAAGTTCGACGGCAGCCCCGCCGCGATCGCGTTGGCGCGGCGCGCGGCGCTGTTGATCAGGTTGTACGCGAAGCTCGGCGTCGTCGCGTTCGTGCTGCAGCACGGCTGCGGGTTGAACGTCGCGAGCGAGTTGATGAAGGTCGAGTCGGTGAACGACGTCGACGTGTACTTCGCGGGATCGGCGGCCTGCCCCGAGGCGACACCGTTGAAATACGCGAGGATGATCGGCAGCGGCGACGTGCCGGGCGCGCCCGTGTACGCGAACGTGTTGCCGCGCCCGGCCGCGATGTTCGCCTGCAGGTTGGCCTGCGCCTTTCGGAACTCGTTCAGGAAGCCGTTCTCGACGATGTTGATCTCGTTGATGTTGTTCTGCACCCAGTCGTCGACGTGGCGGCTGCCGACGTAGCGGGCCTCGATGACGGAATTGCGTGAGATCTTGCGCTGCCACCCCGCGGTCCACGACCGGGCGTAGGGGATCTGCAGATTCGAGTCGAAGATGTTGACGGAGTTGCCGATGGACGCCGTGATCGGATATGCCGGTGTCGTGTTGAAGCCCGGCGTCGAAATCTGGTTGGCGTTGCGCAGAAGCGCGCCTGCCGCGATGTTGCCGTTCGCTTCGGTCCGATCGGTCACGCCCGTGATCCGGAGACCCGGGTTGGCGCCGTAAACGTCGGAGAAATTCGACATGCCCGGACGCTCGTAGGCCGTGCCGAACCCGCCACGAATGACGCTGTCGCCTTCTTCCCTGCCGAGCACGGCGCCGAGGAGGCCCGAGCCTCCCGACAACGACCACGCCGCGCCGACGCTCGGCGCGAAATTGTTCCGGTCCGTTTTGTACGCGTACTGTCCCTGCGGGAACTGCACGAACGTTGGCCTGATGCCGCCGATCGTGCCGGGCTTGAAGATGTTGTCGACGCCCGAGACGCCCCACAAGCTGTCGAGCGTCGCCGTCGTGTAGGCGTTGTTCATCGGATAGAAGGGGAACTGCAGTGCGTAGCGAAGCCCGTAGTTGATCGTCAGGTTCGACCGCGCCCGCCACGAGTCGGCGGCGAAGAAGTCGAACTCGCGCAGCCGGGCGCGCGCTTCGCCGAGCCCGAGATACACGTACTGGTCACCGGCCGGCGTCAGCCGCGCATCGCCGAGGACGCTCGCCACGTGGCCGGTGAGAATCGAGTACAGGCCGCGCGCGTTGTTGATGTCGGTGGTCGACGCGCCGGGGAAATTCGTCGTGTTGAACAGCGAGATCGCCGGGTCGCCGGTGATCAGGCCGAAGTTCACGGTCGGTACCAGCATCTGGTTGTCGATCCACAGATCACCCTGCGTGAACGTCGTCCCGGCCGAGAGGCTGTGGCTGCCCTTGACCCATGTGAGCGTGTCATCGATCACGCGCGTCGACGCTTCGCGCGCCTGATACGTCGCATTCGCGGTCGTGTTCGTCCCGCTGCCGAACGTGTCGATGTTGTGCAGCCCGTTGCTGCCGCCGCAGCACGCGCCCGTCAAGTTCAGGTGATAGCCGCCCTGGTTGGCAAACGAATCAGGTGAGAACTCAGGCGAGAAGAGCGTGGCGCCGCCCGTGGCGCCGATGCGGAACTCGTTCACCATGCTCTGTCCGATCGTCGAGCGCACGCCCTCCGACGTCGTCCACCGCGTCGACTGCTGACTGCCGGTCGCCGGGAAGTTCGGGAACACCGCCTGACGGCCGTTGGTCGTATCGGGCGTCGAGTTGATGTGGTTGTAGTTGAACGATCCGGTGATCCGGTGGTTCTGCGTCGCGTTGTAGTCGAAGCGCAGCACCGGGAACGTGTTGAGGCTCTGCGTCGGCACCTGGAACGTGTACTGCTGAACGAGCGGGTTCGACAGATCCGTCAGCGAGCCTTGCGTTTTCATCGCGGCGGTGACGTCCGACATGACCTTGGCGACGGTCGGATCGAGCGTGGCGATCTGGCCGTTCGCCGCCGCGAGCTGCAGCAGGTTCACCTGACGCGTGACGCCGCCGGTCGTGTAGCTGAACACGCCGCTCATGGCCGCGGCGTTCAGCACGTTGCGATTCTGCGTCAGCTGCTGCGGCCGCCGAAACTGCTCGTAGTTCACGAAGAAGAACGCCTTGTCGCGCAGAATCGGCCCGCCGACGCGGAATCCGGGCGTGTGCTGGCGGAGCTGTGCCTTCGGCGCGAGGCCAGTGGCCGGATCCGGCGGAAGGTCGCGGTTGTTGAACCAGGTGTTCGCGTTGAACCTGTCGTTCCGGTAGTACTCGTAGACGCTGCCGGCGAACCTGTTCGAGCCGGACCGCGTGACGAACTTGATTTGCGCGCCGCCCTGGCCGCTCACGTCCGCCGTGTTGCCGGCGGTTGTCACCGTGACTTCTTCCACAGCGTCGGCGCCTGGCTGCAGGCGCGCGAAGAAGCCGTCGGACGTCTTCAGGTAATTGTCCTGGATGCTCATGCCGTCGAGCGTGATGTTGATCGCGCTCTTCGGCAGGCCGCTGATCGTCGAGTCGCGTGCCGTGCCCGACGTGTTGAACCCGGGCAGCGACGTCAGCGAGTCGATCGCGTTCCGGCTCGTCAACGGCAGGCTGATGATCTGCGTCGCCGACAGCGTCGTCGCGACCGCGGGCGTCTGCGTCTGGACGACCAGGCCGCTGTCGCCGACGACCGTCACGTTTTCTTCGAGCGCGCCGACCGAGAGCGTGACGCGCACGCTCGCCGGCGTGGCGGCGCTGACCGTCACCTCATTGAGCGTGACGGTCTTGAACCCCATCAACGCGACGGTGACGCGATAGTTGCCGGGCAGCAGCGCCGGGATCGAGAAGGTGCCGTTGGTGGCGGTCACGGCGTTGTACTCCTCGCCCGTGCCGTTGTTCCGCACCTTGACGTCGGCGCCAGGAATCACGCCACCGGAGGAATCGACGACGGTTCCGGACAACGACGATGTGAAGGAACCCTGAGCGAATGTGCTCGAAGCGGTGCCGAGCAGGAGCGACGCAGCCACCAGCGTCCACAAGAACCTGACTCCCATCCAAGCCTCCAAGTTGTTACAAACAATCAACGAATGACGGTAATGGCTGACGTGAAATCGATCAACTGCAAAACCCTTATCTCGGCCGTCGAAACACACGCGCGGTTCAAAAAATCGTCGCCGGTCTGCTTCAGTACGAGTACGGCGGTGTCTCCCGCGCAGGACGCAGCGGAATCGAAGATGCACGGTTTTATTGAGGCTTCAGCCGTCGCTGGCCGGGCATGCGATTTGATGATGTCGAGTATGGGTCGCGTCGAATCAACGGGGTGCGTAACTTCAGGCAGGCGCTGGCATCGCCGCATCCCGTCGCTCTACTAACCGATTCGTCGCGGCCTTTCTTAATTCGCGTCGCTGGAGGGGACTATGATGCGCCGGTTCATCCTAATCGTTACGTTGGTCGTCGGCTCATCGGCGTGTGCTCTCTCGCTCCGCAATCCGGATATCGCCGATCTGCAGCGTCACCCGGGCCGTTATCAGGACCGGACCGTCAGCGTCAGCGGCGTCGTCACGAGCTCGTGGGGCGTGCCGCTCGTACCGTTCAGGTTCTACAAGGTCGATGACGGAACCGGCGAGGTGACGGTCTTGTCGCAGAGCTCGCGCATGCCCGCCAAAGGGGAGCACGTCCGCGTGAAGGGGCGCGTGCAGGACGTGGCGGTCCTCGGCGGACGGCCGGTGGGTCTGCACATCCGCGAGGAAGATTTGTACGTGAAGCGGTAGGCGCGCCGCTTATCCGAAAGCGGATAATACGAAAGCGGAGATCGCCTTACACAAGTTTCGAAGTGGGATCTCTGCGGTTCATTGCAGCTTCCGTCCTAGCATTCCGCTTCCCAGCCTGCTGAAATAATCGTACGCGGCGCGCGACATCTCCTCGATGGCGCGCTCGCCTTCGACCTCGCTCGTCAGAAACGTGGCCATCACGCAAAGCGCGTACGGCCGGTTCTTCGCGAACACGATGCCCGCGTCGACGCGAACGCCGTCGAGCTCGCCCGGCTTGTCGGCGGCCTCGACTCCGGGCGGCAGCGCGCGGCGCAGCCGGCTCTCCTTCGGCTTCTTCAACAGCGCGGACGCGTCCGGTTCGTCCTTCTCGATTGCCTGCAGCAGCCGCACGATTTCGTCCGGCGTCGACACGTTCTCGTCGCCGCGGCGCGCGGCGGCCGTGTCCATCATGTGGCGGCGCAGTTTCGTCGCGCCAAGACCGAGCGACTGCATCCGCGCACTGATGTTCTGCATACCGAGCCGATCGATGAGGACGTTGGTCGCGGTGTTGTCGCTGACGATGACCATGAGCGTCGCGTAGTCGCGGACCGAGAGCATCGGCGTGCCGAGCTGAAACAGCACGCCGGTGCCGCCAACCGCCTTCGCGCGGTCGAGCGCGATCGTGTCGTCGAGCCGAATCCTGCCTTCGGCGGCCTGCCTGAAGAGCTCGTAGACAATCGCGAGCTTGATGGTCGACGCGGTGGGAAACGTTTCGCGCTCGAGGTGCGCGATGCGGTCGCCGGACGTGAGGTCGAGCACCGAGTAGCCGACGACGCCATCGACGCGCGACGAGATCTGCTGGAGACGCTGCTCGAATTTCGCGCGCAGTTCCGCAACCGTTGGCGACGCCTGTTGCGCGTCCAGCCCGGCCTGAAGACGCGCGCGCGTGCTGACAGCGCCCGCGACCGAACCGCTCACCAAGCACGCCATCGCAACGAACCACCGCCGCGAGCGTGAGCGAGCGGCGACAGATCGCGGCGGTGGGGCCCCGCGACAAAGCAAAAAATGTCGACTGCCGCTCATGCGGTTATCCGGAGCGCCACCGCCGTCATGTCATCGTTCGGAACGGCCTCGCCGCGGAATTGCTGGACGGCCGCAAAAATCGCGTCGACGATCTCGCGCGCCGTCTTCTGCCGCGCCTCGTCGACGATCGCGAGCAGACGCTCGGCGCCGAACTCGCGCCCGAGCGCGTCGTTCGCCTCGAACACGCCGTCGCTGCAGAACACGAAGACGTCGCCGCTCGCGAGATCGAAGCTGACTTCGTCGTACGTCGAGCCCGCGAACGATCCGAGCGGCACGCCCGGCAGCTCGATCTGCATCGTCGTGCCGCCGCTGCAGCGAATCGGATACGGCAGCCCCGAGTTCGACATCGCCATGGTCCGCCGCTTGAAATCGAAGACGGCGTAGCAGAGCGTGCAGTAGTACTCCTCGAGCTGCCGCTCGTAGAGGATCGTGTTCGTCGAAGCGAGCACGCCCGCGGGGCCGAAGCGCTCCGGCGCGTAGCGGCGGCGGAAGGTGCGCGAGCGAAGCAGCTCGCCGGCGAACGCGCTGTAAAGCGCCGCGGGCACGCCTTTGCCCGACACGTCGCCCACGGCGACGACGAGGCTGTTCGGCTCCGGGGCGAGGAAGTCGTAGAGATCGCCGCCGAGCTCTCGCGCCGGCGCGAAGCGGGCGGCGACGTCGACGCCTTTCAGCCGCTTCGGGAGCTCGGTCGGCAGCAGCGCCATCTGCACGCGCTGCGCGAAGCGGATTTCCTTTTCGAGCCGCTCTTCGTTGCTGCGGATCGTCTGGTAGAGCCGTGCGTTCTCGATCGCGACCGCCGCCTGGCTCGCGAGCAGCGTCAGGATCTCGACGTGATTTTTCGTGAACGCGTCGAGCTCGGGGCTCTCGAGGTCGAACACGCCGATGCAGCGATCCTTCAGGAGCAGCGGGATGACCAGCTCCGACTTCGCGTCGTCGACGACTTTTATGTAGCGCGGATCGGTCGAGACGTCCTGCACCAGCACCGGCTCCTTGTGCAGCGCCGCGTAGCCGACGAGGCCGACGCCAAGCTTCACGCGCGGCATCAACACCTTGTCGCCGTACCGCACCGCGACCTTCATCTCCAGCTCGCTGGTCTCGTCGTTGACGAGCAGGATGCCGAACGTGCGGTAGTCGATGACGCGCCGGGTCAGGTTCGCGATCCGCGTGAGGAGCTCGTCGAGGTTGAGAATCGCGCCGAATTCGCGCGCGATCTCCGCGAGCGTCTCGAGCGTGCTCGTGTACTCGCGCTCGTGCTCGAAGAGACGCGCGTTCTCGATCGCGACGGCGACGTGCGCCGCGAACTGCCGCAGCATCGCCTCGTCGGCTTCCGTGAACTGGCCGACGGTGTCGCTCAGCAGGTTCAGCGCGCCGATGACGCGTCCCTTGCGGCGAAGCGGCACGACCAGCTCCGCCTTCGATCCGGGCACGGCGTCGTGATAGCGCGGGTCGGTGCTCACGTCGTTGACGAGAATCGGCTTTCCTTCGGCGACCGCCGCGCCGACGAGACCGTGGCCGACCGGCATCCGGAGCGTGCGCGCCGTCTCCTCCGGATAGCCGACGGAATACGCGATCGTGAGCTCGTTCTTCTTCGGATCCAGCAGATAGACGGCGAACGCCTTGAACTCGGTGAGCCGGGCGATGAGCTGCGGGATCTTCTGCAGCAGCTCCTCGAGGTTAAGGACCGACGCGACCTCGCGTCCGAGCGCGAAGAGCGTCGTCAACTGGTCGGTGGAAGTGGCCGGGGAGGACATCACAATCGGGTAATTGGGTAATTGGGTAATTGGGTAATCGGGGGCTCGACACATTCGGACGATGGGCAATCGTCTAATTGGGGGCTCGATTACTCGATTACTCGATTACCCGATTACCCGATTATCCAATTACCCGATTATCCAATTCCCCGATTATAGTCTTCACCATTGATGGACCTGACGCTGCCGTTGGACCACGCCGCGATCGAACGGATCCTGCCGCACCGCTATCCGTTCCTGCTCGTCGACCGGATCACCGAGCTCGAAGTCGACAAGCGGATCGTCGGCATCAAGAACGTCTCGCTGAACGAGCGGTACTTGTCGCACGCGCCGAACGGATCGGCGGTGCTGCCGCCGACGATCCTCACGGAAGCCATCGCGCAGGTCGGCGCGATTCTGATTCTCGCCAAGCCGGAGAACCGTCAGCGCCTGCCGTTCTTCGCCGGCATCGAGCGTGTGCGCTTCAGGCGCCCCGTCCGCCCCGGAGACGTCGTCATCATCGAGGCGAACGTGATCAGACTGCGCGGGCGCATGGGACGACTGAAAGGCGTCGCGACGGTGGACGGCAGGACGGTCATCGACGGGACGATGACGTTTGCTTTAGGACCAGCAACACCGAACCGGCCTTGACGAGCCGCGACGTCCACGCGGCCCAGCGCGCCGTCGGATTGACATAGCGGTACGCATCGAGCAGCGCCGGCGTCAGCACGAGCGCTCCGATCGCGCGCTCGTCGACGTCGATCGAATCGGCCATGCCGCGCGTGTCGCGTTCCGACGGTCCGGCCTTCGCGAAGGCGACCAGCGCGTAGCCGACCGAGTTCAGCACGTTGAACGCGAGCATCCCTTTGGAAAACCAGGCGCCCTCGCAGGCGCGCAACCCCGAGCCGCACCGGTCGGGATTCAGGAGCCACTCGTCGGTCCCTTCCTGAACCCAGAAGCCGGCCGACGAAATCGTGAACTCGCGCCGCGGCGACAGGCCGCTGCGATGTGTCACCGCAACGAACGGAAACGGGCCGAATTGGACGCCTTCGAGACGCGGCTGCGCGTCGAATATCACGTCGAAGGTCAGATGACCGCCTTCGTGCAGCACCAGCGCGGCGCCGGCCCCGGTAAGGAAGTTCACAGTATCGAGCGTGCGGTGCTCATTCGGCTGAGCTGTTGTCGACCCTGAGTCCTGAGCCTGCGCCGTAACCGCTGCACAGACGAGCAGAACCATGGCGGCACCCAAGTTGCACTTCGGCCGGACGGGGGATTGGAGGCACCGCATGCTTGAAACCATTGCGATCATCCTGATCGTGCTGTGGCTGCTCGGGATCGTCAGCGGCTACACGCTGGGCAACTTCATCTATGTGCTGCTGGTCATCGCCATCGTGCTGTTCCTCGTGCGATTGATCAGCGGGCGACGAGTTGTCTGACGCTAGAGATTGCTGATTTCAGATTGCAGATTGCTGATTGATTGCTGATTGGCTGATTGATTGCTGATTGATTGGGATTGCTGATTGATTTGATTTGTCTCCTGCAATCCGCAACCAATCAATTCAGCAATCAGCAATGGGAGCAATCACCAATCAAGCAATCAGAATGAAGAAATCAATCAGCAATCAGAAATCTGAAATCTGCAATATCATCGTGCCTTTACCAACGCTACTCCCGCAAATACCACCGACGCACCCACGATCATCCTTGCGCTGAACGGCTCGTGCAGCAGCAGCGTGCCGAGCAGTACTGCGATCACCGGATTGATATACGCGTAGAGCGAGACGGTGGCGACGCGCAGGTGCTTGAGGGCGTAGGCGTACGCGGCAAAGCCGACCACCGCGCCGAAGGCGATGAGATACGCGAGCGCCGCGGCCGTCCGTGGCGTGAACGTCAACGCGCCGAGCTCGCGGTGAACGGTGGCCGCGATGAACAACGCCGCGCCGCCGAAGAACATCTCGAAGGCCGCCGTCGCGAGCACGTTCTCGTCTTTCGCCGACACGTGGCCGCGCCGGCGAGAGTACGACGAGCCGATCGCCCAGCCGATGCACGCGATCTGCGCGGCGATGACGCCGCCGAGGAATCCGCGGCCGCGCGCATCGACGTGGATCTCGGGCCACACGAGCATCACGATCCCGCAGAAACCGACGACGAGGCCGATCGTGCGGCCGAGCGTCAGCCGCTCGCCGTGCGGCAGCATGGCGTCGATGCCCGTCATCCAGAACGGCGAGGTCGCGACGAGCACCGCCGTCAGCCCGCTCGGCACCGTCTGCTCGGCCCACACCACGCCCCCGTTGCCGAAGCCGATGAGCAGCGTGCCGAGCACCGCGAGGTAGGGCCACTCGCGCGGACCGGGCAGCCGCTCGCCGCGCGCGGCGAGAATCGCCGCCAGCATCGATCCGGCGATCACGTATCGGATTCCGCCCATCAGCAGCGGCGGAATCGACTCGAGGGCGATTCGGATCGCCAGGTAGGTCGTGCCCCAGACGAGACACACTGTGACCCATGCCGCGTAGGCTCGCGATTTGGGATGTGGGACCCGGGGATCTTGGACCTGGGATTCGGGATTTGGGATTTGGGATTCGCCGGGGCCTGAGACCTGGGATTTGGGAATCGGGATTTGGGATTCGTCGGGACCTGAGAGCTGGGACTTGGGATTTGGGATTTGGGATTCGCCGGGATTTGTCGGCTGGGATTCGTTGGAATCGCGGGAAGTTGTTACCCGTCCGAGTAGCACTTACACAGCATGATACACGCCACGATGAGGACTCCGGGCCAATTGTGATTGGTATGCGGTGTGCCAGTGCTCGAGCATGCCAGGAACGATCCTCAGTTACCGCGATCTCGTCGTGTGGCAAAAAGCGATGAACCTCACGGATCTCGTGTACCGAATCACCGACAAATTCCCACGGCCGGAACGTTTTGGTCTGGCGCTGCAGATGCGAAAAGCGGCGGTAATGATTCATCGCGCTCGGCAAGCCACGCGGAGCTTGAAACGCAGGCGATTATCGCCAACCGACGCACCTATATCGATCGCGGCGCGATGAAGGAGTTCGACGACTTATCTGCGTCGGTCGGTCAGCTTGCTCATGGCTTGCTGCCGTCGCTGGAACCACACGAGAACATCTAGCGGAACGAATCCTCTCACAAGGCCCCGCTCGCAAATCCCCGCTCACGAATCCCCGCCCACGAATCCCCGCCCACGAATCCCCACGAATCCCCACGAATCCCGAATCCCAAATCCCGAATCCCGAATCCGCTGGCGCGCGCGGTAGAATGAAAACGGGTCATAACATGGGCCGAAAATCCTCAGCGAAATCGCAAATCCGGCAGACCACGGGCGTGCCGCCGCCGCCGACGTCCGATCCGAAACGCCGTTTTCCGCCGCTGCTCATCGTCGCGACAATCGGCCTGCTCGTTGCGCTCGTCGCGGTCGTCTACGTGCGCAGTTCGGGCCGCTCGGCGTCGCCTCAGGCCGGGACAACGGACGCGTCGGCGCAGCAGACTCCGGTCGAACCGCCGGCGGCCGCGAAGCTCGGTCCGCATCCGCAGGAGAACCTTCCGCCGCTCCCCTTCAGTCCCGAGCCGCCGGCGCGGCCGGCCGAAGTCGTGCGCGCGGCGTACAAGTTCGCCGCGGAACACCCCGAGGTGCTCAGCTACGTGCCGTGCTACTGCGGATGCGAACGCAGCGGTCATCGCGGCAACGAGGACTGCTTCGTCACCGCCCGCGACGCGAACGGCGACGTCACAGCGTGGGAGCCGCACGGCATGACCTGAGCCGTCTGCCTCGACGTCGCGCGTGACGCGATGCAGATGCATGCCTCGGGCGCCTCGGTGCGGGACATTCGTGCGGCGAACGAGAAGAAATGGAGCGCGTCGTTCCCAACGCACACGCCCACTCCGCCTCCGCCTCCGCCTCCGAAATGAGCCGGGATTTGGGATTTGGGATTCGGGATTCGGTTGGGAGTTGGGCCCGAATCCCAAACGAATCCCGAATCCCTAATCCCGAATCCCGTCCATGATCGATAAGCGAGGAGCAGCGTTCGCGCGGCTGTTCGAGGCGGTTCACGAAGGCGTGTACATCGGAACGATCGGGCCCGAGTCGACCAGCACGCTCGCCGTCAACCCCCATCTCAAACTGATCTTCGGATACCCGAGCGAAACGCCTGAAGGCGACGTGCGCCCGTTCGATCGCGACCGCTTCGTCGATCCGCAGGCGCGCGTCGCGCTCGTCGAGCGCCTCACCACCGACTATTCGGTTTCGGATTATCTGCTCAGGCTTCGCCGCGCCGACGGCAGCGCTCTGTGGATCGAGCTGACCGCGCACGCCGATCCGATCGGCGACGACGGCAGCCTTCGCATCGAGGCGTTGCTGCGCGACGTCAGCGAGCGCAAGAAGCTCGATGACGAAACGCGCGATATCTATCACCAGCTGCTGCAGGCCGAGAAAATGGCGGCGCTCGGCCAGACCATCTCCGGCGTCGCGCACGAGCTGAACAACCCGCTGGCGACGATTCTCAGCTGGGCCGAGCGGTTGTCGCAGCGCCCCACGGTCGACGACACCGTCCGGCGCGGGCTCGAAACGATCCTCTCCGAATCGGAGCGCGCGGCGCGCATCGTGCGCAACCTGCTGACGTTCGCGCGCAAGCGCCAGACGACGCGCGCGATGGTCGACGTCAACCAGGTCGTGCGCGAAACGCTGGCCCTCCGCGCCTACGAGCAGCGCCTCACCAACGTCGTCGTCGTCGACGCGCTGGCCGCGGGCCTGCCGCACGTGTTTGCCGACGGTCATCAGATCCAGCAGGTGTTGCTGAACTTGATCATCAATGCGGAGCAGGCGATGATCTCCGCCAACGGCCGCGGCGTCATGGTGCTTCGCACGTGGCAGGACCCGCAGCAGGAAGCCATCATCCTGGAGATCAACGACGACGGCCCGGGGATTCCCGACGACGTGCAGCCGAAGATCTTCGACCCGTTCTTCACCACCAAGGAGGTGGGCAAGGGGACCGGCCTCGGCCTGACCGTCGCGTACGCGATCGTGCAGGAGCACGGCGGCCGCATCCGCCTCGAGTCGCCGCCGAACCGCGGCGCGTCGTTCTACGTGGAGCTGCCGGTCAGCGGCGCGAAGCTGCCGCCGGCGCCGGTGAGGCGCGTGAGCTTCGACGCGCCCGCCGAAAGCGCCGCCGGCGCGTCTGTGCTGGTCGTCGAGGACGAAGCCAAGCTCGCCAGCGCCGTCGTCGACGCGCTGCGCGACGCCGAGTACACCGTCGAGCACGCGCGCGACGGCGAAGAGGCGCTGGAGCTGATCGGGGCGCACGCGTTCGACGTCGTCATCTGCGATCTCAAGATGCCGCGCCTGGATGGAAAAGCGTTCTATCGAGCGCTCGAGGACGCCGCGCCGGAGCTCGCCAGGCGCGTGATCTTCGTGACCGGTGAAGTCGCGGGGACCGACGCCGACGAGTTTCTCGAAGAGACCGGCTGCCGATGGCTGGCGAAGCCGTTTCGATTGGGAGATCTTTTGAGGACCGTCAGAGAAACGCTTTCCTGAATCCAAGTCTCCACCACGGAGGACGCGGAGGACGTGGGGCCCTCCGTGGTGGAGAATTTATCGCGCGGCTGCGATAGCCTGCCCGGTGCGCGCCACTTTCAGGGTCGCCTTCGCGGGAACGGCCTTCTTCACCGTCGCCATGTTGCGTGCGGCCTTTGCGGGGCTCACGTACGGGAGCACCACGGCCGGCGACGCTGCAACCGTTTCGGAAACGTAGGTCGGCTTCTTCGCGGCGAACGCGAGGAGCTGGCGCTTCATCTCGGCCACCTTCTGCGGGTTCATGTCGCCGAGCGCCTCGCGCAGGCGGCGGATGGCGCGCGCGTGCAGCTGCGAGACGCGCGACTCGTTTACGCCGATTTCCGCGCCGATCTGCTTCATCGTCACTTCGCCGTAGTAATAGAGGCCGATGACCTTGCGCTCGCGCCACGGCAGCGACTGAATTGCCACGCGGATGCGCTCGCGGGTTTCGGTCTTTTCGTAGGCGGCGTCGGGAGCGTCGGGTTCGGACGGCACGAGCGCGGGCGGCAGCGAGCTTTCGTCCATGTGCTCGCCGGTGGCGAGCGGCGACGTCGATTCGATGGTGTTGATGCGGACGATCGTGCGGCTGAGCCGTTTCTCGTCGGAACCGATACGGGCGGCGAGGTCGGCCAGCGACGGCTCGTGGCCCAGCTCGCGGCGCAGCGCCTCGCGGGCGGCGTCGAGCTCGCGGCGCTGGCGGCGCACGCCGCGCGGCCAGGCGTCGCGGCGCAGCGCGTCGATCATCGCCCCGCGGACGCGCCGTTCGGCGAACGTCTCGAATTTGATCCCGCGGTCCTCGTCGAACCGGTGCGCCGCGTCGATCAAGCCGAGGACCCCGTCCTGAACGAGGTCGCCGATGTCGATCGAGTTCGGCATCGACGCCGCCATGCGGCGCGCGAGCGCCTGCACGAAGGGAAGGCCCGCAACGATACGTCGGTTCTGACTGGCGACAACGGGCTGAACGCGCATTCGGTAACTCCTGTTGTGGCTCGGAAAAATCCGAAGTCCCAATCCCGATTTGGACTGCAGACGAGTGCGCGCTATCGCAACTGCGGTACCAACTGCCGAGTCTGTGTCCAACTACATGTCACCGGCGAAGGCAATATAGCTGTAACGTCCTATGCACAATCGACTTGCTGCAATGGATCGTTTCGGAACGCGGCTTCGCGAATTGGCCGAAAATCCGCTGAAATCGTCAAGACTTTGACGAAAACGCGGATTCCGAAGTCAAGAAATTGACAGTGGAATTACAGTTTTGGCGAGACTGGCTGGGATTCGATCGAATCGACCGCGAGTTGACGGATCTCCTGCGCAGTACCCATCGCGTCGAGTGCGCTGGCGACAACTTGAGCGGCGCGCGCCCGATTCATGTCATCGGGCGCCTTCGCTTCGAGGAGTTCCGCATGCGCGAGGATGATCCCCAGCTGGTTGTTCAGGCGATGAAAGAGGAGACGCAAATCGGTGCTGTCGTCCATGGGTCTCCTCGCCTGGGGCTCCTCGACGCCGTTCGCACGCGACATCCTACGCCTGGTTGCGGCCGCCTTCGGGCTGCCAAATCGACGCCGCGGCCCGGTCCTGGTTGTTCGGATCGCGCCAGAGCGTGTCGACGAATATCCGCACGGATCCGCCGGCCGTACGCACGTATTCGATCTTTCCGCTCGACAGCCAGTTATAGATGGTCCGCCGGCTGACACCGACGAGCTCGCACGCTTTCATGATCGAGATGGTTTTACGTTCCACGTGTTTCCTAGCCTCCCGTGCAAGGGTATCGGTGGCAAATCGTGAGCAGATTAGCCCAGTACCAAAATGGAACACTGTCAATTGTTTGGCGTGATCTATCGTGCATTTATATGTCAGTTTCGTCAACGTCAGCGGGCTTTGGCGGGCTTTCCCACGGCAACCGGGAGGCACGAGGAAAATTATTTTGCAAGCGCGATCTCCCGCGACGGATCGTCGAGCCCTTCGATGGCCGCGCGACCCATCGCGAGCGCTGCCTCCCAAGTGTTTGCGCCGATGTGCGGCGTCGCCAGGAAGTTGGGCAGCGTCAACAGCTCCCTATCCGCCGGCGGCTCGACGTTGAACACGTCGGCGGCCGCGCCGGCGATCTCGCCGCCGATCAGCGCGCGCTTGAGCGCCTCCTCGTCGACGATCCCGCCGCGCGCGGTGTTGACGAGAAAGGCTGTCGGCTTCATCGCGTTCAGCTCGCGCGCGCCGATCATGCCGCGCGTCGCCGCATCGAGCGGCACGTGGATCGAGACGATGTCCGATTCGCGCAGCAGATGCGCGCGCGTGACCGGCGTCACTGAGTGCGCGCGGTAGAACTCGTCGTACGACACGATGTCGTGCGCGAGCACGGTCGATCCGAACGCGCGGCAGATGCGCGCGACCTGCTGCCCGACCTGTCCGCACCCCAGAATGCCGACAATCGCGGAGGAAAGCTGACGTCCTCCCGGCTGCCGCCAGACGCCCTCGCCAACCTCACGCGCGAGCGGCACCAGCTGTCTCGAGAGCGCAATCATCATCAGAATCGCGAGCTCGGCGACGGCTTGCCGGTTCACGCCCGGAGTCCATCGAATCGCGACGCCATGCCGCCGCGCCGCGTCGAGATCGATCGTGTCGAGCCCGACGCCGTACTTGCTCACCACGCGCACCTCGGGCACCGCGCTGAAGACCGGCGCATCGAGCGTCTCGAGTCCGGTGATGGCTTTCTCGTGGCCGCGGAGGAAGTCGACCAGCTCGCCGCGCGGCAGGACGCGATCGGTGAGATTGAACCGCGCGCCGGGATACCGCTGCAGGAGCTCGGCGCGCAGCGTCGCGTTGCGCGAAAACGAGCGCGAGGCCACGGCAATCGTCACGTCGCCGCGATGATACGCGCGGCGTCACGGCGGATACGTATCCGTCCCCCACGCTTCGCGCTCAAAGCGGGCACGAGTCTGGGATAGAAAAGCTCGACGGGGCGATCACGCTATCGGTGCGTGGACCCTAAGCTTTTTGAATCGTGTGAGTTATCGGGCGGCGCGTCGACGACAGCTCGAGCGCCGCATCGCGGGCGTGTTCCGTTTCAGCTCACTGATGGTCGTATTATCGACCACCGAGTCTTTCGATGTCGTTTCTGAGCCGTCGCCTCGCTGGATCGAAGCGACGTTATGTCAAAATGTTGACGTACTCGATGCCTGACCTTCAGCGGCACATCCTCCTCGTCGAAGATGAGGCAGCGCTCCGTCAGGCGATCGCCGAGCAGTTGACCGACCACGGCTACCAGGTCGCGCAGGCCGAGTCCGGCGAGGCGGCGCTCAGCCGGCTGGCTGATTTCGCGTTCGACATCATCATCACCGACCTGCGCCTGCCGGGCATCAACGGATCCGAGGTGCTCGAGTCGGCCGTCGCGCGCTACCCCGACATCGTCGCCATCGTTGTCACCGGGTTCGGCACCGTGAAGGACGCGGTCGAAGCGATCAAGCGAGGCGCGTGGGATTTCGTCAGCAAGCCGTTTCAGATCGACGAGCTGCTGCACGCGCTCGACTCCGCGCTCGAGCAGCGGCGGCTGAAATCGGAAAACGCGTACCTGCGCGCGCAGCTCGATGAGCGCTACCGCTTCGAAGGGCTCATCGGCAAGAGCGCGGTGATGAAGCGTCTCTTCCAGCTGCTCGAGACGGTTGCGCCGACCAACAGCACGATCCTCATCGCCGGCGAGACCGGCACCGGCAAGGAAGTCGTGGCGCGCGCGATTCATCACAACAGCGCGCGGCGCAGTCAGCGGTTCGTCGCGCTCAACTGCAGCGCGATCCCCGAGACGCTGCTCGAAGCGGAGCTCTTCGGCCACGTGCGCGGCGCGTTCACCGGGGCGATCGGCAACCGCCAGGGTCGCTTCGAGCAGGCGCACAAGGGAACGCTCTTCCTCGACGAAGTGGGGACGATGAGCACGGCGCTGCAGACCAAGCTGCTGCGCGCGCTGCAGGAGCGCGAGTTCGAGCGCGTCGGCGACTCGCACACGATCAAAGTCGACGTCCGCGTCATCGCCGCCACCAACAGCGATCTCGCGAAGATGGTCGCCGACGGTCAGTTCCGCGAGGACCTGTTCTATCGGTTGAACGTCATCCCCATCCAGATTCCGTCGCTTCGCGATCGCAAAGAGGACATCCCGCTGCTCGTGCAGCACTTCCTGGACAAGATCCAGAAGGAAGGCTCCGGCGCGATCGCCTCGCGCCGCGCCGCAGAACGGAGCCGTGGTAGCGCGAGCCTTTCAGGCGAGCGTGGCGCGAGCCTTTCAGGCGAGCGTGGCGCGAGCCCTCCAGGCGAGCGGACGATCACCGTCTCGCAGGACGCGATGCGCCGGCTGATGGCGTACCACTGGCCCGGCAACGTGCGTCAGCTCGAAAACGCCATCGAACGCGCGGTGGCGTTCAGCGCCGGGCGGCCGCAGATCGATGTCGGCGATCTGCCGAGCGAGATTCAGCAGGCGCAGGAAGCGGACATCCCGTCAGCGGTCACGCTGCCGGAGGACGGGATGGATCTCGGTTCGTTCATCGGCAACATCGAACGCGAGCTGATCGAACGATCACTCGAGCGGACCGGCGGGAACAAAGGGCAGGCGGCAAAGCTGCTCGGCTTGAAACGGACGACGCTCGTCGAGAAACTGAAACGCATCTTGAAATAGCGCGCCATCACAGGATTTCGAAATAATCCATTTACGTAGGGAACGATATCGAGATCGTAGGTCGCACGTGCGGCGCCGTGAAGTGAGCCGGCGACGCCGCCCACGATCACGAATTCAACGCGAGCGTCGGCGAGCGCGCGAAGAAAAACGTCGAATTCCGTCACCGCGCTGCTCGCCTTGCCCGCGCGAACTCGTCAAAGGCCTCGTGCATACGAAGCAAGGCGCGCAGCCGTTGTTCGACCGTCCGCTTCAGCGTCTCTCTGAGGAGCGTCCGGTCGATGTCTTTCTTGTACGCTTCGATCACCGGATCCGGCGGCAGGTCCGGCTCCTTGTCGCGCGGCAGCATACGGTCAGTTTACAGGAGGGTATCTCTTAACTCCATGCCTCCGGCGTAAAGCGGAAATCCGTTTCCGTCATGCCGACCGATCTCGTGGAATTTCGCGTCCTTCGCGCGGCATGCCGGTTGATATTGCCAATGCCGGGTGTCGGCATTGGCGACTCGATTTTGTCCCGCTGCTCGCGCGTCCCTCTCTGCCGCAGCGTGCGTCGTCATCATCGCGATGGCCGGCGCGCCGAAGCTCGGCGACGACAAACCGTCGAGCGCCACGCAGCCGACACCTGCCTCCACCGAGACGCCGCGGCCGCAGCCGCTCGTTCCGTTGTATGTCTCGTTCGCGACGCTCGAAGCGTTCGACGTCGCGTCAACGGCGCGCGTGCTGGAAAGCGGCGGGCGCGAATCGAACCCGATCGTCGCGAGCGTGTGGGGATCGCCGGTGGCGCTCGCCGTGCTCAAGGCCGGTACTGCAGCCGGATTGATCTTCGCCGCGGAGCGCCTGCGCCGCGATCATCCGAAGGCCGCGCTCGTCCTGATGATCGCCGGCAACTCCGGCATGGCCGCCATCGTCGCACACAACTACGCGTCCGCGCGGCGGTAGCACGGCACTATTGGCAAACGCACGAACGAAGATCACCGATAATCCGTAGACGTGCCTCCGCGCTTCGCCTACTGGACGATCCTCATCGACAACGCTCCCACCGCGTTCCGCGCGCGCGACCCGCAGGAACTGCTGCCGACGCTGAACCAGCTGAAGCGAACGAACCCGAACATCGTGATGAAGTGGTTTTCGGGCGGCACGCTGTGGGACTCGCCCGAGGCCGCGCGCGATGCGAGACGGCGGCCGGCGCCACCGCGAGAGAAGCGGTCAGCGGACTGGCGGCCCGGCGGCGCGCACCAGGATCCGCGCGACCGCTTCAAAGGTAAGCCGAGGCGCGACAAGCCTCGCGGACCACAGCCACCTCGCGGAGCGCAGCCGCCTCCCGGAGCGCAGCCCTTCAGGGCTGCCCGGCCAGCCGGCGCCGAACGGAAACCGTGGCACGGTAAACCGGCTGGAAGGCCTCAGGGTCAGCGTCCGTGGCGGCCAAAGGCCTCAGGAGACCAGTCGCGGCCGTGGCGCGACAAACCCGGCGCTCCTCCGCGCGGCGAGAAGCAATGGGGAAGCAAGCCGTCGGGTGGGTCAGGTAGGTCTAGTGGGTGGGGTGGGTCGAGTAGGTCTGGTGGGTCGAGTAGATCCAGTGGGTCGGGTGGATCTGGCGCGCGGCCGTGGAGCGCCAAGCCTCCCGGCGGCGACCGCCGACCCTCCGGCTCCGCTCAGGGCAAGCCCGCCGGCTCCGCTCAGGGCAAGCCTTGGAAGAACCGTCCGAACGGCGACCGCCACCGCAAGCGCCGGGACGACGAGCCCGATCGGTAACTCTTGTCGCGCCGTAGCTGCGGAGCAGCGCTGGCGGATGAGCCGACTTCTCACTTTCATTTTCTCCACGAGCGGCGTCGTCGTCGGACTTGTCGTTGCGGCGGTCGCGGTGTGGCGGCGTCCCGCCTCGCGGGCGGCGCGGCGATTCCTGATTGCCGTGGCGCTGTTCTACACCATTGCCGCCACTTATGCGGTTCCCGCGGCCATCGGCTCGCTCCTCTCGCGCGGCTACCATCCGTTTCAACCCGGTGACGCGCCGGGCGGCGTGACGGCGATCGTGCTGCTCGGCAGCGGCGCCGAGCGCGTTTTCAGATGGAATGCGAAACCGTGGGCGATTCTCGACGCCGTCGGCGCCGCGCGCGTCGCGGAGGCGGCGCGGGTGTACCGGACAATCAATCCTGCGTGCCTGATCATCTCCGGAGGAGGCCTCGATCCGTTTCGCGAACGGGGCGCAACGTCGCTGATGATGCGTGATGCGTTGGTCGCGCTCGGCGTTCCGGCGGAGATCATCGAGCTCGAATCGCGGTCGCGCAACACACACGACGAATCGGTCCTGATTGCGCCGATGCTGCGCGAGCTGCGCATCGAGCACGTCGTGCTCGTCACCTCCGACGTCCACATGCGGCGATCGATCGCCGCGTTCCGCGCGCAGGGATGGAATGCGATTCCCGCCATCGCCCCCGACCCGCGGCTCGCGCTTCCTGCGGTGCGGCGCTGGTATCCGACCGACTACGGGCTGGCGCTGAGCGCGGAGGTAGTCCACGAGCTCGCCGGCATGCCGTACTACCGGCTGCGCGGATGGGCGAAATGACTGATTGCTGGGGGCTGGGGCTGGTTGCTGGAAGGTAGGACGGCTGGCTTACACGTTCGCGGGCTCTTTGAGGCCGAGGAGGCGCATCACGCGCGCCATCACCGTCGGCTGCTCGCGCGCTTCGGGTGAATCGAACTGCGTGAGGATGTCGAGGCATTCGTCGACCGACGCGACGACGCCGATGCCGATGCGGCGCGCGGCGGCGGGCAGCTGCCCCGGATCTTCGCGCCACACCAGGATGGCGCGCGCCTTCGAGTCGACGACGACGTCGAGACAGTTCTCCGGACGATCGTCGACGACGATATCGAGCCCGAGCGCGGCGGCGATGCGGCCGCGCGATCCCTGGACGACGAAGACGCTCGGCAGCGGAAAGCCTTTCGATTCGAGCCAGCGCTGCGTCTGGATCTGGGCGGTCTCGCCGGCCGACTGCGGCCGTTTGGTGAGGAAGATGATCTCCCAGCGGCGCTCGGCGGCGATCGAGGCGAGCCGCCGAATCACGCCCGGCTCGAGCTCGGCGAGCGTGCCCCAGAAGTTCTCGATCGATTCGACGTGCCGCCACAGCTTCCGCTGCTGGCGCGACGTCATGTTCAACTTGATCAGCGGCGGCACGGGATCGGCTGACGGTTCTGCCGCGGCCTGAGCGCTGTCGCCGGCATCGGTCGGCGGTTCCGGCGCGTCGGCCTTCGCCGCCGGATCGGCGTCCGGACGCTGCTCCAGCCTGCGCGTCATCGACTCGCCGAACAGGAGTTCGGCCTGGCGGACCAGTTCCGATTCCATGTCGGCGAGCACGCCGTCGAGATCGAAGGCGATGCGAAGCGGCACCGGTCAGGCTCTCATCGCTTCGCCGCACGCGACCTGCTGCATGAACCAATCATATGTCTGCGCAAGGCCGTCCCGGAGATCGATTCGGTGACGCCACCCAAGTTCGTGCAGGCGCCCGACGTCGAGAAGCTTTCTCGGCATTCCATCGGGCTTCGACCGATCGAATCGAATTGCCGCGGCAGGATATACGACGTCGCGCACCATTTCCGCCAGCTCGCGAATCGTCAAGTCCTCGCCTGTACCGACGTTGATATGCTGCGCGTCTTCGTACGACCGCATGAGGAACAGGCACGCGTCAGCGAGATCATCGACGTGCAGGAACTCGCGCCGCGGCGTCCCGCTTCCCCACACCGTCACGTCGCGGCTGCCTTCGACCTTGGCTTCGTGGAACTTCCGGATCAACGCCGGTAGAACGTGCGAGCTCGTGAGGTCGAAGTTGTCGTTCGAACCGTACAGGTTCGTCGGCATCGCCGAGATGAAATTGCAGCCGTATTGCGTTCGATACGACTGACAGAGTTTGATGCCGGCGATTTTCGCGAGCGCGTAGGCTTCGTTGGTCGGCTCGAGCGGACCCGTCAGCAGGTACTGTTCCTTGATCGGCTGCGCGCACTCGCGCGGGTAGATACACGAGCTGCCGAGATACAGCAGCTTCTTCGTCTTGAAGAAATGCGCCGCATGGACGACGGTCGCATGAATCAGCATGTTGTCGTAGATGAATTCGGCCGGCCGCGTCGAGTTCGCAAGAATGCCGCCGACCGTTCCGGCGACGAGAAACACGTATTCGGGACGATTCGCGCGGAACCAGTAGTTGACGGCCGCTTGATCGCGGAGATCGAGCTGCTCGCGTGTGGCCGTGAGGATGTTGTCGAACCGTTCGGCCTGCAGGCGCCGCACGATGGCCGATCCAACAAGGCCTCGGTGGCCCGCAACGAAGATACGATCGTTTCGTTCCATATTCGTTTGATCTCTCTTAAACGGCTTCCAGCTTGCGCACGTGCTGCGGCGTAGGCCTCGGCGCCACAGCTGCCGCGAGCAGGACACAGAACAGCACGACGTTTCCGGGCATCTGCAGACTGAAATCACCGACTTCCTGCAGTGCGATCGCCATCAGGCCGGCGAGCGCGCCGGCGCGCGTCGGCGTCAAACCGTATCGATTCGTTTGTGCCACGGCCGCCGTGATCACGACACCAATGAATACCGCGGCGGGAACGCAGATGAGGATGCCGCCTTCGGCGGCGAGCTGCAGATAGTCATTGTGCGCCTCGACGAAATGAACGTCGGGATCGGTGCGTTGGTAGAACAGCATCGATGCTCCGTATGTATTCAGGCCAGTGCCGGTCAGCGGCGCATCGGCGACGACGCGCATCGTGTCGGACCAGATTTCCATGCGTCCGGCGAAGTCGTGATGAGCGGTGACGAACCGCGCGTTCAGCTCGCGCGTCGTGCTCCAGCCGAACACGAACACGACCAATACGAACCCATAAACGATCAGCGGCTTGCGGGCGCGCGTATCGGACGTCCGCCAGGCGACCGCACCGAGGATCACCAGCGTGATGACGAGGGCAATCGCACCGGATCGCGAAGCGCTGAACATCAGCGACATCGCCATGACCACGGAAACGAACGCGCTGAGCACGGCCTGGTTCGCGTCCTTCGAGCTCAACCACGCCAGTCGCCGGCGCCATCTGCTTTCCTGCGACGCGCGCGCGCCGCGCGACCACGCGTACGCCAGCGTGAGCGGCAGCGCCATCAACATCCAGCCCGCGAAGTGATTGCGATTAATGAATGGGCCGTACGGCGTCGTTGAAAAGGTCGGCCGCCAGAAACCATAGACGAGCTGTGTATCTGCGGATCGCTGAACGATGGCGACCATCGACGCCGCCGCGCCGAGCACGGCGATCCCACCCGCCAGGTCGGTTGCGCCGCGCCGCGAAACGCGGACGACGAGTCCGAGAAGAAACGTGCCGAACGCGAGCAATAGAGCGAGCGCAATCAGCGTCGCGCGGGGGGCGATCGACAACGAGTGCAGCGAGCCGGTCGTGAATCCGACGACGTAGCTCGTTAGAAGTGTTGCAACGCCAGGGCTGATCCGCGCCACCATTGAACACGGAAGCGGAATCAATTGCACGCCCACCGCCGCGATCAGCAGGAACAACGCGACGGCAAGCGCCGGTACCGGCGTCCGGTCCAGCAGTCGTCGTCCGACCCACAGCTCATAAGCCCCGCTGATGGCGGCAACGATTGCAAGCGGGGTGAACGCCCATGAGTAGACCGCGCCAAACGCAAGCAGACCCCACGCCACGACCAGAAGCGGCAGCGCGTTAAGGATGCGTCTCACGCCTTCATCCCGGCGAGCGCCTGCGGCATGAGGGCGGCGCGCGAATCGACCGACGAGAGCTCGACCGAGAACTTCATCAGCCGGATGTCGTGCTGCGAACAGATCGATCGCACCACGGAGATCGATTGCGGATCGATCTTGCTCGACGCGAGGACGACACCCTTCAGCTGCTGCTCGAGAACCGCCTGCTCCAGCACGTCGACGGCGCCAAGAATCGGGTACCCGTTCAGGAACCGGCCGCGCTTGCGCGGATCGTCGTCGATGAAGCCGACCGGCTTCATCGAGTGGTCGCGGTTCGTCAGGAACTCGCGCAGCGCGAGCGCGCCCGCGGCGCCGGCGCCGTAAATCAACACCGCATCACCATCGGCCGCCTCGCGATGCTTGAAGTACAGCAGCAGCCGCAGCGAAGAACGCGTGCCGTTCACGAACACCTGCAGCAGCATGCCGTAGATGACGAACAGGCTCACAGGCGCCGCGTCGCCGAGGAGCAGCGCCGAACCGAGGAAGCCGAGCGCCGTCGCGATCGCAACCGCGACGCTCGACCGGAACAGGTCTTCGACGCTGGCGTGCTTCCAGCTTCCTCGATAGAGCCCGCACAGACTGAAGGCGCTCAACGCCGTCGCGGGGCCAATCGCCAACAGCTGCAGCGCGAGCATGCGGCTGCTCTGCACGCGCCAGTCGTCGAACTTGAGCCCGATCGCGCCGTAGAGCGCGAGTGCGACGAGCGCCAGGTCGAAGAACACCGGGAAGATGCTCAGGCGCAGCACCGGTACGTCATACACGCGCAGCAGCGCGCCGCCGCGCAGCACCGCAAACTCGTCGTATTTCAGGCGGCTGACGCCGATGAATGCCGCGGCAATCAACGTCACGAGGAGGAGCGCAGCGTTGCGCGATGTGACGAACGTCGAGGCGACCGCGACGGCGGCGCCGACCGAGGCGACGGAGTAGAGGAACAGTACCGCTCGCGGATGATGCAGTCCGCGGCTCAGCAAGCGGTGATGGATGTGATCGCGGTCAGCGATGAACAGGCCGTGGCCTCCGGCGCTGAAGCTCCGGACGGTCCGCCGCGCAACCGCGACCAGTGTGTCGGCAATCGGCACACCGAGCACCAGGACCGGCACGAGGATCGCCACGCCTGACGACAACGCCGACCCGCTGCGAAGGCCGAGACAGGCCAACCAGAAACCTATTGCCGTCGCACCGCAGTCTCCCAAGAACACACGCGCGGGATAGAGGTTGAACGGCAGGAACCCGACGAGGGCGCCGACCAGCACGAGCGGCAGCGCGGCGAGCTTAGGGCCGCCAGTCATCATGCCGAGCGCCGAGAAGCTGATCGCGGAGATGAGCGCGAGGCCGGCCGAGAGACCGTCGAGGCCGTCGGCAAGATTGAACGCGTTGGTCACCCCGACGATCCACAGAACGGTGATCGGAATGGAGAGGATTCCGATGTGGAACGTTGTGCCGAACAAATGGATGTCGGGATAGACGTGAACGCCGAACACGACAACGATGATTGCGCTAATGATCTGGACGCCGAGCCGCGTGATCGCCCGCACTGGGCTCACATCGTCGAATAGGGACACGGTGAAGATCGGGAACGCGCCGACCAGCATTGCGAATGCGAGATTCGGCGGGAACGTTTCCTCGAATCCTGGAACGACGAGCAGGATGGTCCCCGACATCACCGCAGCCGCGACGACGGCGACGCCGCCAATGCGAGGGATCGGTCTCGTGTGTAGCTTCCTGCCGCCCGGTTGATCGATCGCGCCGAGGCGCGTGGCAATCAGTGCCGTCAACGGAGTAAGCGTCCAGCTCGAGACCGCGGCGATCGCAGCCGGGAAGAGAAAGTAGAGAATCGGAATCACGCTTGTTCGAGCGTGGGAATGGCGGCGACGGTATGGCCGATGACGAGATCGACGAAGGCAGGCACCAGGCGGTCCGCGCCAAACGCTTCGCACGCAATCGGTTCGTTCGCGGCGCGTTGTTCGGGGTTGCGCGATTTCGCTGCCTCAATCGCCGCGACAGTCGCAGCAATGTCGCCGTGAGCGACGCGCCACGTGGTCATACCCGTGGCGCTGGCGATGTCGGTCACGTGACTCGGTTCGGGACCGACGTACAGAACCGGGGCGCCCACCTTCAGCACGTTGTAGACCTTGCACGGATGAATCAAGCCACGGAACGGATCCCCGAGGGTGACCACGTGAAGGTCGGCGGCCGAGAGCGCGGCGCCGAGTTCCTCGCGTGTCACGTACGGGAGACACGCTACGTTGGGCAATCGCACTTCGTTCTGCAGCTCGCGAAACGCAGACCCGCCGCCCAAGAAGCAAAAGACGACGCTCGGGTCGGCGCGAAGTCTCTCGGCAGCCTCAACGACTGTGTGCAGCGGATTGCACGGACTGTGATTGCCCGCATACATTACGACGAAGCGATCGGTCCAGCCATGGTCGCGACGAAACGCGTCGCGGCCTGGCGCGTCGAACCGCACCGAGGCATGCGACCAAGGCGGCACCACTGCAATCCGATCGGACGATATGCCCTTCGAGACCAGGATGTCGGCCATGAATCGATCCAGCGCGACGACGACGTCGGCCTTCGCGAGGCTGAAGCGCAGCAGCCGCTCGAGGGCTCGTGCAACCATGCTGTGCGGCTTTAGCCAGCCGGCTGCGATCGCTTCGTCGGGATTCAGGTCCATGACCCAGAACACGAACCGCGCGTTGCGTGCAGCGGCGAATATCGCTCCGAGTACGGAGATAAGCGGCGGCGACGTCAAAGCAACGACGACGTCATAACGGCCCAGAAGTGCCAGCTCGGCAGCGCATCGCACAATGTAGCTGCCGAAGTCGACCGCGCGACGCCAGCGGCTCGTCTTTCCGAATGCCAGCGGTGTGATACGGACGATCTCGATGCCACGCCAGGTCTCTCGCGATGGAAAGATGCGTTCCGGATCATCGTAGGCGCGCGCCGATGTGAGCACGGTGACCTGATGTCCTTCGGCGTATAGCGCTTCCGCTGCATCGGTTAGGTACTGTGCCGTCGCGACAGTGTCCGGGTAAAACGTCTGATTGAGAAGAAGTACGCGCATTTACAGCGACTGCGGATGTACCACTGGTGTAGTGCTACTGGTAGTGTCAGACGCGAACTCACGAATCTTGAAGTCGATCATCGCTTCGTACATGCGAAGAAGGCGGCAATACGTGAACCCGGGAGCGCCGTCCATGAAGCCGCGGCGCAGTAGGTACATGTACGCGAACCGCAGCGTCGGCCTGAATGGCAGCAGGAAACCAACGTGTTTGAGTATCTGCCGACGCACTGTTGGATTCGCACTGAATAGGCGAGCCAGCGAAGGCCATCCCTCTATGCGCGCGGCCACTGCTTCCCGCGCTTCGAGCGACGAGTAGCGATTGTGCTTGTCGATCCAAGCTTCGAGGCCCTTGCTGAAGCTGTGGTGTTCGAAATGAGACTTTAGGCGCCCCTCAGAGCCGTCGACGACGGCAATCGGGTTCACGGACCGCTCCCATCTGACACGTTCGGGCCTAAAGAACCGCAACACCCAGACCGGGTAGATGCCACAGTGCGCGATCCAGCGACCCTGAAAAATGTTCTTATATCGAAGCCGGTACGCGACGTTTGGCGACTTCACGTCGGCCGCCGCGCCGATCAGCTCGCTGGCAAGATCCTCTGGAACGATCTCGTCGGCGTCCGAGTAGTACACCCACCGGTGTTTGAACGGAATGTTGCGGCCGGCCCAGTTCTGATGTGTCGACCAGTCGTCGAAAGGCCGGTGAACGACGCGCGCGCCAAACGCCTCAGCAATCGTCACTGTCCGATCGCTACTACCCGAATCGAGCACCACCACGTCGTCGCACCAGCGAAGCGATTCGAGGCACCGCGCGATGTTAACCTCTTCGTTGAGCGTCAGGATTAGCGCCGAAACACTCACGCGAGATCGCCACCGGATCGAGCGATGACGAATGCCAGCGCGCCCAGCGGCAGCTTGGTTTCACGCCGCATGCGCTCGTATACGTCGCTGCCGAAAAGCGTCGTGATCGCCGCGTAGCCGGCAAGGGCGGCGACTCCGTTGCGCAGCCGCTTTGCCGCGGCTCGCCACGGATTCCGCTCGAAGTTTGGATCGAGCGCAGCGACAGCGAACCCAGCGCGCGTCATCAAATGTCGAAGACCGTGCGTGCTGAAGACGAACAGGTGCTCCGGCGGGTGATACCACTGAATGAGGCCCGGTACCCAGCGTGCAGCGAAGTCGTCGCACACGCCGGTATCCAGAAACAAGAGACCGCCTGGCTTCAACACATAGTGAGCCGCGCGGACAAGCGCCAGTGGATCCGGCGAGTGCTCGATGGTGGCAAACATCGTCACCGCGTCAAAGCGGCCGTGCCATTCCGACTGCGTCTCAACGTGACCGCTTCGTAAACTGGTCACTCCGGCCGCAGCGCCCGCTTGAATCGCCTCCGTAGAGACGTCGATGCCTTCCGCGTCGATGCCAAGGCGTTGGAGCTCGCGGACGAACACGCCTTTGCCACAGCCAACGTCGAGAACGCGCCAATTGCAGTTATGCGGCGCCCGTGACCCAGCGAGCATCTGCTGCACGAGACTGGCCTTCGTCGGAAAGTCCTGCGCTGTGCGCGCCTCGAACCGTGCGAACCCCACATTTTCGGACGTGCCCGCGTGGTACTGTTCGTAGAAGTCGTCGAGCTCCGCGCCGCTTGGTTGTGGAAACAAGTGTGATGTTCCGCAAGCCTCGCAACGCCAATAGGCCGCCGGATAATGCTCCGTTGCACGGACAGCATTGCCGCCGCAAATCGGACATTCACGTTTGTCTGTTTCGATCGTCAGCATACGAATGCCGGCGGGCGGCCCCCCTTAGTTAGCCATGCATAAAGTTCCGACATCTGCTGGCCCACGCGTTCCCAGACGAATTCCCTCTCGATGAGCTTTCTACCAAGCGTGCCCATCGCGGCTAACGTCACCGGATCCGTCGTCATCGCACTTTCCATTGCTAGCGCGAGCGCGCTTACCGTTGGCGCAACACACCAGCCGCAGCCTTCGGATTCGACGGCTCTCCACGGAGTGGCATCGGTCGTGATCACCGGCGTTCCGCTGGCAAGCGCTTCGGCGATTACAACGCCAAAGTTCTCAGAATGACTCGGCAATATGAATACTGACGCAGCGCCGTACAAGTCCCATTTCTCGATGTCGCCGACGGCGTCTCGAATGACCACGTCGTTCGACAGCCCTTGTTTGATCACGGACTCACGCAGTCGATTTGCGTATCCGTTTTCATCGGGGCCGACGACGAGGAGCTTCCAGCCGACGACGCGCGCGCGTGCCCACGCATCAACGAGTTCCAATGCCCCTTTGTTTGGGTTGAGACGTGACATGAACAGAATCGTTTTCGTCCGCTGTCCGGTCCAAAGGGGCGGTAGCGCCACGGCGTTTGGAATCACAGCGATCGGCTGCTCGAGGCCACATGCTCGTATGTCTGCCGCTTCTGCGGCCGATGTCGCGTGGAACGCCGATACGATCGACAGGCACCGCCGCTGATACAGAACCCATGCCAAGCGTTTCTTCACCGACTTGTACTTGAGCGCCCACGCACTGAGCATCCCTCGCGGACTGAGCACTAGCGGAATCGCAAGCTCACGCGCCACACTCGCCGCATCCCGATTCGACTGCATCCAGAGGCCGTTGTCATGGAGGACATGAGGTTTCGATACGTTGCAAACGTCGCGCAGTGTTCTCGCGAATCCGGGCGACCAGACTACGCGCGCGCGCGGCCAATACAGCCCTGAAGCAAACACGGTCGTTACAGGTGGGCCGGGCGCGATCGGGTGGCCTACGCGTTTGCCAAGGTCGAGAGTGACCAACGTTACGGCCGTGCCCATCTTTGCCAACTCCTCGGCGAGCTTCGGAACCGTTCGCGATGGACCACCGAGATTGGAACCAGTGCACGCCACCGTGAGTACGGCATGTCGAGGCTCAGACATGTGTCGCCCAACTCCCGCCCTGCGGTTTTCCCAGTGCAGTCGACACGATGCGCGACACATGCTCGAGGCACTTCATCACGATCCAAGGAAGGAAGATCAGCGGGATCGTTCCAACGAATGTCGCCACGAACCAGTTATCAGGACTCGCGCCTGCGATAATCACTATCAATGCGCTTGGAATCCATGTCGCATCCCCGGTCGCTACACTGGTCATGTTCCAGCGCTCCAGCAATGCCAGAAGCAGACCCAAATACATTGCCGCACCGATTACAAGGAACCAGCCGCCATTCCAGTACGCTTCGGCAAATGCTCCGGGCGTACTCCTGCTGGTCGACATGCCGGTCAGCAGCTCGTTGAACAAATCGCCGACGGTCACGGTTGGCTTCTCCGGCCAGATAAACCGGGGGACGAACGCGTACAACGCCAAGCCGAACGTATCGCCAGGACGGCCCATGTCGTACTGCTGCATCGCAAACGCCTGCGCGCCCACGTAGCTGAGACGAATCCACCACATCTGCGGCTGCCCGCTGTTATCCTGCTGACTCATGCTGGTACGGAGGTTGTCGGCGAAGGCCGCGGCGCGCTGATTCAGCGACAAGTCCGTCTTGCTCTGTTGGTCGCGCGTGATGAGGACCGCGTCAGTGAGGACGAAGACGATGAGGCCGGTTGCCGCCGCCATGAACACAAGCGGCCTGAGGGACCGCCGTCCTGTATAGAGACCGAGGCTGATTGCAATGATGGTTATAAGCAGTTCCACCTTCGCTAGACTCGTCCACCCAAGCCACAGCTCCGCGCCTGTAAGAAGCACTATCGGAAAGACAAGCCGTCGATTGCCTTCCGCGATGATCTGCCACCCGAGCGCAACGGCACCAGGAACGAGCATCGCGAGCGTCCGCCACACACCGGGAACGATTGTCGTCACTAAGCCCAGCGTCGCGGGCGCAACGAGACAGTATTTGATCGGCACTCCGACCAGCACGAGGAAGGTCAGCACGCGCGTTTTTGATGTGCCGGTTACGCGTGAAGCGGTCGAAGGCATTCCGGTCACGAATTGATAGATCAGGCACGTAATCGCCAGTGCCACACAGTTGAGCAGGTTGGCGCGGCGCCAACCGTCGGAGTGCAAGAGAAATGTCCTGTCGATGTAGTCGACGGACGCCCCGTTGCCAAAGGTTCGCAGCAGCGGTCCGATCCCGAAGTACAAAGCATAGGCACTGATGAACCAAAAGAGTGGAGACCAAGCTGCCAGTCGGTTCTGCCGAACGACGAAGACCGCATACGCACCGCAACACACAGCGATGGACGCTGCCACGATCGCCGACCACACGTCCATGCGCTCGGCAGGCAACGGTGCCGTCAAAAACGACAGCACCGCCAGTCCGCTCATCGCCCCACACAACAGCAGAGCGGGACGGGCGCCACGTGGCGTCTGCACCGTATTCACCAGCGTCGATCCTGAGGCGGCTTCACAACGTCGCTTCTACGGCCCTGACGACCTTTCGCATCGTCGAATCAGAGTCGTAGCCGCTTCGGAGGCACCGCTCGCGGCCTCCGGCGGCGATGCGCGCGCGCGCAGCGTCGTTAGCCGTGTAGTACGCGGTTTTTTCGCGCAGCTCTGCGGGAGAGTCAAAGAAGACGGCTTCGCGGTCCTCCACGAACAATTGCTGGTGCTCGTTCGTGCGTTCTGCAATCATGAGCATGCCGCACGCGGGAATCTCGAAGGTGCGCGTGGTCGACTGCTCGGGAATCCATTTCGACACGAGTCCAAGCGCGATATGTCCCGATCGCAGTGCATGCACATAGTCGAGTCCCCACAGTCCTCCGCCGCGCACGTACGGTCGCGGCCGCCTTAGCCGCCCAGACCACCCCGGACCCCATACGGAGACGTCGCGATATGAAAGCGGTACGGCGTCGACCATGCGCCGGTAATGCGGCTCGTAATGTCCGATAAAGACCACGGCATTGTGTGCGGCGCCTGGGTCCGGCGAAAAGCGCTCCGCGGCGTAACTCTGTCGCGTGAGGATGATGGCTGCCGCCTTGTGCGACTTGTACGCCGGCAACTCGAACGCTTTGGTCGTGATGAGCGCGTGATACATCGCCACGCTCGCGGTGAACGCCGCCGACGCGTGCACCGAAAACGCCGGATCGGCGGTGAAGTGAATCACAGGGCGGCCTGTTATCCGCCCGATGTCCGCTACTGTCTGCGGCTGAATCGTGCGGCCTTTGTCGATCCACGTGAACTGAATCGGACCTGTGCATTGCTTGCTGAACGCGATGATGTCGCGATTGAGGTCGTGAACCCATCGACCACGTGCCAGCCGCCACTGGATGCTCGCCGCGATTCGGTTTCCACGGGGACGGTACGGAGTCACGTCGAAAGGCAACACATTGAACCCGATCCGTTCCAACGATTTCAGCCGATCAAGACAGGTGCCGCCTCTCCACAACTGGCCGATGTACAGAATCGTTTTCACTCAGCGGTCTCAGTTAGCGACGATTGGTGCCGTCGTTGATCGGTGGAAGGCACGGCAAGGACATTCGTCGCGCGGTCGGGTTTCGGTGGCATCACATATCCGATCGACGTGAGCCATCGCGCGCATTCGTCGTATTCAAAACGTCCGTTCGTCCACAGATCCGGATCGAACTCGAAGAGAAGTGTGGGAAGATGCATTCTCAGCGTCCCCTCGGCGCCGAGCAGAACTCCGAACTCATGACCCTCAGTGTCAATCTTGATGAAGTCAACTCGCCGCAGGCATTCTGCCCGGACCACGTCGTCGAGCCGGCGGCGATCGACTCGAATCGAGCCGCCATGCTGCGAGTGACCGTGCAAGCTCGACATGCCGCAGTTGTGCACGGCCTCACAGGGGACGAACAATTTGGACTCACCGACATCGTTCGAGAGAGCGCACCTGACAACCGTCACGTTATCGATGTTATTCAGCCGAAGATTCCGATCCAGCCTCTCTGCGACGCGCGGGTTCGGCTCAACCGCCAATACTTGGGCTGCGTGACGAGACAACGGCAATGTGTAGACGCCGACGTTCGCACCAACATCAATCACTACCTGCTGACTCGATGTGATCATCTTCAGGACGCGACCGACATCGCCTTCGTATTCTCCGTAGAAGAACAGATGCCACTCGATGTGATCGCGAGTGTCAACGCACATGCGCAGGCCATCGCGGTAGGCAGTCGTACCCGTAAAGTGCCCGTCAGCGCGCTTGGGCGAACAGATCCATCGAAGGACGCGATGAATGCCCCGTGGCCCCGTCCGCCGCGTGATCGTTGCGAGCCTTTCGAGGATTGCGGTACTCATTGAAGCTCCTCGATCACGTCGTAAGGACAGGCAGGGCGTCGAACTCGACGGTGCTCTGCGTCTTCGGTGTTCTCGACGCAATGACGACCGAGCAAATCAGTTGTGCTCCGAAATACGCGGGCACAGCCCATGCGGCGCCGCGAATGCCCGCCGCCATGATCAATGGAATACCGACGACGAGACTGGCAGCGGCACCAACGCTCTCCGCTGCCGTAACACCCCAGGTGCGGTACGTCGCAAGCGAAACGATTTGAAACACTTGACCGAGGGTCAGCAGCACATATCCGCTCGCGATCCACGGCGTCAACGAGAAACCCGGCGCGTAATGTGGGGCCAGCGCCAGCGGCAGCAACTGGTTCTGAAAGGTGATGAGTAGCAGTAATCCAAGCGTCGATATGGCGAGCTGTGTGCCAATCCACATCGCCAGCGTTCGCCGCGCCGCATGGCTATCGTTTGCGCTGACCTGCTGAAAGTACGCTGGACGAAACGCGTTGATGCCGATCGTGCCGAGCATGATAAACGGACGGCTCACGACCCCGTACACAGCTGCGTACATTCCGGCGGCCTCGGTGCCATGCCACCAGGCCAGTAGGTAACGATCGCCTGTGCCGGTAACCCATGCTGACAGCGCCTGCGGCAGCAACGGCGCCGCATAACGCACGAGCCGTCGGCGCTCGGCCGCCAGCTCCGCCGACGAAGTTTCCGCGGTGTCGGCGTGTGCGAACCGTGAACCGACAAACGCAACGGCCGTGGCCAGCGCGAATGCTGCAACCACAAGCCAGCTTTGGTCACCGAACAACAGCACGACGGCCACAGCGAGCAACGGCCTGAGTACCTGCTCCACGAATGCCCAGAGCGCCTGCTCCCGCTGGAGTCTAGCGGCAGCGAGCATCGTCTGCGCGGTGGCACGCTGCATTTCGACGATGACTAGGAACGCGACGGCTATAACCGTCATCAGCGAGGTGCGCCCCTGCGCAGCGTACGCACTACCGAGGACGAGAACGATGAATGCCGGAAAAACGCTCGCCGCGAGGATAAGTTGGGTAGTTGCGCGACGAATGACACATCCGCGGCCGGCGAGTTCTCGCTCCGGATACAAGCGGCCCGCGACGTGAAGGATCGGTAAACAGAACGTCGACGACATCAGCGTGGACGCGCCGGTTGTGAGTGCCACAACGCCGAATACTGCCGGCGACACGAACGTCGTGAGTAGCCGTGTGCCGACGATGAGCGCGACCGCGCCGCCGATTTGCGCGAACGCGGACCAGCTAAGAGCGTGTGCAACAGACCGAGACTGCATCTGTCGATCTAAATCGCGGACGTCAGAACCTCGTGCACTTTCGATCGAAAGCGCTGTGGTCCGTACGCGTCGAGCAATGCTTTGCGGTCGGGGCGTGGCAGCGCGTTATCAAGAATCGCCGCGAGAATGTCGTCTGTGCTATCCGGATCAACCAGACGGCCCCATTTCCCGTTCATCAACGCGTCAATGGAACCGTCCTGATCGCCACCGACCACCGGTGTTCCACATGCCAGCGCCTCGAGGAAAACGATGCCGAATCCTTCTTTCTTGGAGGGCATCACGAATACATCCGCGCCGCTGTAGAGCGACGGCAAATCGATGGCGGGTACGAATCCGCGAAACTCGACGCGGTTTCCGAGGCCGCTGGTCATCGCCACTTCCCGCAGTCGAGGCAGGTCGTCGCCGGTGCCGGCGACAACATATCTAATCGACTTTTCGGGTGCCACGTTGTGGAGTGCATTCATCACTTGTTCGACGCCCTTGTAACGTTCGGTCGCATCCAAACGAGCAACAGTGAGGACGGTCACATCGCTCGATGTGCGATCGTGACGAATCGGCCGAAACACCTCGCCGTCAACCATGTTTGGAAGCACAGTGATTCGATCGTCCGCGATGCCCCACGCTTTCAGGCGGTCGGCCGTATACCGACTCACCGCGAGTACCTTCGTAACACCTTGGGCAACGCGCTGCAGGCGACGGGGCGGCGCCCATGCCTCAATCCCGTGCGCGACCATCATGTTTGGCGTGCCGGTAATGACCGCAAGCAGCTCGGTGAACGGAACAATGTTGATGTGACCTGTGACGATCAAATCTGGGCGTGCGCGCAACCCGGCGCGAAGCGCGCTGACGAGCATGCGCGGCCTGTAGACGCGCTTCGAGCGCGGACCAACGCCGGTGAAGTGGACGCGACCTCTGAGCGCGGCCGATGCCTCAATCGGACCATCATTTAGACTCACCACGTGCAATTCCGTGCGCGGCAGCGCTTCGGATACGGCGCGGAGCAAACCCTGGTTGTAGGCGGGAATGCCGCCGATCGATCCGTAAACTTGTGGAAGCACGAACAGTATCCGTCTCAGAGCAGGCACATTTGGGAGTACAGGCACCAGGCCGCGACTCTCGGCCGCCCGCAGCACCAACAGTGCCCACGCGCGTGACCAGTGGAGCCGTTCGCGACGATAGTCAGAGGTCACTTGATCGAAAGCAGCGTTCGAAACTACCGACGCTGCGGGACATCCGTCTGAGTAGATCTCCGACCACGCATCACGGATCCATTTACCAAACGGAAACGTGAACCCCATCTTCTGTCTGTTCAGAATTTCCGTTGGATAGTCCGATCGAAGCGCTTTCGCGAGAAGCGGCTTTGTGCCGGTGCCATCGCGAAGCGTCGATGCGGGCAGTCGAAGAAGAAATTCGGCCAGTCGATGATCCAAGAACGGCACGCGCACTTCAACACTGTGGCGCATCGCGAACACGTCAGTGTCGCGCAGCAGCTGATTCTGCATGTAACAGTCGAGCTCGAGCCGACCGTACTGCATGCCGTCCGATCCCCCGGGCAGCAAATCCGGCTGCCAGATTGGCAATTGCCCGCTGTCCAGTAACGACGCGGCACGTCGCGGCGGGAAGAACCCCCGAATCGTCAAGTACGGACCGAGCAATGGATGCTCTGCCAGAAACTCAAGCTTCTCCAACCTCTTGAGTCCGAAGTTCTGAAGGACAGCGCCCACAAATCCAATCGCAGGACGCACCAGCGGCATACGCGCGGCGGAGCGAAGTCGGCCGTACGAACGGAACCCCGGGTAGCCCCAGAACAATTCGTCGCCGCCAAGACCGGACAGCACAACTGTTAATCCAGCGGCACGAGCGGCTTTCGCCACAAAGTAGCTGTTCACGCCGTCGGCCGTCGGCTGGTCCAGCGAGTCGAAAAACCGGGGCAACTCCTCTATGAAGTCCTGCCTACGAACCCGGACTTCGACATGGTTCGTGCGGAATCGATCGGCGACAATTTTCGCGTATGCTCTCTCACTGAACTCCGTCTCGTCGAACGTGACGCACAATGTGGTCAGCGGCCGATCCAGTTCCTGCGCGGCCAGCGCAACGATTGCCGACGAATCCATCCCGCCAGATAAAAAGACGCCGGTGGGAACGTCGCTGACCAACTGCTCCTTCACTGCGGACGCCAGCAGTTGCCTCGTGCGCTCCGGCGCATCCGCCACTTCGCGAACCGATTCGACCGGGGGCGGCGCCCAATAACGCGACGGTTTCGGAAACGAATAGCTGCGCTGATCGACGTTGAGGAATTCCGCTGCCGACAACGACAGCACGCCACGCACTGTCGTCCAAGGCGTTGGCACCGATCCGGACATCAGGAAGCCGTGCAGGCCGCGCGGTTCCGGTTCATTCGGTATCAGTCGACCCGATATTAGCGCGCGGACCTCGGAAGCGAACTGGAAGGTGCAGTCGTGTCGAGCCCAGTAGAGCGGCTTGATCCCGAAGCGATCTTTCGCAAGGAACAGCTTCGGATCATGATCACGGCGCGCGTCGAGCACTGCGAATGCAAACATTCCGCGCAGATGTGTCGGCAGACCTTCGCCCCACTGCTGGTAGCCGTGGAGGAGGACTTCCGTATCGCTATTCGAATGAAACGTGTGGCCGAGGCGCAACAGGTCGACGCGCAGTTCCTTGAAGTTATAAATCTCTCCGTTATAGGTTACGGCGACGCGACCGTCGTGGCTCATCATCGGCATTCGACCAGCGGCGGAAAGATCGAGAATCGATAGACGCCGCGATCCCAAAACGGCTGCAGGCGCCGCGGATGGGCCCGGATAAAGGCGCACGTGCTCCCACCCGCGCGGCTCGAGAAGGGCACGAATGGCCAAATCGTTCCGTGCCTCCTCGGGAATGAGAATCCCCCAGTCGTTCGGGCCCCGATGCACCTGTGTGTCGAGCATTCGCAGCACGGCGGCGACCATGTCCGCTGTGACGGGACGCTCAACCGACAGGACGCCAGCAATTCCGCACATATTACGCGTCGAGCCAATTCGGAATTGTTCGAAGGCGCGGCAATACGTCGGGCAGCACCGCGACAAAGTTTGCCTCGCGGAACGATTCGAGCTCGTGATGCCAGCGTCCGTACACCTCAAGACCGAGCGGCGTTATCTTCGCGAGGACGTATCCGAGCGGCAACAATAGATCGAACGCGTCGCGGAGGTACTGCCGTGCCTCGATCCAGCGGTGGTTATACTCGAACTGGATCAACGCAATCTCGTGACGACGGCATTTCTCGATCGCGCCGGCGATGACGAAGCAGTCGTGCCCTTCGGCATCGATCTTCAGGAAATCGACGCGTTGAACCCTTGCACGTTCGCAGTACCAATTGACGGTCTCCTTTTCGACTGGAACGTGTATCTGTCGTTCCGAGTCTTCTCGTCGCAGTTCGTACAGGCTCGCGCGGCCTGCGAGAGAGCCCGGAGAATGCAGCATTGACTGACCGGGCGCGTTGGAAAGCGCGAGACGATTCGCAATGACCTCACGATCGAGTTGCGCGGCTGCGAGGTTTTGACTCAATGCCGCGAACGTGTCGGGCGCGGGCTCGAAGGCATGAATGAGGACCGGCAAGTTGCGGCTGCGCGCCTGCTGCGCGAACGCAGTCGTCCACGTGCCCAGATTCGCGCCGACGTCGAACGCGACAACCGGCGAGTCGCCCGTCCACGTCTGTAGAAAGTCTTCCTGCAACGCGAGTTCGCCGTTCAGTGATGCGAAGTTCGGACAGTCGAGCCGCGCTTCGTTTGCGAAGAACCGTGCAGCGCGCACGACGCGATTGCGGCCGAGCGTTTGTGCTGCCGCGCGTATGAGAAACGAACCTACGCTACGGGCCATGCCGCGCCGGGGAGCGAAGGAGCTGATGTCGGCCATCTGCAAACGCCTTGGTTGTAACTGTGGGATGAAGAGTTACGCGGTGCGGCTATAGTACTCGCCGTACTGCTTGCGGTAGTACTGCGAGTAGTAGTAGCCGTGATGCTTCAGGTCAACGCGATTCAGAATCGCGCCAATGACATCACATTTTGCCTGCCGCAATTGTTCGACGGCGCGCCTGGTGGCGAAACGACTCGTCATCTCCGCCCCGACGACGAAGATCGTCCCGTGCGTGCGGTGCGCGGCGATGCAAGAGTCGGTCACCGCCATCACCGGCGGCGTGTCGATGATCACCCAGTCGAAGTGCTGCCCGAGCGTGCTGATGAAGTCCTTGAACCGCTTCGACCCGAGCAGCTCGGACGGGTTCGGCGGCAGCATGCCGGCGGTCATCGTCCACAGACCGGACACGGCAGTACCGCGGATGGCTTCGCTGGCTTTGGCGTTGCCGACGAGCACGTTTGACAGACCGGGCTCCTGCGTCTGGCCGAACACGCTGTGCACGCGCGGCTTGCGCATGTCGGCGTCGACGATGAGCACGCGCTGGCTGGCCTGCGCGAGCGCGATGCCGATGTTCGACGCGACGGTCGTCTTGCCTTCGCCCGGCGCGGTGCTCGTGATCACGATGGTTTTCGAGCCCTCTTCCGCCGAAGAGAACAGGACGTTCGTGCGAATGGCGCGGAACGCTTCCGCAAAGTTCGCAGGCACGCCGTTGTTCATCAGCGGATCCTTCACGTCGTCGCCGAAGAGCGCCGGCACCATGCCGAGGAACGGCAGCCCGAGGTGCGCCTTCACTTCGTCCGGCGTCTTGATCCGGTTGTCGAGGTACTCGAAGAAGAAGGCGAGCCCGAGCGCGAGCGTCCCGCCGCCGAAGAACGCCAGCAGCAGATTCGTCGGCACGTTGGGACTCGCCGGCCTGCGCGGGACCTCGGCGGCATCCACGACGCGGATGTTGCTGGTCTTCAGCTCGGTGCTGACGCCCGTTTCCTTCGCGCGCTGCAGCAGGCTCTCGAAGACCTGCCGGTTGGTCGCGTTGTCGCGCTGCAGCGCCCCATAGTCGATCCCCTTGCGGCTCAGCGCCAGCGCGTCGCGCTTCTGCTGATCGAGCGCGCCGGTCAGCGTCTGCTCCTGGATGAGCGCCGCCTGATATTCGTTCTTGACCGACTGGACGACTTTCGCGATCTCCCCCTGCAGCTTGCTCTCCGCGAGCTGGATCGCGTTCGAGACCTTCAGCATGTCCGGGTGGCGCGGCCCCAGCTTCTCGGAGAGCTGCGCCTGCTGCCGCTGCAGCTCGGCGATCTCCCCCTTCTGCTGCTGGATGAACGTGTTCGAGAGGATGGCCGGGAAGGTGTCGAGCGCGTTGCGATCGTGCTGCAGCCCGCGAAGCTGGTTGTGCGCCGCCTCCTTCTGGATGCGTTCGGTCTTCGCCCGCGTCACCGCCGCGTTCAAATCCGCCAGCTTCTGCACGACGATGTTCTGCTTGTCTTCGAGCGAGACGGAGTCGGTCTGCTCGCGGTAGCGCTGCAAGGCCTGCTCGCTCGCTTCAACTTGTTTGCGCTGTTCGCTCAGCCGCTCGCCTAGCCAGTCCGACGCTTCCTTCGACGACATGAACTTGAACTCGAGGTTCTGCTCGATGTACGCCTTCGCGAGCCCGTTCGCCACCTGCGCCGACAGCGCCGCGCTCGGCGACTCGAACTTCACGTCGACGAGCCGGCTGTTCCGGATTGGCGAGACCGTGAGGTCCTTGAGGAACCGGTCGATGACGCGCGACTGCTGCTTCGACTCGTCGCTTCCCGGCATCCCCACCGGCGCCGCCGTCCTGAACCACGACGAGACGAAGGCGGCCGGCGCGGCGGCGATCTTCCCCACGGTCAGGTTATCGTCGTTGGGCTTCAGGAGCGGGTGCTCCCACAGCTTGAGCCCGTCAATCGTCCGCCGCGCGAGCGCGCGGCTCTGGAGAATCTTGTACTGCGTCTGGTAATAGTCGTCGGCGATCTGGTTCTGCTCGAACGCTTCCTTGAACGTGACGACGTTCGTGTTCTCCTTCTCGATCAGGATCTGCACCTTCGCTTCGTAGATCGGCGTCGCCGTGAAGGTGTAGATCGTCACGCTGAGGAACACGACGAGGAAGGCGGTGATCGCCGTCCAGCGCCGCTTGTAGAGCACCTTCACGTAATCGAGCAGGTGCACCTCGCCGTCGCCGATCACGTTGCTGCCGTAGCCGTACGCCGGGCCGCGGCCGTTCGGCGCGGCGGCCGATATCGGCGGCGCCGCGCCGGCGTCGATGCTGTCGAGGCCTGGCGCCATCTCGAGGCGGCCGGCAGCGGCCGGGCCGGGATTGGACGAAAACTGTTCAGACATCAGAAGAATCTCTCCGCCACCATGACCGTATCGCCTGACAGCACGAGGTCGGTCAGTTTCACTTTGACTTCCCGCTTTTCACCGTTGACGATGCGGACGATCTTGATGCGGCTCGTCGTGCCGCGATCGGTCACGCCGCCGGCGAGCGACAGCGCCTGCAGCACGGTCGTGTTCCTCTGCTGCATCGCGTAGGCGCCGGGGTTCTTCACGTGGCCGAACACGTACACGCTCTCCGCGCGCGGAACGAAAATGGTGTCGCCGTCGCGCAGCATCGCGTTCTGCGAGAAGGCGCCGTTCTGGAGGTCGCGCAGATCGACGCGCACGACGTTGTCTTCGCTGTCGTTGATCACAGCGGTCGGAAGCGTCGGCCCCGACGGCGTCTGCCCCGCCTCCGGGTGCACGACGATCGCCTCGCCGCTCGCGGTCGGCAGCGTCGACCCGGCGCGCGCGAGCGCCTCGACGAGGTTCATGTCGCCCGACAGCGCGTAGGTGCCCGGCGTCCGCACTTCGCCGACGACGAACACCTTCTGGCTCTTGTAGGTGTCGACCGACACGGTGATCTGCGGCTTCCTGAAGTACCCGTCGCCGACCAGGCGCGTCTTCACTTCGCTCTCGACCTGACGCAGCGTCAGGCCGCCAACTTTCACCCGGCCGATCAGCGGATACGAGAACGTCCCGTCGGTCTCGACGGTGAACTTGCCGGACAGATCGGCCTGGTCGTAGCAGGTAATCGTCAGCACATCCTGGGCGCCGACGATGTAGTCGGCGGCCGGACCGGAGGGACGCGTCTGAGCGCCGCCCTGTGCCGCGGCGGCCACGGAGAACAGCGCCGCGACGAACGACGCCGCGAGAAGGCTGCGTGTGCGAGATGTCATCAGCTCAGAATCCATAGGTCACCGAAGTTCCATACCGGAGCGCGTCGTACTGCCTTGCCGTCAGATCGGACGTGCGATGGTATTGATCGACGTTCAGGCCCCACCGTACATCGCGGCCGAAGTGGTACCCGACGCCGCCGCCGAACGTGGTGACGTGGTCCGTGCGGTTTTCTGTCGCGACGAAGACTCCCGCCCGATCGCGATAGGCGAGGCGCTGCGCGCCTCCGCGCGCCATCACGTCGAACGGACCGAAGATCTGCTGCGTGATCGAGCCGCCGGCGCCGGTCTGCAGATAGTAGGGCTGGTTGATTTCGTACGAGTACTGCACGTCGCGCGTGAAATTGACGCCGAAGCGCGTGGCGCCGAGGAGCGTGTACGAGAGGTCGCCGCTCGCCGTCAGCCCGGTGAAATCGGGAAGGCCCGGCGAGAGCGGGTGAAAATTCCGGTAGCCGACTTTGGCGCTGCCCTTGATGAGCGCGAACGGATCGAACGTCACGCTGGCGAAGATCGACGTCGAGTCGGAGTCGCGGAGCGGCGAGAACTCGAACCGCGACTGCTCTCGGGTCGCCGAAACGCCGATCGTCGTCAGCGGCGTCAGCTGATGGCGGACCGCGACGCCGCCGGCCTGAACGGTGCGATTCAACGCCTCGCGCAGGTTCACGCCGTCGAAGACGGCGACGCTGTCGAAGTCGACGCGCTCGGTCGAGCCGGTGACGCCGATGAACGTGCGCGGAAACGCGCGGAGCTCGATCGTCCCCACGCCGCCGTACTGCCTGCGCTGCGACCGCGCGTCGATCTCGTAGCCGGGCCGATCGCGCGTGGTGAGGAACTTCGGGCTCAGGTCCACCCGCAGCCGGTTGAGCGGCAGCAGCCAGTCGAGGTTGTAGCTGCTGTTGGCCGATCGCTCGCTGTCGTACTTCCGAAACCAGACGAGGTCTTCCTTGACGTTGAGCAGCAGCCGCGACGGCCCCATGCGCATCCACATGTCGGTCGACGGCGTGATGGTGAGCGTGAAGTCCTTCTTCGGATTCTGATCCGTCGGCTCGTTGAACACGTTGTCGTCGACGCCGAGGTTCGCGAGCTGGATGCGCGGATTCATCGCGATCGGCCCGATGCGCACCCGATACGTCGGCGGAGCCTCCGCTTCGTCCGGGATCGACTGGGCCGACGCAGGCGCAGAGAGGGCCGCCGCAGCCGAGAAAACGGCGGCGCACACGAATTTATTTCTCACCGAAGCACCTTCAGAGATATCGGATCCGCGATGACTGGACTTGTCCGGGGAGGAGTCCGCGCCCGGATCGTGGCGATCCGGGCGCGCTTACACGAAGAACCTGAAGTGGAGTCTTAACAAGGCGCGTCACAGGCGCGCCCGCCGGAGCGGAGCGGGGCAACGGGCCCCCGCGAGCGACGCGTGGGGGGTCCGCGGGGGCGAAGCCCCCCGGATCTTTAGCGTGACGGGCTGGCGTCGCCTTTCTTCGCCACCGCGACGGCGCCCGCAACGCCGGCCGCCGCAGCCGCCGTCGTGACGATCACCGCCGTGCTGATGCCCGCCGTGGCCGCGCCGGCGCCGGCTGCCGCCGCGCCCGCTGCCGCGCCGCCCGCCGCCGCGCCGGCAAGAACCGCCGACGTGCTGACCGCGATGCCGGTCACCGTCGCGCCCGCCGAGACGCCGATCGACGCGCTCGTACCGATGATCTGGCCCGCCGCGTTGACGACTTCGACCGCGTAATTACCCGCCTGAAGCCCTGCGAACGAGAACGATCCGGTCGTCGAGCTCGTCGTCGTGCCGGCGATCTGACCGTTCGCGAGATTGCGCAGATGAACCGTTGCGTTCGCAACGGACTGACCCGAGGAGCTCGTCGCCGTTCCGGCCAGCGACGCCGTGGCCTGCGCGGCGAACAGCGGCGCGGACGACAGCGCGAGCGACGAAGCAAGTGCGAGAGCGACGATACGAAGCATCTTTTTCGGTCTCCTTGTGACGGCCTGCGCTATATGCGGTTCAATTGCCAGTTCAGCACTAACTACTATCGGAGGTCCGAACGACAGGATCAAGACCGTATTAGGAAGTGCACGGAATTTCCGTATCAAAACTGCCACTTCAGCTGTCTAGCTGATAGCTGAAAGCTGACAGCTGATAGCTGAATTAGCGTTTGCTCTTGCGATCGCGCGTCACGCGCAGCGAGCGCATCTTCCGATACAGGTTGGTTCGCTGGATGCCCAGAGCGCGGGCGGCTTCCGACATCCGGCCGTGATGCTGCTCCAGGACCGAGGCGATGTACTCGCGCTCGAAGCGGACGCGCGCCTGCTTGAGCGTTCCGCCGTTGGAGAAGACGACCGACCCGCCGTCGAGGCGCACGAACGCGAGCACCTCCTCGAGCCCGATGCCGGGGGCGTCCTTCGATCCGTGGATGACCCCTTCGAGCATCGTCTTCAGCTCGCCGGCGTTGCCGCGCCACGGCAGCGCCGAGATGAGCGACAGCGCCGGTCGCGCCAGCATCTTCGGCGGCACGCGCAGATTTGCGCAGATTTCGCGGACGAAATAGTTGGCGAGCGCCGGGATGTCCTCGCGCCGGCTCCGCAGCGGCGGCATGTCGATGCGGATCACGGAGAGGCGCTTGAACAGCTCGTCGCGGACGCGTCCGTCCTGCAGCGCCGCGTCGAATTGTGAATCGACGCCGGCGATCGGCCGTATGTCGAAGCCGACCGCTTCGCCGGTCTCCGCGAGCATCGCCTCGCGGTCGCGCAGGACGCGCGCGAGCCTGGTCTGCACACGCGCCGGCGCCTCGGTCACGTTCTGCAGATACAGCGTGCCGCCGAGCGCGTCGTGGAGGCGGCTGTTCCGGCTGACGCGCTCGAGGCCACGCGCCGCCGCTTCGTCCGACGCGGCAGCGGGCGCGCCGAACAGCTCGGCGTCGAGCTCGTCGCCGTCGTGCGCCGCGCAGTCGACGGCGACGAATTGCGCCGCTTCGCCGATCTGCTGGGCATGAATGGCGCGCGCGGCCAGTTGCCGGCCCGTCCCCTCTTCGCCGAGGATCATGACGCCGGCGCGCATCGCCGCCGCGCGCGCGACGAGCGTCATCACTTCCCGCATCGCCGGCGAATGGCTGTACAGATCGACCGGACTGGCCATGCCGCTGTCGCAGTTGCCGTTCCCTGGACGGGATTCGGGATTCGGGATTCGGGATTCGCAGGGAGTCGGGGTGCCATTGCCGTTGCCATTGCCGTTCCCGTTGTAATGCGCCTCGTACTTCAGCTCGCGATCGATCGCGTTGGCCACACGGCGTCCACCAAGCGGCCGCGCAAACACGTCGGCCATCCCGGCGAGCACGGCCTCGGTCGTCAGATCGGGACGGCGCGTGTCGACGACGGCGAACATCAGCGTGTCGGCGCGCTGGGAGCGAATGTCGCGCGCGATCTGCAGCACGGCGGCGCCGCGCGACAGATCGAGGAGCACGGGCATGTCGCGGCGCTGCAGCGTGGCCAGGGCGAATGCGACGTTGTCGGCCCACACGACGGCCACGTTCGCTGCGGCGAGCAGCTTCTCGGTGTCGGCCCGCTCGGAAGCGGGGCAGCCCAAATAGAGAACTGATTTCACTGGTTGCTGGTTGCTGGAGTGACGGTCGGCCTGGCGCGGTTTTCACAAGACCGTAGCGCGAGGCTTTCAGCCGAGCGCCCACCGCTCGCCTAAAAGGCTCGCGCTACCTCGGCTCGCCTGAAAGGCTCGCGCTACCTTCGGGTGTTTCCTGTCGCCGCGGCGGCGAAGTGGCCGTCGCCTTTCTCGTCCACTTCGAGGCGGGCGGCGCCGTCGGCGCCGTAGATCAACCTGCGATCCGGACCGCCGCGGTGGGTGGTGTCGAACGCCACCGACGCGAGCCGATCGCCGTCATACGTTTCCCATTTGTCGATCCTGCCGTCCCCGTCCGTGTCCTCTTCGGCCGACGCGAGCCGTCCCTGCTGGTAATGCTCGACGCGCGACACCTTGCCGTTGCGCTGTGTGGAGATTTCGATGCGCGACACGAGGCCGTCGGGGCCGAGGTACGACCACGCGTCCTCCGTTCCGTCGCTGGCACGCGAGAAGCCGACTTTCTCCAGCTTCTGGTCCGCGTCGTAATGCTCCCACCGCTCGATCTTTCCATCCTCGTTTTTATCAATTTCGATACGTACGACGCGCGCGCCGTCCATGTAGCTGAACGTGTCGGGCTTGCCGTCGCCGTCCGAATCGTATTTCAGCAGCTGCAGACGGCCGGTCGTCTTGTCGTATTCGGGCGTGATGCGCGCTTTCGCCTCCGCGCGATCGCGGCCGCATGCCGAAAGCGCCGCGGCGAGGAGCGAAATCGCCGGCAGTACCGTGAAGAGAACTGTGGATTTGCGCATAGCTTCGCCCCGTGACTTACAGTCCAGGATTTTTGGCGAGAGGAATCCCGGCGCCCCGTCTCTGGGGAAACTCGAGGACGCCTGAGCGAGGGGGAATCGATCCGCGGGCCGTCGAGTAGGACTCTATGTTTGTTGAGCCGACGAAATTCTAACGCTGCTGAGGTGTGTGTCAACGGATTTACGACGGTGTGGCATCAAAAAGGAGACAAATACGTGCAGTCTCGCGATCAGACGTGTAGGACGAAACGCGCGGGGGAGAAAAAATTCAGGATGATTTCGCGCAGCTGGTCGAGCGACCCGGCGGAATTGATCGCGGTCCGCAGATGCGATCCGTTGTCGAGGCCTTTGGTGTACCACGACGCGAGCGCGCGCAGCTTGTTGACGATCCATTTGTCATGGCTCGTCGCGCGCGTCTCGTCGACGCGCTCGTGCTTCAGCATGTCGATGTAGTCGAGGAGGAAGCGTCCGCGATCGTCGAGCGTCACGTCGCGAGCGGGCCGGCCGGCGGCGAGCTCTTCGGCCTGCGCGAGAATCCACGGATTGCGCAGGACGCCGCGTCCGACGAGCACGCCGTCGACGCCCGATCGCAGCTTGTCGACGATCTGCTCCGGCTCCACACAGTCGCCGCTGCCGAACACAGGGATGCGAACATCGTCGGCGATCCGCGCGACGAGCTCCCAGTCCGCGCTGCCGCTGTAGCTCTGCGCCGCCGTACGGCCGTGGACCGCGATGGCGGCGGCGCCCGCATCCTCGACCATCTTCGCGAGCCGCGGGGCGTTGCGTTCGGCGTCGTTCCATCCTGCGCGCATCTTCACCGTCACCGGAATCTTCACGGCCCTGGTCATCGCGTTGATGACGCTCGCCGCCTGCTCCGGCTCGCGCATCAGGCTGCAGCCGGCGTTGTGCTTCGCGATCTTCGGCACCGGACAGCCCATGTTGACGTCGACGATGTCGGCGCCCATGCCCTCGACGATCTGCGCGGCTGCCGCCATCTTGTCGGGATCGCCGCCGAAGATCTGAATCGAGATCGGCCGTTCTTCTTCCGTGTACTCGGCGTACTCGAGCGTCCGGTCGATGCCGCGCACGAGTCCCTCCGAGCTGACCATCTCGGTGACGACGAGGCCGCAGCCGCCGTGGCGCTTGACGAGGCGTCGGAACGCCGAGTCGGTCATGCCCGCCATCGGGGCTATCGCGAAAGGGGACGGGAGTTTGACCGAGCCAATCTGCATACGGCAGTTACGTATCCTAACAGGAGATGCGACGTGTACTGCTATGGGCACCGCCGATCGTCTACATGGCGCTGCACGCCTCCAGCGTAGAGCGTAGCGACGAATTGCACACGATGTTCTGTGCAGTGGACGCGCACGGCTCGCGCGCAACCCGGCGTATCGCGCGAGCGCCGCGCCGTCATCACGGATATGCACGTGATGGGCGCACCCGATCTCGTGATCGAAATTGTTTCTGCACGCTCGGCTGAAAGCCTCGCGCTACACGGCGGCCTCGCGCGACTCGGTAGGGCGAGCCTTTCAGGCGAGCCGCACGCTCGGCTGAAAGCCTCGCGCTACACGGCAGCCTCGCGCTACACGGCGGCCTCGCGCGACTCGGTAGGGCGAGCCTTTCAGGCGAGCCGCACGCTCGGCTGAAAGCCTCGCGCTACACGGCAGCCTCGCGCTACACGGCAGCCTCGCGCGACTCGGTAGGGCGAGCCTTTCAGGCGAGCCGAACTCGGCTGAAAGCCTCGCGCTACACTGCAGCCTCGCGCTACAGCTCAATCAGTACGGTTTCACGTCCGCGGCGTCGACTTCCACGCTCACGGCCTGGCCGATCAGATCGACCGACAGCACCAGGCGCGCGCGGTGGGCGTCCTTGCGCATCAGGCGTCCGATGACGCCGCGCAACGGGCCGTGGGCCACCTCCACCATCATCCCTTCGCGGATCAACGGGCACGGGTCGTACTGCAGCTCGCTGCCGACGAGCACCCGGATGCTTTCGAGCTCGTACTCAGGAATCGCCGCCGGCTTCCCCTCGAACGACACGATGTTGACGACGCCGGCGCACTTGAGAATCGGCAGCGAGTCGCCCGGGTCGAACCGCGCGAAGCAGTAGCCGGGAAACAGCGGCCAGTCGATCTTCTTCTTCCGATCCTTCCACCGGCTCCATTTCGTGATCGTCGGCAGGAATGCTTCGAAGTGCTTCCGTTCGAGCTGCTCGCGAACGACCTGCTCGTGGCGCGAGCGGGTCCAGATGGCGAACCATTGGGATTCTGAACTCGGGATTCGGGATTCGGGATTCGGGATTCGGGGTTCGGTTTGCACGTCTAGTTCTTCACGCCTGATCCGTCGCCGCTGACACCAGCGCCGTGCTGCTTCAGCCCCTCGAGGAACGCCCGCTTGATGTCCTCGTTCTTCCACTCGATGATGGCCTGCGCCCGCAGCTTGTCGAGATACTTCTGGTACTCGACCTTCCGCTTGTCGGTGAACACGCGCTCGCCAATCTGCTCGTGCGCCTGCTCGAACGGCATCGTCTCGGCCTGCGTCTTGGTTTCGAGCTTGAGGATCTGATAACCGCGATTCGTCCTGATGACGTCGGTGACGTCGCCCGGCTTCATGGCGTCGACGATCTTGCGCAGATCCGGCGAGATGTCGCCGAGGTTGAGCGGTCCGATCAAGCCGGAGTTCGCCTTCGACGGCGACTCGGAAACCTCCGACGCGAGCTTCTCGAAGCTGTCGCCGCCGGTGGTGACGCGCTTGCGGAGCTCCGCGGCTTTCGCCTGCGCCGCTTCGTCCGCTGCGGCGTTGACCCCCTTGGGATCCGTGGGAACGCTGACGAGGATCTCGCGGAGCGTGACCGACGGCGCGGAGGTGAACTCGCTCAGATGCGCGTCGTAGTAGCTGCGCGCTTCGTCCTCGGTGACCCCGATCTTCCCCATCACCTCGTTCTGCTGCACGCGCTGGATGATGACCGTCTTCTCGAGATTTCGGCGCAGATCGGCCAGCGTCATGTTCTCGGACTTCAACGCGGCCTGGAACTGCTCTTCGGTCTCGATCTTGTTTTCCTTCTTGATGTTGTCGACGATGCTCTTGAACTGATCGTCGCCGATGCGATAGCCGAGCTCCTTGCCGCGCTGCAGCAGCAGCATCTCGTCGACCACGTCGACCATCAGCTGCGGCGTGATCTCGTCGAGCGCCTTGCGAAGCTGTGCGTCCCCGGTCGCGCTCTTCAGGTCGATCTGCTGCCCTTTCTGACGCAGGACGCCGATCTGACGCTGCTCGAGATCGCTTTTCGTGAAGATCTCGCCGTTCACCTTGACGAGAATCTGCTCGAAGACTTCAGCGCGGCCGATGGCGCAGGCGGTGAGCAGAAACGCGGCCAGCAGAGCTGTCTTGGTTTTCATAAGTCCTTTGAAACCAAATATTTTATCCTATGTCGATCAGATCGCTCAGGAGGCCGCCGACGCGCTCGAACACACCGCCGGGCGCGCGCGGATCTTCCTTGGCCGGCCGCAGGATCTCTTCCTTGGTGAAGCCCGGTTTGACTTCGGCTTCGCGTGCCCGCGCGGTCCACCAGCTCGGCGCGGTCGCTTCGCGTCCGCGCCGAGCGGGATTCGGGATTGGGGATTTGGGATTCGTCGGGCGCGCCGAATCGCTGCGAATCCCCGACCCCGAATCCCTCCGAATCCCGAATCCCGAATCCCGAATCCCGGCCAGCGTCAGGCGCAGAGCCGCAGGCGGGACGAGCGTGAGGTCCGATCGCTGCCGCACCAGCGATACGAGCCTCGCCGGATCGACCCTCGCCTGCGGTCTGAACTTTAAGACGACGATGCGCCCTTCGCGGTCGATCGTGTCGACGCCGAGCCGATCGGCCATCACGCGGATGCGCCCGTAGTCGGCGAGGTTGAGCAGCGAGGACGGCAGCGGACCGTACCTGTCGGCCGCTTCGTCGAGAACCCGATCGATCTCATCGTCCCGCCGGGCGGCGGCGACCTTTCTGTAGAGCATCAGCCGCTGGTTCATATCCGGCACGTACGACTCGTCGATGCGGAGATCGACGCGCAGGTTCACGGTGGCGCGGACGTCGTCTTCGATCTCCTCGCCTTTGAGCTCGCGGACGGTCTGCTCCAGCAGCTTCATGTACATCTCGAAGCCGACTGTGTCGATGTGGCCGCTCTGCTCGCCGCCCAGCAGGTTGCCGGCGCCGCGAATCTCGAGGTCGAGCGCCGCCACGCGGAATCCGCTGCCGAGATCGCTGAACTCCTTGATGGCCGCGAGCCGCTTCTTCGCAATCGGCGAGAGATTGTCTTCCGGCGGAATCAAAAGGTACGCGTACGCCGGACGATCCGAGCGTCCCACCCGCCCGCGAAGCTGATAGAGCTGCGACAACCCGTACTTGTCGGCTCGATTGATGACGATGGTGTTCGCGTTCGGGATGTCGAGGCCGTTCTCGACGATGGTCGTCGCCAGCAGCACGTCGTGTTTCTTCGCGACGAACTCGAGCATCGCGCGCTCGAGCGCACGCTCGTCCATCTGTCCGTGACCGACGACGACTCTCGCCTCGGGCACCAGGCGCTGCAGCAGGTTGCCGATCGAGAAGATCGATTCGACGCGGTTGTGGACGAAATACACCTGTCCGCCGCGCGCGAGCTCGTTGAGAACGGCGCGCCGGATGACTTCCTGATCGAACTTGACGACATTGGTCTGAATCGAGAGGCGATCCTTCGGCGGCGTCTCGATGATCGACATGTCGCGGATGCCGATGAGCGACATGTTCAGCGTGCGCGGGATGGGCGTCGCGCTCATCGTGAGCACGTCGACTTTCTTTTTCAGCTGCTTGATCTTCTCCTTGTGCGCGACGCCGAACCGCTGCTCTTCGTCCACGACGAGCAGACCGAGGTCTCTGAACTCGACGTCCTTCGACAGCAACCGGTGCGTGCCGACGATCACGTCGACCTTGCCGGCCGCGAGGTCGCCGATCGTCTCTTTCTGCTCCTGCTTTGTGCGGAAGCGGCTGACCATGTCGATCCGCACCGGAAACCCGGCGAACCGCTCGCGCAGCGTCTTCTGATGCTGGAACGCCAGCACGGTCGTCGGCGCGAGGAAGGCGACCTGCTTGCCGTCCATGACTGCCTTGAAGGCGGCGCGCATCGCGACCTCGGTTTTTCCGTAGCCGACGTCGCCGCACAGGAGACGGTCCATGGGCGTAGACGACTCCATGTCGCGCTTGATGTCGCTGGTGGCGGTCTTCTGATCCGGGGTCAGCTCGTACTCGAACGCGTCCTCGAACTCCTGCTGCCAGTGCGAGTCGCCGGCGAAGGCGTGGCCCGGCACGGCGCGGCGCGCGGCGTAGAGCTTGAGCAGCTCCTCCGCCATGTCGCGCATCGCTTTCTTGACTCGGGTCTTCGCGCGCTCCCACGACGTGCCGCCCAGCCTGTCGACGGGCGGCTTCGTCGCGCCGGTGTACTTCTGCACGAGGTCGAGGCGCTCGACCGGGACGAACAGCTTGTCGTCGCCCGCGTAGCGCAGCTCGAGGAACTCCTGGCCGTCGCCCTGCCCTGAGCTCGTCGAAGGGCCGACGCCGATCTGCCTGAGGCCGACGAACACGCCGATCCCGTGGTCGACGTGGACGACGTAGTCACCGACCTTGAGGTCGCGGAGATCGGAGAGGAACGCTTTCGTCGCCGATCGGCGGCGCTCCGGCGTGCGGCGTTCTTCCTCGAAGACGTCCGCCTCGGCGTAGATCTGCAGCGCCGCGTCCGGCAAACGGAATCCGCGCGAGAGGCCGCCCACGGCGACGAGCACGGCGGCGTAGCGCGCGTCTTCCGCGCGTTCAACCGGTATCGCAAAGACTTCGTACTCCTTCAGCAGCTCGATGGTCCGCTCCGCGCGGCCGGCAGTCGCGGCGACGAGCAGCGTCGTATCGCCGGCGTCGCGGAGACGTTTGATCTCAGCCACCCATTCGGGAATCCGTCCGCGCATCTCGATGGCGGGCTGGCATCGGATGCGGTGCGACGGAAGCTCTCGTCTCGGGATTTGGGATTCGGGATTCGGGATTCGCGACTCGGGGCTCGGGATTTGGGATTCGGGATTCGGGATTTGAAATTCACGCGCGTCGTCGTCGAGGCCGAGGTGCGCGAGCATCGTCGCGTGGGCGAAGCGCGCTTCGATGTCAGACCAATCGACAAAGAGTTGATCGGGCGACGCGACCGGTGGCGCGGCGCCTTCATCCCTCGACGAGCTCGGGGTGCCGCGATCGCGGGCCTGAAAGGCGCGCGCCACATCGATGGTTGGGCCGGGCCCTGCGGACCGGGCAAGCTCGGCCCCCGCCCTGCGGCCTCGACGCGATTTCAATTCCGCCCGCTCGACGAGCATGTCCGCGTCGTCTTCCGCACTCAGCTCTGCCCACTGTTCCTCGCTGATCACCGGTTCTGCGGGCGCGGGACCCGTCCCGTTCGACACGAGCGTCTCGTAGCTGCGCCGCACCTGTTCGAGCAGCTTCGCCGCCGAGACCTCGACTTCGTCGCGCTCCGACACGATCGTGTGCGCGGTTTTCGCGCGCGAGAGATAGTCGAACAGCGTGGCGGAACGATCGTCGGAGAGCACGTCGCGCAGCGGCACGATGGCAATCCGATCGATCGGCGCGATCGATCGCTGGGTCGACGGATCGTAGGTGCGGATCGTCTCGATCGTGTCGCCGATGAATTCGAGCCGGACCGGATGCGTTTCCGCCACCGGGAAGATGTCGACGATGCCGCCGCGGGACGCGAACTCGCCGTGCTGATCGGCGGGATCTTCGCGGCTGAAGCCGGCGTCGACGAGCAGTTCCGCCAGATCGGTCGGCGAGATATCCTGACCGGGTTTCAGCTCGAGCGAGGCGGCGAGGAGTCGCTCTGGCGCGGTCACGCGCGGCAGCAGGCCGGCGGCCGACGCGACGACTACTCTCGCGGTGCCGCGGCCGATGCCGTGCAGCGCGCGGGCCCGCGCGGAGGTGACGCCGACGTGCGGCGCGAGGCCGCGATACGGATCGACCTCGTGCGACGGAAACGCCAGCACCGCCCGCTCGGCCGCCATCGCCGGCAGCCCTTCGAGCGCGGCGAGAAAGAACGCGACGTCGGCGACCGACTGCTCGAGGTCGCCGTCGCTCGGCACGACGTAGAGCACCACCCCGTGCGGCCGCGCCTGCGCCGCCGCGGCCACGAACAGCGCGTTCGCGGACTGGGTGAGACCCGACACGATGCGCGCAGGGATATCCATTCCGCTGCGCACGACGGCGGTCTTCAGAACGGCGCGAAGGTTGAGGGACGTCGACGTGGCCACGAACCTCCAGTGTAGCGCGAAGGCTTTAGCCGAGCGTGGCGACGACGCTCGCCTGAAAGGCTCGCGCTACAGACTGCGTTTGACGCGTTCGATGATGGCGCTCGTGGAGTAGCCGGGCTCGACGGCGAAGCGGACCACTTTCCCGCCGCGCGCCTCGACGACGTCTCGGCCGACGATCGCATCTTCCGCCCAGTCGGCGCCCTTGACGAGAACATCGGGCTGCACCGCCGCGATGAGCGCGTGGGGCGTGTCCTCGTCGAAGA
>Ga0209474_10000269_pt1 | contig 60939 bp, 54 predicted proteins | sample GraSoiAngelo_145_FD_185902 | JGI IMG/M metagenome (GOLD analysis project Ga0209474, IMG submission 185902) | Grasslands soil microbial communities from the Angelo Coastal Reserve, California, USA - 14_1009_05_20cm (SPAdes) (version 2) | ecosystem: Environmental > Terrestrial > Soil > Grasslands...
ACGGTCCGAGCAGCGAGATGAACTCGCCGTCCTGGGCGGAGAGGTTGAGGCCGTCGAGGACGACCTTGTCTCCGTAGGCCTTGATCAGATCGCGGATCTCCAGAAATGCCATACCCTGCTCAGCTCGAGGCGGCGACCACGCCGCGCTCTCCGCTCACGATTTCGGCCAGGTTGTCGGTCGACCGGCCGTACGCTCGCCTGGCGAGCAACGGGATCAGCGCGAGCAGACCCACCAGGACCACCGCCGCGGCAAGCAGGACGCTCGAGATCGCGGCGGCCGCCGGGTCATAGGACTGGCGCAACTCCGTGAAGATCTGAACTGGCACCGTGCTCACGCGCGGACTGGCCAGGAAGGACGCGACGACGACTTCGTCCCATGAGGTCAGGAAGGCAAATATCGCACCCGTGATCACGCCGGTGCGGATGAGCGGCAGGGTGATCTTCTGGAACGTCTTCCACGGGTTGGCTCCAAGGCCCGCCGCCGCCAGCTCTAGCGTCCGGTCCACGGTGGTGAGGCTGGTGCTCACCGTGAGGAATGGAAAGGGAAAGGCGAGCACCGTATGCGCGAGGACGAGACCGGGCACAGTCCCCGCCAAGCTGCCGCCGAAGCCAACGGGACCGACCTGCCACCCCAGCGCCCACACGAAGTAATCGCCTACGGCGAGGTCGATGATGGGGACGACGAGCGGCGCGAGGAAGAGAGCCGTCAGGAGCCCGCGCCCAGGAAACTTGCCCCGTGTCATGCCCAGCGCCGCGAGCGTCCCCAGCAGCGTCGCGAGAACGGCGGTGGCCAAAGCAGTCTCGACACTGACCGGAATCCGGAGCGTCCACTGCGGGTTCGTGAGCAGCTCCGCGTACCACCGCAAGGAAAGCCCCTCCGGGGGGAAGGCCAGGGTGGACGAGTTCGTGAAGCTCATCGGCACGACGACCAGGATCGGAGCGAGCAGGATGGCGGCGGTCAGGACCGCGCAGGCACGCCACAGCCACTGCCACGAGCGTGTCGTCATCGGGCGCCGCCGAAAGACTGGCGGAGGATCTCGCCGACCTTGAGCACCCGGGCGGCGGTCGCAAGTGTGGTCAGCGTGACCAGCAGGAGGATGGTCCCGATCGCCGACCCGTAGCCCCACTCCGCCTGAGCCATGTAGTCCGCCGTGTACTGGCTGAGAAACCGTCCGCCGGCATTGTCCCCGAGCAGTTGCGGCACAACGTAGAAGCCAAGCCCGGCGACGAACACGATCAAGCCGCCCGCGTAAAGCCCAGGCAGGCTCATGGGTAGGAAGACGCGGGCGAAAGCCACGATCGGCCGCGCGCCGAGGCCGGCCGCGGCCTGGACGTATTCGGGGTTGATTCCACGCATGACCGAGTAGACGGGGAGAACCATGTACGGCAGCAGCATGCAGGTCATGCCGAGCGCCACCGCGGTCTCTGTTCTGATCAGCGTCAGATGCTCGCTGATCAAGTGGATGCGCAGCAAGAGCTGGTTGATGATCCCGGTATCGCGCAGCACGACCTGCAGGGCGAAAGTTCGAACCAGCAGGTTGACCCCGGCCGGAAACAAGACGGCGAAAAGCAACACAGCGGCGATTCGCGGTGAGGCGAAGCGGACGGCATACGCGTAGACGTAGCCGACCACCGCGCAGATGATCGTCACAAGCGCGGACATGCCGAGGGTCTCGAACAGGGACCGAACGCCGGATGGGGTCTGGGCGAAGCGCACGTAGTTGTCGAGTCCTGGCGTTGGATCCATGAAGCTGCGGAAGATCATCTGACCCAGCGGCCAGGCGAAGAAGAAGACCATAAAGAGTGCCGCGGGAAGCGCCAGGAGTCCCCACCACGCCTGGCTCCCGCCTCGGCGGCGAGAGCCGGTGATGCGCGGGGTCTGTGCCAATGCCGTCCCTAGCTTGAGCGCCAGTTGTTGAACGACGTCGTGATCGTGTCGAGATGAGCGGCGACATATTCAGCGAGGGCTTCGCTCGTCTCCACGACGTGTGTTTGATTGAGATGTGTGGTCGGAAGGTCGTTCGCGATCTTCGGATTGGGCGTCGACTTGACGTTGCTGGGCGCACCCGCTGCGCAGAAGGAGAAAGTTCCGTTCACGTCCTTGCTGGTGACGAACGCGATGAACTGCATTGCCGCGGTGACGTTGGGGTCGCCCTTCGGCACGCCCATCAGATCGCCCGCCACGACCTGGCCGTCCCAGCTGATGTCGACCGGCGAGCCGGCATCGCGAAGAGAGGTGACGCGGTTGGCATATTCCTGTCCCATGGCCACCTCGCCGGATTTGAGCAAATCCTGGCCCTGGCTGCCGGTGGCATACCAGACGATGCTGCTCTTGATGGTGCCGAGCTTTTTCAGCGCACGGTTGACATCGAGCGGAATCAGCTTGTCTGGCGCCACTCCGTCAGCAAGAAGGGCGGCGTAGAGAACGGCGGGGACATCGTTGTCACCCGGCATCGCGCGCTTGCCGGGAAACTTCTTCGTGTCGAAGAAGTCCGCCCACGTCTTCGGTGTCTGGCCGCCGAACTTGTCGGTGCGATAACCCATCGCCCACGCGTAGATGTCGATCGAGGTGCCGTATGTCGTGTATGTCCCCGCGGCGAGCTCGCCCTTGTTCACCACTTTGTAGTCAATCGGTTCGAGGCTGTTCTTGCCGGCGCTGGGGAGGGCGAGGTTTGCGCTCGGGTAGACGACGTCCACGTTGTACTGCTTGGACTGGACCATCGCTTTGATCTGTCCATCCGTAAGGAATGGGCCATCGATGACCTTGATCCCTGTTTTCGCGGTGAAGGGATCGAAGAACGACTTTCGCTGACACGCCCCCCAATCGCCGCCAGTGTTGACGACGACCAGCTCCTTGGTCGAGGAGCTTGGGGTCGATGCCGAGCTCCCGCCACTGCCTCCGCAAGCCGCGACCGCCACCAACGCGACCAGAAGGGACACCAGCCCGCCGCCTCTAGCTCTGCTCATCACGATCCTCCACCTCCGGACTAGACATGTCTAGGCATGTTGGGCCAGGCGGTTGAACTTGTCAAGCCCTGGGCTGGGCGATACCGTCCGCTCGATGGTTGCCGGCTTCAGGGATTTCTTCGCCACGAGCGCCGGGGCGTCGGCCGCGTTCATCGGACTGCTGTTCGTATCGCTGTCGGTGGCGGCCGGGCCGCGGCGGCGACCTGATCTTCCGAGCGATGCTGTTCACCCTGGTTCCGCTCTACGCGAGCGCTCTGGCTCGCGCGTGGGAGATCACGTGGATCAGGCCGGCGGACGTCGAAGTCTCGGTGGCGCCGGCTGAACCAGCGAAACACGACATGCACCACCGATGAGTATTGGTTTGATGGACATGAGTGGTCGACAAGGGGACGTGTTACTGCGTTTACATTAGTTGGCTAGAGGAGAGCCTCCAACAGCCGGCTGCTGTTTCGTGATCACGAGAACCTGTCGCGGTCTACCAGCCCAGTGCCTTTCGACGATCTCATAACCAGTAATACCAACTCCTAAGCAGAGGTCGGCTAGGGACTTGGGGTCGTGTCGATAATGTGGATTGGGTAACCCTTCGATTACATCCCATGAAATACGATTTCCGGGTCCACGGCGTAGTCCTGTGCGGACCTCCTCCTCGGTCGCTTCTTCAAATATGGATCCCTCAATTACTGCGCGTCCTGAGGGACGGAGGATTCGATACATCTCCTGTAAAGCTTTAGCCTGCTCGGAGACGTCAAGAAGTTCATTAAACGCGGACCATAAGCACAAAGCTGCATCGAATGACGCGTCTGAATAGGCATCTCTGTCATCGAACCAACGCTGAACTCGATATCAAGCCCCCGCTTCGTGGCTTCTTCTTGCGCTTCAGCAATCAATTGGGGGGAGAGATCCAGACCCTTGATTTGGTATCCAAGTTCGGCGAGCGGGATGGCGATCCGACCATAACCACAGCCCACGTCGAGAATCTGGACATCCGGCGAGAAGATCGCCGTGAGCATCTTCACGATGCTTCGATCCCATTCCAGAGATGTTCTGGCCTCAAGGCCGCGTCGCTTGATGTGTTTGTAGAAGTTTCGACTTAGATTCCCCGAGCCAGTCATCAGTTCCAATATCTCATCTCGCTAAGCCGCAATTACCCGCTCGGCGCGGGTGCCGATGCCCTTCTAAGATCCTGCCCGAACTAACGCTCGACGCTGAATGCAGCTACCAGGGGCTGGAGCGAACGCCGCGTCTACGATGTCCTGAGACAGAACAATTGGTGGACCCGAGTTCCCACAATCCGAACACCCCTCGGGTATTCGGAGGGCGCTGCGCAGGCAAACAGGAGGTCGCACCTTGATGACGGAGCACAGAATCGGCACGCAGGAGGAGTGGCAGGCGGAACGCGACGAGCTACTGATAGAGGAGAAGGAGCTCACTCGCCGGGGAGACGAGCTGGCCAGGAAGAGGCGCGGGCTGCCCTGGGTGCCGGTCGAAAAGGACTACCACTTCCAGACCGAGGCCGGCACGAAGACCCTCAGCGATCTCTTCGACGGCCGGTCCCAGCTGCTCGTCTATCACTTCATGTTCGGGCCGCCCTACGAGGCCGGCTGCCCGGTCTGCTCCTCGATCGCAGACACCCTCGCCCCCCAGGTGCCCCACCTGAAAGCCAGGGACACCACCCTGCTGCTCGCTTCCCGCGCGCCGCTCGCGAAGCTGATCGCCTACAGGAAGCGGATGGGCTGGGGCATCGACTGGGTCTCGAGCGGCAGCAGCGACTTCAACCGCGACCTCGGCTTCCTGAGCACCGAGGAGGAGCTGAAGCCGTTCCTCGAGGGCGAGATCCCGCCCACCGTCGAGCAGCTTGCGGGCATGTGTGGGACTGACGTCCTCGGGTATGTCTCCGAGGGACCGGGCTTGAGCGCGTACGCGCTATCGGACGGGACCGTTTATCGGACATACGTGACGACGGCCCGCGGTGTCGAGCCCGCGATGGCTTACTACGCCCTACTGGACCGCACACCGCGGGGTCGCGACGAAAGCGACACGACACCGCTGTGGGTGCGCCGCCACGACGAGTACGAGCTAGATGAGTAATTCATCCCGGCCAATGGGCGGCGAAAGTCTCGAGACGACGATGCATTTGGTGGACCCGAGGGGATTCGAACCCCTGACCTCTTGAGTGCGATTCAAGCGCGCTCCCAGCTGCGCCACGGGCCCACACGGTCACTTTTCCGGGCCGAGGGGGCCAGTATACCCGCGCTCCTATACTCGCCCTGAGTGGCCTCGTTCTTCAAAAACAAACGCGTGCCGGAGGGCGTGGACCCGGCGCGCATCCCGCCCGGCCAGACCCTCACTGCGCCTGACCGCTGGCCGCTCCTCCACTTCGGACCCGTCCCGAAAACGGACATCGCGAAGTGGGACTTCAACGTTTTCGGCGCGGTGGAGAACATGCTGACGCTCGATTACGGCGAGCTGCGCGCGCTGCCTTCGAAGGACGTGGTCGCCGATATCCATTGCGTCACGGGTTGGAGCCGGCTCGGCGACCGGTGGACGGGCGTTCCGATCCGCGAGATCCTGCATCGGGTCAAGCCGAAACCTGAGGCGAAGTACGTGATGGCGCACTGCGAGTACGGCTACACGACCTCGGTGCCGCTCAGCGTCCTCGACGGCGAGGACAACCTGCTGTGCTACGCGTGGAACGGCCAGGACCTGACCCCGGATCACGGCTGGCCGCTCCGCCTGTTCGTGCCCACGAAGTACTTCTGGAAGTCGGCGAAGTGGTTGCGCGGGCTAGAGTTCATGGAACGCAACCGGCTAGGTTTCTGGGAGCAGCGCGGCTATCACGACGAAGCAGACCCCTGGAAAGAAACAAGGTACTGGTAGTAGTGGACTGGTCGCGCCGCCGGTCGTGACCTTCACGACCGACTTCGGGGCGGGCTCTCCGCTGGTCGCTGCGATGAAGGGCGTCGTGCTTGCCGGGTGTCCCAACGCGGTGCTCGTCGACGTATCGCATGAGGTGCCCCGGTTCGATGTCTCGGCGGGCGCCTTCATGCTGTTCGCGGGCACGCGTCACTTCGGCGGCGGATCCGTTCACCTCGCGGTGGTCGATCCAGGCGTGGGGAGCACGCGGCGGCGCCTCATCGTCGAGGCCGGCGGGCGTTTCTACATCGGCCCTGACAACGGGCTCTTCGCCATCGTGATCGACGAGGTTGGTGTGCAGGCGGTGCACGAGCTTGCCCCGCGACCCAACGCCGCCCCGACGTTCGAAGGCCGCGACGTGTTCGCCCCTGCCGCTGCGGCGCTCGCTTCGGGTGTGCCGGTCGACTCGCTTGGCCCGCGGACGGATCCGCCGCTCGGCCTGCCGGACACCGGTCCGCGCGTGCTGTGGACGGACGGGTTCGGCAACCTGGTGACGAATCTCAAGCCGCCGGTCCGGAAGCTTCGCGTGCACAACCACGACGTCGTCGCCACGGCCAAGACATACGCGGAAGCGCGGCCCGGGGAGCCGTTCGTGTATGTCGGCAGCATGGGGTACCTCGAGGTTGGCGTGCGCGAAGCCCGAGCCGACAAGCTGCTCGGCGCGCGGCCGGGCATGCGGGTGGAGACGATCTAGGCCAGGTTCCTTAACAGGCTGGGTTGGCGCTTGAACCCTCGCCGCGTAGTTTTTGCCCGCTGTGGTTCGAGCGGCCTGCTTGCTCTCCATCCTTCTCTCCCTAGCGGGCTGCTCGCGCCCAGCCAGTGCCCCGCCCGATGGGCCACCTCCTGGGGCCGACGTTCGCCTCTGGCAGGACGCGAGCATCTTCACGCTCGTCAGCGGGCTGATCGGCTCGGCCCATGAGCGGGTGATGGTCGAGATGTACGAGCTGGGACGCGAGGAGGTGGTGCAAGCGCTAGGCGCCGCGAAGGCGCGAGGAGTCGAGGTCCGCGTCATCACCGACCCGACGGTCAAGCCCAGCCGGCGATCGGCCGCGCAGCTCGAGTCGCTAGGCGTCGCGGAGCGGTTCTACCCGGTCGACGACACGCGGCATCAGATCGATCACGTCAAGCTGCTCGTCGCCGACGAAAAGGCGGCTGTCGGCGGCATGAACTGGGGCCGCCACAGCGACCGCAATCACGACTACGTGCTCGAGATTCGCGTCGCCGCAGAAGTCGATCGGGTTGTCAGCATCTTCGACCAGGACTGGGATCTCGCCGGCGGTCACCCGTCGCCTCAGGCCGAGTTCGTCGGCGCCGTGGCGCAGACCGCGCCGGGGAGCGAGATCCGCGCCATGCTCGAATCCGCCCTCTACCACGCCGCGCATCGAGTGATGGCCGAGGTCTACACGCTGACCGACGCCGAGGTCATCGCCGACCTGGTCTTCGCGCATCGACGCGGTGCCGTCGTACGCGTCATCCTGGACCCCAACCAGTCCTACAACCAGCGGGCGTTCGTGCTCCTGCGGACGGGCGGGGTCGAGGTGCGCTGGTATCCCGTTCCGAAAGGGGTGCTGCTGCACGCGAAGATTGGGTTGTTCGATGGTCTGCTGGTGCTGGGCTCCGCCAACTGGACGTTGAGCGGTCTTGGCGTCAACCACGAGCTCGACGTCGAGACGACCGACGCGGCCGTGGTGCAGGCGTACGCGACGAGGTTCGAGTCGGATTGGGCGAAGTCGGCCTAGCGGCTAGCTCTGTGGGGGCGGTCCTGCTGAACCTGGCGCAGGAGGCCCGCCGGGTCCGGCCGCCGGGGGCGGCGGCAGCGAGCCGGGGGCGGGCATGTTGCCGAAGTTCACCTGCGGCACCGCCCGGTCGCCCTCGTCTGCCTGGAAGAAGCCGAACGGCTTGAAGCCGAGGACGCCCGCGATGAGCGAGGTGGGGAGGGTCTGGAGCTTGATGTTGTAGTCGCGCACGTTGCCGTTGTAGAAGCGGCGGGAGAACTCGAGCTTGTCCTCGGTCGCGGTCAGGTTCTCCTGCAGGTTCGTGAACGCGGAGATCGCCTTCAGCTCGGGATAGTTCTCCGACACGGCAAACAGGCTGCGCAGGCTCTGGGAGAGCATGTTCTCCGCCTGGCCGATCTTGGCCGGGTCGCCTGTCGCGCCCGCCGCGACCGCGTTGGCCCTGGCATTGGTGACAGCCTCCAGGGTTCCACGCTCGTGGCCCATGTAGCCCGCGACGGTGTTCACCAGGTTGGGGATCAGGTCGTGCCGGCGCTTCAGCTCGACATCGATCTCCGACCAGGCTTCCTGGGTCCGGTTGCGGGCAGCGATCAGCCCGTTGTAGGTGAAAACCAGCCACAGGACGACCAGGATGACGATCGCAAGGACTATCCAGGTGCCCATGCTCTAACTCCTAGGCGTGTGCGCGCCGAGCCCAACGGGTCTTCTTCAGCATTTTCTTGTGCTTGTGCTTGCGCATCTTTTTGCGCCGCTTCTTGATGACTGAGCCCAATCCAACTCCCAGCGCGTGTTTGATCTGACGGTTGAAGGTACGGCGGTGAAGCATACCGTAAGCCGAGTCGCACTTGTCTGCGGCATACACTCCTAGCCGATGTACTTCACGGACGCCCACGAGGAGCTTCGCCAGCACATCCGGAGGTTCCTGGAGAAGGAGGTCCAGCCCCACCTCGAGGAGTGGGAGGAGAAGACCTTCCCCGACTCGATCTTCGAGCGCTTTGGGGAGCTTGGCTTTCTCGGGCTTCGCTATCCGCCCGAGTACGGCGGCCAGGGCGGCGACTACTTCTCGGCTGTCGTGCTGTCCGAGGAGCTGGCGCGGGTCGGGAGCGGCGGCCTCGGCATGGCGGTGGCCGTGCAGACCGAGATGGCGACCCCGCCCGTGTTCAAGTTCGGCACCGAGGAGCAGAAGCGGCGCTGGCTGGCGCCCGCGATCCGGGGCGAGCAGATCGCCTCGATCGCCATCACGGAGCCCGATGCGGGCTCAGACGTGGCGGGCATCACGACGGTGGCCCGACGATTCGGCGACGAGTTCATCGTCAACGGGCGCAAGACCTTCATCACCAACGGCGCGCGTTGCCGCTGGGCCCTGGTCGTCACCAAGGGCGAGCGCGAGCGAGGGCACTCTGGCTACAACCTGCTCGTGATCGAAAAAGGAACGCCCGGATTCGAGGTCTCGCGGACGCTCCAGAAGCTCGGCATGCATTCCTCGGACACCGCCGAGCTTGTGTTCGAGGACTGCCACGTTCCCGCCGCGAACCTGATCGGGGAAGAGGGCGAGGGCTTCAAACAGCTGATGTGGGAGCTGCAGGGCGAGCGCATGATCACGGCCTCGGGTGCCGTGGCCGGGGCGAATCACGTCTTCGAGTACACGATGGAGTACGCGCGCAACCGGATGGCCTTCGGCCAACCGATCTCGAACTTCCAGGTCATCAAGCACAAGCTCGTCGACATGGGCACGAAGATCGCGTCCGCCCGGGCCTTCGTCTATGAGACGGCGAAGCGCTGGGACGAGGGCGAGTATCCCGTGCGCGAGATCTCCCAGGCCAAGCTGCTGGCGACGCAGGTCGCGTGCGAGGTCGCGGACGACGCCATCCAGATCCTCGGCGGCCACGGCTACATGCGCGAGTTTCCGGTCGAGCGAGCGTGGCGCGACGCGCGGCTTGCGCGGATCGGCGCCGGGACCGACGAGATCATGAAAGAGATCATCGCCAAGTCCTACGGTCTTTGATCTCGCCCGTCCTGTTCGCCGGCTGCAAGCCGGAGGTCGCCGCTTTTGACGGCCGGATCATCGCGGTCGGGGAGGGCGCGCGGGCGGCGGCAGGCCGGAAGGCCGAGGTGGTCCGGCTGCGAGGCGTCGCGTGGCCGGGCCTGATCGATTCCCACATCCACCTCGCGCACCTGGCCGAACGCAAGCTGTCGGTCGACCTCACGGGCGCAACGGACCTGGCGGACGCGCTGGCGCGTGTCAAGCGCTGGGCGAGGGCGCTACCGAAGGGCGCCTGGGTCATCGGGTCGGGCTGGTACAACGACGTCTGGCCCGAGACCGCGTTTCCCACCCGGCAGCAGCTCGACGCGGCCGTCGCGGGGCGGCCGGCCTACCTGCGGCGCAAGGACGGGCACTCGGCGTGGGTCTCGAGCGCGGCACTCCGGGCCGCGGGCGTCGAAGCCGCGAGCGAGGCTCCGGCGGGAGGATTGATCGACCGCGACGGCGCCGGAGAACCCACGGGGATCCTCCGCGAAACCGCGATGCAGCTGGTCTCGAAAGACCTGCCCCGACCCTCCGACGCGGATCTCGACGTGGCAATTGCCGCCGTGCTCGTCGACCTCGCTCAGCTCGGTCTGACCTCCGTTCACTCGATGGACAACGCCCCCACGCTGGCATCGCTGCAGCGGGTTCGGGCGTCTGGGGCGCTGCCGGTGCGCGTGTCCTACAACCTCCCGCTCAAGGACCTGCCGCACGCGGAGAGGATGGGGGTTCGTTCGGGTTGGGGCGATCCCTGGCTCCGTGTCTGGGGAGTCAAGGCGTTTCTCGACGGATCGTTGGGCAGCCGCACGGCGGAGATGCTCGACGGCTCAGGCACGGCTCGTCTCACGCAGCCGGACCTGGTCGACCTGGTCGAACGCGCCGCGCGGGCGGAGCTGAACGTCTGCCTCCACGCCATCGGCGACGGCGCCGTCCGCCGCGCGCTTGACGCACTGGCACCGCACCGCAACGCATGGTCGATGTGGCGGCCGCGCATCGAGCACGCGCAGTGCGTGAACCCGAAAGACATGACACGGATGGCGCGCCTGGGTGTCATCGCGTCAATGCAGCCGATGCACGCCGTCGCCGATCGAGAGCTTGCCGACGCGATGTGGCCTGAGGTGACGAAGCACGCTTACGCGTGGCGGGCGCTGGCCAAGGCGGGCGTGCGGCTCGCGTTCGGCTCGGATGCGCCGGTGGAAACGGCTGATCCGCTGGCGGGCATCGAAGCAGCCACCACATGGAGAAAGCAGGCGAAATGGTATCCCGAGCTGGCCCTCACAAAAGCCGCCGCTCTCCGCGCGTACACATCCAACGCCGCATACGCGGCGGGCATGGAGGCGGACCTCGGCGCCCTTCGCCCTGGCAAGTTGTGCGACATGACTGTCGTCGACGACCGGGGCCTGGTCGCGACGGTGGCGGGCGGCCGCCTTACGTGGCGGCGAACGCCTGCTTGAGCTTGGCTGCCGTCTGACCCAGCGCCTCGTTGACGACCCTCACGTCATCGACCACGGCCATGAAGTTGGTATCCCCGTTCCAGCGCGGCACGACGTGAAAGTGGACGTGGTCCGGGATTCCGGCGCCCGCCTCGCGCCCGATGTTGACGCCCACGTTGAATCCGTCGGGGTTCATGACCTGCTTCAGCACCGCCATGGTGCGCTTGACGGCGCGCATGACATCCGCAGTCTGAGAGTCGTCGAGATCGACGAGGCTCGCACGATGCGCAAGAGGCGCCACCATCGCGTGACCGGGGTTGTACGGAAACTTGTTCAGCATCACGATCGCGCCTGGCGGTCGCCATACGACCAGGTCAGCGTCCTCATCGTCGGGATGCTCGACGACCCGCTCGAAAAGACACCCGGGTTTCTGCATGCCGCCGATGTACTGCATGCGCCACGGCGCCCACAGCCGCTCCATTGATCTACGTCCTTTTAATGCTTGTGGTCACGGCCGTGTGGGGCTGGACCTTCGTCCTGGTGAAGGACGCAGTCACACAGTACCCGACGCTGCCCTTCCTGCAGATTCGCTTCCTGCTGGCTGTCGCGGTCATGGCCCTGGTCGTCCACCGCCTGCCGACGCGGCGCGAGCTGCGGGTCGGCGCGGCGATCGGCATCGCGCTCGCCGGGGGATATCTGACCCAGACCGCCGGCCTTGCCATCACCAGCCCCGGCAACGCGGGTTTGATCACGGGCCTGTTCGTGGTCTTGACGCCGGTGATCAACAGGCTGTTCGGCGCTCCGATCCACTGGTGGACGTGGTCCGCCGTCGTCATCTCGCTCGCCGGCCTCGTGCTGCTCACGGGCGGCCCCTCGGGTATGAACCTGGGAGATGCACTGGTCCTCGCCTGCGCCGTCCTCTTTGCGGCGCACATCGTGCTCCTGGGCCGCTGGTCGCCCGGCACCTCGTCGGCGCCGCTCGCGATGGTGCAGATGGGCACCTGCGCTGTGCTCTTCAGCGCCGGCGGGACCTGGTCGCTGCGCCCGCCAACAGCTGCGGTATGGCTGGCGATCGTGGTCACCGCGCTCTTCGCCTCCGCGTTCGGCTATCTGATCCAGACGTGGGTCCAGGCGCACATCAGCGCCAACCGGACAGCGCTCATCCTCGCCACGGAGCCCGCGTGGGCGCTCGTCGCCGCTGTGACGCTTGCGGGCCAGCGATTCGGGATCCTGCAGGCGGCCGGCGCGGCGCTGCTGATGGTCGCGATCGTGGGTCACGAACTTGCATCCCTAAAATTTGAACCCCATGTCCAGCCGGCCCCGCCGTAGCGTCTACGTGCCGCAGGAGATCGAGCCGAAGTGGCAGACGATCTGGGCCGAGCGCGGGGTGATGAAGGCCGACGACGCCTCGCCGAAACCGAAGTTCTACGACCTGGTCATGTACCCGTACCCCTCAGGTGACCTGACCGTTGGACACCTGCGCAACTACGTGATGGGCGACGTGCTCGCGCGGATGAAGCGGATGCAGGGGTTCGAGGTGCTGCATCCCTTCGGATGGGACGCGTTCGGCCTCCCCGCCGAGAACGCGGCGATGAAGCGTGGCAACCTCCATCCCAGGACGTGGACGCTCGAGAACATCGCGAAGGGCAAGCGCGAGCTCAAGATGGCGGGAATCCTCTACGACTGGGACCGCGAGGTCACCAGCTCGGAACCTGACTACTACCGCTGGACGCAGTGGCTCTTCCTGCTGATGCTGGAGCGGGGACTCGCCTATCGGGCGACGGCTCCGGTCAACTGGTGTCCGGTCGACAAAACCGTGCTGGCGAACGAGCAGGTGATCAACGGCCGCTGCTGGCGGCATCCCGACGTCGAGGTCGAAAAACGCGACCTGGAGCAGTGGTTCCTCAAGATCACGGACTACGCGGACCGGCTGCTCGACGACCTGTCGCTGCTCGACAAGTGGCCGCACAAGGTCCGTGTCATGCAGACGAACTGGATCGGCCGGAGCACGGGGGCCGAGGTCGACTTTCCGGTCGACGGGCTGCCTGGCGAGGTCGTGCGCATTTACACCACACGGCCGGACACCCTGTTCGGCGCGACCTTCATGGTGCTCGCCCCGGAGCATCCGCTGGTCGAGCGCGTCACCACGGAAAAGCATCGGGCGCGTGTGCGTGAGTACGTGGAGAAGGCGCGGAAAGAGACCGAGATCGAGCGTCTGTCAACCGAGCGCGAGAAGACCGGCGTCGCCACCGGCGGCTTCGCCATCAATCCGGTCAACGGTGAGAAGATCCCGATCTGGGTCGCCGACTACGTGCTGGTGACCTACGGCACCGGCGCGATCATGGCCGTGCCCGCGCATGACGAGCGCGACTTCGAATTTGCCACGCGGCACAACCTCCCCATCCGCGAGGTGATCGCACCCCCGAACGGCCCGCAGGGCCTTCTCCGCCAGGCGTATCTCGGAGCAGGAGCGTTGGTGAACAGCGGACAGTTCGACGGGCTCGATTCGACGGCCGCGATCGAGCGAATCTGCGACTGGCTCGAGCAGAAGGGCATGGGCAAGCGGGCCGTCAAATACCGGTTGCGCGACTGGCTGATCTCGCGCCAGCGGTACTGGGGGGCGCCGATCCCGGTCGTCTACTGTCCGAACCACGGCATCGTGCCGGTGCCCCGGGAGCAGCTGCCTGTCGAGCTTCCGGCCGAATACAAGCCGCTGTCGGAGCAGCCCGATTGGTACCAGACCAAATGTCCGATAGGCGGCGAAGACGCTCGGCGCGAGACCGACACCATGGACACCTTCATCGACTCGTCCTGGTACTTCCTGCGCTACGCGAGCCCGCGCGACGAAACCGAGCCCTTCGACCCCGAGCTGGCGAACCACTGGATGCCCGTCGACCAGTACACCGGCGGAGTGGAGCACGCGATTCTGCACCTCCTGTACTCGCGCTTCTTCGTGAAGGTGCTGTATGACGCAGGCCTGGTCGCCTACACCGAGCCGTTCATGCGCCTGTTCAACCAGGGGATGGTCAAGCGCTTCGGCCAGGTGATGTCGAAGTCATTGGGCAACGGCGTTTCGATCGACGAGCTCGCGGGCGCGCAGGGCGCGGACGCCGGACGGATCTACGAGATGTTCATCGGACCGCCGGAAGAGGACGTCGAGTGGACCGAGGCCGGCCTCAACGGAGTCGTCAAGTTCCTTCAGCGCGTGTGGCGACTGGTGCTCGAGCCGGATTCGATCGTCCCGGAGGGCGTGGCGTCAGGTGCGAAAGTCGACGCGACGGTGCTGCGCCGCAAGGTGGCGCAGACCGTGGGCAAGGTCACCGAGCACTACGACGAGCTGCGCTTCAACACCGCCGTCGCCTTCTTGATGGAGCTCGCCAACACGATGCAGGACTACCTGCAGACCGGGGGCAACCGCGACGCGGAGTGGGACGCCACGGTGCGCACGCTGCTCAGGCTGCTGAACCCTCTCGCTCCGCACGCGTGCGAGGAGATGTGGGAGCGGCTGGGCGAGAAGGGGCTGATCGCGGACGCCTCCTGGCCGGAGTTCGAGGCCGCAGCGGCGGCGGAGCCGAAGGTTGTGTTGGTCGTGCAGGTCGGAGGCAAGCTGCGCGACCGGCTGGAGGTCGACGCCGGGCTGTCCGAGGCCGACGCGGTGAAGGCGGCTCTCGCCAGCGAGAAAGTTCGCGCGGCGCTGAATGGTCGCGGTCCTTCGAAGGTGATTTACGTGCCCGACCGGCTCATCAATCTGGTTCCCTAGCCTCCAGGACGACCACAGTTCGGGCGCGAGTCATCACGCGGCCGCCGGCGGGCTGCGAGTCGGTCTGAAACTCCAATGCGCCGGTGTCGAGCACCAGCTTCCATACCGCGCCAAAGTCTGGGGGCGGCTGCCAGCTCACGGCTCGCCGGTGCCCGTTGAAGAGAAGCCGGAACGAGTCGTCGACGATCGGCCGCCCCTGATCCGTTTGGCCGGGGATCGCTCTCCCGTTCAGGTACACGCCGAGCGCACGCGCGTGGCGTGAGATCCAGTCCTGGTCTGACATCACGTCGCCGTTGGGCTTGAACCACGCGATGTCCACGGCGCCGCGGATCGGCCGGCCCTGGAACCACCGGCGCCGCCGAAACATCGGATGCTCGCGCCGGAACGCGATCAAACGCCGGACGTATTCGAGCAGCGGATTATCGATCTCGGACCAGTTGACCCACGAGATCTCGTTGTCCTGGCAGTACGCGTTGTTGTTGCCTTTCTGGGTCCTGCCGAGCTCGTCTCCCATCGACAACATCGGCACGCCCTGCGAAAGGAAAAGCGTGGCGAGCAGGTTTCGCTGCTGCTGCGCGCGGAGCTTGAGCACCGCTGGGTCGTCGGCGTCACCTTCAACGCCGCAGTTCCAAGACCGGTTGTGCGACTCGCCGTCGGCGTTGAACTCACCGTTCGCCTCGTTGTGCTTCAGGTTGTAGGAGACAAGGTCGCGCAGGGTGAAGCCATCGTGCGCGGTGACGAAGTTGATGCTCGCGACCGGACGTCGGGTGTCGTTTTGATACAGGTCTGAGCTGCCGGTCAGCCGGGAGGCGAGCTCGCCGACGGTTGAGGGCTCGCCGCGCCAAAAGTCCCGCACCCTGTCGCGGTATTTGCCGTTCCACTCCGACCACAGCGCGGGGAAGTTGCCGACCTGGTACCCGCCTTCGCCGATGTCCCACGGCTCCGCGATCAGCTTCACGCGGTTGATCACCGGGTCCTGCTGGATCATGTCGAAAAAAGTGGACAGGCGATCGACCTCGTGAAACTCGCGCGCGAGCGCGGCGGCGAGGTCGAACCGGAACCCGTCCACATGCATCTCGGTGACCCAGTACCGCAGCGAATCCATGATCAGCTGCAGCGTGTGGGGATGCTGCACGTTGAGGCTGTTGCCGGTACCCGTCGTGTCGTAGTAGTACTCGGGAGTCTTGCCGACGAGCCGGTAGTAGGCGCGGTTGTCGATGCCCTTGAAGCAAAGCGTGGGCCCGAGGTGGTTGCCCTCCGCGGTGTGGTTGTAGACGACGTCGAGGATCACCTCGATGCCGGCCTCATGCAGCGTGCGCACCATGTACCTGAACTCGTTGACCTGATCGCCGCGGTTGCCGCTGGCGGCGTACTCGTTGTGCGGCGCGAAGAAACCGATCGTGTTGTAGCCCCAGTAGTTGCGCAAGCCCTGCTCGACCAGCCGATGGTCGTGGACGAACTGGTGCACCGGCATGAGCTCCACCGCGGTCACGCCCAGGGACGTGAAGTGCTCGACGATCGCGGGATGGGCGAGACCGGCGTATGTGCCGCGAATCTCCTCGGGCACGTCCGGGTGACACTTCGTCATACCTTTCACGTGCGCTTCGTAGATGACCGATTCGTGCAGCGGCGTGTCGGGCCGGCGGTCGCCGCCCCAGTCGAAATGGGGATGCTGGACGATCGAACGGAACACGTACGGCGCGCTGTCCGCTTCGTTGATCGAATCTTCGTCGCCCAGGTTGTACGAGTAGCACGCCGCGTCCCAGGTGACCTGGCCTTCGATCGCGAGCGCGTACGGATCGAGCAGGAGCTTGCCCGGGTTGCAGCGAACGCCATGCTCGGGGGCGTATGGACCGTGCACCCGGTAGCCGTAGCGTTGGCCAGGGCCGACGCTCGGCAGGTACGCGTGCCATGAGAAGGCATCCACCTCGTCGAGAGGCAGCCTGGTTTCTGCGCCGTGCTCGTCGAAGAGGCTGAGCTCGACGCTGTCGGCGACCTCGCTGAAGAGCGCGAAGTTCGTCCCGTTGCCGTCGAACGTGGCGCCCAGCGGATACGCGCGCCCCGGCCATATCTCCCGAGAGCCGTCAGACAATCGGCGCTAAGAGCTTGGCTGCGCCGGCCCTGAGATTCGGAGCCCGGTATCGAGCACGTAGTTCGCGACCGTGCTCGTGCCCGCGCCGACGGTCAGGTTCGTGGGTCCGCTGATGATGCGCATGTAGGACTTCACCTTAACGGCATAGGTGCCGGGCGGCAGGGCGACCGAATAGTTGCCGTTCGCGTCGGTGAAGGTCTTCTCGGTTCGGCTTTCCCCGCTGACGACGAAGTTCAGCTCGAGGTTTGGCACCGGCCGGACGCACTGGCCGTCGGCCGGCTCGATCGCCGCGCAGGGCACCGCCAGCACTCGGCCGCTGACCGTTCCGGCCGCCGGCGTGGACGAGCCTCCGGGAAATTGATAGCCACCGCAGGCGGCCGTCAAGATCACCAGGCTTGCCAACAGCGCGTTTCTCATCACCGACAAAACGCGCGGTCGGCCGGAGAGGTCACGTGGTTTCCAGCTCGAAGCCCCGAGGTAGTGTTGTGGGCGCGCTCCCGGGTGGCCAAGCGGTAAGGCAGAGGACTTTGGATCCTCGACCGAAGGTTCGAATCCTTCCCCGGGAACCAAAGCTGCGTCGCCATCGACCCCAAGATCCCCTACTGAGTCCGTCTTAACACCCTGGATTGGAATGACTCGCGACGCCTCCTAGGCTCGGGCCATGCCTCTTCGCCTCCGATTCGTCCCTGGCTGGAAGCGATTCCTTCTGGTGCTCGCGCCCGTCACGCTGGCCGCCGGCCTGCTCGCCGGCGCGTACGTGTACCGCTCGACCGCCACAGCGTCCAACCTCGCGCCGCCACCTGCCAGCAACCCCGCCCTTGACGTCCCCGCCCAACCTGGGCTTCTCGTCCACGTCGTCGGAGCCGTCGAAAATCCCGGGCTCTATCGCCTGCCGCGCGGCGACCGCGTGTTCGACGCGATCGCGGCGGCCGGCGGATTCAGCCCTGACGCCGACACGTCGCGCCTGCCCAACCTCGCCGGGCGCCTCAAGGACGGCGAGCAGGTCAAGGTCCCGTTTGCCAAGACGTCGTCCGGCACCGTGGTCGTGCGGACGAACCTCAACCAGGCGACGCTCGAGGAGCTGGAGGGAGTACCGGGCTTCACCGCGTCGTTCGCGAAGGAGTCCATCGACTACCGCACCAACTTCGGCGGATTCCAGAACACGCGCGAGCTCGTCGACATCCTCGGAATGAGCGAGTCGGACTATCTGGTCGCGCGCCGCTATCTCACGCTGTGACGCGCTACCCGGCGCTCGTCATGGCGCTGTCATGGTCCGCCGCGCTCGCCGCGGCGGTCGTCTTGATCCCTGCGCAGCCCGCGGCCGGAGCGATCGCCATCGCCGCGGCGGTGCCGCTCCTCGCGCTGTCGCTGCTGCTCCGGCCGGCGCTGATCGCCCTGGCCGTCGTGGCCGCACTCCTGGCAGTCGGCCGGGCGGAGCTGCCGCCAGTCGACGCGCACATTCCGCTCCGGGCCGCCGCGCTGGCCGGCGCCACCATGGCCATGACCGGGCGAGTCGCCGATGACAGCCGTCCGGTTGGTGCTGGCGGTGAGGTGCTCGTCGAACCGGCCGACATGCTGGTCAATGGATCGCGAGTGGCCGGCATTGGCAACCTGCTGGTTCGGTGGAGCGGGCCCGCCGCGGCAAGCTTCGGCGACCAGGTCCGGGCGACCGGCAAGCTGACGCTGCCGCGAGACATGCCCGCGTTCGACCGTCGCGCTTACCTCGCGCAGCGCCACGTGTTCCTCGAGCTCACCGCCGCGAGCTTCGATGTGACGGCGGACGCGACTGGAATCGATGCGCTTCCGGCATGGCTTCGCTCGAGGTTCACCGCGACCGTGGCCGCCGCGTTGCCACCGCCGCATTCGGCCGTGCTCCTGGGGATCGTGCTCGGGATCCACCAGGGCATACCGGCCCAGCTCCAGAACGCGCTCATCGCGACGGGTCTCATTCACCTGCTCGTGTTGAGCGGGCTCAAGGTCGCGGTGTTCGCCCGCATCGTCCAGGGCGCGCTGAACCCGGTGCTTGGACGAGCGGCAACCTGGCCGGCGCTCGCTTTGATCGCCCTGTACGCGATGGTCGGCGGTGCGACGCCTGCTGCGGTGCGCGCGTCGGCTATGGGCGGCCTTGCCATCGCCGCCTCTCAGCTCGGCCGGCCCTCCCATGTTTGGACCTCGCTCGCGGTCGCGGCTGCAGCGATGCTGGGCTGGCATCCCGAGATGGCCTGGGACGTCGGCTTTCAGCTGTCGTTCGCCGGCACCGCGGCGATCGTCCTGCTGACGCCGGACATCGCCAGGCGCGTTGCCTTCCTACCCCACGTCCTGCGCGAACCCTTCGCCGTGACCTGCGCGGCCCAGGTCGGAACACTGCCGATGATGGCAACCGACTTTCACGTCTTGTCGCCGGTGGCGCCGATAGCGAACGCGCTGACGCTGCCCATCCTTCCCGTCCTGGTCGCCGGCGGCCTGCTTCTTGGAGCGTTGTCCTACGTCCCAGAAGTGGCTCGCCTGGTCGCGCTGCCGATGGTGGGCCTCATCGCGTACATCGAACAGGTCGGCTATGTGCTGGCGCGTATGCCGGTGGCGGCGATCACCGTGCCTAAGTTTCCGACCTGGCTCGGAGTCGCCTACTACGCCGCGCTTGGACCGGCGATCGCCGGAGCGAATGCGACGGGCCACCGCCGCAAGGTGAGCCTCGTGGTCGCGGCGATCGCGCCGGCGGCGATCTCTCTCGCGGCACTGGCGGCGTGGGCGGGGGCTTCGCCCGAGGCGGTGATCATGAACGTCGGCGACGGGCAAGCGGTGCTGCTCCGGGGACCGGGCGGCGCGATCCTCATCGATGGAGGTCCCAGTCCAGCGAGACTGCGGGACGAGCTTGGCACCCAGCTTCCGCCGTGGCAGCACAGGCTCGACGCGATCGTCATCACGGCGCCGGGCCTTGGTCACATCGGCGGATTCGCCGGCTTCGACCGCCCCGCCACGACGGTGATGCTTCCGGACGTCGCGTTGACCGGCTCCGCGTGGCGGACCACGGCATTGGAGCAGGTGGCGCGCGGCGCCTCGATCCGCAAGATGGTGGCCGGAGCGACCGCCCGGGTCGCGGGGTTCGAGCTGCAGGTGCTCGCGCCGGAGCGCGGCGCGCCCGGCGATCAGGTCGGGGCCGCTTACATGGGACTTCGCGCTGTGGCCGGCGACGGCAAAAGCTTCTGCGATTTCAGCGACCTCGACCTCGACGCGCAGACGATCGCGGCGAGCCGCCTTCGCGGCGCGTGCACGTTTCTGCTTCTTCCGCGCGGCGGCCGCAGCCGCCTCTCACCAGAGCTGGAACACAACGCGATCACCACAAGCACGCAGCTGATCGCGTCGAGGTCATCGGGCCGGCTGGCCGCCGGTTTTCCGCCGAGCGTTCTGCGCACGGACCAGGAGGGCACGATCACCTTGCCGTTGTAAGTACGATGCCACGCATGCCGCGAGCGACCAGCCGCGCAGGGGCGACGGCGTTGCTGCTTCACGGCGAGGAGCGCTTCCTCGTCGACGAGAAGGCGCGCGCCACGCTCGACGAGTGGCGCGGAGAGCTCGTCTCGGACTTCGGCCTCGAAACACTCGAAGGGGCGGGGCTCGCGTCCCCGCGTCTGCAGGACGCGGTGCTCCAGGCTCCGTTTCTCGATCCGTATCGGGTCGTCTTCGCGCGCATGATCCCCGCCAACCGGGCCGAGAGCCTGGCGCCGGCCGTGGCGGAGATTCCACCCACGACGCGCCTTCTGATCACAGTCGCCGGCCGCATCAGCGCGAGCAGCAAGCTGGCGAAGGCAATCAACACCGCGGGGGGCCAGGTTGAGGAGATGGTGCATCTCAAAGGCCGAGCGCTCGGCGATTGGGCGACCAGGCGCGCGGTCGAAAGGCATGGACTGACCCCCGGGATCGCGGCCCAGGTCGTACGTGTGACGCCACCCGACCTCAGCGTCATCGACTCCGAGCTCACCAAGCTCGCCGCCTACAAAGCCTCCGGCGCCAAGCTCACCTCCGAGGCGATCACCGAGCTTCTGGCGGGCGGCCGAGAAGACGAAATTTTCAGGCTGACCGACAACCTGCTCCCGCGCCCCACGCCTCACGCGCTGGACATCGCGCGCAACCTGACGCGCGGCGGGATGCAGCCGACGTCGGTCGCCTACCGGATGGCGCGTCACATCGCGCTCGTGCTCGAGGTCAAAGCGCGACAGGACCGTGGCGAATCGCTGCAGCAGGTCCAGGACGGCATGAGCGAGCACCGCTTCGTGATCCAGAAGGCTTTCGACACCGCGCAGGAGGCGAATTCCGAGCGCCTCGAGCAGGCGCTGCGGCAGATTCGCGACTACGAGTGGGAGGTCAAGTCAGGCCAGGTCGACGCCGACCTCGGCCTGGACGTCCTGCTGACGCGCCTCTAGGAAGGAGCTACTTCTTCTTCGTGGCGGCCGCGGGCTTGGCCGGCGCAGCCGGGGCGGCCTTCTTGCCCTTCGCCGGTGCGGGCCCCGCGACGGCGATCTTGGCCAGCTGCCGAGCGAGCCGCGACTTGCGCCTGGCTGCGTTGTTCCGGTGGAGGACGCCCTTAGCGGCGGCGCGGTCGAGCGCTCGAAGCGCTTCGCTCGCGACGGCAGCGCGCTCCGTTGCCTCGCCCGAGCTGTCGCTCAGCGACTTTCGCGCCTTGACGATAAGCGTCTTGACCGACGAGCGGGTCGCGCGATTGCGCGTCGCGCGGCGGGCGCCGGCGCGCGCCTGCTTCTTCGCGGACGCGGTTCGCTTAGCCACGTTTCAGCACCTGGTTGGAGAAACTCACGAGGATAGGATTATAGGCGGCAGTGGAGTTCGAGCTCGGCGGGCGGCGCCCCAAGGTGCATCCCGACGCCTACATCGCACCGACCGCCGTGCTCATCGGTGACGTGGAGATCGAGGCCGGCGCAAGCGTCTGGTTCGGTGCGGTGCTCCGCGGCGACGAGGCGGCGATCAGGGTCGGCGAGGGCGCCAACATCCAGGACAACGCGGTCATCCACTGCGCGGAAAACCTGCCGACAGTGATCGAGCGCAACGCAAGCGTCGGCCATTCCGCGCAGCTGGAGGGCTGCGTCGTCGAGCAGGGGGCGCTGGTCGGGATGGGAGCGACGATGCTGCAGCGCAGCCGCCTTGGCGCCGGGTCGATGCTGGCCGCAGGCGCGGTGCTGCAGGAGGGAGTGCACATCCCACCGGGACAGATGGCCGCCGGCGTCCCTGCCACGATCAAAAAGGCGCTCGACGGTTCGTCCAATCATTGGGTCGGCACGACGGCGCAGCACTACAGAGATCGCGCGGTCCGGTACCGGGCGGGCTTGAAGCCGATCGGCGATTGACCCTGGCGCTTCCGGCGCGCGCCAAGCTCAATCTCGACCTCGAGGTCGTCGGCCGCGACAGGGACGGATTCCACGAGCTTCGCACGACATTCCAGGCTATCGAGCTGCACGACCTGCTGGTCGTGTCACCGGCGGATGCAACGAGCATCACCATCTCAGGATTGAGCGCTGGAACCAAGGACAACTCTGTGCTCGCGGCGCAGGCCGCCCTCGAACGCGCCGTGCGTAAGCCGCTGCCGGCGGCCTTTCAGCTCCATAAGCGGATCCCGCCCGGATCGGGCATGGGCGGAGCGAGCTCTGACGCAGCGGCGGCGTTGAGAGCAATGAAGGCGATGTTCGCGCTCGACGTCGCTCTGCAGCCGATCGCGATGGAGCTCGGTTCCGATGTCCCGTTCTTTCTGACCGGTGGAAGCGCCCGTGGCGAAGGCCGCGGCGAGCGCCTCACCAGGATGGAGATGGAGCCGGCGTGGTTTGCGATCGCGTGGCCGGGCGTCGAGCTTTCGACCGCGGATGTATACCGTGCGTGGGACGAGGTGAAAGGCGACGGGCCGAACCACCTGCGCCGAGCGGCCGAGCACGTCGAGCCAGGCCTGAAACAATTTGCGGTGAAGCTGGGTCCCGGCTGGCAGATGACCGGCAGCGGCTCGGCGTTCTACAAACGCGTCAATACACAAGAAGAAGGAAGGCAAGCCATCGGGAAGCTGGACTGCTGGACCGCGGTTTCGCGCGCCGTCGGTGCCTGGAGTTGATCCGCAAAACCGCGGCGGTCTGGGCCGGCAAGGCCACCGGCACGCTGAGCCGCGTGAGCAGGCGGGGCGGCGGTACGACGCTGCCTGGCGACATCGCCCGGATCATCGACCCGAAGATCCTCACGCGCCTGGCCAAGGACCTGACCTACGGCTCGATCGTCGTGACCGGGACCAACGGCAAGACGACCACCGCGCGGCTCCTCAGCTGGTTGCTCGAGGGCGCAGGACATAGGGTCGTCGCGAACCGAGCCGGGGCGAACCTCATCTTCGGGGTGACGGCGGCGGCGCTGAATCGCGCCGGCTCCGACGGAAGGCTGAAGGCGGACTGGGGCGTGTTCGAGATCGACGAGGCGAGCCTCCCCAAAGCGGTGGATGAGATCCAGCCGCGGGCCACATTGGTGCTGAACCTCTTTCGCGACCAGCTCGACCGCTACGGCGAGCTCGAGACAATCGCCAAGAAAATCGAAAAGGCACTGGGCGCGGTGCCGGAAACGTCGCGCGCCATCCTCAACGCGGACGACCCTCGCGTCGCCGAGATTGGTCTCAACCTGGCCCGCAAACCCCTCTGGTACGGACTGGACGACATATCGGTCGCATCGACGACCCTGCCGCACGCCGCCGACGCGCGCACGTGTCCAAGGTGCGGATCGAGCCTCATCTTCGACGCGGTCTACGTCGGACACGACGGTGTCTACCGCTGCCCCAACCACGATTTTTCGCGGCCGACCCCGGAGATCGCCGCGACGAACATCAAGCTAGACGGCTTCGACAGCCTCGCGCTGACAATCGATGGCACTCGAATCGAGATGCCCTTGGGGGGTCTGTACAACTGCTACAACGTGCTCGCCGCGTACGCCGCCGCCCGCAGCATCGACCTGACAGCCGCGTACATCGCCGACCGGCTTCGCACTTTCAAGGCGGCATTCGGGCGGCAGGAGCGGGTCGAGTTTCGCGGCCGGCACCTGATCCTGGTGCTCTCGAAGAACCCCGCCGGCTTCAACGAAACAGTGCGCACGGCGGTCGAGCTGGCGCAGGGCAAGAACTTCATCGTCGGCCTCAACGACCGAAAGGCCGACGGCACCGATGTGTCGTGGATCTGGGACGTCGACTTCGAGATGCTGAAGGGCAAGGCGGACGTCGTCATCCCCGCGGGCAACCGCGCGCACGACCTGGCGGTGCGGCTCAAGTACGCAGGCGTCGCGGCCGAGCAGCCGCAGACCGACTCGGGCAAGGCGCTCGACCTTCTCATCAAGTCGACCCGCGAAGGCGACACGGCCTACTTGCTGTGCACTTACACCGCGATGCTCGATCTCAGGGCCGAGCTGGTGAGGCGCGGGTGGGCTTCCCCATACTGGGAAACATGAAGTTCACCGTCGGTTGGCTCTACCCCGACCTGATGAACATCTACGGCGACCGCGGCAACATCCTCACGTTGCTCCGGCGAGCCGAGTGGCACGGCTATGAGACGACTGTCGTCGAGCTCGGCCGAGGCTCCACCACTCAAATGGTGGATGTCGATGTCTTTTTTTTCGGTGGTGGCCAGGACCGCGAGCAGGCGCTGATCTACGACGACCTGCGCGAGTTCAAGCAGGCGTCGCTGCAGCGTGCGGTTCAAAACGGAGCGCAGATCCTGGCTGTCTGCGGCGGCTACCAGCTGCTCGGCCACTACTACCAGACCGCCGACGGCAAGCGCTACGACGGGGTCGGGCTCATCGATGTGAGGACGGAGGCGGGGAAGAGGCGCTTCATCGGCGACGTCGTCGTTCAGGCCGAGATCGAGGGCCTCAGCCCGAGCACGCTGGTCGGTTTCGAGAACCACAGCGGCCGCACCTTCCTCGGCCCGAAAGCGAAGCCGCTGGGCAGAGTGCTTCAGGGCCATGGCAACAACGGAGCTGATCGTCGCGAAGGATGCGTGCAGGGTGGCGTCATCGGGACGTATATGCACGGCTCGCTCCTGCCGAAGAATCCGCACCTTGCGGATCACCTGATCGCTGCGGCGCTCAGGCGACGGGGCGCCGGCGCCCTTTCACACCTCGACGACTCGGCGGAGCTTGCCGCGCACGACTGGATCCTGCAGCGCGCGCAACGACGGTAGTCCGCGCGCCGTTTCCGTTCAGGGCGACCGGCTTCCGCGGCGCCAGCGCCTCGCGCAGAACCTGGTCGATCGACTCCAGCATCACGAACTGCATCTGCTTGCGCAGGTCGGCGGGAATGTCGTCCAGGTCGGCCAGGTTGTGCGACGGGACCAGCACCCTGCGCAATCCGGCGCGGTGCGCCCCCAGCACCTTCTCTTTGATCCCGCCGATCGGCAGCACCTTGCCGCGCAGCGTGATCTCGCCGGTCATCGCGACGTCGTCGCGCACGGGCCGACCCGTGAGGATGGACGCCATCGCGGTCAGCACCGTCACGCCGGCCGACGGGCCCTCCTTGGGCTGGGCGCCCGCGGGCACGTGGACGTGGATATCGCTCTTGTCGAAGAGCGCGGGGTCGATCCCGATGTCGGAGGCGTGTGACTTCAGATAGGAGAGCGCCGCGGCCGCTGACTCCTTCATGACCTCCCCCAGCTGTCCCGTCAGCTTCAGCTCGCCCTTGCCCGGGGTGAGCGTGGCCTCGACGAAGATGATCTCGCCACCCGTCGGCGTCCACACAAGTCCCGTCGCGACGCCGGGCCGGTCGATGCGCTCCGCCACGTCGTCATAGAAGCGCCGCTTGCCGAGCGCTGCGCGCACCTTCTTCACGTCGTCCATGCGCTTCAGGCGCTTGCCGCCGGCGATCTCCGCGACGTCGCGGCGGATCAAGGATGCGATCTCCCGCTCGAGGTTGCGCACGCCGGCCTCGCGCGTGTACTCGCGGATGATGAGACGGACCGCCTCTTCCGAAATCGTGATCTCGCCATCTCGCAGCCCGTGGGCGGAAACCTGTTTCGGGATCAAGAAGCGCTCCGCGATCTGCACCTTCTCCTCTTCGGTGTAGCCCGAGAGGTGGAGCACCTCCATACGGTCGCGCAGGGCCGGCGGGATGGTCTCGAGCGAGTTGGCCGTGGTGATGAACATCACCTTCGAGAGGTCGAAAGGCACATCCAGGTAGTTGTCGCGGAAATCCTTGTTCTGCTCCGGGTCGAGGACCTCGAGCAGCGCGGACGAGGGGTCGCCCCGCCAGTCGGCGCCGATCTTGTCCACCTCGTCGAGGATGAAGACGGGGTCGTTCGATTCCGCGCGGCGGATCGCCTGCAGGATGCGGCCGGGCATCGCGCCGATGTACGTGCGGCGGTGCCCGCGGATCTCGGCCTCGTCGTGCACGCCGCCGAGCGACGCGCGGGCGAACTTGCGTCCCATCGCGCGCGCGATCGACTGACCGAGGGACGTCTTGCCCACTCCGGGCGGACCGACGAAGCAGAGGATCGGCTCCCGGCCACGATCGGTCGAGCCTCGCACCTGCTTCAGCCGGCGCACGGCCAGGTGCTCAACGATGCGCTGCTTCACCTTGTCGAGGTCGTAATGGTCGGCGTCGAGGATCTCGCGCGCCTTCTTGACGTCGACCTCGCCGCCGGTGGACGCGTTCCACGGGAGCGAGACGATCAGCTCCAGGTAGGTGCGGATGACCGACGACTCGGGCGAGGCGGAGGGAATGCGCTCGAGTCGCGCGATCTCGCGGTCCGCCTCGCGCTTTGCCTCGGGCGGCAATCCCGCCTTCTCGATGCGCTCGCGCAGCTCGCTGAGCTCGGCGTGCTCCGTGTCCAGCTCGCCCAGCTCCCGCTGGATCGCCTTCAGCTGCTCGCGCAAGAAATATTCGCGCTGGGCCTTGCCCATCTGCTCTTCGGCCTGGGACTGGATCTTGCGGCCGAGCTCGAGCACCTCCAGCTCATGGGCCATGTGGCCCAGCAGCCGCTCGAGCTTCGCCTTCGCGGACTCGAGCTCGAGGAGCTCCTGCCGCTGCTCGGTCGTCAGGCGGATGTGGTTCGCGATGTAGTAGGCGAGGTGCAGAGGGTCATCGATCGCGCCCGCCGCGCCGGCAAGCTCGGCCGGGAGGTGTGGTGCCAGCGCGACCAGCTGTTGGAACGAGGCGATGGCGCGGCGCATGAGCGCTTCGCGTTCGATCGAAAGGATGTCCTCGCTGACCTCGGGCAGCATCTCGACCGCGGACGTGAGATACGGCTCTTCCGATTCGACCTTGGTCAGCCGGATGCGTCGCAAGCCGAGCACCGCCAGCTGGACGGTGCCGTCGGGCAGCTTCAGCATGTGCTGGATGCGGACCATCGTGCCGACGTGGTGGATGTCCTTGAAGCCGACGTCTTCGGCCGTCTCGTCGAGCTGCGTTGCGACCGCGATGTGGCGCTCGACACCGGACAGATCATCGAGGAGCTGGAGCGATTTCTTGCGTCCGACAGAGAGCGGAATGAAGATGCGCGGGAACACGACCGTCGACTTCAACGGCAGGACGGGCAGGTGCGATGGCACCGCTCCTTCCAGGTTCACCGCCGGGACTTCGCCCATAAGAAGGTGATGCTACGCCCCCGATCGGTCGCGACTGGCATAATCGACAGGACCTGAGCGCACCCCTGACTGCTGTCATCCTCGCCGCGGGCCACGGCACCCGAATGCGGTCCCGGATTCCCAAAGTCCTCCATCCCATCTGCGGGCGCCCGATGATCGACTGGGTCATCGAAGCCGTCAACGAGGCCGGCGCGAAGCACGTTATCGTGATCGCGAACCCCCACCAGGCCGACGTGGCCGCCCACCTCGACGGTCGCGTGGAGGTGGTCTACCAACGCGATCCGAAGGGCACCGCGCACGCTTTGCAGCAGATCCCGGCCGGAGAGCTGCGCGGCCGTCAGGTGCTGGTGGTCAACGGCGACTCCCCGCTCCTGACCGCGGCCAGCATCCTGAAGGTCCTCCACGCCCACCAGGAAGCGGCGTCCCCGGCAACCATCGCTTCGGTCGAAGATCCCTCGCGGGACGATGGCCGAGTGATTCGAAATCGCGACGGCTGGCTCGACCACATCGTCGAGCGGAAGGATGCGACCGCCGAGCAACGGGCCAGCGTGCATGAATTCAACGTCGGCGTCTACTGCTTCGACGGCAGCCGGCTGGTCGAGGAGCTGGACAAGATCAAAGACGACAACAAGGCGGGAGAGTTCTACCTCACCGACGTCTTCCAGCACCTGAAGCCGGTGACGATCGTCAAGCTCGAAGACCTGAATGAGGCGATGGGTGTCAAAGACCGCGTCCGGCTCGCCAAAGCGACCGACGTCATGCGCCGGCGCCTGCTCGAGCGGCTGATGCTCGGCGGCGTCACCATCGTCGATCCGGACAGCACGTTCATCGACGCCTCGGTCAGCGTCGGCGAGGACACCGTGATCGAGCCGTTCTGCGTGCTCAAAGGCAACACCCAGATCGGCGCCGGGTGCCGTATCGGACCGCACGTGTATATAGAGGACGCGAGGCTGGGCGACCGCTCCGACTGCGGCCCGTTCGCCAAGCTCCGCCCGGGCACCGAGGTCGGCGATGACGTCCACATCGGCAGCTTCGCCGAGCTGGTCCGGACCAAGGTCGGCCGCGGGAGCAGGGTGCCGCACGTCTCCTACCTGGGCGACACCGACCTGGGCGAGGACGCCAACATCGGCGCGGGTACCATTACGGCCAACTTCGACGGAACGAACAAGAACCGGACCGAGATCGGCGACGGCGCCTTCGTGGGCGTGGACACCATGCTGGTGGCGCCCGTCAAACTTGGCAAGGGAGCTCGCACGGGAGCGGGCTCGGTGGTGACGAAGGACGTGCCCGACGGGGCGACAGCCGTAGGAGTTCCAGCTAGGGTGGTACGGAGGAAAACTTGATCGGGAGGCTGCAGACCGCGGTCGAGTACACCGGGACCGAAACTTCGCCCTGGGGCGAGTTGAAGTTGATCTCCGGTGGCGCCAACCCCGTCCTGGCGTCCCGGATCGCCGAAATCCTGGACGTGCCGCTGACCGATCCCCGGCTGCGCCACTTCCCCGACGGCGAGATCAACGTCAAGATCGAGGACTCGATGCGCGGCCACGACGTGTTCGTGATCCAGCCGACGAGCCCGCCGGTGAACGAGCACCTGATGGAGCTCTTCATCATCCTGGACGCGCTGCGTCGCGCCTCGGCCGGACGGGTCACGGCCGTGATCCCCTACTACGGTTACGCCCGCAAGGAGCGCAAGACCCAGCCGCGCGAGCCGATCTCGGCCAAGCTCGTCGCGAACTTCATCACCCTCGCCGGCGCGGACCGCCTGCTGCTGTTCGACCTTCACGCCGAGGCCATCGAGGGCTTCTTCGACGTGCCGACCGACCACCTGTCGCCACATCGCATCTTCGCCGAGCACCTGAAGACGCTGAGCCTCAAGCACCTGACCATCGTCGCCCCCGACGCCGGCGGCGGCCGTCGCGCAGAGGCCGTGGCCAACGACCTGGGCGCGCCCATCGCCTTCGGTTACAAGCGACGTGACGATGAGCAGTCGGTCGAGGTCATCGCGGTGTCAGGCGACGTGAAGGGCAGGGACTGCGTCGTGGTCGAGGACATCATCACGACCGGCGGCACGGTCTCCAAGCTGGCGATGGCGCTGCGCCAGCAGGGCGCCAACCGGGTCCTGATCGCGGCGACACATCCCGTGCTGACGGGCGACGCGATGGACCGCTTGAAGAAGGCTGACGTTGAACAGGTGATCGTGACGGACACCATCCCCATCCCGGCGGACAAGCTGGGCTCGCCGCTGACTGTGCTGTCGGTGGCACCTCTGCTCGCTGAAGCAATCATCCGGGTACACGAGAACCGGAGCGTCAGCGAGCTCTTCCAGCAGTAGTTCCATCCGATGACCGGACAGGAATGGATGGAGGTCATCGTCATGCTGCTGTGCTTCGTCCTGGCCGCGCTGGCCAGCGGGACGGAGACGGCGCTGACTTCGGTCGGCCGGTTGCGCGTCCGCTACCTGGCGGAGCAGGGAAGCCAGGCCGCGGCGATCCTGCAGCGACTGCGCGCGGATCCCAATCGATTCCTGTCGACGGTGCTGTTCACCAACACGCTGGCGCTGATCGTCGCCTCCACCGCGTCGGCCCTGCTGAGCGACGCGCTGTTCACGCGCTGGGGCGTGGCCTCGGAGTGGCGGCTGTGGTTGACGCTGCTGGATTCGGTCGCGCTGTCGGTCGTCCTGCTGATCGTGGCCGAGGTCACGCCGAAGACCTTCGCCCTGGCGCACGCCGAACGCGTCGCCCTGGCTGCCGCCGTCCCAGTCGACCGGTTGGCGAGCTTCCTCGGCCCGATCCTGTGGTCGGTGACCATCGTGTCGCGGGCGCTGACCGGGGGTCGCGCCGCCCGCGCTCCGTACCTGACTGAGGAAGAGCTGCTCGCGGCCCTCCACGTTTCCGAAGAGGCCGGCGTGATCGAGGAGCAGGAACACCAGATGATCCACGGCATCATCGAGATCGGCGACAAGACCGTGCGCGAGATCATGATCCCGCGCACCGACATCGTCGCCGTCGACCGCGAGGCGCAGCTGCGTGACATCGTGAAGCTGTTCAAGCAGCATCGCCACACGCGGATGCCGGTCTTCGAGCACGACATCGACCACGTCGTCGGCCTCATCCACACCAAGGACCTGCTGCTCTTCTACACGCTGTCCAGCTCGCGAAAGTTCGACATGGACAAGGTGTTGCGGCCGATTGAGTTCACGCCCGAGCAGAAGAAGGTCGATGAGCTCCTGAACGACATGCGGACGAAGAAGGTCCACATGATGATCGTGGTCGACGAGTACGGCGGGACCGCCGGACTGGTGACGCTGGAGGACCTGCTCGAGGAGATCGTCGGGGAGATCCGCGACGAGTACGACACCGCGGAGCAGGAGGACCTGGTGATCATCAACGACCACGAAGCGCGCGTCGACGCAGGATTCCCGCTCGAGGAGCTGAACGAGCGGCTGCACCTCGGGATCGAGGAGTCGGGCGACTACGATTCGGTCGGTGGCTACGTGCACTCGGTTCTCGGCAAGATCGCGGAGGAAGGCGACTCTTTTCAATCCGGTCGCGCGAAATGGATTGTCGAAAAGGTGAAGGGTCGGAGGATCGAGACCATCCGTCTCGTCGCCGAGGAGCGGTGGCCGACCGAGGTCCACGGTCACGACGGGGCGGGCGAGATCCGGGTGGAGGAGCAGACTGGCCACCTACCGTGACCGCGCCGTCGTGCTGCGCAAGCTCGACTACGGCGAGGCCGACCGCATCTTCACTCTGCTGACCAGCACCCACGGCAAGGTGGGCGCGATCGCGAAGGGCGTCCGCCGCCCGTCCTCGAAGCTGGGTCCATCTCTGGAGCTGTATGGGCACGTCGACGTGCTGCTGGCCAAGGGCCGCGGCGAGCTGGACGTCGTGGCGCAGGTGCAGCGCGTGCCGGGCTACCGGATCGAGGGCGACGTCGAGCGCATGGCCCACGCCGCGCTGATCGCCGAGCTGGCGGAGCGGGTGTGCGAGGACCGGCACCCGGTCGATGGGGTGTACGAGCTGGCCGTGACGGCGATGGCGGAGCTCGGGCGGGAGACGCAGCCCCGCCGGGCGTCGGCGTGGTTCTTGATGTCCGCACTGGACCTGCTGGGCTACGCGCCGCAGCTCGTCTCGTGCGCGTCATGCGAGTCGCCGCTCCCAGCGCAGCCGGCGGCGTTCAGCCCGGAGGCGGGCGGGCTGCTGTGCGATAGGTGCGCCATGCCTTCGATGCCTCTCGTTCCCCTGGCCGCGATCAAGGTGCTGCGCCTGATGGCGTCGGGCGACCTCGAGACCTATCGCCGCCTGAAGCTCGACGAGGCCTTGATCGGTTCGATCGAAGGCGTGCTGCAGTCGCAGCTGGAGCACCACCTCGACCGCCGCCTGAAATCTCTCGCGTTCCTCCATGAGATGAGGATGTGATGACGATTCCACGCGAGCAGGTCATGGACAAGGTGGTGGCGCTGACCAAGCGGCGCGGTTTCATCTATCCCTCGAGCGAGATCTACGGCGGGCTGTCGGGCTTCTACGACTACGGCCCGTACGGCGTCGCGCTGAAGCGGGCGATCAGGGATTTGTGGTGGCGCCACATGGTGGAGCTGCGCGACGACGTCGTGGGCCTGGAGTCGACGCTGATGATGCCCGAGGCGGTGTGGGAGGCCTCGGGCCACCTGCAGAACTTCGTCGACCCCCTGCGCCAATGCCTGGGCGAGTGCAAGAAGCGGTGGCGAGCGGACAAGGTGTTGGGCGAGAAATGCCCCGAGTGCGGCGGCCCGCTGGACGATGCGCGGATGTTCAACCTGATGTTCAAGACCCATGTGGGTCCCCTGGAGGACCGCGCGTCGGAGGTGTACCTGCGCCCGGAGACCGCGCAGGGGATGTTCGTCGATTTCAAGAATGTGATCTCTTCAAGCCGCGTGCGGGTTCCGTTCGGCATCGCGCAGCAGGGCAAGGCGTTTCGCAACGAGATCACGCCGGGCAACTTCGTCTTTCGGGTGCGCGAGTTCGAGCTGATGGAGATGGAGTACTTCGTCCGGCCGAGGCAGGACGACGAGGCCTTTGATTACTGGCGCAAGGAGCGGATGCGCTGGTACACGGACGTGCTGGGGATCAACCGCGAGCGGCTGCGCATGTACGACCACCCGAAGGAGTCGCTGTCGCACTACTCGAAGCAGACGACCGACATCGAGTACGAGTTCCCGTTCGGTTGGGGGGAGTTGGAAGGGATCGCCGACCGCACTGACTTCGACCTGGCGGTGCACCAGGAAAAGTCGAAGCAGGACCTGACGTTCCTGGACCCGGAGACGAACGAGCGCTACCTACCATGGGTAATCGAGCCGGCCGTGAGCGTGGAGCGCATTTTCATCACGCTGCTGCTGGACGCCTACGACGAGGATGTGGTGAACAACGAGCCACGGGTCCTCCTGCGCCTGCACCCGAACGTGGCGCCGGTCCAGGTGGCGGTGGTGCCGCTGTCAAAAAAGCAGGAGCTGATCGATGTGGCGCAAGAGGTCGTCAAGTCGCTGCGGGGTCAGTTCCGGGTGGAGTACGACCAGACGGGGGGGAACATCGGCAGGCGCTACCGCCGCCAGGACGAGATCGGCACGCCGTTCTGCATCACAGTCGACTTCGACACGCTGACGGACAAGGCGGTAACGATCCGTCAGCGTGACTCTACCCAGCAAGAGAGGGTTGCAATCGAAGGCCTTAGCGCGCGGATCGGTTTCCTTGTGTCTGGAGCCCGTCGATGATCATTTTCAGGCCAAACTCGAATTCGTCGCCGTAGTCGTAGCCTGGCTTCATCGCGTGCTCGACTGCCATTTCAGTTAGGTACGGGTATTCGCCCGCCGGCATCTCTCGCATGATGTTGCCCGCCACCTCAGCCACCTTCGCCGGCGAGCTGTCGAACGGCAATGACTGCTCGTTCAGCGTGAAGCCATAGATGTAGCTGTCCAGGAGCGAGTAGGCGTGGGCGGCCATCTCGATCGACATTCCTCCCAGGCGGAGATTGCGGAGGACGGAGTCGTGGTGTCGCAGCGTTGCTGGTCCCGGTTGCGCGCGTGATTCCATCAAGCCGATTGCCCAAGGGTGCCGCTTCAGGGCATGGCGGGCCGAGATCGCCCGGCGGCGCATCGCGGTTGGCCAGTCTTCGCCGGCGGCGGGGAGATCGATCTCGCTGAAGACGATGTCGACCATCCCGTTCAAGAGCTCGTCCTTATTTCGAACGTGGTTGTAGAGGGACATCGCCTCGACTCCTACCTCCTGGCCCAGCCTGCGCATGCTCAGGGCTTCGATGCCCTCACGGTCGGCCAGGGCGACCCCGGCTTCGAGCACTCGCTCCCTGTTCAGTGCAATCCGGGCCATCTTTCTCCTTGACAAGACTTACGGCGTAAGGTTAGACTTACAACGTAAGTTCATAGTACCTGAAAGGAAGGGGAAAACCATGATCGCAACGCAGACCAGACCAACAGCTCTCGTTCGGCAGGGCACCATGCAGGCGGCCGTCCGGCGCCTCTACGGCCCGGCCGATCTCGTGCATCTCGAAGACGTCGAGAAACCCACCGTCAAAGACGGCGGGGTGCTCGTTCGCGTTCGCGCCGCCGGCGTGGATCGGGGCGTCTGGCACCTGATGGCCGGCAAGCCCTACCTCATGCGCATCGCCGGTTTCGGGCTTCGCGCTCCCAAGAATCCCGTCCTCGGGCGCGAGCTGGCCGGCGTCGTCGAGGCCGTGGGCAACGGCGTGACCAGATTCACGCCAGGCGATGAGGTCTTCGGCATCGCAGAGGGTTCCTTCGCCGATTACGTCGTCGCTCGCGAGGACCGGCTCGCGCCCAAGCCCGAGAACCTCACCTTCGAGCAGGCAGCGCCGAGCGGCGTCTCCGGCTTAACCGCGCTGCAGGCCGTGCGTGACCACGGCCAGGTCAAGGCAGGGCAGGACGTTCTCGTCATCGGCGCCTCGGGCGGTGTCGGCACCTTCGCCGTGCAGATCGCCAAGGCATACGGCGCAACGGTCACCGGCGTGAGCAGCTCCTCGAAAGTCGAGATGGTCAGATCAATCGGTGCGGATCAGGTGATCGATTACACGCGAGACGAGATTGCGGGGCGGTACGACGTGATCATCGACACAGGCGGCAACATGCCACTGGCGCGTTTGCGCAGCCTGCTCAAGCCCGACGCCACTCTCGTCATCGTCGGCGGCGAGGGCGGAGGAGATTGGTTCGGCATCGGCCGGCAGCTCAGGGCAATGATGCTGTCCCGGTCCAAAGGTCAGAAGCTTCGCTCCTTCATATGCAAGGAGAACCACGAGGACATGCTCGTCCTCAAAGACCTGATCGAGTCCGGCAAGCTCACGCCGGTCATCGACAGGACCTACCCGCTCGCCGGCGTCCCCGAGGCCATTCGGCGTCTACAGGAAGGTCGCGTTCGGGGGAAGCTCGTCATCACTTTGTGAGCCGCGACAAGATCTCGGATCGCAGCGCAGGCAGCGAAGTGCGGTATCGCACCAACCGGCTTCGCACCTGCGTGAGCGGGTTCCATTCGAATTTCAGTTGCCCGTTGACTTCCTCGGGCTGGCAGACATCGCGAAATTCCTTTGACGGAATCAGCAGGCAGTCCTGATGGAAGCGGTTCTCCTCGCGGAGCCAGGCGAGGATGACGAAGTGCGTAGAGGGCGAGGGGCGAAAGCTCAACGCGCGGACGTTGACGGTTGCGGCGGGGTGGAGCGCATCGATCCCTCGCGTCTTCACCTGGATGCCGAGGACGCCATGGCTTTCGAGGTGAAGCACCGCCAGCTCTGAGGTTTCCAGGTCGGGGAAGGGGCGGAACAGGCTGAAATCACCGCCCTCGGCCAGCAGCCGGACCACCTCGGCTTCGCCAAGGAAGCCCACATCGCTTCGCCACATCGGATGCGGCTCCAGAATCTCGGGGACCGCCTGTGTCGGAACCACGCCGAGGCGCTCGACCAACCGTTCCGTCGGAATCAGGAATGGATACCACCGGCTTCGTTCGCGTGGATGCATGCCGAAGCGGGCCGCGTAAACGGGGCGGTCGTCGTTATGCGAGAGCTCGGCCAGGCGCTTGAAGTCGCCCTCCCGAATCACCAGCATCGTCGGGCCGAGTCCACCTTCGGTGATCAGCCCGCTCACGAGAAAGGCGTTGTCGTCTTTGAGGCTGTCCGCCCAAACGACTATGTGGACCTCGCCATCGGTCAGAACGGAGCGGCCCTTGGCCTGTATCGGGATGTACTTGCCATCGCTGAACCGGTGGACCAGCCCGTCGATGCCGCGGTCCGACAGCGGGAGAAACACGTGCAGCGAGCCTCGCGACTGCTCCGTCAGGGCGGCCCACAGGCGGAACTCAAAGACCTGGCCTGAGGCGCTCAGCTCGTCGGTCGTCCACGGGGTTACCGCGTCGATGAGGCGACATTAACCTACATTTCACGGGCGTGATGGAGAGGGTTGTCTGCCCGGGATTGATCCGCTTAGCCGCAGAGCAGCTTCGCGGCGCGCAAATAGACCTGGACGCATTTCTCGACCGACGCGACGTCGACCCACTCCACGTCTGCGTGCTCTCCTTCGCCTTCAGGCCCGTACGCGACTGTCGGGATACCCGCCGCGTTCAGTAGCGCCATGTCCATCCAGTACGCGACGCCGATGAGCAATGGATCGCCGCCGGCGGCCTGCGCGACGGCGTGGGTCAGCGGATGGTCGGCGTCGACCTCCGACGGCGGGCGTTCGAGAAGGACGCGGCCTGTGGCGCGTTCGTCGCCGATGAGCTCCAGGATCTCGCGCAGGCTGCTCGCGCCGTTTTCGCCTGGCACCGTACGCCGCTCCAGCTTCGCCACGCAGCGAGCCGGATAGGTCGACATCTCCTGGCCCCCTTCGATCAGAGAAGCATGGATCGAGCCGGTGCCGAGCAGGCCGTGACGCGAGCCTGAGCGCAACCGACGGTCGAGCTCGAGCACCCCGGTGAGAATCCGGCCCATGTGCGCGATCGCGTCCACTCCGAGGTCGGCACGCGAACCGTGCGCGGCAACGCCCTTGGTTTCAACCTCGAGCCAGACGAAGCCTTTATGCGCGAGACAGAGCCGCAGCTCCGTGGGCTCGGTCACGATGCCGAAGTCGGCGCGAAACTTCTCGAGCACGGCTGACGTGCCGATGCTTGCGACCTCTTCATCCGCCACGGCCGTGATGATCAGGTCGCCCTTCAACCGCAGCTTGTTGGCCTCGCGGGCCGTGATCATGATCGCGGCCAGGCTCGCCTTCATGTCGTAAGCGCCCCGGCCGTACACCCGGCCGTCGCGCACCACCGGCGAGAACGCATCCACCATGCCGCCCGCCCCCACTGTGTCCATGTGCGCGTTGAGCATCAGGCTGCGTCCACCGCCTGACCCGCGCAGCGTCCCGACCACGCTCGGCCGGCCGGGCACGGGCTCAACGACTTCCACCTCGAGACCGGCTGCGGCAAGCCACAACGCGACGAAGCGAGAGACCTTCGTCTCGCCGCTTCCCAAAGGAATCAGGTCGGGATTGACCGACTCGATCGCGACCAGCTCGAAGATGAGCTGTTCGAGATCATCGAGCGCGTGTAGGGCCGAGCTCACCGACGGATTCTATGCCGCACCCGGCGCTCGGAAAGACCGCGAATCCGCACCAGTCGATAACCAGGCCTTCGCTTGCCTTTTTCTCGGTCCGAACTACACTCGCGGGAGTCGCTTTCGGCACAGGGATACGGGGTTCAGGAGGGAACGCAGCTTATGTCTCGATCGTTTCGGCGCGTCCTGACATTCGCGATCGGCTTCGTGACCGTAGTCGCCGCGGGCCCCGCGCTCGCCTCGGTGCAGGCGAGCAACGAGCAGAAGGGCCTCAACGCCATCAACCACATCGTCGTCATCTACGAGGAGAACCACAGCTTCGACAATCTCTACGGCGGTTGGGAAGGCGTGAATGGCCTGGCGGCGGCGGACGCTGCGCACACGACCCAGGTGATTCAGAGCAATACGTCGCCCCCGCCCGCATACACCTGCTTGATGCAGAACGACGTGAACCTCGTGTCAGCGCCAGGTCCGCTTTGCACAGACTCGACGACAGGCACCACCTTCACGAGCCATTTCACCAACCAACCGTTCAACATCGAGGCGTACATCCCGGCGGGCGCGCGGACGTGTCCGCAGCCGGGTGTCTTTGCACCGAACGGACTTCCGCCGAGCGACGGCAACCTGCCCGGCGGCTGCACCCGCGACATAGTCCACCGCTTCTACCAGGAGCAGTACCAGCTGAACAATGGGAATCAGAACCGCTACGTGACCGGAAGCGACGCCGTCGGCCTCGCGATGGGTTACTACAACACGACCGCCCTGCCGATCTATGCATACCTGCACAGTGACGGCCACCCGCACTACGCGATCGCCGACGACTTCTTCCAGTCGGCGTTCGGCGGATCGTTCCTCAACCACCAATGGCTGATCGCCGCCGCAAGCCCAACGTGGGCCGATGCGCCGGACACCCAGCGCTCAATCCTCGACGGGAACGGCATGCCGACCAACTACCCGCTTTATCACACGGACGCCACAAAGCAAGACAAGGCGATCACACAGCGGTGCGCCGTCCCCGCGACCAATTCGCGTGCCTGCGGTGACTACGCGGTCAACACCATCCAGCCCTTCCAGCAGCCCTTCCGGGGTTCGCCTCAGCTTCCCGCCCAGACGGGGATCACGATCGGCGACAAGCTGACCAGGGCCGGCGTGAGCTGGGCCTGGTACTCAGGTGGATGGTCGAACGCCAATGGTGACGTCGGCGCGCCGGGCTGGACAAATGGATTGGCGCCCACGGCCGATGGCAAGTGCAGCGACCCTGATTCACAGCTAAACCTGGTGTGGCCTTACTGCCCGAACAAGGTCTTCCAGTACCACCACCAGCCGTTCAACTACTACGCCGCGTACGCAAAGGACACACCCGGCCGCACGCACCTTCGAGACGAGGCTGAGTTCATGAAGGTTGCGAACAACTCGAGCAAGACCTGCAACCTGAACTCGGTCAGCTTCGTGAAACCAATCGGTCTCGAGAACGAGCACCCCGGGTACACGAGCGAGGGCCGCGGCAGCGACCACCTGGTCCAGCTGCTATCGGCGATCGACAACAGCGCTTGCCGCAAGGACACCATGGTTGTCGTCACCTATGACGAGTTCGGCGGTCAGTGGGACCACGTCGCGCCTCCCGGAATGGGTGCGACTTCCGGACCGCACGATTGGTGGGGTCCGGGCACCCGGATCCCTGCGCTCGTGATCGCGCCGCGGCTGCGCGGCAACTTCGTGGTCGACCACACCCAGTACGACACGACCTCGATCCTCGCGACGATCGAGCACCGCTATGGGCTCACGCGGTTGCGGAGCGATTCGCGCGATGGAGCTGTCAACGACCTGTCGAGCGTCTTCAACGCACACTCGCCGTTCGAAACGTAACCGTCGAAAAAGGCGAGGGCCCGCGCTCGGGCCCTCGCCACGCCTATTTCAGTCGTCGTCCTCGGCGTTCGAGACCGCAAACCAGACGAAGGTGCCCCGCGGCGAGGCGCCGACGAACACCTCGGGACTCTTGCACGGGTGCGGAAGATCCACCGTGGCGTTGATGGTCGAGCTGCCACCAGGCACAGTCGCCGGGAACCCGGCGGTCATCTTGTTGACCACCCCACCTGGGGTGAGGCAACTTACAACCGCTTCGAAGGTGCCGATGGGGTTCAATCCGGTCGGCGCCAGCACCAGGCCGGTCACGGTCACCGAGACGTGCCCTTTGCGATCCACCTCACCACTTCCGGACGCGATAGCCCAGGCCACACCGCCGCCCAGGATGTTCCGATCGTTGAGCTTGCCGACCAACGCATCGCCGGTGATCCCCGTCATCGAGTCGAACTCGATCAGCGTGCCACCCTCGTGCGCGGCGGCGCTCACCGTGCCGGAGCCGACCAGGCTGAGGGCACCGATCGCGGCCACCAGAAATCTTCGCCAATAAGCCATGGCTCTTGACCTCCCAGAACCCGACAGCTGCTACTGGCGTGGATACCCGGTGGGGTTACCTGGGTCATCCACCGGACGGCGGCCGAAGAGCGAGCTTTCGAGCGTGTAGAAGAGGGCGAACGCCCCGTACAGGGCGGCGCTGGCCGTTGGACTGACCAGCGCGACCAGCGTCGCTCCGAGGTAGATCGGCGGGCCGAACGCGTAGCTGCGCGAGATGCCCTCGACGACCTTCTCCTCCGCGTCGGGGCGCAGCAGCCGCCGCCCCGATGCGGCGTAGCGCCAGATCACATTGAAGAAGACGGCGGTCAGCGTCAGGGTGATTCCGTAAGCGAACGCCGCCGCCCTCGCTCCGTCCGTCTGGATGTTCGCCGCGAGGAGCCGTGTCGGAAACGGGATGAACGCGATGACCGCGAGGAACAGCACGCTAAGCGTCAGAAACGTCCGGTCGACGCGGCCGATCTGGTGCATCACCGTGTGGTGGTTGATCCAGATGATCCCGATGGTGAGGAAGCTGATCGCGTAAGCGGCGTACTGCGGCCAGATCGTCAGGAGCTCCTGGCCTAGCGGGTGGCCCTCGGTCACGGTCAGGTTCAGCGTGAGCAGGGTCGCCGCGATGGCAAAGATGCCGTCCGCAAACGCCTCGAGCCGGTTCTTGGGCACGGCGTCAATTCAAACGCAAGTTCCCCCCACAGGATTCGTTAAGACACCCAACAAGGAGGGTTGACCCTGAGTGTTCACGCCCATCCTCACGTTCCTGAGCGCGATGACGACGTCAAGGCCGTCCGATATTTCGACACCAACGAGGAGTAAGGCCTCCTCCTCCAACCTCCCCATCCCCATCCATGAGGCCACAGCTCCAACCGTCCCGGCGGGCCCCCTCCCTGATTTGCTCGCCGGGCTCCGGTTGGATGCACGCGCACTGATCGCCCTCGGTCGACGTTGACGGTCCAAGCACGGGTTTGTTACGGTGTCTCGGGCGTTCGCGGCCGGAAGGCCAGTACCAAACCGGGGGGGTAGGCGTGCGCATCTATCGCTACGTGACCCATGCCGTGGTGCTCCTGACAGCCGTGGTGATGTCGGGCTACAGCGCCATCGACCACATCCCCTCTTTCTCTCTCGGCCCCCGAACCGCTGCCGTCAACGCGGAAGCGGCCTACAGCGGAGGGCCGGCCGGCGACGTTTCGCTGGGCCGCGACGGCACGATCATCAAGCCGGTATCCATACCGACGTCGGCACTTCCCAACCGCCAGCCGATCGTCTACACCCTCATGCCAGGAGATAGTCTCGAAAGCGTCGCTGCAGCGTTCCGGGTTCGGCTGAGGGACATCACCTGGTCGAATCCAGGCCTACGCTTGCCGCTCAAGGCCGGAAAGACTCTTCGGCTGCCACCGGTTCCTGGCGTAGTGGTCGTCGCAAGGAACGGCGATTCGCCGGCGAGCCTGGCGGCCTCGTACGGCGTCGACTCCAGCACCATCATCGGCTTCAATCACATCAACGACCAGCAACTGACACCTGGCGCGACTCTGGTCATTCCGGTGGACCCGGCAATGGGCCCAAACCTGAGCACAGGTGTGCCGGCCGACCCGATCGCCGCCGGTCAGCTGCTGTGCCCTATTGCCGGATCGCACATCATCCAGGGCTTCGGTCCGACTTCTTTCGCGTTGGAGCCCTCATTCGGGGGCTATGCACACTTTCACACGGGTGTCGACCTCATAGCGGAATACGGCACTCCAATCGTTGCGGCGGCCGGCGGGAAGGTGACGGGTGTTGGCTTTAGCGGCGCCTTCGGTCTTCGGGTCGAGATCACGGACAGCTTCGGCCTGGTCGAGATCTACGCTCACATGCAGGAGGTCACCGTCGATGTTGGCAAGCCCGTCCAGCAGGGGCAGAAGATCGGCTTGGTCGGCAGCACAGGTCTTTCCATCGGCGCGCATCTGCACATGCAGCTGGAGGTGGGTGGCGTGCCGACCTCTCCGACCCCACTGGTTGGCTGTTAGCCGACCAGGCGGATCGTCCAGAAGTCTTGTGCGAGGCCCGGCTGGATGAAGTAGGCGTACGGCATCGTGAAGTAGCCCTTGATGCCCCACGCGGCGCCCCAAGAGTTGCGCACCAGGAACCACTGCTTGGTTTCGTCGTAGCCGACCGCCATCACGGCGTGACCTCCGACCGGCCGTTCGCCCCATCCCGGCATCGGCGCGTGCCCCGTCTTCTTGACCGCGTCGCTCTCGAAGCTCTGGTACACCGTGAAGCCGAAGATGAAGGGGTAGCCTGACGCGAGGCATCCCTTCATCTGGTTCAGGTCCTGGATAAGGCTCTGGTACGAGACCGCGCGGTCGAGCTTTGCGTCCGTGTAGCACGTGGCGGTCGGCTTCCTGGCGAACCTGGATACGACGTACGGCCACTCAGGCTCGGGGCATACGCCGTCGCTCGCCACCGACTTGATGCCGTCGCGGATCATCGCGCCGCTGTCGATCGGCACCGTGCCTTCGATGACGCGCTCGTTGTAGTAGATGAAGAGGCGCGACGGCACGAAGTCGGACAGCTTCTGCTTCATGCGGTCGAACTCGACCGCGCCGGCGATCGCGTTGGCGGTGCAGCTGCCCAGGGCTCCCTGGTTGTAGACGGGCGGACACTTCCGGCGCAGGTCGGTCGAAGAGGGCAGCGCTTTCAGGTACTGCGGCGGCGCGGAGTAGAGGTGGTCGCGCTGGTCGGGAACGTCAGGGATCCAGCCGTAGCGGCGAATCTCTCGCGGTCGGGTCATGACATCGACCTCCTACAGATAAGGCCAGTTCGCGACGCTCGGTCCGTCGCCGACGTAAACCTGGACGCCTTTGGGAAAGCGATGCGCTTCGAGCGCGATCGCGGTCGCTCGCGCGTGTCCTTCGAGGATCACGAGATGTCCGTCGGGCCTGCGCAGCGTGATGATCTCAGGCACCCTCTTGTCCGAGTGGCAGAGGCCTGACGCCAGCGACAGCACGACCATGTTGGTCTGGTCCCCCGTGTAGACGTGGCCGACGTTGGTCGCGCCTTCGACGACCTTTCGCGTGGCGGGGGCGAGGATGGGCCACGCGGCTCCCTGCCTCGCATAAAGCAGCTCGCCGACCTCGTCGGTCGTGAGGCGTACGCGCCGCCACGAGATATCGCTGGCGAGACCCTGGAAGCTGCCCGCGCCCTGCCCGAACCCGTAGACGTTGGTGATGATCTGCCGGCGCAGGCCGTTCTGGTCGCGGTCGCGAAGGTCGGGCGACCGCGCGGCCTTCAGCGCGGCCGAAAGATTGGCCGGGTTGGGCGGGTTGCCGATCAGGTAAGCCTGGAAGTCGGGCGACTCGATCTCGGCCTGCAGCCAGGCCAGGATGACCTGATCTTCCGAAGCCGAACCGAGGTCATCCACGAAGCAACTTTAAAATGACCTGACCGATGCCTAAAGCCCATAAGTGGGTCTATCAGTTCACCGAGGGGTCGGCCAAGATGCGCGACCTGCTCGGCGGCAAGGGCGCGGGCGCGGCCGAGATGACCCGAGCGGGCATGCCCGTCCCCCCTGGGTTCACGATCACGACCGAGGCGTGCCGCGCCTACTACGCGAGCGGGGGCAAGTTCCCGAAGGGGTTGTGGGAGCAGGTCCTGGCGGGGTTGAAGGTGCTCGAGCGCAAGGCCGGCAAGAAACTTGGCGACCCGATAGATCCGCTGCTCGTCAGCGTCCGCTCGGGCGCGAAGTTCTCGATGCCCGGGATGATGGACACGGTCCTGAACCTCGGACTCAACGAGGACACTGCCAAAGGCCTCGCCCTTTTGACCAAGGACGAGCGCTTCGCCCTCGACGCGCGGCGCCGCTTCATCCAGATGTTCGGCAAGACGGTCAAGGGCATCGACGGCGAGAAGTTCGAGGACGCGCTGCAGGAGGCGAAAAAGAAGGCCGGCGTCAAGACCGACCCCGAGCTGAAGCCCGAGCACCTGGGCCCGCTTGTCGCCCGGTTCCTTGCCATATATAAGGAAGAGACGCGTCGCGACTTTCCGTCCGACCCGGTCGAGCAGCTGAGCGAGGCGATCGACGCGGTGTTCAAGTCATGGAACACCGACCGCGCCAAGACCTACCGCCGCATGGAGCGCATCCCGGACGACCTGGGCACCGCGGTCAACGTGCAGATGATGGTGTTCGGCAACATGGGCGAGACGTCAGGCACCGGCGTCGCGTTCACCCGCAACCCGATCACCGGCGCCAAGGAGCTGTACGGCGACTACCTGGCCAACGCGCAGGGCGAGGACGTGGTGGCCGGTGTGCGGGACACCGAGCCGATCAGCGCGCTGAAGCGCCACATGCCGAAGGTGTACGCGCAGTTCGAGCGCTACGCGCGGCAGCTCGAGAAGCACTACAAGGACGTGCAGGACCTCGAGTTCACGATCGAGCGCGGCAAGCTGTTCATGCTCCAGACCCGATCCGCGAAGCGCACCGGCGAGGCGGCGGTGAACATCGCGGTCGACATGGTGAAGGAGCGCCTCATCACCAGGAAGGAGGCGGTGGCTCGCGTCGAGCCGCGCCAGCTGGAGCAGCTGCTTTTCCCGCGCGTCGACCCGGCGGCCAAAGTGTCGCCGCTGGCTCGCGGCGTCCCTGCGTCACCCGGCGCCGCTTCAGGTGGCGCTGTTTTCGACGCCGACACCGCGGTCGAGTGGGGCAAGCAGGGCAAGGCCGTGATCCTCGTCCGCGTCGAGACCAACCCGAACGACGTGCACGGCATGGTCGAGGCGAAGGGCATCCTCACCCAGACAGGTGGGACCGCTTCGCACGCCGCGCTTGTCGCGCGTGGCATGGGCCGACCATGCGTCGTGGGCGCGAGCGCGATCGACGTCGACGTGCGGCAGCGCAGGTTCTCGGCCAACGGCACCACCATCAAGGAAGGCGACCAGATCACGATCGACGGCACGACCGGCGACGTCTACGTCGGGAACGTGCCCACGATCGAGGCCCGCTCGCTGAACCAGCACCCGGCCGCGAGCGCAATCCTGCGCTGGGCCGACGAGATCCGCCGTCTCGAGGTGTGGGCGAACGCGGACTATCCGCGCGACGCTGCGAAGGCGCGGGAAAACGGCGCGCAGGGCGTGGGTCTGTGCCGCACGGAGCACATGTTCATGGAGCAGGACAGGCTGCCGATCGTGCAGGCCATGATCATGGCCACCACGACCGAGGAGCGCGAGAAGCAGCTCGCCAAGCTCCTGCCCATCCAGCGTGGCGACTTCGAAGGGATCTTCAAGGAGATGGCGGGCCTGCCGGTGATCATCCGGCTCATCGACCCGCCGCTCCACGAGTTCCTGCCCAGCCTCGAGGAGCTGATCCGCGAGACGACGCATCTCAAGGACACCGGTGAAGACCCGACGCGATTGGCCGAGCGGGAGAAGGTCCTGGCTCGCGTCGAGGAGCTGCACGAGGCCAACCCGATGCTGGGCCTGCGCGGCGTGCGCCTGTCGATCCTCTACCCCGAGATCACTCGCATGCAGGTGCGCGCGATCATGGAGGCGGCCACCAACCTGCGCAAGCGCAAGGTCGACGCGCGGCCGGAAATCATGATCCCGCTCGCCGGCACGGTCGCCGAGCTGCGCACGGTGCACTCCGAGCTGAAGCCAGTCGCGGAAGCGGTCCAGAAGGAAGCCGGCGTTCGCGTTCCCTACAAGTTCGGCACCATGATCGAGATCCCGCGCGCCGCGTTGACCGCGGGCGAGATCGCGCAGGAGGCGGAGTTCTTCTCCTTCGGCACCAACGACCTGACGCAGACCACGTTCGGCTTCTCGCGCGACGACGCCGAGCGCGCGTTCATCGTCCGCTACCTGGAGCAGAAGATCCTGCCGCGCAACCCGTTCGAGACGATTGACGTGGCCGGGGTGGGCAGGCTGATGGAGATCGCGGTCAAGGAAGGGCGCAAGACGCGGCGCGGGCTCGAGGTGGGCATCTGCGGCGAGCATGGGGGAGACCCGGACTCGATCCACCTGTGCCACAAGCTGGGGCTGAACTACGTGTCGTGCAGCCCGTTCCGCGTCCCGGTGGCGCGACTGGCGGCGGCGCAGGCCGCGATCGGGGTCGGCACTGGCACCAAGTAGCGCCCTCCAGGACCGCATCACCGGCGAGGTGATCGGCCCAGGCGACCCGGATTATGAGCAGGCGCGACGTGTTTGGAATGCGATCGCGGACCGCCGTCCTGCATTGATCGTGCGTCCGTCGTCGGTCGACGACGTGATTGCCGCTATCCGCTTCGCGCGCGAGCAGCAGCTGGTCGTGGCCGTGCGCGGCGGCGGGCACAGCGTGGCGGGATTCTCGACGTGCGACGGCGGGATGGTCCTTGACATGTCCCGGATGCGTGAGGTGACGGTCGATCCTGTTCGCCGAACTGCGCGCGCTCAAGGCGGCGCGCACCTGTCGCAGCTGGACAAAGCTGCCCAGGCGCACGGGCTTGTGTGTCCGGTCGGGGTCATTGGGCACACGGGCGTCGCCGGTCTGACGCTGGGTGGAGGCATGGGCCGCCTGCAGCGCAAACACGGCCTGACCGTGGACAACCTTCTGGCGGTCGACCTCGTCACGGCCGAAGGCGAGAAGATCCGGGCGAGCGAGGAAGAGAATCCGGACCTGTTCTGGGGACTGCGCGGCGCCGGGGCGAATTTCGGCGTCGCCACGTCGTTCGAGTTCCGGCTGCATCCGCTCGAAGGCACGGTCTTCGTGGGCATGGTCGCGTTTCCGATCGACAGAAGCCTCGAGATCGCGCTGCGGGTTCGCGAGTTCGTCGGGACCCATGACGACGTCCATGTCGCCGTTTACTTCACTCGATCAGAAGAGCTGGGTGGTCAGCCGATCTTTGCCGTTGGTGCGATGCACACCGGGAGTGCCGATATCGCGGGTCGCGACCTCCGCGTGTTTCGCGAATCGAGCCCGTTGCTGGACACTTTTGCATCCCGGCGGTACCTCGATGTCCAAGTGATGAACGACGAAGCGTCGGGATGGGGCAAGCGTTTTTACACGAAGGCGGGCTTTTTCCCGGAGCTGACCGATGAGCTGGTCGATCGATGCGCCGGGCTGGTGGACACCATCCCGCCGGGCGCCGAGCTGTCGCTGTGGGCGCACGGCGGCGCCGTCGGGCGTGTCTCCGACGATGCGATGGCGTACACGGGGAGGACCGCCGCATTCAACATCGGGGCCGAGCTCGCCTGGGAGGACCCGGCCGACGACGAGGCCAGGATCGCGTGGGGACGCGCCGCCATCGGAGCGCTGAAGCCATTGATGGGAACCGGAACGTACGTCAACGACGTCGTCGAGGCCGACACGAACGGGGCGCAGATCTACGGCAAGGCGAAGTACGAGCGGCTGGTCAGGTTGAAGCGGCAGTACGACCCGGACAACTTCTTCCGGCTGAACCAAAACATCAAGCCTTAAGCGGGGAGGTGAAGATCATCGCCGCCGCTGTTGGTCGAACATCTCGCGGATCTCGCGGACGCTCGTGGCGTCTTCGGGTTTCTTATCGGCTGTTCGTAACGAGACGATCCGCGGGAAGCGCAGCGCGAAACCCGACCGATCCGCACTCATGCCGGCCGTGTGACGCGGGCTGGGCGTGATCTCGTCGGCCAGCACCTCGGCCACGATCTCGGGCTTGAGCCACGCATCGGGCACGAAGAGTGAGTTCACGCGAGCGGGCTTCTCCAGGACCTCGAGGCTGGTGAGCCGCCGATGGATGTCGCGCCAGCCCTGGTCGGAGAGTCCTGTGCCGAGCTTGCTGATGGTCACGAACTCGTCCTTGTCGCTGTCGTACACGCCGGCCAGCAGGGCGCCCGCGCCGAACTCTGCTCGCTTGCCTTTGCCCCGGTAGTAGCCCAGCAGCACGACGTCGATGGTGTCGTTCAGCTGGCCGCTCGTGTTCCGTTTCAGCTTCACCCAGTTGAAGTTGCGGGCGCCGGCCTGATAGGGCGAGTCGAGCCGCTTCGCCACGACTCCTTCCAGGCCGCGGCTGATGTTGTCGAGCAGCTCCCTGGTGAGCTCCTCCGCCGAATCGGTCTTGGTCAGCGGAGCCGTCACCAGCGTGTCCGACTTCTGGAGCAGCTCCTGTGCGATTGCGAAACGCCGCTCGTAAGGCAGCTGAGTCAGGTCGGTCCCGTCGCGGAACATCACGTCGAACACGAACGCCCGCAGGGGCACCTGTTCCGCAAACTCCTGGATACCCTCCTTGCGTCTTCGCGCGGTGGTTTCCTGGAAGGGGACGTACTCCTCCGACTCGGGGTTGTAGGCGATCGCCTCGCCGTCGAGGATGACGCTCTTCGCCTTTAGCTTGGAGGCGGCTGCGACCAGCTCCGGAAACGCGTCCGTCCACGACTCCAGGTTTCGCGAGAAGAGCTTCACCTGATCCCCGTCCTTGTGGATCTGGACGCGAAGGCCGTCGTACTTCGGCTGCACACCGACGGTTCCGAGCTTCTTGATCACAGCCTCGGGGTTGGGCAATCGCTCGGCAAGTTGAGGGCGGAGCGGGTGGCCGGCCCTGACCTTCAGGGCGTCGAGGCCTGTCTCGCCACGTTCCCAGAGCGTGCGCGCGATGAGGCCGAGGTCTGAGGTCCGGTTGTAAGCGGCCTCCAGCACGGGTCGCAGGGAGCGGTCTCCTTTTTTGGCGAAAGACAGCGCGTCGAGCACGGTCGGGTCGCCGATCCCCAACCGCATCTTGCCGAGCGTGATTCGGACGAGGTGCTTGGCCGAGGTCGCGTCCAGGTCGGCAAGCAGGCTGGTGAAGCCGTCGAGCTTCTTCTGCTGGCTGCCCGCGCCTCCTGCCTTGGCGATCTCGTACAAGCGGGCATGGGCTTCGACCACGGTCGGTGATTTCCGCTTGGAGGCCGGCGCCAGGCGCTGCGCGGTGATGCCCAAATCTCCGGTCTGCTTGTTGAGCTTGACGACGTCCTCCTTCTTCGCGGCGTAGGCGGTCGCGATCGCGGCGAGGAGCAGGCCGGGGCCGAGGCCGATCTCGACCGGCTCGAAGAAAGGGGCGAGCCGGCCCTGGATGAGGTATGTGATCGGCCCGAGCTCGTCCTCCGAGCTGGCCCGATAAACGTCCGACAGGATGCGCACGAGCTCGTTGCGACTGCTCGTGGCCTCCATCCGGTCGAGATTCGCGGCGAGCTCAACGAACTTCACAGCTGATCGGTTTCGTGGCGATCGCGATCCACATCAGCCGGCCGGCGCCGAGCCAGGGCTCCGATGCCGGCCGCAGCCAACGCGAGGCTGGACGTGATTGCGAGGGCCGGGCGCTCCCGGAGCCAGAGTTGGATGCTCGATCGCCGGCTCTGACCAGAGAACGGACCGTCCGCGCCGCGGTCGCCAGGGAGTGCCTCGAACAGGTTGTCCGGGCGGCCCGGCTGTTCTGCCTCTTCGCGCTGCTGCGATTCGTAACCGGTGCGGGCCAGGTAGAGATCGATCAGGCCCGGAGCCACCTTCTGGCCGAAAATCGCCTGGAGAGCGCTTCCCGCCACCACCATCTCGCGCCCCGGGTGTTCAGCCGCATACAGGATCGCGTCGGCGATCATCTTCGGGCTGAAGATCGGCGGCACCGGCTGCGGCCTGCGCGGCATCCGGTTTCGCATGACCTCAAACTGCGGCGTGTTCACGGCAGGGAGCTGGACCATCGTCAGCCGGACCGAGCTGCCGTCATGGAGCAGCTCTGATCGCAACGAATCGGTGAACCCGCGGATCGCCGCCTTGCTGGCGCAGTAGGCGCTTTGGAGCGGAATCGAGCGGTAGGCGAGCGCAGAGCCGACCTGGACGATGGTGCCGCGATTGCGCGGGCGCATTCGGCTCAGCGCCGCGAGGGTGCCATGGACGGTACCGAGGTAATTCACCTCCATGACACGGCGGAACTCTTCCGGTTTCATCTCTGCGACAGGAGAGAGGACGGTGACCATGGCGTTGTTGATCCACACGTCGATCGGCCCGAACCGCGCCTCGGTGTCGGTCGCGAGGCGCTCGACCTTTTCGGAGTCGGCCACGTCACCTCTGACGACCATGGCCTCGGATCCTGCTGTTTGCGCCTCTCGCGCGGCCGCCTCGAGTCCTTCCAGCGAGCGAGCGATCAATCCGAGGCGGTAACCAGCTCGTGCAAATGCACGGGCTGAGGCTCGGCCGATGCCGCTTGAAGCGCCAGTGATGACGGCGACCTTGCCGGCCACGATTCCTGTTTCATTATCGGCAATGGATTGGCAGGGCTGGATCACATTCGGCTTCGTCGCGACAGCTGTGCTGACGGCGATCATGGTCGGCGCGCAGCTCGGCCGGCAGACCCGAATGGACCTGCCCACCATGCTCGGGACACTCGTCACATCCGACCTCGACCAGGCGCGTTTTCCGGGCATCCTGATCCACTTCGTCATCGGCCAGGTCTTCGCGCTTTTCTATGCCTCCGCTTTCGCGCTGATCGGGCGATCAGGATGGCTCCTCGGCGCACTTTTCGGTTTGGTTCACGGTGTGCTCGCGCTGACGGTCCTGATCCCAATGTTGCCGTGGATCCATCCGCGGATGGCGTCTGAGCGAACCGGAATGGAGTTCGCGGTGCTCGAGCCTCCAGCGCTGTTCGCGCAGAACTACGGACGGCGGACGGTCGCGGTCACGCTCCTGGCTCACGTGGCGTACGGAACGATTCTTGGTGGCTTGCTGAAGCCCTAGCCGCCTCGATCGACAGCGCGGCCGCCACCAGTGCCGCGTGGCTGAGCGCCTGTGGGTGGTTGCCGAGCATAGCTCCGCTCCCAGGGTCGACCTCCTCCGCGAGTAGGCCCAGCTCTCCGCCCAATTTGATCGCTTCGACCATCACCGCTTCAGCGTCATCGAGGCGACCGCATCGCGCCAGCGCATCGATGAGCCAGAACGTGCAAGCGATAAAGGCGCCGTCGTCCGGTGGCCCGCCGTTCGGCGCAAGGTGTCGGTACACCAAGGCCCCGCCGGCGCCGAGTCTCTGACGTACCGCGTCGATTGTCATCTTGATTCGTTCCGGCCGGCCATTCTCGAGCTCTGACATCGCGACCAGAAGGACCGAGGCATCGAGATTCTCAGAGCCGTACGCGGCTGTGTAGGTCTTCAGGATTGGATTCCATCCATGCGCATAGATATCCGCCCGCAGAGCCTCGCGCTCACGCTCCCAGGTGTTTGCTCGCGGGGCATCCTGATTTCGGCGCCTCGCGATCCTGGAGGCGCGGTCAAGGGCGACAAAAGCCATCAGCTTTGACGACACGTGGTGTCGCGGCTGGTCTCGATCCTCCCAGATGCCTGCGTCCGGTTTCCGCCAGGACGAGGCGACGAAATCAGCGAGCGAGCGAATCATCCGCCAGCTGGCTCGGTCAAGGTCAGAGCCGTGGCTATCAAGGTGCCAGGCCGTCTCCACGACCCAGCCGTACACATCCAGCTGGTGCTGTTCAGCTGCCGCGTTCGCAGCCCTGACAGGCAAACTCCCGTGGTAGCCAGACACGCCTTTGATCTCGCGCTCGCGGTGACCGGGCGTGCCGTCGAGCGTGTAGAGGACGTGCATTTTGGGCACGGTGAGGCGGCTTGCGATCTCCAACCAGCGCAGAAATGCCTGTGCCTCCTGCGTGCGTCCCGCGGCCATGAAGGCGCCGGATCCGATGCCCGCGTCGCGAGGCCACGCGTAGCGGTAGTCCCAGTTGAGCTCGCCGCCCAGCCTCTCCGGCAGGGAGGTCGTCGGCGCCGCCACCGGAGCGCCCGAGGGCGAATAGGTGAGCAGGCGCAGCGTGATCAGGCTCCGGACCACGGCCGGCCGGAAGGGACCGGTGTATTTGATCTCGGCCGCCCACCACCGCCAGTCGCGATCCGTCTCCTCCATGAGCATGAGCGCCTCTTGGCGCGGAATGAAAACGGCCGGCGTCCGATCGGCCAGCGAGGCGATGAGCGTGAGTGACTGCCCCTGTCCCAATCTCGTCGACACCCACTTCCCCGGTTCCAGGGCCTCGACTCCGAAGTATTGAAGAAGCAACGCGAGCGCTCCCCACTCACAGATGACCCCGTTTCCACGCCGGTTCCACCGAGGCGGCCTGCCCGGCAGCCCAAGGCGTGGATCGAAACGGACCTGGGCGACCACCTCGCCTGCGGTGCACTCGAGATGTCGAACGAGAGCCATCTGGGGGAGAAACCCCTTGACGTTCACTGGCATCGCTTCGGTCACCGTCGCCGTCCCGGCCGATCCGCGCCATCGGGTTTCCAGGACGGCAGACTCTGAGCGATACGCACGCATCTCCACGGAGCCATCGACGGATAGCTCGAAGTGACCGCCGTGCTCCTGGTCGATGAGTCGTCCAAAGACAGGATCGGCATCGAAGCGAGGCAGACAGAGCCAGTCCACGGAACCGCTGCGCGAGATCAGAGCGGCGGTGCGGGTGTCGCCGACGAGGGCGTATTCCGCGATCGGCGCTTGGTGCGGTTCATTGCGCTTGCTCAATGACTACGCCTGGGTATCAACCGGCAGATCTTCCGGCTTTTGGTGGGTTGGCAAGGACTCCGCTCAAGGTGTCAAATCTAGGCGAGTGATCGTCAACGTTTGTCCAGCGGCTGTGACGCCGGCCTCTCCCGAGAGGATCTGGACAGTCCTGACTACTCCCGAGCGATTTGGTGAGTGGATGGGCGCTTCCTTTGTTGCCGCGGAACCGCCGGGACCGGTCTCGCCCGGCCAGGTGATCGACCTGGGGGGGCGGGCGCTGGGCCGGCAATGGACGTTCCGGATGGACGTCCGCGGCCTCGATCCGCAGCACCGCTGGTTCGACCTGGTCGTTCATTTTCCGTTTGGCATCGACAACCACGAGCGGGTGACGCTGACCGAGACCAAGGAAGGCGGCACCCTGGTCAGGTTCAATTGAGACTTCCACCTCCCGCCCGGGTGGCGGGGCCAGATGGTGCAGCTGGTTCTTGGACGAGAGCTGCGGAACGGACCTGAGGAGGGACTCCGAAACCTGATTCGGGCCGCCGAATCTTCGGGCTAGGACTTCGCTTTCAGGTCCTGCATCGCCTTGGCCAGGTTGCGCTCGCGGGTGTCGGCGGTCTTGCCGTTCGCGATAGGCGCGACCAGTCGGTACTTGCCGCTGTAAGACAGGCTGTCGAAGTACTTCTTGGCCTTCGGATCTTTGGCGAGCGCCTTCTTGAGCTCCGGAGGAATCTCGACGTCGCGCTTTTCGGCGTCAAGCTCGACGTCGACGTCGATCGTGTCGCCGGCCGCCACGCCGGTTGCCTTGCGCACCTCGTCACTGATGCCGAGCATGAAGGTCCCACCCATCGGAGCGATGGCGCTCCGATAGGTGTACTTGTTGATCGTCACTTTGACGAGCGGACGCTTGGTGGAGCCGAGACCCTCCACCACTTTGGCGGGGACCTCGACTCCAGTTGCTGTCTTGCCCGCGAGCAGGACCTTGGCGCGAAAACGCGTCACCGGGCGGCGGCCTTCTTCGGACCGAGCTGGTGCGAGGTCGGGGAGAGCTGGACGACGCGGATGTGGTTGCCGAACGGATCTCGGATTCCGAAGTCGGTGCCGTAGTCGCGCTCGGTGATGTCGTCCGCGATGTCCACTCCCTTCGCTTTGAGAGTCTCGTAGGTCTTCTTGGCGTCGCTGGTTGTGAAGCCGGCCGCAAATCCGCTTGCGCCCTTGCTGATCAGCTCCCGGACCTGGGAGGCGGTCTTCTCGTCCATCGACGGCGGACCTGGAAGCTCCAGCAGGATGTCGTGCGAGGGGTCGCCCGGCGCCCTCACGGTGAGCCAGCGCATCATGCCGAGGTCCATGTCGGCGCTGACCTCGAGGCCCAGCTTGCCGACGTAGAAGTCGAGCGCTTTGTCCTGGTCGAAGACGAAAACGTGCGAGATGTTGATCGTGTTGAGCATCGGCTATCTCCTTTCTTTGGCGGTGAGGTTGAGATCGATGCTATTGGCCGTTCCTGCGGGGTGCTTCTCCAAAACTGCTAGGTCTCATATAGGCCATGGTGAAGCAGGTCGGGGCGATCATGATCTCGGTCCGCTCGCGGTAGTCGGTCGGGTTCAGGCCGACGATGTCGCGGAAGGTCCGGCTGAAGGTGCCCAGGCTGGTGAACCCAACGTTCAAGCAGATGTCGGTGATCTGGCGGTCGGTCTCGCGGAGCATGAACATCGCCCGCTCGACTCTTCGCCGCTGCAGGTAGCGGTGAGGGGTTTCGCCAAAGGTGGCCTTGAAGGTGCGGATGTAGTGCGCTTCAGAAACGCTCGCCACGCCGGCCAGTGCCCGGACGTCGAGAGGGTAAGCGTAGGTGCGGTCGATGGCGTCGCGGGAACGCAGCATTCGCCTATTGAGCTCCTCAACAGCCCGCGTCACCAGACGATTTTCCCCTAAGCGGCCCACCTCATACCGGGGCCGCGAACCCGTCTCGGGACGATGCGATCGGGAGGGATGAACTTCACGCCATTGGCCACTCTGACCACCTGCCATCCGCCTTCATGCACCAGGCGGTGGTGGAAGTAGCAGAGGGGGAGCAGGTCTGACAGGTTGGTCTTGCCGCCATGCGCCCAGAATTCGACGTGGTGTGGGCTGGTCCAGTTGATGGGCCGGTCGCATCCCGGCGCCGCGCAGCAGCGGTGCCGAGCCTTGAGGCCTCGCCACTGCGCCGGCGAGACCACACGCGTCGCCCGGCCGACGTCAACCACCTGCGAGTCGGCTTTGAGGACACGGGCCAGGGTTCCATCACAGGCCAGGCGTTGCACGGTCTTGCTCGAGATCGGCAATCCGTCCTGCAGCTCAGAAGCTGGCGCGCCGAGCTCACGCTTCAAACCTTCGACCGTGGTGTGGACGGTGATGTGAGGCCGCACGCCGTTGCTCCGGGGCAGCGTGCCCTGGTTCATGGCTTGGTGGGCAACCTCGACCAGGGCGTCCGCGCGGCGCTGCTTGGGCGTCCGCTCATCGCCGGTGCCGATGCGCTTGGCCAGCGACTCGATCGCCGCCTTGAGCGCCGACCCGCCCTCGCGGTCGAGCACGCCTGAGATGTGGAACATGCCGCTCGACTCGCTGATACTGAGGAATCGCTTCTCGTAGTCCTCTTCGATCCCGTGATCGAAGCTGTCGGGGTCGAGCATGTAGCGGACGTGGTCGGCCAGCCAGTGCAGGTTCTTGACCGTGCTCTGCTTGGCGTGGCCGATCCACTGCTCCTCAGAGCAGAGCTCGCGCAGGTCCTCGCGCAGCAAGTCTCGGAAATGGCAGATGACCGAGGTCGCCTGGTAGCCGATCTCACCTGAGCTCAAGGCTTCGGCTACAAGAGGCATCGCGTCGAGATGCTTGCCGACGCACAGCCGGTCGGAGGCGGCATTGGGTGTCAGGCCACAGGTCTGAGCCACCCAGGAGCAAGGAGTCTGCCCGGTGAGCAGGTTTGCGCCGCGCTTCCGGGCCTGGTTCAGAACCGTGCAGAGGGTGCCCTGCAGGCTGTCGACCAGGCCGGAAAGCTCCTTGGGATCGACGAAGTCGAGATCTGCACGGGACTGGAAATCGCGAACCGCAACCTTCAGTCTCTCGAGTTCATCCAGCACGCCGAAAAGCGTACCAAACAAATGCACCAAATGCAAGTGTTAATTGTCACCAATTCATTCAGTCGGGCCGCCAGACTCCGCTCCAACACCCTCTTCACCGTTTTTCCGCTTGACATCGCCGCCGCAATTTGATTGAATAACCAAACAATGTTGACTGATCGTTCAACCAACACCCGGGGCAAGATCCTCCAGGCCGCGTTCACCATCCTGTCCCGCCAGGGCTACGAGAACGCCTCGATCAAAGAGATCGCCGAGGAGGCGGGCGTGGCGCAGGGCCTCGTCCACTATCACTTCAAGTCCAAGCAGCAGCTCGTCCTGGCGGTGCTTGCCGAGGTGTGTCGGGAGATGAAGTACGGGGACGAGCAGGGCGCCGCCGGCGCCCAGGCCGCTTACGAGAAGTTCAAAGCCATGCTCAAGGACAAGCAGGCCACGCATGCGCTGTACATCCAGCTGATCGCGGTGGGCCTGCACGACAAAGAGCTCGGTGGCGGCGTGCTCGACTTCATCCGGGAGGACCGCTCCCACATCGAAGACATTGCGCGCCAGGTGTTCGCGGAGCGCGAGGCCGACCCGACGCCGGCGCGTGCGATCGCGTCGGTGATCGAGGCGGCCGTGCTCGGGATCATGGTGCAGAACCTCATCGATCCGGAATTCAACGCGGAAGAGGCTGTCGACGCCCTCAACGCGATGTCCTTGTCGGCCGTTTTCACGCCCGGGCAGGGCGCATAGGTAAGGAGAAGGGGAAAGTGTTCGCAGGCTGGGGTCGATTCGTCTACCGCTTTCGCTGGGCCACGCTGGCCGCGTCCGGCGTCCTGCTCGCCATCTCCGTCGCCCTGCTGATGATGGGCGGCACGCTGACGAGCGGCGGTCCGCTCACCAGCAACCTCCAGTCCGCCAAGGCGGGGAACCTGATCACGTCCGAGCTTGGCGCCGCGAAAGTCACGTCGAACTTCGACCTGATCTTCCGCAGCGACACGCTGACTGTGAGCGACCCTCAGTTCCAGGCCGCCGTCATCGACGCGCTCGCGCCGATCCAGAGCGATTCGCGAATCTCGAAGATGGTCACGCCCTACAACGTCCCTGAAGCGCGCGTTGCGCAGGCGTTGACCTCGAAGGACGGCCATGAAGCGCTCGTCAGCATCGAGCTCAACTCCTCCGGACAGAAAGCCTGGAAGGATTACGACGCGCTGCGCGCCGAGGTGAAGTCCAGCACGCTCACCGTGACCGGCACCGGCTTCGTCGCCATCAACCAGGCCTTCAACAAGACCCTCGAATCAGACCTTCAACGCGCCGAGTACGTCACGCTTCCCGTCACCCTCATCCTTCTCGTCCTGATCTTCGCGACGATCGTCGCTGCCGGCCTGCCCCTGGGCGTGGGCATCCTGACGATCGTCGGCGGCATCGGCGGCACGTTCTTCCTGAACCGCTTCACCGACGTATCGCAGTACGCGCTCAACATCGTCACGCTGATCGGACTCGGCGTCTCGATCGACTATTCGCTGTTCATCGTCAACCGGTTCCGCGACGAGCTCGCCCGCGGCCAGAGTCGCGAGGGCGCCCTCGCGACCACGATGGCGACCGCGGGCCGCGCGATCACGTTCTCCGGTTTGACGGTCGCCGTCGGCCTGTCGGCGATGCTGTTCTTCCAGGGCACCTTCATGGCGTCGATGGGCGCGGCCGGCGCGATCGTCGTCGCTGTCGCCGTCCTCTACGCGCTCACATTCCTCCCCGCGATGCTGGCGGTCATCGGCCCAGGCGTGAACCGCCTGCGGATACCGTGGTTCGGGCGCGCAGCCAGCGGCGGGGGTTTTTGGGCCGGTCTCGCCAACTGGGTCATGAAGCGCCCGATCGTGGTGCTCATCCCGACTGTGGCGTTCCTTGTCATCGCGGCGACGCCGTTCCTGCAGCTGCGGCTTGCCAACGGCAACGTGGACATGCTGCCGACGCACATCGAGGCGCGGCAGGGTTACGACCGCCTGCTCGCCGACTTCCCCGGCCAGGACCAGACCACCTTCAACATCGTGGTCAACTACCCGGACGGCTCACCGCTGACGGCCAACCGCATCGCCGAGCAGTACACGCTCGAGCGCCGGATCGCGGCCATCCCTGGCGTCCTCCGCACGAGCTCGATCTATGACGTCGACCCCAAGCTCGGCCTCTTCGAGTACACGCAGCTCTACACCGGCGATCCGAACAACCTTCCGCAGCCGGTGCGCCAGCTGATCTCCAGCAGCGTCGGCAAGCACGTGGTGCTGATACAGGCATCGACCAACGCCGAGATCAGCTCCAACGCGGCGCGCGACATCGTCAAGTCGATTCGCGCCGACCGCGGCGTCACCGATGGCAAAGTGCTCGTCGGCGGCGCAACCGCAATCGACATCGACGTGATCCAGTTCATCTACGACCAGGTTCCCCTGGCGGTCGGGACCGTGGTTCTTGTGACCTACGTGCTGCTCTTCCTGCTGACCGGCTCGGTCGTGCTGCCGCTGAAGGCCGTGGTGCTCAACTTCCTGTCGATCGGCGCCTCATTCGGCGCGCTTGTGTTCATCTTCCAGCAGGGCCACTTCGCGAACCTGCTGGGCTTCACGCCGCAGTCTCTCGATCCGAGCATCCCGGTGATCCTGTTCTCGATCGTGTTCGGGCTTTCCATGGACTACGAGGTCCTGCTCGTCAGCCGAATGCACGAGGAGTACGTGCGCCTGGGCGACAACACCGCGGCCGTCGCGAGCGGCCTGGAGAAAACCGGGCGGCTCATCACAGGGGCAGCGGCGGTCATGTTCACGGTGTTCATGGCGTTCGGCCTGGCCGAGGTCGTGATCATCAAGGCCATCGGCATCGGGCTCGCGATCGCGGTGGCGATCGACGCGACCATCGTGCGCTCGCTCGTCGTGCCGGCGGTGATGCGACTGCTCGGCGACGTCAACTGGTGGGCCCCGAAGCCCCTGCGATGGCTGTACGAGCGAATCGGGATCGGCGACCTCGGCGTCGAGCCAGAGCCGATGCTGCGCCGTCCGGTCGTGGTCGACGTGCCCGAGCGAGCTGAAGAAGTGGCGGTCGGGGCCCGGTAGTCGGCCGCCACCGCGCGCTTCTCTTATGTGCTGACCCGGGGGTCACTGGGCCGCTTCGTCTGGTATGGGATGGCGCTCGTCTGGCTCTTCGCCCTGGCTGTCGTCTTGATCCGCCACATCCCTTTCGGCCTCGTCTTCGGACCGCTGTTTCTGCTTTACGGCGCTTCAGGCCTGGTCTTTCGCGACGATGAACCTGAAGGGCCATTGCCCTGGTCCGAGTGGCTGGCTCCCGTGCTTGCGGTCGGATTCCTCGTGGTCGGAACGGTGTTGACGGCCGCCTCCCTGGCGCTGGTCAGTTAAGGCAAGCACCGCTTCCCGGCGCACCGCACAATAGTGCCCGTGCCCACCCTGTCGTCCGACGACGCCTTCGCGGAGGTCAAGGCCAAGGTCGACCTGGTCAAGGTCGTCCAGGAGCACGTGCGCCTCACGAAGCGGAACAAGGATTACTGGGGCCTGTGCCCCTTCCACCAGGAGGACAGCCCGAGCTTCCACGTCAACCCGCAGCGGCAGTCGTGGTACTGCTTCGGCTGCGAGCGGAAGGGCGATGTCTTCACGTTCGTCGAGCTCATCGAGAGGACCGACAAGCGCGGGGCGCTGCAGCTGCTGGCGGAGCGGGCGGGCGTCGAGCTGAAGAAGCTCAGCCCGGAGCAGAAGGACAAGGCCGACCTCCGCAAGCGCACGCTGGCGATGCTGAAGCTGGCCGCGCAGTACTACGAGTACGTGCTGTGGAAGATGCCCGCGGGCGAGCCGGGACGGCGGCTGCTCGAGTCGCGCCACGTCGCCGAGGAGACGGCGCGGCGGTTTCAGCTGGGCTACGCGCCCGCCGGCCGGGGGTTTGCCGAATACCTCCGGGCCAAGGGCCGGTCGCTGGCGGACGCGCTGGAGGCCGGGCTGATGCGGCGCGACGGGACAGACTTCTTCGCGGAGCGTCTCGCGATCCCGATCCGGGACGAGCGCGGCCAGGTCCTGGCCTTCACCGCGCGCGCTGTGCGCCAGGACGAACAGAAGAAGTACATCAACTCACCCGATTCGCCAACCTACATAAAAGGACGCGTGATCTTCGGCCTGGACCTGGCCCGAGATCAGATTGCCCACCAGGGCAATGCGGCACTGGTCGAAGGGCAGTTCGACGTCATCACCGCCCACCAGTTCGGCGTAGGCAACGCCGTGGCCAGCTCGGGCACCGCCCTGACCGAGGACCAGGTCAGGCTTTTGAAACGCTTCACCGACGAGCTGCTCCTGGTTTTCGACTCGGACCGGGCAGGCCGGGCGGCGATGCGAAAGGCGGCCACACTGGCGGCGGCGCATGGGATGCGGACGAGGGTCGTCACGCTGCCCGACGCGAAGGATCCCGACGAGTTCCTGCGCGCGGCCGGTCCCGATGCCGCGGCGCGATGGGACGAGCTGGTTGCCAAGGCGCCATCCGGTTTCGAGGCGGGCATGGCGGATGATTCGGCGGGCCTCAATCCGAGCAACCCGAACCAGGTGGAGCTGGTGGCAGGAAGGTTGCGCGAGTGGATCAGGCAGTTTCCCGACGGGCTGCGCGACGGATACGCCGAAACGGCTGAGCGCCACACCGGGATCTCCCGCCATCTCTTGCTCCGCGATCCGGAGCCCACCCCGGCTCCAAGACCTACCAACGGGGCGGCGGCCAGGATCCCGGGCAAGAAGCTGACGGCCGCCCGCTACCTGGTGCAGCTCCTGGCGGTCAGGCCCGCTGCATTCGACCAGGTTCGAACCAGGCTGACCCCTGAGGAGCTGGACTCAGGCGACCGTGACGTTTTCATCCGTATGCTGGGAAGCTACGACCGCGGTGGCCCCGCCGGGCTCGAGGCCGATCTGGCCCTTTATCCCCCGGAGGAGCAAGACCTGATCCGACGAGCGTGGGCGGCGCCGCCGCCGAATGTTGATGATGAGGTGGCAGTCGAGCTGGCCGAGAGAATCCGCCTGGACCACATGAAGGGTATGCACAGTGGGATAATCCGCGAGCTATCCGAGGCCGAAAGGGGTCGGGACTCGGAGAGGGTGGCGCGGTTGGAAGCTGAAGCCAGGGAGCTCGCCCGCGCGATCACAGACATGGAAAGGAGAAGCTAGACATCGCGCGTGTAGTGAAACAGGCGGTGACGCCTAAAGCGGTCAAGGCGTCCAAGGCCGCCGACAAGCCGGAGCAGAAGTTCGAAGACGAGCTGATGGCCGTTGCCGAGCAGCTCATCATCAAAGGCAAAGAACAGGGTTATCTGACGCCGGACGACGTCCTGCAGGGATTCCCCGAGATCGATGCCGAACCCGACCAGATCTTCCGCATCTTCGCGGCGTTCAAGGAGATCGGGGTCGAGGTCACCGATGGCGAGAAGGATTTCGAAGAGGTCGAGCAGATCGACGACGAGATGCTGCTCGACATCGAGATGATGGACTCGGTCTCGCTCGACGACCCGGTCCGCATGTACCTCAAAGAGATCGGTCGCGTTTCGCTTTTGACCGCCAACGACGAGGTGGAGCTGGCCCAGGCGATCGAGGCCAAGCCGCTGCATGACGCGATGAAGGCGCTGAACGTGATCGAAGAGGTCGACGGGCGGCAGAGGTCGGTCGACGAGCTGCTGCCTGAGGTCATCGAGCGGCTGGCAACGGTCAAGCGCAAGGGGCAGCAGGCACACATCGCGCAGGAGCTGCTCGGGCTGCTCGATCTGGCCAAGCTGGACAACCTCACCGACGCGGCGACCGCGGAGCGTCGCCGGATCGCGAACGGGGCCAGGCCGCGCGTTCGGGCGGAGGCTTTGGAGTCGTACCGGATCGCTCGCTACCGACTA